>Ga0181537_10000846_pt1 | contig 28499 bp, 22 predicted proteins | sample PEATcosm2014_Bin_39_FD_119765 | JGI IMG/M metagenome (GOLD analysis project Ga0181537, IMG submission 119765) | Peatland microbial communities from MTU Mesocosm Facility, Houghton, MI, USA - PEATcosm2014_Bin23_10_metaG | ecosystem: Environmental > Terrestrial > Soil > Wetlands > Peat | place...
GCGAGGCACGGAACGTCCACCTCGATAGCTCCGGCATCCAAAAGCCGTTTCCGTGATTTCGAGTTGTCGAACATCACCAGTTCGGCCGAGTCGCGGTAATTCTTGGCGATGAGCCACTGAACCTTCCCGACATACTGGTCGAGAATTTCGACCATCTGCGAAAGGGCATCCCGGTCCTCGATGGCGATGAGCACGAAGACAATATCGAAGTGCAACTCGCCCTGTAACTCCGTCAGGCGACTTTCCTCGATGTACTTCAGGAGCTTCGAGCCGCCCGTGGCACGATTATCGACCAGAACCGTATCGACCGTCTCCAATGCGCTCACCAGCTTGTCGAGAACCGCCAGCTTGTGGGTATCAACATCGGTGTGAATGAACTCGGCTTCAGGAACGAGGCGCTTGAATGTGCTATTGGCATGGTCGAGATCAAAGGTCTTGAGTGTGACCTTGGCTTCAACGAGATAGTCGTAAAGGAGCGTGGCCACAAAGCTTTTGCCAATGCCGCCCCGGTCCTGGGGCGAAAGAATGATTCGTTTCGTGTTCATGGGAGTTTAAAAATCCTCCCGTGCAATCTTGGGTCCCGGTTTGGCCGTTTCCGAAAACGATGACTGCTTCGACGAGTCGCTGGAGGGCGTCTTGGACGGGCTGGTCGAGTCCTGTGAGGATGCCCCCTCCCGGCGCTTCCTGTTTGTTTCACCCTGGAGCCGCTTGATCTCGCTGTAGTACATCCGGCAAAACCTCCGCACGGATGCCTCGGAAACCTTGACACCGCATTTGTTGAGCGATTCGGTGATGGTGTCGTAGGTGGCGTACTTCGCTCTCATAAGGAGAATCGAATCCTTATTAGGTTCCAGAGCGATGTGTTGATTTGGATTATGTTGGTACTCCTGGGCGATCTTTGAAAATTCGCTGGAGCCGGTTGATGGCGGTGTTGTTGGCATGCCACTTTTAAATCACATCCCGGGCTTTTTTCGCCATGACTACTAAGTAGTTTTTAGTAGTCATGGCCGTCTGTGACGGTTCAGCCGCCGCAGCGATTAGGTCATGCCGGGTTCTGAAAACTGAAATGAATCAAGTTTTTCACGCTGGCCCGGCTGAAGGGCCAGTTTCGCTCGTAGGGCTGCATCGTAGGCGGCCTCCGCATCGCCCCATAGCTGGTGATGATGAGGGCTCGAAACATGGTATCGCGCTGCATCATTCAGGACGAGCTGCCCGAGGTGATAATAAATCTGCTGCCGACGGTGGTCTTGCAGCAGCGGAATAACCTTCTCGATGAACTGGGACTTCGGCACTTTCCCCGCGTTGTACAAGTCGAAGAGTTCTTGCAGCGGGTCGAGCACGATGGAAGCTTTGCGGGATTTTTTCATGCCGCTCTTAAACCATACCCAAGACTCGTGCCGCCATGACTACTAAGTAGTTTTTAGTAGTCGATGACGCGATGCAGAGGTGCCGGTGGTTCCTATCGGCAGGATAATGGCTTGCTGAGGACGCGGTGGTGGATTTCGTCGGTAAGATTCCGGCGTTCTGTAAGTATGGCGGTGATTTTCAGTTGAAGGTGGACGGCATGACGTCGAGTTGCCGGTGACTATCCTGACTACATGGTGGATTGATGGAGGTGCTTAGGTGAACCTTAATGATATGACGAGGACTTGCTGCTGACCTCGTGGTGGCGCCATTTTGGATTGATGGTCACTTGCCGGTTATTATTATCGGCAAGGTCGTGGCGCGCTGGAGATGGGACGATGATTCTCAACGGAAGGATTATGATATAATGGAGACATGGAGATGACTGTTGGCCGACGCCTGGCGATGGTCGGCATGTGACGACGATTTGACGAATAGAGACGCCTAGTCGACGATTTTTTCCGTTCTTCGCCAACGGCGAAACCTAAGCTTGCTTAGGGGTGGCGTGTCCCTCAAAAAAAATCTGCACACCCCTGTTTTCCTAAACGGATTCCAAGTGGGTGAGTAGTCTAAAGAACTACTAAGTAGTCTTAGACGGGTTTCTATATGAGTGAGAAAATGCGGCATGGTCCGATTTGATGATCCCTGCTGCTCCATCAAGGGGGCGTTGAATTACTTTTCCGAGCACATGGGCAAGGGTGATTACCTGACCCAGGGTGGTCAATTACAGATGGTCTGGGTTGGTCAGGGCGCGGAAAGATTGGGTCTGCACGGTGAAGTCCAGGTCGAACACTTCACCCGACTGTGTGCCGGGAAGCATCCAGAGACCGGCGAGAAACTTACGGTGCGTGAGAAAGCCAATCGCCGGGTCTGCTACTTTGCCCAGATTTCCGCGCCAAAGGACGTTTCCATCGCCCTTCTCGTTGGGGAAGACAAGCGTATCGAACAATGGTGGCGGGAATCGGTGCAGGAAACATTGCGCGAAATTGAAGCCGTGACCGAAACGCGGGTGCGGGGAGGTGGCCGGCAACATGAAGATCGGGTAACGAGCAATATGGTCGCGGCGGTCGTTACCCACGATGCCAGTCGCAGTCTCGATCCTCAGCTTCATACCCATCTTTGCGTTATGAACGTGACCTATGACCCGGTGGAGAAGCGTTGGAAGGGTGTCCAGCCGTCCAACTTCTACCGTTACCAGAGTTTCTTTCGTGAAGTCAGTTACAATAAACTGGCTCGGCGCATGACGGAAGGCGGTTATGAACTGGAACGTTCCAGGAAGATGGGTTTCGATATCAAAGGCTTTCCCGAAGCAGTCCGCAAGAAGTTCAGCAAGCGCCGGGATGAAATTCTGGAAAAGGCGGCTGAACTCGGTGTTTCCAGTCAGGACGGTTTGCAGGCCATCACGTCCAAGACTCGGGCAGATAAGCGTAAAATTTCCGCGGCGGAACTGCGTTGCGCCTGGCAGGAGGAATGTGGAGATGCCCTCGAAGACATCGAACGGGTCATCCGGGCGGCCAAAATGCAGCCTCCGGTCGCTATAGCTCCAAACCACCGTGAAGCATTAGACTACGCCGAAGAACACCTTTTTGAGCGCGCTTCAGTCGTCAATGAACGAATCCTTTTACGGGAAGCGTTGGTCGTGGGCCGGGGTAGCGTGGAATTGAGTCAGCTTCGGGAAGAATTGAATCGCCGGATCGCCCAAGGTTCGCTGATTCGCCATCAAGACGAGATTACCTCGCTCGAAACTCTCAAAATGGAGTCCGAGTTCATCCATTGGGCTCGGTCAGATTGGGACAAGTATGCCCGCATGGGAGATGATCGTGCCGTTAGTCGTAAGCTCAATTTGGAGCATCGAGAAGCTGTGGGTAAAATCCTGCGTTGCAGGAACCGAATCATCGTACTTCAGGGTGATTCTGGTACAGGTAAAACCACGTCCCTGAAAGAAGTGGTCAAGGGCATCGAGACCGCTGGCGGGGCCGTCTTTGCCTGCGCTCCCAGCTCCGGGGCCGCAGATGGGTTGCGGAAGGAAGTCACCCCGGAGGCGGATACGCTTCAGCAGCTTCTCGTGAATCAACAATTGCAACGGAAGATCGCCGACCGGATTATCATCGTGGACGAGGCGGGACTCCTCTCCGTCCGCCAAATGCGGGATCTCTGCCGTTTAGCCAAGCGCAATAATAACCGGCTCATCCTGGCGGGTGACATCAAGCAGCATACGTCGGTCGAGGCGGGAGATTCGCTCCGTGCTCTCCAGAAATATTGCGAAGTGGAAACCGTTCCGCTGACCAAGATCATCCGGCAGAAGGACCCGGCCTACCGCAAGGTCGTGGAACTGTTGGCTGCCAAAAAGCCGTATCAAGCATTTGCCCAACTAGAAAAGTTGGGCGAGGTCCATGAAACCAAGAGCAGCCAATTCCTCTATGACCGGGCTGCCCAGGACTACCTAAAAACGATTACCAGCGGAAAGAGTTGCCTTGCCATTGCGCCGGTCTGGTCGGAAATCGAAGCGTTTACCGATGTCGTGCGCAAAAAATTGAAAGGCGAGGGACTTCTGTCGGACAAGGAACGGGAGGTGACAGTGACTTCCTCTTTTGGCTGGACCAAGGCCAAGCGCAAACAGGTCGAGAATTACAAACCGGGCGACGTGCTTCAATTCCACCGGGAAACTGTCGTCTTCGCCAAGGATGAGGCGGTTAAAATGGTAGAAGTGCGGGGGCAACGCCTCGTCGTTGAACGGGATAATGGCGAACGGTATGCTTTCGATCCGAAACGGACTCATAGTTTCGATGTCGGAGAGGCCCGGAAGATTTCCGTCGCATCAGGTGACAGGTTGTTGATTCGGGGCAATCTGAAAGCCAAGAAGATCAAGAATGGTGACATCGTGGAAATACTCGGATTTGACACCGATGGTTCGATCCGGCTGAAGGATGGTCGTGCCCTGCCGAGCGGGTTTCGCCAGTACACCCATGGTTATGCGACGACTTCCCATGCCGCCCAAGGCAAGACGGTGGATCGTGGCATCTTGATTCTGGGAGAGGCGGGCATCCGGGCCGCGAACCTGCAGCAAGCCTATGTGAGCAATTCCCGGTTCCGGGATACGCAATCCATTTACACGACGAACCGAAAGGCGGCGAAAAATGCCATGGCCAACGACTTCGACCGGAAGCTGGCCCATGAGCTTCACGAGAAGCGCGTTCGTGAATGGCGCATCATCGAGGGGCTGGTGACCGAAGGTGATGCTTGGCGGGCCGCGCGTCAGCGAGTCGTGGCAGCAACTTATGAACAAAAGCAAACCCTTACACCGAGAATGATGCGCCATGCAGCCTGAAGATAAACATTCCGAAGTTGCGCCTGAAACCACTGTCCAGGGAGATGAGTGGGATGGGCCTTGGGGTTCCATTTCCCCGGTGCCACATTCTGTCGAAACCCTCTGCGTCCAAATTGAAAACGAGGCTGGTAAGCCCCGCATCTACTACTACCCATACCGCACCATCGGGAAATGGAATTGGAATATGGACTTACCCGAAACGTTGGAAATTCAGGTTGGGGGTGTCGAAATTACAATCTCAGGGGCCGGCCTGCGCCGGTTGGCGGATGCGCTGAACTTGGGTCAACTCCGGCTTGTGCAGCTAAATCAGCCTCCCGGACTAACAGGGGAGGTTTGCGTTCGGTCGATACTCTTGGAGGATATTAAGAACTAAGTTCCTGATTGGAGGCCGAGGCATATTCTTCAAATGCTTCTTTAACAAGACCCAGTGCCATAGTGGCCTTCATGAAACCCACGTAAACCACACTTTGAATGATGACTTCCAAAATTTCCTCCTTTGAGCAGCCCGCTCGGATCGCTCCAATAATCCGAAGTTTTAAATGGGATGGTCCAGAACCAGCGGCCGTGAGATTGGCAATGGCGATCAGCTCCTTAAGTTTTGGATCAAGGATGGGGCGTGAATAAATTTTCCCGAACGCAAATTCCACAAAATACTTGGCAAAGATCGGAGATACTCTTTCCAATTCGTCGATAAAAGCTGCTCCATTTTCAGGATCAATGCGGATGATTTCATTTAAGCCCTTCCGATAGTCTTCTGCCATGTGTATTCCCTCCATCTGTCCTATCAGTTATTCAATTGTTCTATGACGTTCGTTGTTTAAATTGGTGGTGAGCACTAGCGGCGGGACGCCGGTGTTGTCGGCGTAGGATTCAATTAAACCAATCCATGGTACTGCAGGGGCCCGTTGCTTTTGACTGGTCAAGCTCCGGGTTGTTTTGGTTATCTCCATGCGCATTACCCATAGACGCGCAACCCGTTGGGAGGAGGCTAATAAGCGTTACGAACAAAAGCACGCGCCATTTACTGATTAAGCTAACCATGGGGGACATTTTCATAACAGCGAACTGATAGTCCTGCTCAGCGCATCAGTTGTACCAGGCTCGATTGGGATTGCCGCTCGACTCGGGATCGTCGGAGTACGGCGGGACGCCGGAGTTTGGGGGAGCATCCATGTGACTGTTGAAGCAACCACAGCCCGTAGGTGCAAGACCGGCCACAACCAACAAGAGAACCAGCCCGGCTTTGCGGACCTTGATTGGCCAGCCGCTGCCGTTGCTTTTAGGAAGTGAGCAATTACCATGCATGCCGACATGGTAATCAATCCAACCCAAGCGGACGTTAACCGCGCATTAAATTGGCGTGAAGGGACGATGAAGGCGGTTGCAGCCTAAAGTTCCACCTTTTCGAGAAAGATGGTGACATCCTCGGCCAGTTGCCCGGCTTCCTCGATGATGCCATAGGCCTTGCAAGCAATGCGACAGAGCAGGTCGGCACGGATAGCCGAATCGCCGCGCGATTCTGCAAAGGCGGCAAGTTCGCGGTTGATTCGTACATTGAGTTCGTCCGCAGCGCGCTTTTGCTCCTGCGCGATCTTCGCCATGTCGAGGTCTTCTTCGACCAATCCGGTGGCGGCACGGTCGGTGATGTAAACAGCGTGCTCAATCAGTTTTTTGATTTCGGTTACGCGGCTTGGCTTCGGTTGCCGAATGACCTGACCGCAGAGACCGGAGATCTCGACCGTTTGCGCACCCATGCGCTCAAACATGAGGGCGACTTGCGAAACCAGGATTAATTTGCGTCGTTCGCGTGAGCCGACCATGGGCTGTGCCATGGCTTCGACAACTTGTTCCTCTACCTCGGCCCGGAGCCGGGATTGTTTGGCGTTGCGTTCCTCAACGCGGCTCAGCCCGCCGAGATCGCGCTTGCCCAGAGCGTGGGCAACATCGCGCAGATTGTCCTCCGCGGCAAAGCCCATGAGAGCCAGGGTGCCCATAAGCCGGCCGGGCGTTTCTGGGGCGGTTGTTTTCAGGGTTCGATTCATGGTCTTGGGCTCCTTTTCCGGTTTTATAGACTGCATCTGAAAACGATGGTGGCGCGGGCCTTATCAAGGGGAACCCGCGCCACCGAGCAAGAACCTCACATCCTCACTCACGTTTGCCATCTCTGACAAATTGTCATAGGGTTAGAATTTCCACATCAGGTCAGCCTGGAACAGGTTGTATTCCCGGATATTTCCGAGCGTTAAATCCTGGTTCACGTTGGGCGTGGCCAAACGACCGTCGAGCGGGCTCGCATGTGCGTACCGGAGGGTCGAGCTCAGACCGTCGGTCCAGTTATGGGCCACCGAAACCACGACGCCTTGCAGGTTCGTCGCGGCATTGAAGATATCCGCGTCGACTAGGTTGGGATCGACCGCGTAGTAACCCGTGCTCTGCCAGTAGAGCTTCTCATCCCAGTCACCCTTCTTCTTGAGCTGACCGGCTTCGACACCGACCTGATAGGCTGTCTGGTCCAGAAGGGCTTTACCCGCGCCCATGACGCCTTGGAAGCTGGGCGAATTGAACATCTGGTTGTTGGTCGAGACATTGGCCGCGGTCAATGGTGCGGTGGAACTTCCGGGGGCTGCGAGGGTGACGCCGACATTGCCGGCTCCGGTCGAGCCAACAAAATTCTGTGCCTCTGCGCCCGAGATCGCCGAGCGTGCCTGGTCGGCGCGGTCGCTGGCCTCGACGTTGTAGGCGACGTCGGCAAAGAACCGGACCGGCAGTGACCAACCGACCGTCGAGGTTCTCATGTCCTTCGGATCGCCCGAGGAGACGTCATGCACACCAGGGCCGACTTTGAAGTCGAACTCCATCGGAATTTCGAGTATGGCGAGGTCGTTGATGCCCGACACATTTGTCGCCGGCGCGGAAGCCGCACCGACAAACGGGCCGTTGAAGAAGCTCGGGCTGTTATTGGGAGCGCCGATCGACAGGGGAGTGGTGCTGTAAAGACCGGCCACCGTACCGCCCGTTGATGCATTTCCCTCTGTTCCACTGTAGCTATAGAACGTCCCAGCCATCTTGAAGAACGTGTTCTCGTCGAACTTGTACTTGAATCCGATTTGTTCGGCGTACATGAACGTGTTGGAGAAATTGGTACCTCCATTCGCACCGGCGTTCAGGGTATTGGTGATGCCATTACCACCTCCGGCTTGATAAACATACTGGCCGGCCGTGGCGAAGACCTCGGTGTCACCAAACGTATGGTCATATTGTTCCGCAGCGCCTGCCGGGTTGAGATTGTCATCCCAGACCAGATTGGTGGTGTAGAGCGGATTGGGCATTTGGCCACCGGTAAAGGTGAGATCGCTCGTCGCATGCCAACCCAGGTAGACCTGATCGAGAGCGAGAAGATTCTGATCCTTGCCAAATGGGCCCGCCGCGTCGCTGTGCCCGAAGGTGACGTTACCCGAACGATCATAGTTCGGATTGGTCGCCGCGCGAATACCCCAGAAGAAATTATCGTACAAATCTCCCTTCGCACCAAAACGGAGCCGATAACGCCAGCGATTCATGGTCTCACTGTCCCCGTGATTGCTCAGCGCACCACCCGTCGATGTAGCGCCCGGCCCCGTGGTACCATCACGCATCTCAAAACGGAGACGCAGGTCGCCGTAGAACTGGATCGTTTTGATCGCCGAGCTAAGGATGATTTTGCTCGCGCCGGTTTGGGCGTAATCCTTGGCTTCATCGGCCCGGACATCCTCGGCTTCTTGATCGGAGAGCACGCCTTTTTTGACGAGCGCATCGAGCAGGGCGTTGTCCGTCTGTGCATGGGCCGGTGTCACCGGCATGAAGGCGACGACGCACCAAGCGACGAGCCCCAATATTGAAATCTTGATATTCACTGTTTCCTCCCTTGGTTGAACGGCAAGTTCTCTGTCCATGCCGTCTGCGATCACTCGCACCCGGCAAGCGGCCTGTTGCCTCAAGCCAGTGGGAAGCTGTCAGCGAGTCCTCCAAATCTGATGAACAGATTCTCAACTAAATGTTAATTATATTCGTAAGCCGCTCGCCATAAATCCGTTACATGATCGTAACATGCGGCTCTCAAGAGCTATCGCGCAGATCATCATTGAGTTACGGGCTAATCACGCTGCTCGATCACGCGATAACCGAAGCCGTAGGCGGTTTCGATATAGGATTCGTGATCACCGAGCTTCGAACGAATTTTTCGAATATGGGTATCAAGCGTGCGGCTATTGATTTCCGCATCGTAACCCCAAACGTCCTTGAGAAGCCGTTCACGGGTCTGCACGCGGCCCATCCGCTCGGCCATGACATAGAGCAGCTTGAACTCGATAGCCGTCAGGGTCAGTCGTGCGCCCCGCAGGCAGGCTTCGCAACGGTCGCGATCAAGTGACAGCTCGCCCAATTGGATTCGACCCTCCGGACTCGCCCCCATGCGGTAGCGGGCGATGATCTTTCGCACTTTAAGGGCAAGTTCCCGGGGATGATACGGTTTGCGCAGGTAATCCTCCGCCCCCATCTCCAGACCGAGCACTCGGTCGATGTCATCCGCCTGCTCCGAAAGCATGATGATCGGCAGGTGCGCGGTTGAATAATCGGTCTGGAGTTGCTTGCAAATCTCAAACCCGGTCGGCTCCTGAAAAACGGCCTCGAGAATAACCAAGGCGGGCAACTCGTCCCGGGTCACGGCCAGCACGCGCTCTCCCACATGAACCACGATGGGGACAAACCCGGCGCGCTTCAGGTGTTCGCCCAAAGCAGTACCCTCGGATTTGTCTGGATCGGCGATAAGAATTTTCCTGGCCATAGACAAACAGATGCGCCCGCCGGAAGGCGGGCGCACTGGGTTGATGTTGGGGGTTGGGTTCGGAGTTGGGACTAATCAGGCTTTCCAGCCGACTACCTGGCCGCTGGGGCTTTTGACCGCCTTGGACGGATCGAATATCTGGCTGTTTTCGGTCTCGGTGCCATTTTCGAGATGGACCGTGGTTGTCCGCGCCAGTTTGATCACCACCGGAACGGTCACGAGACCGTCCTTGTCCGACCACGCCTTGACGACGTAAGTTCCAGGAGTCAGTTCCACCTTTTCGGGTCCTGTGTCTTCTGGCTGTATCCCGTGATTTTGCACGGTCCGGATCCTTTTTCCGCTCGCATTGTAGATCCAATACGCCGTATGCGGATAGTAGTCATCCCCATCGCTTACTCCCGCCGGCGAGCTCTCTTCCGTGGCAGAATAGACCTCAAGGTAACCGCAGGAGACTTTTTGGTATTCACCTGGAGGACTCGGTCCCACCGCAGGTAGGACCGGACCGGCATGGGTTAGGGTTGAAGAGCATATTAGCGCCGAAACAAGCGCGCCAATCTGAATGAAGATTGAACTGAACTTACGGAGCAGATTTGTTTTCATGCTCCAAAGCCTATTGGAACCCTCTGAAGCCCCTCTGAGACCAAGATTAAAATCTGATGAAGAAATTGTGAAGCCGCCCTCTGAAATTTGATCGGGCGCGCCTCTCAGGAAGCCAGGTATGGAGTTATCGTCTCTCCTGTTGAGTTCGTTTTCGCCCGACTCCATGACCGTGCTTTCGGGGGGGGGGCGGCGACAATTTTCTCTGGGAGTAAATGGAGGTCGTCCCCTCTACCGCCCACGCGGTTCTCACCGATAAGGGTATCCACTTTGTCCATCAGCAACGGCACGGAGACGAAATGAATCAGCCGTAGGTGGAGGAACAGGACCGGAGTGGCCTGGTTCCTTCCGTTCCATCGACGTGGGAGCAATCCGGTACTGGACCCAAGACCGAGTCGAGCGAATAAACCGCATCCTCAAGGAGATGACGGTGTGAACGTACCCTTGGCGCAGGGAGAGCGATCCTTTAAAAGGCGAGTTGGAGTTGGGTTAAGAACGAGTTGGGGTCTGCGTTTTCCGGATTGACCGGCCAGATTCCTCCTGTGTACCCGTCGTAATCGTATTGAAATTGTGCCTTGACGTTGGAATTAAGGTACCAGTTTAAACCCACACCGATATCGGTGACCGTGCGGGGCCCCTGGGTGGCAAAGGCGGCTCCCACGCCTGTGGTAGATGTCCCGGTTGATGTGAAGTAGTGATTATCCAGAGTCATTTCGCCGTAGCGGGCCACAAGCTGGAAAGCGCCCCAATTGCCATCGTGAAGGCTAAAATTGTTTCTCGGCTGGACGCCGTTGTCGTAGTCCGCGTTTTCTCCCGTGAGAACGTAGGAGCCCACAACTTGCCACGCATCATTTTGAAAAGTCGTGAGGCGGTTGCCGGTGGGGGAGGCGGCGGTAGACGTGCCGGTGACGCTACGGAGTGCTCGGACACTCGAAACAGCATAATCGGCATAGGCTCCGAACGGGCCATAATAATAATAGATGACAGGGGTTAGGCGATAAGCTGGCCCATCTTCGGACTCGGTGACGGTCTGGCCGGTAGCAGTCTTGGTGTTGTACGTTAATAAGTTGATTTGCCCAGGCGTGTAGTAACTGGCAAGCGACGCGGTGGAGGCCGTTCCAACATCGCCACGGTTGCCAACGCTGCCAGCAATGCCCGCGCCAAGCCCTTGGAGCGCTTTGATGTCGGTTTTCTTAAACGGATTAACGTAAACGTCACCCTCGAAACTGTTATTGTTATCGATCATCGACTGAATATCGGTGTTGGCATTGTCGCGAACATCTTCAAACACCCCAGCTCCATAAGAGAAGACGTTGTCGTCGATATCCCCATGGGCCAGGAAACCCTCGGTATATTGCGTGGTGAGATTTTGCGTCAGTCCGTTTTCGATCCAAATATTGTTTGCTACCAATTGCGAACGCTCGTAACCGACGGGACCCTTGAAGCGACCAACGAGAAATTGGAGTGGTTCCAAATAATGAATGTTGACGTCAGCGGTGGCTAGGGTTGCGGTCGTGCTGCTGGTTCCACCTGCGCCCCCCATGCGGGAACCAAATTCCGGTTCAATGCGGAACGAATACGCCCCCCAAAGAGTTCCATCGAAAATGATACGAGCGCGCCGCAGGTAGAGACCATCTCCGGGAGAAGCTCCATTGTTGTTTGGAGTAAGAAATTCGCGATCATCCGCCTGCAACAGGCCTTTCAAATTAAGGTTGAACTGATGATCCGCCGATTGGATCTGAAATCCTTTTGAACTGGCCGTTACCGTTGTGGCGTTCTTGAATCGTTGGGTCTGTGTACTCTTTTCGTCCGTGTCCTGCTGATCCTCCAAACTGTCCACCTTTTGACTCAGAGCCTGGACTTCGTTTTTCAACTCCTGAATGGTATCGGCAGTCGAAGAGTCATTCGTTGTGGCTGTCTGTGCATGGACAGATGTTATGAATAAAGCTCCAGATGTAATTCCTAAGACAATCTTATAAAACGACTTATGGTGCAAAAGTAGCCAGCGATTGATAAAAAACATAGTGTGCCCATAGAAGAAATATAAATTTTGCATGGAGAGGGTTGCTATGACCGATTCAATATATTGTCAATGGACTTAATGTGATTGTAACATAAAAATGGGACATGGATGTTCTGAGGAATTCTCAAAGGGATGACGAAAGGCTCCGCTTCAGGCGTTCCGTGAAAATAACACGCCGAAGTCAAAACAGTTCATTTTCGGGTCAGGTCCAAGGTCCTCCTAACGGAGGCTAGCTAAAGCAGATCGGGCGAAGCCCCTTCAAAGTTATGGCGTGGCTTCGCTCAACGACGCACACCGGTGGCAAAATCGAGGAGCGCTCGATCAGTCTGAAAATCGTAGCGCGCGCCCGCATCTTCGAGCTCTGCTTCTGTGTAATCGAGTTCCGCCTGGGTAAACTCGACTATGGAGCTGGTGCCGAGACGATACCGTGCATCGGCCAGCTTCTGCGCCTCGGCCGCATGGCTGACCAACTCAGCCGTGACACCGAGCCGTTCTTTGGCTGTCGTCAGGTTAAGCCACGCCACGCGGACGTCGCGGGAAATGGTGTTCTGCGCGTCGATGACGTTGTCATCCGCCGCCCGCTGCAAAAGCCGGGCTTCCTGCTTTTGGGCGTCGAGATTGCCGCCCGTGGCCAGCGGGATTTCCACATTGACGCCCGCCGCATAATAATTGTGATCGAGCTGCCTGTCGTCGGCCACCGGATTCAGCCCTCCGGCGGCCATGGCCGTGACTTTGGGGTATTGCGCCGATTGCTGCGCTTCGGCAAAGCGATGGGCGGAATCGGCATCGTTGCGCAGGGCCGTTAGTTCCGGACGCTGGTTGAGTGCCAAATGCTCAATGGCGTCATCCGTGGCGGGGATATCCAGATTCAGTGGGACTTCGGTCAGGACGAAATGCTGCGCGTCGGGAAAGCCAAGGGCGGTCGACAGTGCGGCCTCAGCTTCCTGCACGCCGCTTTTGGACTGAATGAGTAAAAGCTTGGCCTGGCTCAGCGCCACTTGGTCGAAACTCTCGTCGAGCGTCGATTTGAGCTGATTCTTTACCAGCACCTCCACTTGATCGAAGGCGGTTTGGCGAGTCTTCACCGTCTCTTCAGCCACACGTTGAATCGCCTGGGCGCGGAGAAGGCCGTAGTAAGCCTGGTCCACGGCAAGAATGACGACGGCCCGGGCGACATCGGCCCGGGCGCTCGCAGCACCGGCCCGGAATTTGGCTGCCTCAGTCAAATCGTAGGTATGGCCGAAGTCGGTGATAAGCTGGTTGATCGTTACGCCGTCCGATTGCCGCGAGTAGATCGTCGGATTATTAAGGCCGTCGAGGGCCGAGAGCCGGGTATTCGGCGGCGCGTAGACTGAATTTGATTCGCCGTAGACTTGCGGGAAAAAAGCGGAACGCGCCTCACGGATTTGCTGGCGAACCGCGTCGGCGGTGAGTTGGGCCGAGGCGATCTGCGGGTGGTTTGTCAGCGCATAATTCTCGGCCTCTTCCAGCGTGAAACGAAGTCCGTTTTCACTGTCGGATCGCACCTGGAGTTGCAGTCCGGGCCTTGTCTGAACGCCTGTCTGTGTGGAGGAATCAGGGGGCGCGCCATTCACAGTGTGAACGCCGCACAGAAACGTCAAGCCCGCCAAAAACAACCTTTTCATACCGAGACTTTTGACGGACTTGTTTCTTCCTCTGCCTTTTGCAGACGCCGTTCCTCACGAAGATCGCGTCCCCGATACACGATAAGAAAGGCAGCGGGCACCAGGAATACGGTCAGGATCACCGACATCGTTAATCCCCCGATGATGGAGCGGGCCAATGGTGCATAAGCTTCCGCGCCTTCCCCCAGTTTCATCGCCATGGGGATCATGCCAATGATCGTGGCAAGGGACGTCATCAGAATGGGACGTAACCGGACGCGGCAGGCATAGGAAACGGCTTCCCTCACCGGCATCCCTTCATCTTCAATCAGTCGATGGGTAAACTCGACGATCAGGATGCTGTTGGAGACGACGATGCCCACCATCATCACCACGCCCATCAGCGACATGATGTTGAGAGTGGTTCCAGTGGTCGCAAGGACCAGGATAACCCCGATAATACCGGGAGGCACCGCCAACATGATCAGGAACGGATCGATAAAGGATCGGAATTGCGCGACGAGAATGAGGTAAACCAGGAGTACGGCGAGAAGTAGGCCCGTTTCAAAACTGGAGAACGAGGCGTACATCGCCTGAACCGACCCCATCATGCTGACCGTCACACCTTCCGGCTTTTGGGTCTGGTTGATGACCTTTCGAACCCCGGCAGCTACGCCGCCAAGCGCTTCTGATTTTGTTGTGACGTAGACATCTATCGTCCGGCGCAATTGATAGTGATCCACCTCTGTCGGCGCAACGATCCTCGTAAGATTGGTCACCATATCAAGCCGGGTGGGATTGGTTTCGCCCGCGCCCAGCAAAGGAATACTCTCCAAGTCGGAGAGGCTTTTCACCGTTCCTTCCGGATATTGAACGGTCATCAGGTAATCGTTGCCGGTCTTTGGATCGACCCAATAACTTGGTGCTATCATGCCATTGGACGTGAGAGCGCTGATCACGTTGTCGACCACTTCCTTTTGGGAAAGACCCATTTCGGCCGCCCGCATCCGGTCGATTTCCAGTTTGATTGAGGGCGCGTCGATATCCTGCGGAATCAAAACGTCGCTGACGCCAGGCACATGACGGACTTGATTGGCAATCTGGCGGGCGACAGCATACGCGGAATCGATGCTCGAACCTCCCACCTTGACGTCAATCGGTGCGGGCATGCCGAGATTCAGCACGGCGTCCACCAAACCGCCGGATTGGAAGTAGGTGGATATCTCCGGTATCTCGTTGCCTATCGCCGCACGGACTTTGTCCATGTATTCATAGCTGCCAACCTTATGACCATCGGCCAAACCCACCTGCACATAGCCCGAGTAGGTGCCCGAGTTCGGATTGTAAATGGCTGAAATGTCGGGATTGATCCCGATGTTCGACGCAATGATCTTTAAATCGCCGGGAGCGACCTCACGGCGCACCACCGCTTCCACCCGCTTGACCAAGTCCTCCGTATCCGAAATTCGCGTGCCGGTGGCCGCTTTGAGATCGATGACAAATTGTCCGGGATCGGTACGCGGGAAGTAGGCCAACCCGATCAAGGGGGACAGTAAAAAGCTCAGTCCAAAAACGGCCAAAATAACCATTATCGTAAGTAATGGACGAATCAGCGTGAAGCCCAACAGGCGTTCGTACTGATCGAGAAAGCGGGTAAAACCGGCGTTGAACCAACGGTTAAATCGCGCGCCCCAACTTAACGGCTTTCTGGGAGAGACTGTTCTGTTGTGGCTCAAATCTGTCCCGTTCTGATGAGTTTCAGTCGGGGCGTCCTCAATCTCGTGATCTTTGCCGTCCGCGCTCACGTCCTCGTGGCGGACCGATTCGGACGAGAGCAAGTTGGCGCAATAAAGGGGAACCACCGTCATCGCCACCACGTAGGAGGCGAAGAGCGCTATGACCACGGATAGGGCGAGTGCGGTGAAGAGGAATTGGCTGACACCGTAAAGAAAAGTAACCGGAAAAAAAACAATCGCCGTAGTGAAGGTCGCTGCCAGGACGGGGAGCGCCATCTCGCTTGCGCCTCGTTCCGCGGCAACCCGGGGAGATTCGCCGAGTTCCATATGGCGATAGATATTTTCCAACACCACCACCGAATTATCGATCAACCGCGAGAAAGCCAACGCGAGTCCACCCAGGATCATCGAATTGATGGAACTACCCATGAAGGCGAGAACTATGAACGTGGCCAACGCCGAAAGGGGGATGGAAAGGAAGACGGCCGCCGTCGCCCGCAAATTCCCCAGAAAGACCAGAATCATCACTCCAGTCAGCACCAACCCGATCAGGCCCTCGTGGATCAGATTGGCGATAGCAGTCTTGACGAAAACCGATTGATCAAAGACGACATTGGTGATGAGTGATTTAGGGACATCCAAAAGGTGGGACGTCACCCTTTTGACCCCGTCGACAATCGAAATGGTATTCGCATCTCCGCCCTGCTTAAGGATGGGAAGATAAACCGATCTCTGGCCGTCAACCCGGACGATATTGTACTGAATCTGATGCCCATCCTCCGCGTAGCCGACGTCTTTCACCAGAACCGGTGACTGGCCAACCACTTTAAGCGGCATGTTATTGATGTCGTCGATGGTGTTAAGCTGGCTGTTGGTATAGATGTTGTAATCGATGGGCCCGATGGGGACATCTCCCGCTGGCAGAATCAGATTGGATTCGTTGACCTTGCGGACCACGTCCATGACGCTGAGTTGATTGGCTTCCAGCTTGTAGGGATCGACGTAGACCATGATCTGGCGGTATTTACCGCCGAACGGCTGCGGAACTGAAGCGCCCGGAACGCTGGCGATCTGATTGCGTACGGCAAATTGGCCCAAGTCGCGCAGTTGGGTTTCGTTGAGTCCCTCTCCCTTGAGAGCGACAAGGCAGACCGGGAGGCTCGAGGCGTCCGATTTCAGAACGACGGGAGGCAGGGTCCCCGGCGGCAAGCGCCCCAGGTCTGCCATGGCAAGGTTGGAGATCGTCGTGACGGCGGAATCGGCGTTGGTGCCCGGTTGGAAAAAGATTTTGATCAGGCTCACTCCCGTCAACGATCTCGATTCGATGTGGTCGATGCCGCTGCCGAGCGTGAAGAAACGCTCGAAACGTCCCGTAATGTCGTTCTCGATTTGTTCCGGTGGCATGCCGTTGTAGAATGTCGCAACCTCCACGACCGGAATCTTGATCGCCGGGAAAAGATCGACCGGCATCCGAACCAGGCTGTTGACGCCCACCACCACAATCATCAGGCAGAGCACGACAATGAAATAGGGATAACGAAGGGCGAAGCGTGGCATGAGCGGAAGGAGGCCCTATTGCTCCGCGACCAGATCGCGGAGGCCTTCGAGGGAAAATTTCGGGGAATGACAATACGCCATGATGGCTTCCTCTTTCTTGCGCAGGGCGTTCGCCGTGGCGGGAATGCGCGTGGCCAGTTCACGCGGAATGCGGACGATTCCGTGACAATCGCCATGGATCAGGTCGCCGGGGGAAATCTCCAGGCTGCCAATCTGGACCGGGCCGCCGACATGCACGATATGGCTGTAAGCGTGGGAGACGCTCAGAGTCTTCGAATACATCTGAAAATCGAAGGCTTCGATGCGCGTGACATCACGGACGGCCCCATTGGTGATCACGCCGACGCAACCGAGGGTCTTCAGAATTGAGGCGTGCATGTCGCCGATGAGCGCACCCGCGCCCGGCAAGCGGTCCATGTCCTGAAGAACGACAATGCGGGGAGCGGGTACGGCCAGCAGGGCGTCCCACCAGACATTGTCCTGTAGAAAAGTGGCTCCGCGACTCGGGGGTGCCGCTGTGCGCACTTTCAGGGTCACGGCATAGCCCAGCACCGGCGGCATGTGGGGATAGCGGCAGATGAGACCTCCTTCGGCATAGCCCTCATTGCGCAACTGGACGCGGAACCGCTCGATGGCATTGGCCACGGCGCAGGAATCGAGCGATTTCAAGTCCTGAAATTCTTCCTTGGTCAGGGTCGGATACCGGGATGTAGCTACAATCGGCTCGTGCATCAGAGTTTCCCCCCATCCATTTCCTTGGCCAAGGCGACCTCGCCGACCGGAATGGAACTGCGGCTGCCCATCACAACGAGATCGCTATCGCTCAAGCCAGATAGAATCTCCGCCATGGAGGATGTCTCCAGGCCGACCGTGACAGGCCGCTCTTCGACTTTGTGGTCTTCGTTTAACACTAGAACCGTTGTATTTTCTCCGGTCGAGACGCATTGAATCGGAACGGCCAACGCATCCTTCTTTTCCGAGAGCGTCAACCGAACCGTGGCGTACATGCCTGGCATATAGGTGTAATCGGGATTGGGGACGTCAACCTCCGTCAACATGGTGCGAGTCGACATGTCCACCTTTTGGGCAAAACGGGCGACTTTGCCCTCGAAATGGCTGCCCATGGAAGGCACGTCCACTGCAACGGCGTCACCCACGTGGACATCGGAAACATCTGCTTCGGGAACGGGAAATTCTAGCCGAAGCACTTTTAGCTCGGCAAAACTGACGATGGGCATTGAATCGGAGTTTGAGGAGGTTCCCTGCTGAACGGTCCCCGCCTGGACCAGCGCCCCGACGTCGGCATAGCGCCGGGTCACGACGCCGTCAAAAGGCGCGAGAACTTTCGCGTAATCGACCAGGGCCTGCAGCCGGGCGGCATTGGCCTCTGCTTCCACCACTTTCTGCTTGGCCGCCGCGAGTTTGGCCTCGTTTGACCGGCTTGCATCGTTGGCATTGTCAATATCCTGCTGCGCAATAAGTCCTTTGGTCTCCTTGGCGGCTGAGTTGATCCGGGATGCGATCAGGGTCGTTTCATCGTACTCCGCCTCGATGCTCTTCACTTCCTGCTGGGAGGTTAGGATTGACGCCTTGGCTTGGTTCAATTCCTGATCGATTTCGGGTATTTCTAGAATGGCCAGGACATCGCCCGTCTTCGCATGATCGCCCACATCGACATTTATTTCCTGCACGTAGCCCGATACTTTCGCGTGGATTTCCACCTGCTGCCACGGAAGAAATTCCGCAGTGAGATTGACACTATGTGACAAATCCTCGCGCGTCGGGTGGGTCACCGCCACGGTCGGGGCGTCGCTTGAGGATGAGGCGGATTTACCCGTATCTTTGAGCTCGGGATCGGAATTGCAACCGATCAGACCAAGAAATGCCAACGCCAGTCCGGCTAACGGCAAACCATGACGGATCGTCTTCATGCCCCTTCCTCCGTGATGCTGTAACCCACCCCGCGCACCGTCCGGAAGAGTTTGTGCTCATGCCCGTCGTCGATTTTTTTTCGCAACTGGCGCACGTAGACGTCGACGATGTTGGTCAGGCCCTCGAAACTCTGGTCCCACACATGCTCGACGATCATTGTGCGAGAGAGGACGCGCCCCGCGTTGATCATCAGGTATTCCAGCAGCGAAAATTCCTTGGAGGTGAGTTCTATGGGCTTGCCGCCCCGCTTCACCTTGTGTACCACCCGGTCGAGTTCCAGCTCGCCCACCCGCAGCGTGGTCGAGTTGGTCACCGGTCCACGGCGCAGGAGTGCCTTGACCCGCACCAACAACTCGGCAAACGAAAACGGTTTGGTCAGGTAGTCGTCGGCGCCTTCCTCGAAATTTTTGACCTTGTCCTCGATATTGTCCCGGGCGGTCAGGATCAACACCGGAACATTCGGATGACTCTTGCGAATGTGCTTCAACAGATCGGTGCCCGATATCACCGGCAAATTTAGATCGAGAATGATCAGGTCGTAGGAATAGGCGATGACATGATCGAGGCCGCTTCTGCCGTCTAAAGCCACATCGACCGCATACCGCTCCGCCTTCAGGCCACGCGCGACAAAACGGGTCACTTTTTCCTCATCTTCGACCAGAAGCACTCTCATGCTTCCAACCTATCGGCACCGGATGAAGACAAGCCGCAGTCTGGATTAAAAAGTCTTCATTTTGGCCGGTTCCCGGTCCAACGACGACCGGGCCTGGCTGGAACTATTCGGATGATGACGCGGTTACGTTTAGTTTTTGGGCCATGTGGAGCTCGAGACGGGGCAATTCGACCCGAAAGGTGGAACCCTCGTTCTCGCTGCTCTCGACCGTGACCTTGCCGCCATGCGCCTCCACGATAGACTGGACCATCGACAGGCCGAGGCCCGTACCCCGCGCTTTCCGCGCCTCGACCTGTTCCGAGCGATAAAAGCGATCGAAGACCCGCGGCAGCGCCTCGCCGGAAATACCGATACCGTTATCGGCGACTTCCAGAACTGCCCAGTGCGGCTCAGCCTTGACCCGGACGGCGATTTTACCTCCTTCCGGCGTGTACTTGATGGCGTTATCGAGCAGATTCACCACTACCTGGCGCAACCGCACTTCATTGGCCTCCACCATCACGTCCCGCCTTGTCTCGCAGACGACGGCCAACGATTTATCCTCGGCCAGAAGTTTCATCTGCTCCACCGTGGTGGACACTAGGTCGGATAGATCGACCGGGTCCTTGCTCATCTGGCTTTCGCCGGCGTCGAGCCGGGAAATCGTCAACAGCCCTTCGACAATCTGTGTCAGCCGCTCGGCCTCTTCCAAGACGCTCTCGACCTGTCCCGTGTGCTCCTCGTTTAAGCGGCCCTCCTTGAGCAGCGCCTCGAGCTCGCCGCGCATGATGGTCAACGGCGTGCGCAATTCGTGGGACGCGTCCGCTGAAAACCGGCTGGTGACCTGAAACGCCTCATCCAAACGCTGAATCATGCGGTTAAGTGCCAACGACAGCCGTTCGACTTCATCGCCCGTTGGCGACACTGGCAACCGCTGGCTCAGATTTTGCAAGGTGATCCGTTCAGCTGAACGCACAATTTCATCTACCGGACGCAATGCGCGTCCCAGCAGAACATAAGCCCCGACCGATGTCAGTCCGATGAAAATGGGAAATCCGAGGGATAGCGTCAGAAGCAGTCCGTTCAGCGAATCGAAAACATGATTTTCCGGCGCGCCGACCTCCACCACGTACCGTGCACCGTTTCCAAGTCGGTAACCAATGGCCACGATCTGGAGGCGGTCCTTGTCCGGAGTCGTCTCCTCGCGATCAACCGGAACCGTTTCGACTGTGCTTTCATCGAAGGAAATCCTGGGTGGAGGGGCAAGTGTGCCGGCATTTTTGGAGGTGTAAATGGTCCGTCCCAACTCGTCTGAGATGCGCATGATCCGCTCGTTCAGTTCCGGCGCGTATCGGGCCTGGATTTCGCTGCTGACGTAAGCTTCCCCCTTTTCCGGCATTTCGGCCAGGATCGTGCTCGCTATCTGATGTGCGCGGCGCTGCAGAGTCTGTTGCAGAGACCGAATCAGGTATTGCTTGAAACCCCAGTAGATGTAACCGCCGAAACAGAAGAAGATCAATGTGAGCGACACCACGTAGAGTGTGATGAGCCTGGCCCGAATAGAGCGGGGTTGTTTCATGCGCAATGGAAGCCGATGGAATATCCAACGCCACGCACAGTTCGAATCAATTTTTGTTCGTGCTCGCCATCGATCTTCTTGCGCAATTGCAGAATGTACACATCCACGATGTTCGTCAGCCCCTCAAAGCTTTGGTCCCAGACATGCTCGACGATCATGGTCCGGGAAAGAACGCGCCCCGTATTGACCATGAGATATTCCAGCAGGGAAAATTCTTTGGAAGTCAGTTCCACGGCCTGCTCGTTCCGCCGCACTTGATGCGCGACCCGGTCCAATTCCAAGTCCTCAACGCGCAGAACCGTGGAGCGGTCGACCGGGCCACGGCGCAGGAGAGCCTTGACCCGCACCAGCAATTCGGCGAACGAAAACGGCTTGGTCAGATAATCGTCAGCGCCGGCTTCAAAATTCTTCACTTTATCAGCGACACTGTCCCGTGCCGTTAACATCAGCACTGGCACTGTCGAGTTTTTCTTGCGCAAGCGTTGCAACAGATCGGTACCCGAAAGCCCAGGTAAATTGATATCGAGAACAATCAAGTCATACGAGGAACCTGAAAGACTATCCAATCCCATCTGACCGTCTATGGCGGCGTCCACCGCGTAACCCTCCGACTTCAGACCCCGGACGACAAAGCGCCGCACTTTTTCTTCGTCTTCAACAAGCAATATCCGCATATAAAGCCCTTATCGGAGCAAGTTTGAATGAGTTTTATCCGAACCCAACATTACATTTTTGCAATTAAATGCCTTCGCATTTCGACGCCACGACGAGAACACCTGCCAAGTTAAATCAATCCGAATAAGAGGATTATCAGTCGATCCGGATGTTACCACAGCCACCTGGTTGACTCTTATCTATCGAATCAAGGAGAAGCACCTCCTGGGGGAAAATCGTGGTACCCCAACACCATTGGATTGTCGCCCAATTCATGCCCTTGACCGCGATGAATCCCTCCCGACTTCAAACCATCTTCGCAGACATCAGCCCGAACAAAATTCGACTGCAATTTAAATGTGGTAATTTACCCGGCTCGAAAAAGGATCTCCTAAAAGATCCCCTTTCAGCGCTTTCAACTTTCGCTGAGGATCACTACGAGATTCCAAGACGAGCAAAGACGGGGATCTTCACTCCGTCCAGGATCAATCCGAAAACGACGGCCGCCGCGAATTCACCGGCCACCACGAAAACGGGCAGCGGTGCCATGGCGATCCCGCAAATAGCCAACGTTGAGATAATCAGAAGGTCGGCCACGGAGGATGATACCATCCATATGGTTGGGCGCAGTCCCCACAGGTGGCGACGTGCTCGTATGGCGTAAATCGTGGCTTGGCTGCCATACACGATAGCGACGACAGAAAGAGTTTGCAGGGCTTTCATTCCGAGTCCCAATTCGAATTTGCCCACGGCCAGGATCGCTACGCAATAGGCAAGGAAGCAGACTCCCAGGATGACCCCTGCGCTCGTAATCCTGCCGATTTGCCACGTATTTGGTATCTCCGATGGCTCCACTCGATCTGTGGTTAAGGACATGGCAAGGAAGTCGCCCGTGATCATCACGATGACCATAAGCATAGGCGTCAGAACCGCATGCCCGGTCATGATCAGGCCGATGGCCAGCAAGAGCACCTGCACGACCTTTTTGGTTACGGAATTGAGCGTGTAGGTCAGGATGCGCTGAAACGTGATTCGGCCTTCTTTTACAGCGGAGACGATGCCACCAAGCCCGGCTTCGGTTAGGACAACGCCTGCGGCTGATTTGGCCACATCGGTTGCGGTTGAAACCGCGATGCCGATTTGCGCCTGACGGAGCGCGGGTGCGTCGTTTGCGCCATCACCGCACATTCCGACCGCATGGCCGTTTTTCTGAAACGCTTTAACGAGGTTATATTTTCCTTCCGGAAGAATGCTCGCGAAGACCGCGAAATCTTTTGGACTGACACGGTCAGGAATTGCTCCGGGCGGGCAAACCGCACCCTCTAATCCCACGGCATGAGCGACGATGGTCGCTGTGGCCGGCGCATCGCCCGTGACCATGACGGTGCGTACTCCCAAGGTATGAAGTTCCGAGATGAGTGAAGCCGAATCCGTCCGTGGCGGGTCGCTGAGCGCGATGAGACCCATAAGCTGCATGGACGCCGGGGGCCCTGCCGCCACCGCCAAGACCCTGAAACCTTGTTTCTCGAGTTCGTCTGCTATCGCCGTCGCGGTGGGCGACGGAGCCGTAAGACCAATGATGGCCGTAAAGGCTCCCTTGATGATTCGTTGTACACTGCCATTTGCATCTGCTGCCGTTGCTTCGGACGTCTTTTTGGCCGAATCGAAGGGCACAAATTTCGTCAGCTTCGGCAGGTCAGATGCCGGCTTTTGCGAGGAAGCCGAGCGAATCGCCGCATCGACTGAATCCTGGCCACCCTCAGAGCTGGCGAGAGCCGCCAGTCCCAGAACATGGGCTTCGTCAAAACCGGGCATCGGTCGGACGCTGGTGACCGAAAGCTGATTGGCGGTCAGTGTGCCCGTCTTATCCGAGCACAGAACATCAATCGTTGCCGCCTCATCCACAGCCGAGAGCCGCGTCGGAAGGACACCTTTCTTGGCCAGAGCGCGAGCACCCAGCGCTGCCGCCAGGGTAAAGGTTGCAGGTAAGGCAACCGGGATCGCGGCGAGAACCGCTGTTAACAGCAGGGGAGTGATCTCACTCCACGGCATCGCATGAGCGTAGGCATACGCCCCGATGAGAAGGATGATGACGCCATGAAAATCGCCAGGTTTCGCACGATCCGGAGCACGGCCTTTTCCTGCGAACTTTCCACGTGCGCGGTGCGGACAAGCTCCGCCGTTTTGCCAAATTTGGTGTGAACACCCGTCGCAGTCACCTCGGCGGTTGCTTCACCGCGTCTCACGAGAGCCCCCGCATAGGTATCCACCCCGGGCCCGGCTTCAATGGGCAGGGATTCGCCAGTCAGCATCGATTGATCGAGCAGGGCAGAGCCGTCGACCAAATGCACATCGGCCGCAACCACGTTACCGACCGAAAGTTTCACGAGATCGCCGCGCACCAACTCGGTCGCCGGTACGGTTTTCCATTTTTTGTCACGCCGGACGGAGGCATTCAAGGCGAGGCGCGACTTCAACGCCGTGAGGGTGGCTTGGGCATGACTCTCCTGAAAATAGGCCAACGCTGCGTTAAAGACGAGGAGTCCCGCAATGATCGCCGCCTCGGTATACTTATCCAGCACCAACTCCAGCACGATGGACGCTTCAAGTAACCACGGGACAGGAGCCCAGAACTTGGCCAGCGCATTTCGAAGCGGATGAGCGGAGGTATCCGGCATCGCATTTGGCCCGTCCTTTTTTAGACGGCTGGATGCCGCGTCGCTCGTTAGTCCGGTCGGCACGGCATTCTGAACCGGTGTTGCGGGCGGACTGGGTAAGGAAACTGTTGCAGCTTTATCGGCGCACGGCATCGACATGAGTTGGCGGAGTTATTATCTCAACCTAATCGCATCCATGAAAGGCTGCTATGGGGCGAACACCCCATAGCCCCCAGATTGCCACGTTAGGCTAAGATTAACACAGCATTAAAGTGGAAACGTTGGGGCGTAAGATGCGTCTAAATTCTAAGGGCAGTAACCCGGCAACCGTAGAGATAATTCGACTTGCTAGGAATCCATGAAGAAACATCTTTCCCTTAAATCCGCCAAGAACCCGGGCTCGACAAAAAGTAATCAACGTCAAACGAAAGCGAGGCGATCTCGCCCCGACTTGTTCATTAATACGAAATCGTTGGCTCCTGTGGTTTTTGCGCCCATCCTCCTTTCGATAAGTCGCTGGATTGAATGAAGTCGAACGAGGGTAAAGGGCATTTGTTCCTTCCTTTAGGTTCTGTACCCAATGCGGCAACGTTTCCCGATTTGTGGAATTCAAAACGGAACCCGAATTCGCGCCGATATCGAACCAAACGCGATTACTTCTCCTCGAACGTGCCTTTTACCCCGAGCGTTTGGGCAAAACCTCCACGCGCCAACCAAGTCTTTGCTTTTAGATCATCCTTGAGATAGGCATCCCAGAAAGCGACCGTTGACCGAAGCACCAAGTCATGGACGGTTGCATCGACGGCCTTCTGCGCGTCCGTCTCAAGTAATCCTTCGCGCCCTGAGAACGACATGTGGTTTGCGCCCTTGAAAATCACGAGATAGGTGTCCGGGCCCTTCGCCTCATCGTAGGGAATGCGCCGGTCCGCGACCGAATCGCCCGGAACGATTCGGATCTGGTCATCCGTGCCTGTGACGTGGAAAGCCGGTATCTGGACGGCCGAAAAATCCTGGCTCTTGATCGGCGGCACGCTCATTGCGACAATCGCTTTAACGCGTGGGTCACGGAAATTTTCGATTTCACCCGAGGATTCCCGAAGAGTAGCGCCGGCAATGGCCATGGTCGTGTAACCGCCAAACGAATGCCCGGCCACCCCAATGTGCGATAAATCAAGCCGACCATGCCATGATCCGGACGCAACATTCATGGCGGTGAGCTGATCAATCGCAAAGGAGATGTCCTTGGGACGATTGATGTAGTTTTCGGGATTCTTCATGGCTTCGCTCATTTTTTGCAAAGGCCATAGCACGGCCGAATCTGAGCCGAGGTGTTGCACATGCACAACGATATAGCCGTAGCTGGCCCAATACTCGCCGAGATACGCATAGCCGGTCTTTGAGCCCCCAAGACCGTGGGAAAAGATAATCACAGGGAACGGCCCCTGGCCGGAAGTGGGGGCGTAGATGCGCGCCGGGACATCCCGGTCACGCAAGGAATCGTGCCAAGTGATATCCGTGACCGAGTAGGCAGGTGCATCCGCAGAAAGTGGCGCGAAGCAGAAAACCACGAGCCAAAAGGCCACCGAACGAAGCATAGAAATCATCATGAGCCAGACGATCCAGAGTGGCGTGGGGTTACACCATAAAGACCGCTAACCATAGGTTGAAATCGGCGAACATGATGCCAAAGGGGAGAACGGTTCCGAAATCGGTGATGAAGAAGCGACAGCGGGCCAAGTTAGGTAAAAAGGCGCCGCATTGACATTGGTAAATTACGCTGGAGCTTGTTGCCATGCCGACACCCGGTGAATCCTCTCGCGATCCTCGCACGTACATGTCTGCGGAACGCTCGTTCCTTGCCTGGATTAGAACGGGCATCGCTCTGATGGGGTTCGGTTTTGTCGTGGCCCGCTTTGGATTGTTCCTCCATGAATTGGCAGACAGCAAAGATCTGACCAAGTTACCGGAAGCGGGATTTTCAATGCCGGTCGGTATTCTGCTTATCAGTCTTGGAGTCTTGGTCAATGTGGTTGCTGGCATTCGTCATCACCGCTGCGTCAAAGCCATAGATCAGGGCGAATTCAGGGAGACATTCGGAACAACATTCGCCATTTCCATCGCCGGTATTGTCGCATTGGTCGGATTAGCAGTAGCCATTTATTTGGCATTCCTCTAACGCCTTAGACATCACTTACCTATCGGCTTCACGACAACCTAGGTTGGATGGCTCCTGAGTTTAACCCTCCTCGGTGATGCCGTGATTTCTCTCTTTCTGACCACCCGCGCTGACCGGTAGGGACGGAAAATAACGCTGGTTATCAGCGGTAAGCGAAGTCTTAGGCTGCCGCCGTTTTGGTAAATTCTATGATCTTCTCCTTCCATTTCTTCTCGTAAAATTCCAACGGCAGGGTGACCACCTCGGCCTTATCCGAGTAGGCGTGATGGACGGCCTTGCTACCGTGGCCCAAATGGGCCATAGCCTCACGCATGGGCATTCCGTAGGACTTGGCCCGTTGCGCCCAAGCATAGCGATAGCTGTGCAGGCTGATGTCTGTGAACCCAAGCCGGTCGGCAACCTTGCGAAAGCGCGAAGCCCGCACCTTATCGTCCTGTTTGGCTAGGGTCGGAAACAACCATCCTTCCTCGGGCAATTCGTTCAAAAGCTTGATCAGGTCGTCACCGATAACAATTGCCACGCTGCCCTGGCCGATGGATTCGAGCTTCTTGCGGTTGTAGGTAATGCGACGGTTGAAGAGATCGACGTTATCACGATGAAGCCGGGCCGTGTCGGTCTGAGCGCCACCGATCTCCCAAAGCATTTTCAGGTACAACCGAAACTCGTCATCCTTTTCCGCCGTTACCAATCGGGCGTGCTGGTCGGCAGTGATCGCCTTCGTTTTTTTCATTCGTAGCGCGGGCCAGAGCTTACGGGCCAAGACGGGCGTGAGCAGCCAGCCCAGGTCCAAGGCGCGGTTGTGAAGGATGCGGAGCCATTTATGGGCGGCTGTACCGGCGCGGGGATGGCGCAGCACGGCGAGGAACTGGGTGCCGTCGGTCTCCAGCAGCTTGATCTTACGCAGCATCTGAAACGGGGCGCTGCGCATCTGCGTCCGCCACCGTTTCAGCGTGGGGCCATGGTAGGAAAGTTCCATCTCGACCATGACGTCGTTCCACGTCCGTTCGAGCATTTCTGGCGACTTGACGGAAAGATAAACGCGAGCCATGGCCACGTTGAGATGCGGCTGCTCGATGGCTTGATTCTTGGCGGTGAGCAGGCGCTGGGCCTCGGCACGATCAACCGTGCCCAAGCTTTCCGCACCTCCTGTTTTCTTGTCTCTCAGGTAGTAGACTGATCCGTTGCGACGAAATATCCGATAACGATTCTGCATGGCGATTTCTCCATGCCCAGAATCATAAGCGATCTCGGTCACCACCCGGTAACGGGTAGAAGGCGGGTAGAACCGCCCTACATCGCAGCTAGGCCCAAACCCAGCCCGAGGTAACAAAACTGGTAACAATTGTTACCAGTGAACCCCTTTTCGTTTCGCAACCCGTTGGCTTTCAGGGTTCCAACGAGTGGCGGACGGGGAGGGATTCGAACCCTCGGTGGCTTTAACACCACAGCCGCTTTCCAGGCGACCGCACTAAACCGCTATGCGACCCGTCCCATAATCGTCCCGACCCCTGCGCGAGGAGGGAAAGCTCACCAGCCTAAGCTCTGCCCGCCTCCGGGCAAAGCACGATTTTCGCGACCCGACCTCCGGCGCCGCGACCGAGGAGAGTCCACGACCGCGCTTGTACCGCGGCCCGTTCCGTCTTAACTTGACCTATGAGCCCGCTTCAGGAGGAAATCCTCGCCCTCAAAAAGAAGAAGAACGCCGTGATCCTGGCGCACAACTACCAGGTGCGCGAAATCCAGGAGATCGCCGATTA
>Ga0181537_10000847_pt1 | contig 28450 bp, 26 predicted proteins | sample PEATcosm2014_Bin_39_FD_119765 | JGI IMG/M metagenome (GOLD analysis project Ga0181537, IMG submission 119765) | Peatland microbial communities from MTU Mesocosm Facility, Houghton, MI, USA - PEATcosm2014_Bin23_10_metaG | ecosystem: Environmental > Terrestrial > Soil > Wetlands > Peat | place...
CGACGGCGATCGCCAACCAGCGGTGGCCCGTCACACGCTCTCCTTGAATCGGCACCGAGAGAGCGGTCATCAACAGCGGTGCGGCCAAACACAGCGAGTATGTTTGGGCCATGGTGAGTCGATGGACCGCAAATACGAAGCTGCCCAACATGGTGACTCCGAGCACCGCGCGAAGCATATGCATCGCCGGTTTCTTCGGGTGCAACTCCGACCAGGATCCCCGCCAGGCGATCGGCAGCAGCAGGAACAGCCACGAGGAGACGGAGCGCAAGCACCCGACTTGCAGCGGCCCGTAATGCGAGGACAGCCCCTTCATCAATGAGTCCATGATCGAAAAGACGAATACGGCCGCCAGCATGTACGCAATACCGCGCATGCGGTCCTTCGATCGCTCGCGAACGGTGACGTTTCCAATGGCGATCGGCTGGCGACTCATGGTGAGCGGCCGATTGTAAACCAGCACGCACTTGGCGCGGCGCCCCAGAGTGTGCCAATGTGCGCCGGCCCAGAATCGAGAGGTCAGTGAATGCAAGCACGTCCGCGCCCGGTATTTCCGTTTTCAGCGATCGTCGCCCAAGATGAAATGAAGCTCGCCTTGGTGAGTTCCGCGGTCGATCCGAGCATCGGCGGCGTACTCGTCTTCGGCGATCGCGGAACGGGAAAATCCACCGCCGTCCGGGCTCTCGCGGCGCTGTTGCCGCCGATGCGCGCGGTCATCGGCTGCCGGTACGGCTGCGACCCGGATGCGCCCGACGCGCTTTGCGAGGACTGTCGCGAGCGTTCCGCCGCAGGCACGCTCAAGAGCCGGCTCATCCCGGTGCCCGTGGTCGATATGCCGCTCGGCGTGACCGAGGACCGCGTGGTCGGAGCGCTCGACCTGGAGCGCGCGTTGTCCGCGGGAGTCAAAGCCTTTGAACCGGGGCTCTTGGCGCGCGCCAATCGAGGCTTTCTGTACATCGATGAGGTCAATCTGCTCGAGGACCACCTGGTCGATCTGCTGATCGACGTCGCGGCGTCGGGCGAGAACCTGGTCGAGCGCGAGGGCCTGAGCGTGCGGCATCCGTCGCGCTTCGTGCTGATCGGCAGCGGCAATCCGGAGGAGGGTGAATTGCGGCCGCAGTTGCTCGATCGATTCGGATTGTCGGTCGAAGTGAAAACGCCGACCGAGTTGGAGCAACGCATCGAGGTCATCAAGCGGCGGGATGCGTTCGAGCGGGACAAGACGGCGTTCATCGCGCGTTGGAAAAAGAGCGATGACGCGCTGCGCAGGCGCATCGTCGCGGGACGCAAGCTTCTGCCGCAAGTCGAAGTCCCCGATGCCGTTTTGCAGAGCGCGGCGATGCTCTGCATGGCACTCGGAACCGACGGTCTGCGCGCCGAGCTGACCCTGATCCGAGCGGCGCGCGGCCTCGCCGCGTTCGAACAGGCGCTCGAGGTGCAGGTTTCACACCTGCGGCGCGTGGCGCCGCTCGCCTTACGACACCGTCTCAGGCGCGATCCTCTCGATGAATCCGGTTCCTCGGCGCGCGTCGACCGGGCCGTGCTCGAGACTTTTGGCCCATGAGTGCCGCAGACGATGCCAGTCTCGCCGCATCCTTGTTTGCCGTCGATCCCGCCGGAATCGGCGGCGTCTGTGTGCGCTCGCCTGTCAGCCCCGCCCGCGACCAGTGGCTGCAGCTGCTGCGCGACCTGCTGCCGCCCGGCACACCGCTCAGGCGCATTCCATTCAATATCGCGGATGGCCGTCTGCTCGGCGGTTTGGATCTCATCGCGACGCTCAAAGCCAACCGGCCGATCGCCGAAAGCGGCGTGTTGGCGATGTCCGATCGCGGCGTCGTGGTCGTGGCCATGGCCGAGCGATTGACGCCGCATACCGCCGCCTGCCTCAATCAAGTGCTCGACGCCGGCGAAATATCGATGTCGCGCGAGGGCGTCTCGATCCGCAACTCGGCGCGAGTGGGGATCGTTGCGTTCGATGAGGGCATGTCCGCCGATGAATTCGTGCCGGCGTCGCTGCGCGATCGGCTCGCCTTTCTGCTCGATCTCACCGGCATGGATATGAGAACCTTGTTGACGCCATCGCACGATGCCGAAGACATCGCGCGTGCGCGCCGCGCGCTGTCCGACGTCGACATGGATTCCGATGTGATCAAGGCCGTCTGCGCCGCTGCGCTGGCGCTTGGCGCCGGTTCGCCGCGGGTTTCGGTGTTGGCGCTGCGGGTGGCGCGCGCGTCCGCCGCGCTCGAGGGCCGCCGCCGGCTGTCGCAGCAGGATGCGGCGATCGCGGCGCGATTGGTACTGGCTCCGCGAGCCACGATTCTGCCGGCACCGGCGGCCGAGCCTCCAATGCCCGAGAGCCATGCCGAGCCGCGGCAGGAGCCCACTCCTCAGACAGCGCCGGAGAATTCCTCGCCACCCGATGAGCCCGAACCCGCCGATCCATCGCGTGGCGAGGCCGACCAGTCGATTTTGCAAGTCGAGGTGCACACGCAACAGCTCGAGGAGTTGGTGCTCGCGGCTGCCACCGCGGCAATACCCGACGGGTTGCTGAATCAGCTGCGCGCCAACGCGCAGGAACGTTCGTCCAGCTCCGGCGGCCAGGGACGGGCCGGCGCCTTGCGCAATGCGCGCGGCCGAGGCCGTCCCGCCGGCGTGCGCAGCGGCATGCCCGGTTCGGCACGACTCAGCGTCATCGAGACCCTGCGCGCCGCGGCTCCCTGGCAGCGCGTGCGCGGCCGCGGGCAGGCGGGCGATGCGCGCATTCGCGTCGAGCCTGAGGATTTTCGCGTGACGCGCTACAAGCAGCACGCGTGCACCCTGACCATCTTCGCGGTCGACGCGTCCGGTTCATCGGCGCTCAACAGGCTCGCGGAAGCCAAGGGGGCGGTCGAATTGCTGCTGGCGGATTGCTATATCCGGCGCGATCAAGTGGCGGTGATTGCATTTCGCGGGCGCACGGCAGAATTGCTGCTGCCGCCGACGCGTTCGCTGGTGCGGGCGAAGCGCAGCCTCGCAAGCCTGCCGGGCGGGGGTGCGACTCCGCTCGCCGCCGCCATCGAGGCCGCGGTGTCGCTCGCGCTTCTGGCGCAGCGCCGCGGCGAGACCCCGACCTTGGTGATCCTGTCGGATGGCCGCGCGAACGTTGCCCGCAGCGGCGCCACGGGACGCGACGCCGGGCAGGCCGACGCCCTCAAGTGCGCGGCGGCCGTGCGGGCGGCCAACATGATCAGCGTGTTCGTCGACACGTCGCCCCGCCCGAACAGTCTCGCGAAGGAGCTGGCGCGGCGCATGGGTGCGCAGTACGTCGCGTTGCCGTTTGCCGACGCCCGTTCACTGTCCAAGATCGTGACGGCCGCAGCGCCCGAGAACCGGTCTGCGGCGCTGCCCAGCCGCCCACGAGTGTCCTGAGTCAGACGCTTCAGGTGCGCTGCTGCGCCAGCGCGCGCGTCGGCTGCGCGCCCAATGCCCGTCGGCGCGTGTCCATCATTTTCAAGATCATCGGCGTCAGGATCAACTGCATGGCGAGCTCCATCTTGCCGCCGGGCGCGACGATGATGTTGGGCCGCGACATGAACGAGTCGTGAACCATGGAGAGCAGGTACGGAAAATCGATTCCTTTCGGATTCGCAAACCGAATGACCACGAAACTTTCGTCGGCCGCCGGAATGTAGCGCGCCGTAAAGGGATTCGAGGTGTCGACGGTGGGAACGCGCTGAAAGTTGATATGGGTTTGCGAGAACTGCGGGCAGATGTAATTGACGTAATCCGGCATGCGACGCAGGATGGTGTCGACCACGGCCTCCGTGGAATAGCCGCGGGTTCCCTTGTCGCGGTGCAGTTTCTGAATCCATTCCAGATTGATGATGGGCACTACCCCGATGGTAAGGTCCGCGTGCCGCGCGACATTCACGTCGGGTGTGACGACCGCGCCGTGCAGACCTTCGTAGAACAGAAGGTCGGTATCGGCGGGAATGTCCTCCCATTCGGTGAAGGTTCCCGGCTCCTGCTTGTACGGCGCCGCTTCCTTGTCGTCGTGCAAGTAGTGGCGGATTTTCCCGCGGCCGGTCTCGCCATAGCCTCGGAACAGCTCCTCCAGCTCCTTGAACAGATTGTTTTCCGGACCGAAGTGACTGAAGTGGTTGTCGCCTTTGGCGGCGGCTTCCGCCAGCTTGACCTTCATTTCCGCCCGATCGTAGCGGTGGAAGGAGTCTCCTTCGACGAGGACCGCATTGATGCCCTCCCGGCGGAAGATCCAATTGAACGTACGCGTGACGGAGGTCGTGCCCGCTCCGGAGGAGCCGGTAACCGCGATGATGGGATGCTTGGCTGACATGGTGGCTCTGTTTGCGAACTCTTTGAGATTAGGTCTGGATGAACAGCGAACGCTCTTTGAACAGCGGTGAGCTGTAGATGCGGTCGAGCCCCTGATCGTGCTCAGCGTGATACCGCTCGATGCGCTCCACTTCGGCCTTGCAACCCAGGATCAGCGGGACGCGCTGATGGAGTTCGGTCGGAACCACATCGAGTATCCGCGTGCGTCCCGCGGAGGCGGCGCCACCGGCTTGCTCGATCAGCATCGCCATCGGATTCGCTTCGTAGAGCAGGCGCAGCCTGCCGGGTTTGCTCGGATCCTTGGTGTCCTTCGGATACATGAACAGGCCGCCGCGGATCAGGATTCGATGCACTTCGGCCACGAGCGAGGCGATCCAACGCATGTTGAAATCCTTGCCGCGCGGCCCGCCGTGGCCCGCCAGGCATTCGGTGACGTAGCGCTTGACGGGCGGCTCCCAGAAGCGCTCATTGGAGGCATTGATCGCAAACTCGCTGGTTTCCTCGGGGATGGTCATGTGCGGGTGCGTGAGTATGAATTCGCCGAAGCCGCGATCGAGCGTGAACCCGTGAACGCCGCGGCCGACGGTCAACACCAACATCGTGGTGGAGCCGTAAATCGCATAGCCGGCGCAAAGCTGCTCCGCTCCCGGCTGCAAAAAGTCCTCCGTGGTCGGGGGCTGCATGCCGCGCGGCGCCTTCAGCACCGAGAAGATGCTGCCGACCGGGGCATTGATGTCGATGTTGCTCGAGCCATCCAAGGGGTCAAACACCAATAGATACTTGCCCAGCGGATACTCCGCCGGGATCTGGTAGGGCTCTTCGAGTTCTTCGGACACCATGCCGGCGAGGTGACCGCCGTACTCGCTGGTCCGAAGAAAAATGTCATTGGATATGACATCCAATTTCATCTGCGTCTCGCCCTGTACGTTGACCATTTGCGCCGATCCATGCGCTCCGGCGAGCGCGCCGCGCCCGACGATGAAGCTGATTCTCTTGCAGGCCAGGCGGACGTAATTGAGCAATGCGGTGAAGTCGCCGGTCGCCTCCGGAAACCGCCGTTGCTCCTCGATCATGAATTCAGTGATGGTCTTTTCGCGAGTGCTCATCGTTCCCCCCGGATTTCCCCTGTCTCTCTGGATTCTCTACCGGCTATATCCCTTACTGGCCACATCTTGTACTGGCCTTTCCTATACCCGCATCCCGTCGAGTTGCCGATCGAGTTCTCGTATGCCGAGCACGGCAGATCCGATCAGCGCGGCGGCGCGCGGCGGCAGCGGTCTTGCGTGAGATCCCAAGGAAGGCAAAACCAGGTCGGCGGCGGAAAAATCCTCGGCCCGAGTCCAGTAACTCGGGGTCACGACAGTATAAAGACCGGCAGACTTGGCCGCGATCAATCCGTTCGAGGAATCTTCGATGGCAACGCAATCCTCTGCCGCGACGCCCAATTCACGGAGCACATATTCGTAGATGTCGGGAGCGGGTTTCTTGTGCTTGACGAGATCGCCGGCGCCGATCGCCGCAAAGCGGCCGAGCGCATTCGGACCCAGGTTGGCGCAGAGGAGCGCCTCGATGTTGGCGAGCGTGGTGGTCGAGGCGATGGCCAATTTCACATTCGACCGGTCCGCCTCGTCGATGAGGCGCTGCGCGCCTTCGCGCAGGGGCACTTTTCCCTCCAGGATCATCGACGTGTAAATCTCGGTCTTGGTCTTGTGAATGGCCTGTATGCGCGTCGTCAAGGCATGCTGATCGGCCGGAGTCAGCGGCAGGGAGTCGATATACGCCCCGATACGCTCCTTGCCGCCCGTCGTCAGCAGCAAGTGCGCATATTTTGGCTTGCTCCAATTCCAATCGAGCCCGTGCCTTTCGAAGGCGACGTTGAAAGCGCAGCGGTGCACTTCCTCGGTATCCGCCAAGGTTCCGTCGACATCGAAGATCAACGCCTTGAGTCTCATGAGAAGACGCGGCTCGCCCGCAAGTCCTCGCCTTCGATCGTCATGAGCTCATCGCGCGACAGTGAGCGGCCCTTGAGTGCAAACAATCGATTCGCCTGGCGCAACCGCGCTCGATCGAGCGCATTGCGAATCGAGCGTGCGTTCGCGAAATGCGGTTGTTGCATCCGCAGCGGTATGTACTCGTGCAGAGCGGCGACGGCGGATGCGCTCAGCCGGTATTGCATGCCAGTCACCATTCGTTGGGCGATTTCCTCCAGCTCTTCCGGCTGATAGTCCGGAAAATCCAGATGGTGCGCGATGCGCGAGGACAACCCGGGATTGGAACGGAAAAACGTATCCATGCGATCTTTGTAACCGGCCACGATCACCACCAGATCGTCGCGTTGATTCTCCATGACCTGGAGCAGAATCTCGATTGCCTCCTGGCCATAGTCGCGCTCGTTCTCCGGTCGATACAAATAGTATGCCTCATCGATGAACAGCACTCCACCCATGGCCTTTTTCAAGATCTCCTTGGTCTTCGGCGCCGTATGTCCGATGTACTGTCCCACCAGATCATCGCGGGTGACGGCGACCAGATGGCCCTTTCGAACATAACCCAGGCGATGCAGGATTTGCGCCATTCGCAGCGCCACCGTCGTCTTGCCGGTCCCCGGATTGCCGGTGAAGGACATGTGCAGCGACGGCGATCCGCCGATCAAGCCCAGCTGTTTGCGTGCACGCTCCACCAACAATAACGCGGCGATATCCCGGATGCGCGCCTTCACCGGCTTCAGTCCGATGAGTTCCGCATCGAGTTCATCGAGCACCTCGTTGACGTGCGAATCCGCCAGCAGCGCACTCAGGTCGACGCTGTCGGGCGGGGACGCCGGCACGGCGTCGGTCGCGGTGCTACCCGCGACCGCGCTGCCGGCAACTGTCAGTGCATTGGCGGCGGCGTTGCTCACGGCCGGACGCTATTTGTAACGCGAACCTTCGGGCTTCTCTGTCGCATAGCTCTCAATGGTGTACTGAATGGCCCGGCCGCCCACTTCGTTGCGCTTCAGCTGGAACCCCGGCTCGTTGGTCGGACGGTTGACGATGTACGACAGACGCGTGGTCTCGAAACCGCGCGTCGAGTCGAACGCGTTCACGCGAATGTAGTGCTGCGGGTGCGCCTTGCGGCACGCCGACACTTCGGTCATCGCGCCGGCCGCATCACGCAGATCGAACATCGGATTGCCCCACATCTCCCAGTAGAAGTTCCGCGGATGCGGATCGTCCGTGTACTCCACGCCGATTGCCCAGCCTTGCTCGAGCGAATACTCGATCTGCGCGCGGATCTCCGTGTCGGTCAGATCCGGGAGAAATGAAAAGGTGCCTTGTGTAATACGCATCGGATTCCCCTTAAGAGGCCGTCGCCGTCGGCACGAAGTCCGCGGTATCGGTCGATTGATAGTTGAAGGTCACGTCCTTCCAGGTGTCGAGCGCAGCGCGCAGCGGCGAACACCACTTGGCGGCGTCGGCGAGAATTTGCGGTCCTTCATTCCAGATGTCGCGCCCTTCGTTGCGCGCCTTGATCATGACTTCGAGCGCCACACGGTTCGCGGTCGCACCGGCTTGAATCCCCTGCGGGTGTCCGATGGTGCCGCCGCCGAATTGCAGAACGACATCCTCGCCCAGATAGGTGATCAGCTGATGCATTTGGCCCGCGTGAATGCCGCCGGAGGCAACCGGCATCATTTTACGCAAGGACGCCCAGTCTTGATCGAAAAACACGCCTTGCTCGGGGTTCTGGTGGGTAAAGCTGTCTCTGCAAACCGAGTATATACCGGCGATAACATTCGGATCACCCTCGAGTTTACCGACGACGGTGCCCGCATGGATATGATCCACTCCCGCCATGCGCATCCACTTGGCGATCACCCGGAACGACACGCCATGGTTCTTCTGGCGCGTGTAGGTCCCGTGCCCCGCGCGATGCAAATGCAGCACCATGTCGTTGCGACGCGCCCATTTGGCCATCGACTGGATGGCGGTGTAGCCGATCACGAGGTCGATCATGACGATGACGGATCCGAGTTCCTTGGCGAAGTCCGCGCGCTCGTACATGTCCTCCATGGTGGCGGCGGTCACGTTCAAGTAATGACCCTTGACCTCACCGGTCGCGGCGGCCGCTTTGTTGACGGCCTCCATGCAGTACAGAAACCGATCGCGCCAGTGCATGAACGGCTGCGAATTGATGTTCTCGTCATCCTTTACGAAGTCGAGGCCGCCTTTGAGGGCTTCGTACACCACGCGGCCGTAATTCTTTGACGATAATCCGAGCTTCGGCTTGGTCGTCGCACCCAACAGCGGACGGCCAAATTTATCCAACCGCTCGCGTTCGACCACGATGCCGGTCGCGGGGCCTTGGAACGTCTTCAAGTACGCAAAGGGAATGCGCATGTCCTCGAGCCGCAACGCCTTCAAGGGCTTGAAACCGAAGACATTGCCGATGATCGATGCAGTCAAATTTGCAATCGAACCTTCTTCAAATAAATCAATATCATAGGCGATATAGCTAAAGTATTGTCCGGGTGCACCGGGGACCGGATCCACGCGATAGGCCTTGGCGCGGTAGTTCTCACAGGCGGTCAGGCGGTCGGTCCATACCACCGTCCAGGTCGCGGTCGAGGATTCGCCCGCGACGGCAGCCGCGGCTTCGATCGGATCTACGCCGTCCTGGGGCGTGATACGAAATAATGCGATGACATCGGTGTCCTTGGGTACGTAGTCGGGTTCCCAGTAACCCATTTTTGCATAGGGCAAAACGCCCGATTTATATCGCTCGGCCTGGCTCCCCATAGGATACTCCTTCGTAACTGACAACATTTAAGGGCCTGAAGTGCCGTGAACTCTATTCCCAGTTTCATATAAGTGATAATCAATATTGCTGCCGATAATGATAAGCTTCAGCTTATAGATCAGGGATTGCGAAATATGTCCATTCAACACGTCTCCCTGCGCCAATTGCGGGTTTTCGAGGCGGCCGCCGCCAGCCGTTCCTTCTCGAAGGCGGCCGAGCAGTTGCATCTCACTCAGCCGGGCGTCTCGATGCACATCAAGGAACTCGAAACGAGCGCCGGCCTGCCGTTGTTCGACCGCATCGGCAAGAAACTCTTCATCACCGAAGCGGGCCAGGAACTCTTGACCCGCGCCCGCGAGATCTCCCGCGCCCTGAAGGACGCCGAGGATGTCCTCGACGCCCTCAAGGGTTTGCGCCGGGGCCGCATCAATCTCGCGGTGGTCAGCACCGCGAAGTATTTCGTGCCGCGGCTGCTCGCGCGGTTCGGCAAGGATTACCCGACCCTGGATATTCGTCTCGCGGTGAACAATCGAAACTCCATCATCGAACAATTGATGGCGAACGAGGTTGACATCGCGATCATGGGCCGCTCACCGGAGGCCTTGGATACGATCGCGGAGCCGTTTGCGCAAAACCCGCATGTCATCATCGCCGCGCCCGACCATCCGCTCGCGGCGCGGCGCCGGATCCTGCCCGAAACCGTCGCCAAGGAGACCTTCATCGTGCGCGAGCCCGGCTCGGGCACCCGCTTGGCGATGCAGCAGTTCTTCGAGGAGCGTCAGGTGTCGTGCAAGGTCGGTATGGAAATGGCGAGCAACGAAACCATCAAACAGGCCGTGATGGCCGGCATGGGAGTGAGCTTCATTTCACGCCACACGATCGAACTGGAGTTGCATACGCATCGGCTGGTGGTGTTGGATGTGCGCGGCACGCCGGTGATTCGGCAATGGCATGTCGCGCATTTGGCGAAGAAGCGCCTGTCGCCGACGGCGGCGGCGTTCAAGGAGTTCGTGCTGGCGCATGCCCGCGATCTGCTGCTGGCGCCGCCGGGCTGATCGGCGCCTGTCATCATCATGGGCCACAGGGAATGACGGAGAAGTTTCGCGTTGTGGGAAGATGAAAAAGCCACCTGGCCGCATTCGCAGGCCAGCCGATTCGTAGCCGCCGCCGGCATACGCTGGCACGTCCAACAGATGGGCCGGAAAATGGGGGAGGGCCCCGCGATGCTGCTGGTTCACGGCACCGGAGCCTCGACGCATTCCTGGCGCGATGTGATGCCGATTCTCGCGCGTCACTACGCGGTGATCGCGGCCGATCTGCCGGGGCACGGATTTACCGATGCTGCGAGCGGCCCGGCAAGTTCGATCGCCGGCATGAGCGAGTCGATGGCCGCACTGCTCCGGACGATGGGGGTCAGCCCAAGTTACTGCGTCGGTCATTCCGCCGGTGCGGTCGTGCTGTGCAAGATGGCGCTGGATGAACGCATCGCGCCGCGCGTGATCATCGGCATCAACGGCGCCTTCCTGCCGCTGCGCGGCGCCGCCGGCCTCTTGTTCTCGCCCATTGCCCGTCTGCTCACCCACGCCGCTTTCCTGCCCCGACTGATCGCGCGGCGCACCCGCACGGCGGACGTCGCGCGGCTGATCGCCGGAACCGGCTCGACGCTCGATGCACGCGGCGTCGAGTTATACGCGCGGCTGGTGCGAAACCCCGCGCATCTCGCGGGCGCGATCACGATGATGGGCAATTGGGACCTGTACCAATTCGAGCGCGAACTGCCGCGCTTGCCCGTGCCCTTGGAACTGATCGTTGCGGATCAGGATCTCACCATCCCGCCGCGGCAGGCGCTCGACGTACAGCGAGTACTCCCCACCACGGTCATCCATCGGGTGCCCCGTCTCGGGCACCTCGCGCACGAAGAGAATCCCGCACTGCTGGCCGACCTGCTCCTCGAGATCTGCCGCCGCTATCAAGACCAACAAGCCGTCCGCGCCAGGCTCCGTCCTACCACCGGCGGTTAGTGGGCTTGCGGCCGCTTGAGGAGGTCGGCTCGGTCCACCGACCGCACCGTCACATGCAACCGCGAGCCGCCGCGAATCACGGTGAGCGGCACGCCGCTGCCGGAAGGCCCGACGGCCCAGATCCGCCGGTAGAAATCGGGCAACCCGTTCACGTCATGTTCGGCGACTTGCGCGATCAAATCGCCTTCACGAAGATCCGCGGATTGCGCGGGACCGCCGTCGACGACGCCCGTGACATACACCTTGTCGGTCACTTCCATCGCGTAGACGCCGAGCCAGGGACGCGATTGGCGGGTGGCGCGGCCGCGGGTGATCAGGTCGTCCAGTATCGGCTTGAGCAGATCGATCGGAACGAACATATTGGCGTTGATTTCTTCGCCGGCGATCGACTCGCGTACCAGCAATGATCCCAAACCCACCAAGCCGCCCCGTCCGTCGACCAAGGCCGCGCCCGACCAATGCGGGTGAGCCGGCGCGGTGAATATTCCGCCCTCCAACAGGTACTCCCACGCGCCCGCGAATTCCCGCAGCGCGAGGATCCGCACGGTATGCGGTTTGGCGAATTCCTGATAGCTCAACACATGGGCTTCGTCTCCGAGCTCGAGTTCGGCCGACGATCCAAAGGGAATGGCGGGCAATGCCGGTTTCTCCAACGGCAGTACCAGCCCGAAGCCGGTCACCTGATCGTACGCGAGCGCATGGCCCGCCACTTCGCGCCCGTCGGCCGGCGTCAGCCACACGTCGGTGGCCTCGGTCACGAGATAGCCGATGGTCAGGATCAGTCCGTCGGGACTGATGATGACGCCATTACCCGTGCGCTGCGAACCCAAAATTCCCGCGGTAAACGCGTCCTCCGGCACTTCGGCCCGCAGCTTTACAACCGACCGGCTGATGTCTTGGAGATCGAGCAACATTGAAGGTCCTGGTCCTGATTTGTCTGAAAGGCCTGGTTGATCTGAAAGGGCTGCTTCATCTGAAAGGCACGGGCCGATCCGAACGGTAGCGTGAACTTGTCCGGGTGTCACGCGCCGGGCTGGTAGACTTCGCGCTCATGGGAGATCAGCAGGGAGACAAGAAACCGCACGCAATCGTGATCGGCAGCGGCTTCGGCGGCCTCGCCGCGGCGGTACGCCTGGGCGCCCGCGGGTTCAAGGTCACGGTGCTCGAACAATTGGATGCGCCGGGGGGGCGGGCGTACGTGTTCAGACAGGACGGCTTCACCTTCGATGCGGGCCCGACCATCATCACCGCGCCGTTCCTGCTCGAGGATCTGTGGCGGCTGTGCGGTCGGCGCCTGCAGGACGACGTGGAACTGCGGGCCCTGCAGCCGTTTTACCGCATCCGTTTCCATGACGGCGAAATTCTCGACTGTTCGGACGATGACCGGGTGATGGCGGCGCAGATCGGTAAATTCGCTCCGGGGGATCTCGAGGGATACCGCGGATTCCTCAGAGCGAGTGAAGCGATCTACGCCATCGCCTTCGAACAGTTGGCGCATCTGCCGTTCGATTCCATGGCGGATATGTGGCGGCTGGTCCCTGATCTCGTGCGTCTGCGCAGCTACCGGAGCATCTACGGCCTGGTGTCGAGCTTCGTCAAGAATCCGCGCCTGCGGTTTGCCTTGAGTTTTCATCCCCTGTTCGTCGGCGGCAATCCGTTCACGACCACGTCGATTTACGGATTGATCGCCTTCCTCGAACGCCGCTGGGGTGTGCACTTCGCGATGGGTGGCACGGGAAGTATCGTCGCCGGGTTGGTCAACTTGATCCAGGGGCAGGGGAATCGGGTGCGTTACGGTGCGCGCGTCGCGGATATCACGGTCGTAGAGCGGCGCGCGCGCGGTGTACGCCTGACCTCGGGCGAGGAACTCAGAGCCGACATCGTCGTCTCGAATGCGGACGCGGCGACGACCTACGGGAATCTGCTGCCCGCCGCCTCGCACCGTCATTGGAGCGCGCAAAAGCTCGCGCGCGCGCAGCATTCCATGAGTCTGTTCGTCTGGTATTTCGGCACGTCGCGCCGCTATCCGGATGTGCCGCATCACACGATCCTGGTGGGCCCGCGCTACAAGGAACTGCTGCACGACATATTCGAGCGCAAAATCCTGGCGGATGATTTCAGCCTCTACCTGCACAGGCCGACGGCCACCGACCCGTCGCTCGCACCCGCGGGCTCCGATGCCTTTTACGTGCTCTCGCCGGTTCCGCACTTGGGCGGGAACGTCGATTGGGGCGTCATGGCCGAAAAATATCGCCGCGCAATCGCCGCGCACTTGAGCGAGACTCTGCTGCCGGATCTCGAATCCCATGTGGTGAGTTCGCGAATCATGACGCCGCTCGATTTTCGCGACCGGCTGTTGTCATATCAAGGAGCGGCCTTCGGCCTGGCGCCGGCACTGTCGCAAAGCGCATGGTTCAGACCACATAATCGCAGCGAAGACATCGAGCATCTCTACCTCGTCGGCGCGGGCACCCACCCGGGCGCCGGAGTGCCGGGAGTGCTTTCTTCGGCGCGTGTTCTTGATACAGTAGTGCCCGATGCAGCATTTTTCTCAGGCTAGTCCCTTTGCCTCCGTGGCCGACGTGGCGGCATGCCGGGCGCTGCTTCGCGGCGGCTCGCGGACTTTCTTCGCGGCCTCCCTGGTGTTGCCGAAGAGCGTGCGCGACCCCGCGACCGGTCTGTATGCGTTCTGCCGGATGGCCGACGATGCCATCGACTACGGGCAAGATCGCGCCGCCGCGCTCGAGGACTTGCGCGCACGCCTCGATGCATTGTATTCCGGCAAGCCACGCGACATCGCCGCGGACCGGGCATTTGCGGACTCGGTGGCGCGGCACCTCATCCCGAAGTCGTTTCCGTATGCGCTGCTCGAAGGTTTCGAGTGGGACTCCGCCAACCGCCGGTACGAAACCTTGTCGCAACTCAAGGCGTACGGGGTGCGCGTGGCGGGCACGGTCGGTGCCATGATGGCGATGGTGATGAATGTGCGCAGCCGCGCCCTGGTTGCCCGTGCCTGCGATCTCGGGGTCGCCATGCAGCTGACCAATATCGCCCGTGACGTGGGCGAGGACGCGCGCTGCGGCCGGCTCTACCTGCCGCTGGAATGGATGCGCGCGGCCGACATTGATCCGGATGCGTGGTTGATGCAGCCGGTATTCGACGAACGGCTCTCGTCGGTGATCGGCCGCCTGTTGCGCGCCGCGGATGCACTCTACGCCCGCGCCGATGCGGGCATCGCCAACCTGCCGGCCGCGTGCCGCCCGGGAATGTATGCCGCGCGGCTGCTGTACGCGGAGATCGGCCATGAGCTCGCGCGCCGCGGCTACGATTCCGTCAATCAGCGCGCCGTCGTCCCCTGGCAGCGCAAGGCACGATTGTTGGCGGGTGCGGTCGTGGCGGCTCAGCGCGCCGCCGCCGCCGTCACCGGCGAAGAGCTGGACGAGGCGGATTTTCTGCTCGACTGCGTCGTCGATTCGAGCGCGCCCCCGCATCCGAATTCAGCGCCGACGCCGGCCGAGTCGCGGCGCGAGCGCGCCCGCTGGCCGCGCGTCGAAGACCGCGTCGTCTGGCTCGTCGATTTGTTCGAGCGCCTCGAGCGCCGCGAACACGCACAGGTTCACGCACAGGCGGCCAACACGACTTGACGCGCGCAGCCTGACGGCGCCAACACGATTTGACGCAGACAATCACTCGACCCGTGAATCGGTCACCCGTGAGTCGCACGGGGGTATGTGAAGCCGGAAGGCAACTGTTCCCCCCGTTGCCTTCCGGCTTTACATACCCCCAGGGCGATGCACGGGTACCGCTACCCGGTGCGAGTGATAGTCCGCGTCAAAACGTAATGCGCGGCATGCGAAACGGCAGCATCCACTGCACCCACGGCGAACTGAAACGCTTCAGCGACAAGCTCTCGTGAATCGCGGGCGCGCGCACGCCGAGCAGCGCGGTGTCGAGCAGCGTACGGCTGTAGAACGGCGCGTCCTCCAAGGTTTGCACCACGTGCGCGATTTGACCCGCGTCCGCTCGCGTTTCACGACGGAGCCGCCAGCCCGTGGGGGGCAACGCGACGGCGGGGGGAAGTTCGATCGGATGCGTGGCGCCGTCGCGGCCGAATTCCAGCGCCAGGCTGTGTTGCGCGGGACGGCGGGTTTTCACGTCGTACAACACCACGGTGCGGCCCGGCAGGCCGGCTCGCGACCAGGTCCAGGATTCGAACGCGTCCTCGAGAGGCTCATCACCGGCGTTCGAATCGAAATATCCCATCCCAGACCACTCAATCGCGGGTTCGGTGAATTTGACTTCAACGCGCGCGCACGGGGCGTAAGGCGTCCAGCGATGCAAACCGGCGTCATCCAGGATGAAGCTTTGGTCGCAGAGCGCGGTCGGCTGCACGCGGATCGACCCGCGCAGGCGCCGCGGCAGCGGCGCGCACATCTCATCGACCTCGACGTCGAGCGTGTCGCCGCCCCAGCGCATGGAACTCGGTCCAATCGACAGTTCCGTGGGCTGTCGATGCACCTGTCCCGCGCCGCGCTCGGTCATGGCCCAGCGCCCACCGCGCGCCGCATACAGCGCGACGTTGAACGCGCAATGGTTCAGAGGATCGCGCCGGCCGCGTCGCCGCGCCCAGGCGTAGTAGGGCGAGAACACGCTGCCGATGAAGGCGATCAACGTCAGACCCCGGGTCCCATCATCGCTCAATGCATCGATGTACCACCAGGCGTAGCCGCCCGGTGCTACCGCGCGATCGAAGCGTAATCCGCCTGGATGCAGGCTGCCGCGAGCCGTCCAGAGGTCGCCGCCATGGGTACTCCCGGTCCCGGGTGAGCGCTGCCTCCCGCCAGATACAATCCCCGGATCTTGCTGCGGGATCCCGGACGTTTGAACGACGCCCGCCAGCCATGGGAGGCAGGGCCATACAGCGCTCCGCCGGTCGCCGGAAATAAACGGTGAAAATCCGCGGGCGTGGTCGTTACCACGGCATCCGGCTGCCGATGCACGATCAGACCGTACTTCGCCAGCGATTCGAAAACCTGGGTTTCGCATGCGTCGATCTCCGAACGAGGGAAAAAATGCGAATCGCCGATCGGCGGCGCATTCACCAAACATAACAATCGCTCCTCGCGGCCAGGGTCGCGTCGAACCTGGCCGCAGACATCTTGGTCGCGCCGATCCTGGGCGCAAATATAAATCGTGGGCGCCGCGGGCAGTCGATGCCGACGGAAGATGTCGTCGAACTCGGCGCGATAGTCGGCGCTGAAGAACACCGAATGGTGCGCGAGTTCGAATCCCGACGTGCGCGCGACCAGGTTCCAGGTGACGGCCGACAACGAGCGCTCCGCAAGCGGGGTGGCGGCGGCGGCGCCCGTGACATCGCGGCCGAACAGCCCGGCGGCCAGCGCGTTCGTGTCGGAGTTGCACACGACGGCATCGACCGGGAATAGATCGCCGCCGGCGAGATGCACGGCGCTGACCCGGCCGTCCTTGATCTGTATCCGAGTGGCTTCGGTTGCATAGCGGAACTTCGCCCCCTGACGCATCGCCGCCGCCGCCAATTGCGCCGCGAGGCGATGCATGCCGCCCTCGACATACCACACGCCCGCCTGCTCGACATGGGCCACCAACATCAAGGTCGCCGGCGAATGAAACGGCGAGGAGCCGCAATACGTGGCGTACCGCGCAAACAGTTGCCGCAGCCGCGCATCGCGAAAATATCGCCCGGTGCTGCGCCAGAGATTGACGAATGGCTGGATGTTCCAAAGATCGCCGATCCGGCCGATGCCGAGGCGCCGGACGAGCTCCAGCGTCGACGGTCGCGAAGCGCGCATGAAGGAGGCATCGAGAGTCGAGAAGATACGGCGCGCCTGCGCCGCGAATCGCACGAAGCCCGCGGCCTCGCGGCTGCCCGCGAAGGAGCCGACGGCGTCGGTCGATTGTTGCAAGTCGGCAAAGAGATCCAAATGCTCGTGTGAGTTCCAAGCATGTCGTGCTAACACATTGGCTGGAATCAATTTTATATAGTCGTTCAATGACTCGCCGGCGTCCTCGAACACCGCGTCGAAGACCTCGCGCAGCGTAAACACCGTGGGACCCGCATCCATGGGCCGGCCGCCGACCGTCAGCTCCCGCATCTTGCCGCCCGGGGTGGCGGCTCGCTCGAACACGGTGACGTCGAAGCCCGCGCGGCTCAAGTCGATCGCCGCGACCAATCCCGCGACACCCGCACCGATCACCGCCACTCGCGAGGTTCGCAAGCCCCTAGTGTCCTGAGTCAGAAGCCTCCCGATAATCGTTGACCCTGTGCAATTCGGTGTCTATATTACCTTACAGTTTCATGTGACAAATAATATTTACAATCGAGAGGAACCTACCTTGGATGCCATGACGCGAATTGAGCGATCGTTGTCTGCCGCCCTCGGACTTGCTCAGACCGCCGATGGCCCCCCCTTGCTGGCGGCGGCCATGCGCTACGCGGTATTTCCCGGCGGGGCACGCATCCGCCCCCGGCTGTGCATGGCGGTGGCTCGCGCCTGCGCCGAGGATAAACCGACTCTGTCGGCGGGCGTCGCCGCCAGCATCGAAATTCTGCATTGTGCATCGCTGGTGCACGATGACCTGCCGTGCTTCGATGATGCGGCGACCCGCCGCGGCCGTCCTTCGGTGCACAAGGCGTTCGGCGAAAGAATTGCCGTTCTGACAGGCGATGCGCTCATCGTGCTCGCCATGCAAGCGCTCGCGCGCGCGTCGGAAACCGCCCCGACTCGATTGGGTCCGCTGATCCTGGTGGTGGCACGTGCCGTCGGTGCGCCGAACGGCATCATCGCCGGGCAAGCCTGGGAATGTGAACCGAAGATCTCGCTCGCGAAGTACCAACAGGCCAAGACTGGCGCGCTGTTTGCGGCGGCCACGGCCGCGGGCGCCTGCGCCGCGGGCCACGACGCCGGCGCGTGGCATCTATTGGGCGAGCGCATCGGCGAAGCGTATCAAATCGCCGATGACATCCGCGATGTCGTATCCAATGAACACGAATTGGGCAAACCGACCGGACGCGATCTCGCGCTCGATCGTCCGAATGCCGTCAATCGCATGGGCTTAGGGGTGGCGGTCGAGCGCCTCGAGGATCTGGTGCGCTCGGCGATCGAGGCCATCCCGAAGTGTCCCGGTGCGCATGATCTGCGCGCGCATATTCTCGCCGAGGCGAGCCGGTTGCTACCCCGCGAACTTGCGCGACCTGCGGCTTGAAGGTTTGCCGTGCCATGGATTGACAGGTACCTCGCAATTCGCGATCGGTGGCTGTCGAGCCCTCGATTTCAGCGCTGGGCGGCCGCATTTCCATTGACGCGGCCCACCGCCAGACGTCGCGCGCGAGCGCTGTTCGACGTTTGTGCGGGCTTCGTCTACTCGCAAATCCTGTTTGCCTGCGTGCGCCTCAAATTATTCGATTTGCTGGCGCTCGGGCCGCGCACGGCCGCGAGCATCGCGAGCGTGCTCAAATTGCCGCTCGAGTCCACCGAAAGACTGCTCGAAGCCGCCGTCTCTCTGCGCCTGGTGGATAAGCGCGTTGCCGGGCGATTCGGCCTCGGCACATTGGGCGCGGCCATGGTGGGAAACCCCGGGGTCGGAGCCATGGTTGAGCACCACAGCCTCCTGTATGCCGACCTCAACGATCCGGTGGGACTTCTGCGCGGCGACAAGCCGCAGACTGAACTCTCCAAATACTGGGCGTATTCCTCATCCGATCGGCCGGCCTCGCTGCCTTGCGCGCAAACCAACGAATACACCTCGCTCATGGCGAACTCATCGTCGCTGGTGGCCGACGAGATCTTGGACGCTTATCCGCTCAACAAGCATCGGTGTTTGCTCGATGTCGGCGGCGGGGACGGCACCTTTCTGGTGGCGGCATCGAAACGCTGCGAGCAAATCCAATTGATGCTGTTTGATTTGCCGCCGGTGGCGGACCGAGCCGCGAAACGCTTCGAATCTCTGGGTCTCGCGTCGCGAGCCCGCGCCATCGGCGGAGACTTTCTGAACGACGGTTTACCGGACGGAGCCGATGTCGTGTCGTTGATACGCGTGGTTCATGATCACGACGACGCGGCCGCGTTCGCGCTGCTGCGCGCCGTCTATCGCGCCTTGCCGGCCAAGGGCGTGTTGTTGCTGGCTGAACCCATGATCGGCACGCCGGGCGCCGAACCGGTCGGGGACGCTTATTTCGGCTTCTATCTGCTCGCGATGGGACGCGGCAAGCCGCGCAGTCCCCAGGATCTGCAACAACTGCTGCTCACGGTCGGTTTTGCCAGCGCACAGCTGCATCGAACCCGGCAGCCGCTGCAAAGCAGACTCATCGTCGCGCGGAAGGCCTCGGATCGAAAAGTGTGAAGCTCAGTTGACATGTTGATTAGTCAGAGTATCGTTACACATCGTGAAACATGATCCAGTAGAAGGCGGACGCGGCGCATGAATTCTTATGTAGCCAATTCCTCGCTCAACACCCTGGCAGTGGTGCTGGAAAAACCGGAACAATTGGTCCTGAGCCGTCTCGATCTGAACGCTCCCGGCGACGAGGATGTCATCGTCGACATGGAATGGTCCGGCATCAGCACCGGCACCGAGCGTTTGCTGTGGACCGGGCGTATGCCGCCGTTTCCGGGTTTGGGATATCCACTGGTTCCGGGCTATGAATCGGTCGGGCGCGTGAGCCATGTCGGCGCGAGCGCGAGCCGGCGGGTCGGCGAGCGGGTGTTCGTGCCGGGTGCGCGTTGCTTCGGCGAAGTACGAGGACTGTTCGGCGGCGCCGCGGCCAAGGTGGTGGTGCCCGGGACCCGCGTCACGCCGATCGACGAGAGCTTGGGAGAGCAGGGCGTATTGCTGGCGTTGGCGGCAACCGCCTATCACGCGGTGGCGGCCGAGCACTCGAACCCGCCGGATCTCATCATAGGCCACGGTGTGCTCGGCAGATTGATCGCCCGCCTCGCGGTGATACTCGCGAAGCGCCCGCCCGTGGTCTGGGAGACCAATCCGAATCGAGCTGCCGGCGCGGTGGGATATGAGGTCATTCACCCGGATGCCGATTCGCACCGCGGCTACCGTGCCATCTACGACGTCAGCGGCGACAGCAAGCTGCTCGATACCTTGATCGCCCGATTGGCTCCGGGCGGCGAAGTGGTGCTCGCGGGTTTCTACAGCGAATCGCTGTCGTTCGCGTTTCCCCCCGCGTTCATGCGCGAAGCACGTATCCGCATCGCCGCCGAATGGCGCGAAGCAGACCTTCACGCCGTGAAGGCGCTGATCGACTCGGGTCAGTTGAGTCTCGGCGATTTGATCACCCATCGGCAAGCCGCGGCCGACGCGCCCTCCGCGTATCGGACGGCGTTCACGGACCCGTCTTGCCTGAAAATGATTCTGGATTGGAGAACGCATTCATGAGCACATCCCTCGCCAATTCATCGGCGCTTCGTTCCGAGCAAGCGAGGCTGCAGGCACTGCGGGCGGAAGCCGCGGTCGAGCCGGACGCGGTCGTGACCGCCGCGCCGACCAAACAAACGCAGGTGATCGCCATCTATGGCAAGGGCGGCATCGGCAAGAGTTTCGCCCTCGCCAATCTGTCGTACATGATGGCGCAGCTCGGCAAGAAGGTGCTGTTGATCGGTTGCGACCCGAAGAGCGACACCACTTCGTTGTTGTTCGGCGGCCGTGCCTGCCCGACCATCATCGAGACGTCGGCGAAGAAGAAACTCTCCGGCGAGCCGGTCAAGATCGGCGACGTCTGCTTCAAGCGCGATGGAGTGTTCGCGATGGAGCTGGGCGGTCCGGAAGTCGGGCGCGGTTGCGGCGGGCGCGGCATCATTCATGGCTTCGAGCTGCTCGAGAAACTCGGGTTCCACGAGTGGGGATTCGACTATGTGCTGCTCGATTTCCTGGGGGACGTGGTGTGCGGCGGATTCGGATTGCCGATCGCGCGCGACATGTGCCAGAAGGTGATCGTGGTGGGTTCGAACGACCTGCAGTCGCTCTATGTTGCGAACAACGTGTGTTCCGCGGTCGAGTATTTTCGCAAGCTGGGCGGCAACGTCGGCGTGGCCGGTCTGGTGATCAATAAAGATGACGGCACGGGCGAGGCACAAGCTTTTGCAGATGCCGCCGGTATCCCGGTGCTCGCCGCGATCCCCGCCAATGAAGACATCCGGCGTAAGAGCGCGAACTACGACATCGTCGGACGGCCGGGCACCACCTGGGGTCCGCTGTTCGAGCAGTTGGCCGCCAATGTCGCTGAAGCTCCGCCGCTTCGGCCCAAACCGCTGACCCAGGACGGATTGCTCGGCCTGTTCAAGAGCGAAGTCGTCGGACGCAACGTGGTCCTCGATCCGGCCTCGCATGAGGACATGTGCGGCAGCTCGATCGTCGAGAAGGCGTCGCTGGAGATCGTTTACGACACGGTTTGACACGATGAGCAACGAAACCGACCTCAACGTAGCGGCGGCACCGGGCAACAGCCCGGGTGCTGCCATGGGCGATGGCCTCGGCTGTCACGCCGGCAAGGACGAAATGAGCCGCGCCGCGTCGCTCGCGGGCAAGAGCGAGACGCTGGCGCGATACGCCGCCGACTATCCCAAAGGGCCGCACGATCAGCCGCAGAGCATGTGTCCTGCGTTCGGATCGCTGCGCGTCGGCCTGCGGATGCGGCGCACCGCCACGGTGCTGTCGGGATCCGCGTGCTGCGTGTATGGGTTGACCTTCACCTCGCATTTCTACGGTGCGCGGCGCACGGTCGGCTATGTGCCGTTCAATTCGGAAACCTTGGTGACCGGCAAGCTGTTCGAGGACATTCGCGAAGCGGTATTCAAGCTCGCTGATCCCGCCCTCTACGATGCGGTGGTGATCATCAATCTGTGCGTCCCCACCGCCTCCGGTGTGCCGCTGCAATTGCTGCCGAAGGAAATCAACGGCGTGCGCATCATCGGCATCGACGTGCCGGGCTTCGGCGTTCCCACGCACGCGGAGGCGAAGGACGTGCTGGCCGGGGCGATGCTGAAATACGCGCGCAACGAGGCCCTCCAAGGGCCGGTGCAGGCGCCGCGCGGCGGGCGCAACTCAAAGCCCACCGTGACCCTGGTGGGCGAGATGTTTCCGGCCGATCCGGTCGGCATCGGCATGATGCTCGAGCCGCTGGGTTTGGCGGCGGGCCCGGTGGTCCCGACTCGCGAGTGGCGCGAACTGTACGCCGCGCTGGACGGCGCCGTGGTTGCGGCCATTCATCCGTTCTACACCGCCAGCTTGCGCGAATTCGCGGCGGCCGGGCGGAGCATCGTCGGCTCCGCTCCGGTGGGACATGACGGCACGGCGGCTTGGCTCGCGGCGATCGGTGCGGCCTGCGGCGTCGGCCAGGACAAAATCGGCGCTGCGCAGAATCGCATCCTGCCCGCGATCAAAGCGGCGCTCGTGAAATCACCGATCCGCGGCCGGATCACCCTGTCGGGATACGAGGGTTCGGAATTGCTCGTCGCGCGGCTGCTCATCGAGAGCGGCGCCGATGTGCGCTATGTCGGTACGGCGTGTCCGCGCACTCCGTGGTCCGACCCCGACCGCGAGTGGCTCGAAGCGAAGGGCGTGCATCTGCAATATCGCGCCTCGCTGGAGCAGGATCTCGCGGCCATGCACGAATTCAAACCGAACCTGGCGATCGGTACCACTCCGGTCGTGCAGAAGGCCAAGGAGCTCGCAATTCCGTCGCTGTACTTCACGAATTTGATTTCGGCACGGCCGCTGATGGGACCGGCCGGGGCAGGTTCCCTGGCCCAAGTCGTCAATGCCGCCCTCGGCAATCAGGCGCGGTTCGACGAAATGAAAGCCTTCTTCGAGGGCGTCGGCACGGGTTACACCGCCGGTGTGTGGCAAGAGTCGCCGCAGGATCACCCGCAGTTTCGCGAACGCTACAAGGCCCAACTCGCCAAGCTCGCCGCCAAGCGCAAAGCGGAGGAGATGGTCTGATGCTCGTGCTCGATCACGACCGTGCCGGCGGCTACTGGGGTTCCGTGTATGTCTTCACGGCGATCAAGGGCCTGCAGGTCATCATCGATGGGCCGGTGGGCTGCGAGAATCTTCCCGTCACGTCGGTGCTGCACTATACCGACGGACTGCCCCCGCATGAGTTGCCGATCGTCGTCACGGGCCTGGACGAGGAAGAGCTCGGTCAGCATGGCACCGAAGGGGCGATGAAGCGTGCGCACAAGACGCTCAATCCGGATTTGCCGGCGGTCGTGGTCACCGGCTCGATTGCCGAGATGATCGGCGGAGGCGTGACTCCGGAAGGGACCAACATCCAGCGCTTCTTGCCGCGCACCATCGACGAGGACCAGTGGCAGAGCGCCAACCGCGCCATGTCCTGGTTGTGGACCGAATACGGCAAGAAGAAGATTCCCGAGCGCAAGCCGCGCAAAGAAGGCGAGAAGCCGCGCGTCAATATCATCGGGCCGATCTACGGCACCTTCAACACGCCGAGCGATTTGGCCGAAATCCGCCGCCTCGTCGAGGGCATCGGCGCCGAAATCAATCTGACTTTCCCTCTCGGCAGTCATTTGGAAGATGTTCCGCGGCTGATCGACGCCGATGTGAACATTTGCATGTACCGCGAATTCGGCCGGCTGCTCTGTGAAACCCTCGAGCGGCCCTATCTCCAGGCGCCGATCGGCCTGCACAGCACCACCAAGTTCTTGCGCAAATTGGGTGAGCTCACCGGCCTCGACCCGGAGCCCTTCATCGAACACGAAAAACACACGACCATCAAACCCCTGTGGGATTTGTGGCGCTCGGTCACGCAGGACTTCTTCGGCACGGCGAGCTTTGCCGTGGTGGCCAACGAAACCTATGCGAGAGGCTTGCGGCATTTCCTCGAGACCGAGATGGGCCTGCCGTGCACCTTCTCCTTTTCGCGGCGCGCCGGCGTGAAGCCCGACAACGACGCGGTGCGCAAGGCCATCAAGGAAACGCCGCCGCTGATCATGTTCGGCAGTTTCAACGAGCGTATGTACATGGCGGAAAGCGCCACGCGGGCGATGTATATTCCGGCGTCCTTCCCGGGTGCGATCATCCGTCGTCACACCGGCACCCCCTTCATGGGATACAGCGGTGCGACCTACATCGTTCAAGAGGTCTGCAACGCTCTGTTCGATGCTCTATTCAATATTCTTCCCCTGGCGAGCGAGCTCGACAAGGTCGATGCCACTCCGTCCCGTCTGCATCACGAGTTGCGCTGGACCGATGCCGCCAAACAGGCGCTGGATGATCTGGTCGCGGAAGAACCGGTGCTGGTGCGCATCTCCGCGGCCAAGCGCTTGCGCGATGCGGCGGAACGGGCCGCCCGGCAGGCGGGCGACGAAGAGGTGGGAATCGAGCGCCTGCCGCGGCCGCGCGGCACGGTCACACAGTTGGAGCCGGCCTGACATGCCGTGCGCTCATGAAGGAATTCAAAGAATTCGTTCGAATTTTTCGGACGGAAGGCGTGCTGCGGCGGGACCCCAACCGGCGTGGCTATTTGGTCGCGCGACCATCAGCGCGGTGACGGCCAGAAGGCCGGTTTGTGGAGGTGAGACGTATGGCTGACGAAAGAAAAGGCTCGCTCTCGGGGCTGACGGAAAGTGAAGCGAAGGAATTTCACGGGATCTTCGTGACCAGCTTCATTATTTTTACGGTGATTGCGATCGTTGCGCACTTCTTGGTGTGGCAGTGGCGGCCGTGGCTCTGAAGTGAATCCTTCGCTTGAGAGCTTTGTCTTGGGTTCACGGTTACGCATAGGAGACTAGAAAATGTGGCGAATTTGGCTTCTTTTCGATCCGCGCAGAGCGTTGATTGCGCTGTTTACATTCCTGTTCGTGTTGGCATTATTGATTCATTTCTTATTGCTCAGCACCGACAGGTTCAATTGGATTGGTGGTCATGCGGCGCCTTCGGCCGCTGCGCAGCACATGTCGACGCTGCCGGACTCCAAGCCCTAGCGCTGTTTGCCGACGGCGGCGGCCGGGGAATCCGAGCCTCGATCGAGGCTTCGAGTACCCGTCCGCTGCCGGAAGCGACCGACGATTGAATTGATCGTTGATTTGGTTGATTGGTTGATTGGTTGATTTGGTTGATTGGTTGATTGGTTGATTGGTTGATTGGTTGAGTAAACTTTGAAACAGAGAGCACTACCATGGCGATGCTCAGCTTTGAGAGAAAATACCGCGTACGCGGCGGCACGCTGCTCGGCGGCGATCTATTCGACTTTTGGGTCGGTCCGTTTTACGTCGGCTTCTTTGGCGTAACGGCGGCGTTCTTTGCGGTGCTGGGGACCGCGCTGATCGTCTGGGGTGCGGCCATCGGCCCGACCTGGAACCTGTGGCAGATCAACATCGCGCCACCGGATTTGAAATACGGCCTGGCGTTCGCGCCGCTGCGCGAAGGAGGGCTGTGGCAACTGATCACCATCTGTGCGATCGGTGCCTTCGTATCCTGGGCGCTGCGGGAGGTGGAGATCTGCCGCAAGCTGGGTATCGGGTATCACGTGCCCTTTGCGTTCAGCGTGGCAATATTCGCGTACGTGTCTCTCGAGGTCTTCCGGCCGCTGTTGCTCGGAGCCTGGGGTCACGGGTTTCCGTACGGCATCTTCAGCCACCTCGACTGGGTGTCGAACACCGGTTACCAGTATCTGCACTTCCACTACAACCCGGCGCACATGTTGGCGGTGAGTTTTTTCTTCGCGACCACTCTGGCCTTGTCGCTGCACGGAGGCGTGATTCTGTCCGCGAGCAATCCGAAGAAAGGTCCCGTTCAGACCGCTGAACACGAGAACACGTATTTCAGGGACGCGATCGGTTACTCAATCGGCTCGCTCGGCATCCATCGCCTCGGTCTGTTTCTGGCGCTCAGCGCGGGCTTTTTCAGCGCCGTATGCATCTTGCTCAGCGGGCCCTTCTGGACCCGCGGTTGGCCCGAATGGTGGGGCTGGTGGCTGAACCTGTCGATTTGGAACTGAACGCGAACTGCCCAGGGGATTTTCATGGCCGAATATCAGAACATATTTACCCGCGTACAAATCCGCGCTCCCGTCTACCCGGGCGTCGCGCTACCGAGCGGTGCTTGGGTGAGGCAGGGGAAGGGGTTTTTCCTTCACCTGTTCGGTCGCTTCGGCGACGCCCAGATCGGACCGGTCTATCTGGGCACCACGGGGTTGTTGTCCCTGATCTGCGGTTTCATCGCATTCGAGATCATCGGACTCAATATGTTCGCCTCGGTGCACTGGAATCCGGTCCAGTTCATCCGCCAGCTTCCCTGGCTCGCGCTGGAGCCGCCGGCGCCGGGCAACGGGTTGCATTTCCCCCGCTTGCAGGACGGCGGTTGGTGGCTGATGGCGGGATTCTTTTTGACCACTTCGGTGCTGCTGTGGTGGCTGCGCATGTACCGGCGTGCGCGCGCGCTCGGCATGGGAACGCATGTGGCGTGGGCTTTCCTCGCGGCCATCTGGCTGATGCTGGTTCTCGGCATCATCCGACCGGTGCTGATGGGCAGCTTCGGCGAAGCCGTTCCGTTCGGAATCTTCCCACATCTGGATTGGGTGGCCGCCTTCTCGATCCGCTACGGCAATTTGTTCTACAACCCGTTCCACTGTTTGTCGATCGCGTTCCTGTACGGCTCGACACTGTTGTTCGCCATGCACGGTGGCACCATATTGGCGGTGAGCCGTTTGGGCGGCGACCGTGAATTGGAGCAGATCGTGGATCGCGGAACCGCCGCGGAGCGCGCGGCGCTGTTCTGGCGCTGGACCATGGGCTTCAATGCGACGATGGAGTCCGTTCATCGTTGGGCGTGGTGGTTCGCAGTGCTGTGTCCGTTGACCGGAGGCATCGGCATCCTGCTGACCGGCACTGTGGTCGACAATTGGTACCTATGGGCGGTGAAGCATCATGTGGCCCCCATGTACCCGCAGGTGTTCCCTTCCGTGATCGATCCTGCCACTCTGACTGGAGCGCCGAAATGAACAGCGTTTGCGCTTCTGAATGCAGCAACGGGGCAAGCGGCAACTGCCGCGGGCCTTTCAGGCCCTTGGGCTTGGGCTTGGCCATGCTGGGTTTGCTCGCGGTACTCGCGGGGTGCGAGCGCCCGCCGATCGAAACAAAGCAGGGCGGCTATCGCGGATTGGCGATGGAACAGGTGATCAACCCCCGCATCGATGCCGTCAAGGCGGTCAAGAACGAGGTGCCGGCGGTCATACCGGCAGCGCCGTCGGAGGGTCCGTTGGCGAGCACCGTATACAAGAACATCGAGGTGCTCAAGGATTTGAACGTGGCGGAATTCACGCGGGTCATGCTGGCCATCACCCAGTGGGTGGCGCCGCCCGATCAGAGCTGCAATTACTGTCACGCCAGCGACATGGCGAGCGATGAGCGCTACACCAAGGTCGTGGCGCGGCGAATGCTGCAGATGGTCCGCCACATCAATTCCGATTGGAAGGATCACGTCGGCAAGACCGGCGTCACCTGCTACACCTGCCATCGCGGCAACGCCGTGCCGCAGTACGTCTGGTTCACGAATCCGGGGGAATCCGCCGAGACCGGACTGATCGCCGGAAATGCGGGGAAGAACAAGCCCTCGAGCGGCGTCGGCCTGACTTCATTGCCGTACGATCCCTTCACCGAATATCTGCTCGGGGACCGGAACATCCGTGTGATATCGACCACCGCGTTGCCCGATGCCGACCATAGTTCGATCCAGCACACCGATGCGACCTACGCCCTGATGATGAGCATTTCCCAGTCCTTGGGGGTCAACTGTGATTATTGCCACAACTCGCGCTCATTTGCGGTGTGGGACTCGAGCACGCCGAAGCGCACCACCGCGTGGTACGGCATTCGCCTGGTGCGAAACCTCAACAACGCGTATATGGTGCCGCTGAAGTCAACTTTCCCGGAGCATCGGCTGGGCGTGCTGGGTGACGTGGCCAAAGTGAATTGCGCCACCTGCCACCAAGGGCTGTTCAAACCGCTGTATGGCGAAAGCATGGCGAAGGACTATCCGGAACTGCAGGGCGAAGTGCATCATGAATCGCCGGCGGAGCCTGCGCCCACGACGCCGCCGACCGCTTCGCTGCATCAAGTCGCCGCGAACTGACCGGCTCGTCAAGCGCTGGAGTCCCCCTCCAGCGCTTGACGGACGGCCTGTTGACAATTCAACGTCAATGGGAAAAAAAGCCGGACGTGACCGCCGCGCGAGGTCTATCTTCATTTTTGCTCCCCGGTCTGTACGTTTCCACGCTTAGCGAAAGAGAAGTACAGGATAGGTAGAAATCC
>Ga0181537_10000848_pt1 | contig 28437 bp, 26 predicted proteins | sample PEATcosm2014_Bin_39_FD_119765 | JGI IMG/M metagenome (GOLD analysis project Ga0181537, IMG submission 119765) | Peatland microbial communities from MTU Mesocosm Facility, Houghton, MI, USA - PEATcosm2014_Bin23_10_metaG | ecosystem: Environmental > Terrestrial > Soil > Wetlands > Peat | place...
AAGCCGGAGAGGTCACGCCGGATCTGAGTGGAGTTCACATGCGTGTAATCGGCCAGCTGAGCTGAGCTGATCGTCTCCTGCCCCATCTTGCCAGCCTGGGTCAGAACCATCAGGTAGCGCGAGAGGCGTGCAGCGACGCCCAGGGCGATCCTCGCCTCGGGGCGCGCACCCTCTTCAAGCTGGTCAGTCATGGGGATCCACTCTATCGGGAGTATCGAGAGCCGACCCGTTTTCAGCTGCCGGTGAGCGCCGCCTCCAGCGCCTGCTCGTCCACGAACAGCTGGAACATCTCGCGGCCGTCAATCGTCACCACCGGAATCCGCTCCAGGTAGCTCACGAGGAGCGCGTCATCTGACTCGATGTCCACCTGCTGGAACGTGAACGGCGTGCGCGCGCATACGCGCTGGAGAACCGTCAGCGCGTCCTCACAGAGGTGGCAGCCGGGCCGGCCGTAGAGCACCACCGCGGGCGTCATGCCGCAAGCTTTCGCTCGCCGGTGGCGTACACGTCGAGCTCCAGGTAGTCAGGGAATTTCAGGGCAGGCGAGTAACGCGCGGCGCTGGCGATCATCGCGGCGTTGTCCGTGCAGAGCGACCGCGGCGGCACATAAATCGCCACGCCGAGACCGCCGAGCGCCTCGCGCAGCGGCCCGTTTGCGGCAACACCGCCGCCGACGGCGAGCCTGGTGGCCCTGGTCTGCTTGAGTGCACGCTTGACCCGAATCGTCAGCGCTTGCACGATCGCGCGCTGGTAGGAGGCGGCCAGATCAGCGCGCAGGCGCTCACTCTCCCGCTCGCCAAGATCCCTGACCTTGTAGAGCAGTGCGGTCTTCAGCCCGGCGAATGAGAAGTCGAGCCCGCCCATGCGCGCCCCTGCCGGGAACGCGAACGCCTCCGGGTCGCCGCTCGCCGCCAAAGCCTCGAGCGCGGCCCCGCCCGGATATCCAAGGCCAAGCAGCCGCGCGCCCTTGTCAAATGCCTCTCCGGCCGCGTCGTCGAGCGTCTGCCCGATCACGTGCAGCTGCGGCCCGGAATCCCGGACGTCGGCCAGCAGCGTGTGACCGCCGCTGGCGATCAGCGCCAGGAACGGCGGCTCAAACCGGGTTGGCGCCAGGAAGCTCGCGGCCAGGTGGCCATGCAGGTGGTCGACCGGCGCGAATGGCAGCTCGCGCGCGGCGGCGAGGGCCTTCGCGGCACAGAAGCCGACCAGCAGTGCGGCGAGGAGGCCAGGGCCGCGCGTGGCCGCCACGAGCGTGACGTCATCGAGGGTCACGTCCGCGGTCCTCAGCGCGTCGTCCAGTACAGCGGGTAGCAGCGTCAGGTGGTGGCGCGAGGCAATCTCCGGCACGACACCACCGAAACGATCGTGCACCGCCTGCGAGGAGATCACGTTGGCCGCTATCTCCCCCCCTGGCGTGATCAGCGCCGCGCAGGTGTCGTCGCAACTCGTCTCAATCGCCAGGATCACGCTGTTCTAACCCTCCCACGGGCTTCCCTCGGCCCGCCACATGATGATCGCGTCCTCGCCGTTGTCGGCGTAGTACCGGCGCCTGGTGCCGACCCCACGGAAGTCGAAGCTCTCGTAGAGCGCGATTGCGGAAGCGTTGGAGACCCGTACCTCAAGCGTGTAATTGGCGTCGCGACCACCCCTGTCGAGCACGGCGTCCAGCAGCCGCCTGGCCACACCCTGGCGGCGATGGTTCGGTTCGACCGCGATGTTCATCAGGTGATATGCCTCGTCGTAACGGGCGCAGATCACGTAGCCGAGCATGCGCGTGCCATCCACGGCAGCCAGGCAGATCCCGGAGGGCTTGGAGAGTTCAAGCACGAACATCGAGAGCGACCAGGGCATCGGGAAGCAGCGCCGCTCGATGGCGATCGCGCGCGGCAGGTCCGTGTACGACAGCTTGCGGAGCTGGAGGTCCGTTGCCCTCACCCGTGGTGCGCCAGTTCAGCGTCGGGCCGGCGCAGATATTCCGGGGCGATGACGCCGCTCGCGCTCGGCTGCGCGTCAAGCGCGAGGCGGCCGTGACAGAGGGCTGACACACGGTGCAGTGGAGAGTCGTCGTCAGGCACCGTGGCGCCCGCACACTCCAGCTGCGTTCGGAACTTGAGCGCCCCGTCACCGACCGCGAGCACTCCGTTGCTGGTCCGCTGACCAGCAACGTCGCCGAGCGCCGCGGGCGTGAGCACGCATGGACTCAGGCCGGCTCCTGAGACGAAAACCTCGTTCCGGCGAGCGTCGATAACGGCCAGGACGGGGCGCTCATCCCCGTGCGAGCCGCGGGCCGCCAGCTCGAGCGAAGCGAGCGTCGAGACACCGACCAGCTCGATACCGGTTGCCTGTGCAAGCGCCTGCGCCGTCGCTATCCCGATCCGCAGGCCGGTGAAGGTCCCGGGCCCGACGCCAACCGCTATGCGCTCCACCTGGCTCCAGTCGGCCTGCGAACCAGCCAGCACCGCGCGGATCAGGCTGAGCAGCTTCTCTGCATGGGCTCCGCGCGCGCCGGCAGGTGGGTCGTCGCGACGTTCAAGCTCGCCGAAAGCCACCACCGTGGCGGGCGTGGCCGTGTCAAAGGCCAGTACGTTCATGCGATCTCCACGATGCGCGAGTCGCCGCCGGCATGGCTGAGAGTCACGCGCCGCGTCAGCTGCCCAAGCTGCTCGAGCTCGTGCTCAGCTATGCCCGGCCATTCGATGAAGGCGACACGGTCCGGACCAAGGTAGTCAGCGAGCAGCTCAGGATCCTCGTCGCTCAGAGAAGCCAGCCGATAGAGATCGACGTGGCTAACCCATTTGATCGGGCCGGCGGTGGGGTACGAGTGCCCGATCGTAAAGGTCGGGCTGGTCACCGGTCCGGTCACACCCAGAGCATGGGCGGCGCCACGGACGAACGTGGTCTTACCGGCACCCAGATCGCCGCTCAACGACACCACATCACCGGGCGCCAGCGTCGCGGCGAGCTGCGCGCCGAGCGCCTCCGTCTCCCGCGCAGACCGTGTCTCCTGCCTTCTCACCACCGTGTCTCTTGCCTGGTCAACGCGACCGCCGGACGGCGATCTCAGGCTCGCAAGCGCCGCACGCGCAGCCCGACGCCGGCCCCCAGGAGCGCCGCGCATGTGACGATGGGGCTGCTGGCCGAACGCACTTCACGGGCTGTGACACTGTAGATCACTGCAGCAGTCAAGTCATCTCCGCTGAATTGGCTCGCCCTTACGGCGGATTTTCCTCGCGGCACGGGCGTGGGAGCCTGGGAGAACGCTTCGCTACCGTGCAGCACAGATGCGGACCCGGCTAGCCCCTCTTCTCCTGCGTCTGCGCGTGTCCGACACCGGCAAGGCCGCAGGTCTGGCCGGGGCCATGATCGCGAACAACGTGATTGCACTGGTGAGCTCGGTCGCGTTCGCGCGCCTGCTGACGGATTACGGCGCGCTGGCGGCGCTGATCAGCTACCTCACGATTCTCACAGTTTTTGGACAGGCGCTGCAGGTCGCGACCGCCAGGGAGGGCGTGCTCGGTCACCTCGGCGAAGGCGAGGAGCTGCTCACGACGCTCGAGCGCTGGGCCAAGACCCTTGCCGTGTTCACCGTGCTGGCGACGGTGGTGTCGGTGCTCCTGCGCCAGCCGATCGCCGACCTGGTGGGCGTCAAGCACCAGGGATGGGCGGCGGCAGCGGGCATCCCAGCCGGCTGCACTTACCTGGCGGTCTGCACGCTGCGCGGCGCGCTTCAGGGCATCGGTGATTACAAGAGCGTCGCCATCAGCCTGGTTGGGGAACAGGGAGTACGCCTGATAGCCGGGTCGGCGCTGGCTGAGATCGGCCTTGGGATCGGTGGCGCCTACATCGGCAGCCTGGTCGCGTACGTCGCCATGACCGGCTATTGCGCAGCTCGGCTCTACCGGCGGCTCGCCAGCCCCGCACACCGTCGCTGGCGGGTGCGCGGCGCCGCAACGGGAGCGCTCGGCTTCGGCCGGCATGTCTGGGCGGCGATCATCCCGATCACAGCGCTCGGTGTCATCCAGCTGCTGCAGAACGTTGACCTGATCACCGCCAAGCACCAGTTCTCTGACACTATCGCCACCTCGTACGCGGTCGCGGCGGTCGCGGCCAAGGCGTTGATCTGGGTGGCGATGGGCGCCAGCTTCTACCTGGTTCCGGAGACCTCACGGCGTCACGCCGCCGGCGAGGACACACGCCCCGTCCTGGGACGCGCGCTCGCCATCATCGGTGTCTGCGCGATCCCATGCCTGCTGATCTTCGCGTTCGGGGCACATCCCCTGCTGGCCGCCGTGTTCGGGAAGAAGAAGGCGATCGCCTCGGACGCGCTGCTGCCGCTGGGAGCGGCGTTCACCGTTTTGGCCGCCACCTATCTCGCGGTGCAGTACATGCTCGCGCTCAAGCGTGTCTGGTTCCTGGCCGGGATCGCGCTGGTCGCCGTGATCGAGCCGATCCTGTTGCTGCACGCCCCCAAGCACCCGGCGTCGTTCGCCGGGGTGGTGCTGATCGTCCAGATCATCGGCGCCGCGCTGGCCTACGGGATCGCGCTATTTGTGCGGCCACGGGCGGCGGTAGCGGCGTCCGCGCCGGCGTAGGGCCTTATCTCGGCAGGTCCGCTTGGGAGGCGTACCGAAATTATCTGGCGTTTTGGCGGCGTCTGGACGCTTGCCGCTCTAGAACAGCCAGAGTTGCTGGTCTGAACCCGCGGGCGCAGGCTCACCCAACACGTCCGCTGCGGCGCCGGGCGCCGACTGCGCCGGCACATCTGGTTCGACTCGGGGGGAGTTTTTCGTCCCTGGGACGAAAAGCTCCCCCCGAGTGTTCGCAAGAGGATCAGGTTGCGGTGGCGGGCCAAGCTTCAGGAGCTCGGGTATCCGGAGAAAGTCCGCGCGCAGCATCTCCAGGGTCGACGGCGTATAGAGCGCCGCTGCCGGGTGATACAGCGGGTACAAACACACGGCTCGCGGTCCGATCGTGCGGACCTCCTCCTGGCCGTGGATCTTGGAGATCCCGGCCGGGTCGCCACGCAGCAGCTTGGTTGCGAAATTCCCGAGCGTGCAGACCATCGTCGGCTCGATCAGCTCCAGCTGGCTGAACAGGTAGTGCTGGCAGGATTCCAGCTCGTGCGGGTATGGGTTGCGGTTGTCAGGCGGCCTGCACTTCAGGGTGTTGGCGATGAACACGTCACCGCGTTCCATCCCGATCTCTCCCAGCAGCTTCTCGAGCAGCTTGCCGGCCTGCCCGACGAACGGCAGACCCTGCAGATCCTCATTCGCGCCCGGCGCCTCGCCGACGAACATCAGCTCGGCGTCAGCGTTGCCCGAGCCGAAGACAACGTTCGTGCGCGTCTCGCTCAGCTGGCAGGCGATGCAGCCTCTGGCCTCGGTGTAAACGGCCTTCAGAAGCTCCCGCCGCTCGGTGGCACTGCTCATCCCGGCGGATGCTAGTGGTCTGTCGCGTGAATATCCGTCGATTCGAGTCGCCCCTTGGGGCGCTGCACTGCATCGGGTTCGGGATCCGGCGCCGGAGGAGTAACATTTGTCGCAAGGCCGTCACCTTCCACCACCGAGGGATGGACCGTTAGACCATGCGAACACTTCGCACCATCGCAGAACTGCGCGCCGCGCTCGCCCAGCCCCGCCGTGAGCGATCGCGGATCGGCCTGATACCGACGATGGGCGCCTTCCATGAAGGTCACCTCTCGTTGATGCGTCGTGCCCGCGTCGACTGCGACATCGTGGTGGTTTCGCTCTTCGTCAACCCCAAGCAGTTCAACGAAGGCGCCGACCTTGAGGCCTACCCACGCGACGAGAGCCGTGACGCGCTGATGGCCTCGGATGCCGGGGTCGATTACCTTTTCGCCCCGGACGTGGATGAGGTCTACCCGCCCGGGTTCACGACGGTTGTCAGCCTTGGTGCCATCACCGACGTGCTGGAGGGAGCGCGGCGCGGGCGTACGCACTTTGCGGGCGTCGCCACGGTCGTCACGAAGCTCCTCAACATCGTCGGCCCTGACGTCGTCTACTTCGGACAGAAGGACGCGCAACAGACGCGGGTCATCAAGCAGCTCGTGCGCGATCTGGACATGCAGGTGGAGATTGAGATATGCCCGATCGTCCGCGAAGCCGATGGACTGGCGATGTCCAGCCGCAATGTCCGCCTCAGTGCTGCCGAGCGCGAGCAGGCGACGGCACTGAACCGAGCGCTGCGGATCGCCGCGGAGCGAGTCCGAGCGGGCGAGTCCGACGCCGACGCTGTCAGCGCCGCCGCACGCGCGGAGCTGGACGCGGCCAACCTGATTACCGAGTACTTCCAGATCGTTGATGGCGAGACCTTCGCGCCGATAAGCACGATTGAAGGCCCCGCGTTGGCAGTGGTAGCCGCACGGGTCGGCGGCACGCGTTTGATTGACAACCACCCGCTCTCGACCGCGAGCGTCGCTGGGCAGTACGCCAGTGTCGCGACGGCGGGAAGCGACTAAGGAGAGAACATGTCGTCAGCCCCGTCCAATGTCACAGGTCCCGTGGGGATCGGCCACCTGCCGGTCACCCTGCCGATGCTGCTCGAGAAGCAGCGCCTCGGGCAGCCGCTCGTGATGGTCACCGCCTATGACTTCCCAAGCGCGCGGGCCGCTGAGGCAGCGGGTGTCGATCTGGTGCTGGTCGGCGATTCGGGCGCGCAGACGGTACTGGGGTATCCGTCGACCGTGTCAGTCACAACTGACGAGCTGCTGATGCTCGGGCGCGCGGTGCGCCGCGGCCTGCGCACCCCATTCATGGTCGCTGATCTCGCCTTTGGGTCCTACGAGGAGTCCAACGCGCAGGCGGTCGCCACCGCCATGCGGTTCATCAAGGAGGCCGGCGCAGACGCGGTCAAGCTGGAGCGCGGGAATGCCACGTCTGTCGCACGCGCCAGGGCGATAATCGACGCCGGCATCCCAGTGATGGGTCATGTCGGTCTGACTCCACAGACGGCCACCTCACTCGGCGGCTACCGTGCGCGGGGACGCACGGCGCAAGACGCGACGCGCATCGCCAATGAGGCGTTGGCACTGCAGGCGGCCGGCTGTTTCTCGATCGTGTTCGAGGCGATCCCAGCCGGCGTGACCGAGGAGCTGATGGCGCTGATGCACGTTCCCATCATCGGCATCGGAGCCGGCCCGGCGACCGACGGCCAGGTGCTCGTGTTCCACGATCTGCTGGGGATCCGCGAAGGACAGGGCGCTCGCTTCGTACAGCGCTACGCGGATATCCAGCGCGACATGGATCACGGTGTGGCCGCTTACGCGTCGGACGTTCGTGAGCGACGCTACCCAGGACCGGAGCACATCTACTCGATCGACGCGGAGGCTCTGGCCAGCTTCCGTTCACAGCTTGCACAGCTTCATTAGTGGCCCCACCGGGGCCGTGCCCGGTGACCCCGCGAGGCGGCCGGGAGCAGGCCTTACAGCTATACGACAAACGGCTAGCCCGCTTGCCGTACGATGGCATGAGTGACGCGGATCTCACAAGCCTTCGCGCCGCGCGATCGCGCGTACTTTGAGCTGTTCGAGGAAGCCGGGCGCAACATTCTGCGCTCAGCCGAGCTGCTCGACACGCTGCTGTCAGATTATCCCGACAACAAGCACCTCGCGCAGGAGATTCGCGACTGTGAGCATGAGGGCGACCGCATCACACACGAGCTCCTCAGCCGACTGAATCACACGTTCGTCACCCCGATCGACCGTGAGGACATCCTCGCGCTCGCCTCGGCTCTCGACGACATAGTCGATTACATCGAGGAGGTGGCTGACTACCTCGGTCTGTACAAGATCGAGGCGCCGATGGACCAGGCCATCAAGCTGGCGGACGTGCTCAAACGTGCGTCTGTCCAGATTGCGGAGGCGATGCCGCTCCTGCGTGGCTTCAAGGACATCTCCGCCCAGACGGTCGAGATCAACCGGCTTGAGAATGAGGGTGACAAGATCACGCGTGAGGCGATCGCGTCGCTGTTCGACGGTGGCATCGACCCGATGGTCGTGATCCGCTGGAAGGACCTGTTCGAGCGACTCGAGGCAGCGGTTGACGCCACTGAGCATGTGGCGCACATCCTCGAGGGCGTTGTGATCAAGAACTCCTGACGCTCAGTCGTAGCTGATAGTTCGCAGAACTCTCGCGGGGACTCCGACCGCAATGGAGAACGCCGGGATGTCCTCTGTGACCACTGAGTTGGCGCCGATCACACAGCGCTCGCCGATCGTGACGCCGCTGGTTATCACGACGTTGGCGCCGCACCACACGTTGTCACCGACACGGGTCGGGCCTTTGCTCGTGAATCCCTGCCACGGCACCGGCCTCTTGCGATCGTCGAAGCGGTGGTTCGCGTCGGTGATCACGCAGCCGTTGGCGAACATGCAGTGCTCGCCGATCTCGACCAGCCCAAGCGCTGCGATCATCACGCCCAGGTTGAGGAGCGTGCCCCGGCCGATGCGGACTCGCGCGGGCGCGGGCGCGGTGATCCAGACACCCGGCTCAAACAGCACATGCTCACCCAGCTCGAGACGGCCGTCCCGCAGCATCGCAAGCGCATCTCCGTGCAGCGGCCAGCGCGCGAACGCTTGACGGCGCGCCAGCTCGTAGTGGATCCGTGCCCGGTTCCAGGGCAGCGAGTTGCGCTCATACCAGCTCCACTTTTGCAGCCAGAGCCGCGCGGCTTTGAGGTTCACGGTCGTCTTGCGCCCCGGCTGGAGCTGGTCACGATAAGGGGATGGCACGGGCTCACTGATCTACTCAGACGGCGACGGTATTCCTGCGAGGTTTGGCCGCGGCTGGCACCCGCACGGCCGGCCCTGGCAGCAGGCGCGCGAGGAAGTGGCCGGTGTGAGAATCGGGTGCCTTGGCGATCTGCTCCGGCGTGCCGGTGGCGATCACGGTGCCTCCCTCGTCCCCGCCCTCAGGCCCCAAATCGATCAGGTGATCCGACACCTTGATGACATCGAGGTTGTGCTCGATCACGACAATTGAGTTGCCCGCTTCCACCAGCCTCTGCAGCACCTCCAGCAGCCGTTGGATGTCCGCGAAGTGCAGACCGGTGGTCGGCTCGTCAAGGATGTAGATGGTGCGGCCGGTTGCGACCTTCGATAGTTCGGCTGCGAGCTTCACGCGCTGTGCCTCGCCGCCTGACAGCGTCGTCGCGGGCTGCCCCAGCCGCATGTACGAGAGCCCGACATCATGCAGCGCCTGCACCCGTCGCTGGATCTTGGGTATGTGCTCGAAGAACTCAAGCGCCTCGGCGATCGGCATGTCCAGGACGTCAGCGATCGTCTTGCCCTTGAAGCGGACCTCCAGCGTCTCCTTGTTGTACCGCTTGCCGTGGCACTGCTCGCACGGCACGTACACGTCCGGAAGGAAGTGCATCTCAATCTTGATCTGCCCGTCGCCCTTGCAGACCTCGCAGCGCCCGCCCTTGACGTTGAACGAGAAGCGCCCCGGCTTGTAGCCGCGCGCTCGCGCCTCCTGGGTGCGTGAGAAGAGGTCACGGATCTGATCGAACAGGCCGATGTAGGTCGCCGGGTTGGAGCGCGGCGTACGGCCGATCGGCGCCTGATCGACGGAGATGATCTTGTCGAGCTGATCAAGCCCGGTGACGCCGCGATGCACGCCCGGACGCACCCGCGTCTTGTGCAGCTTGTTGGTGACGGCCTTGTAAAGCACCTCATTGACCAGCGTTGACTTGCCTGAGCCCGATACGCCGGTGACGGTGCACATGACACCGAGCGGAATCTTCACGTCGATGCCCTTGAGGTTGTGCTCAGCCGCGCCCTTGATCTCGATGTAGCCGTTGGCCTTGCGCCGCTTGCGTGGCAGATCGATCGTGCGAGTACCCGCCAGGAACTGCCCGGTCAGTGACTCCTCGACCGCCGCCACCTCATCTGCCGTGCCCTGAGCCACCACGTGACCGCCGTGTTCACCGGCGCCCGGGCCGATGTCGACTATGTGGTCGGCGGCGCGCATCGTCTCCTCGTCGTGCTCCACCACCAGTACGGTGTTGCCGACGTCGCGCAGCCGTTCAAGCGTGCCGATCAGCTTTTCATTGTCACGCTGATGCAGCCCGATCGAGGGCTCATCCAGGATGTAGAGCACGCCGACCAGCGCCGAGCCGATCTGGGTCGCCAGCCGGATCCGCTGCGCCTCGCCGCCCGACAGGGTCGCCGCCGCCCGATCCATGCTCAGGTAGCCGACGCCGACGTTCTCAAGGAAGCTGAGACGTTCGTCTATCTCGCGCAGCACCAAACGCGCGATCCGCTGGTCATGCTCTGAGAGCGCGAGCCCGCGGATCCATGCCAGCGAGTTACGGATTGAGAGCGCCGTGAACTCATTGATCGGCGTACCCGCCACCAGCACCGCCCGAGACTCGGGCCGCAGACGCGCGCCGTGACACTCCGGGCACGGCCTCAGCGTCATGTACTCCTCGATCTTGCTCTTGATCAGCTCCGACTCTGTCTCCCGGTAGCGTTTCTCGAGGCCCTTGACGATGCCCTCAAAGGCGGTGCTGTAGTTGCGCCGGCGCCCGAAGCGGTTGCGATAGGCCACCTGGAAGCGGTCTGCGCCGGTGCCGTAGAGGAAGAAGTCACGCTGCGCCTCCGGCAGGTCCTGCCACGGCGTCTCCAGATCTATCTCATAGCGCTCGCAGATGGCCTGCGTGAGCTGCTCGTAGTACTCGGAGGCGCTGATCGACCACGGTGCGATCGCTCCCTCACCAATTGAGAGCGTCGGGTCGGGAACCACCAGGTCCGGATCGATCTCCATCTGCGAGCCGAGCCCCGTGCAACCCGGGCAGGCGCCGTGCGGAGCGTTGAAGCTGAAGATCCGCGGTTCAAGCTCGACCAGGCTCGGCCCGTGGATCGGGCACGAGAACTTCTCGCTGTAGGTCTGGATCTCACCACTGTCGACCAACTCGATCTCCACCAGGCCGTCGGCGAGCGCGACCGCGGTCTCAACCGAGTCGGCCAGACGCTTGCGCAGGTCTTCCTTCATCACCAGGCGGTCGACCACGATCGCGATGTCGTGCTTCAGCTTCTTGTCGAGCTCGATCTCCTGATCGAGCCGTCGCAGCTCACCGTCGATCTTGGCGCGCGTGAAGCCTTCAACCCGCAGCTCCTCAAGCTGACGTCCGTACTCCCCTTTGCGACCGCGCACGATCGGCGCCAGCACCATGAAGCGCGAACCCTGGGCCAGCTCCATCACCTGATCGATGATCTGCTCAGCCGACTGGCCCGTGATCGGCAACCCGCAGATGTGGCAGTGCGGCTTGCCGATGCGTGCCCACAGCAACCTCAGGTAGTCGTAGATCTCGGTCACGGTCCCGACCGTGGAACGCGGGTTGCGAGACGTCGTCTTCTGATCGATTGAGATCGCCGGTGAGAGACCGTCGATCGAATCGACATCCGGCTTGTCCATCTGCCCGAGGAACTGACGCGCGTATGCCGACAGCGATTCCACGTAGCGTCGCTGGCCCTCGGCGTAGATCGTGTCGAACGCCAGCGACGACTTCCCGGACCCCGAGAGGCCGGTGATGACCGTCAGCGAACCCCTCGGAATCGAGACGGTGATGTCCTTGAGGTTGTGTTCGCGGGCCCCGGTTACGACAAGCTGATCCACAAAGCCCAGTCTAGAGAACCGAACAGACGTTCCCCTGAGAGCCGAGGCTCGAGGATGTTCCCGCTAGGTGCTGGGAAGCGGCCACGCCAGTGGCGCTAGGGCCTACGACCCCAGCCCAACCGAGGCGTAGACCTCGTCCAGCAGCTGAGCACGGTCGCTGAGCTCGAAGTTGAGCGCCAGATAGCGGTCTGTCTCTTCACGGGAGGTGCCGTTGAGCGCCATGTTGAGCGCGATCAGCCGCGCACCCTCGATATCACCGTCAGCCTCCGGCGATGGTCCGCCGGCGCCGTCGAGATCGTCCTGCTCGCCTGCAGGCTCGACCGCAAAGGTGTCGTGCCCGCCGGCCTCGGGAAGCCCGGCGTCGACCTCAAAGTGTCCGCGCGAACCGACAGCGTCACGCACCTCGTCGAAGTTGCCGTCAAGCAGCTGCAGATCGGCGTTCAGACGGTTGGCACCGGTCCGGAGCGAGTCGGTCAGATTCGAAAGCTCGTTCTGCATCGCCTCGAGTCGCTGCATCATCACGGCGGTCGACTCCGAGACGCGGCTCACGTAGGCCCGTGACTGGGTCTTGGCCTGCGTGCGCGCGGCGTCCGCCTCGGCCGCCGCCTCGGTCCGGATCTCACGCGCCTGGGTTTCGGCTTCGGTCTGGATCTGAGCGGCGCTGACCTCAGCCGCCTCGACGATAGCCCGCACCTGCTCACTGGCTGAAGTCGCCAACGTCTCCGTGCGTCGGCGCGAGGAGAGCCTCAGCTCTTCAATCTCCCGCGCGATCCATGTGAGGTGTGCGTCCACCGCGTCTGGCTCATATCCGCGGCGGCCGATCGGAAAGTCCTTCTTCTCGATGCTCTGTCGGTCTAGTGGCATGCGCGGGAGCCTACCGATTACCACCGGAGCTGGGCTCGCGTGCTACACCCGGCCGTCAGCAACGGCGATATCAAGGTCACGCTTGAGGTCGCGGATCTCGTCACGCAGCTTGGCGGCGTACTCGAAGCGCAGATCCTCGGCTGCGGCCAGCATCTCCTCCTCCAGCTCAATCAGCCTGCGCGTGATCTCATCCGGCGGCAGCATCTCAGCCTCGCGCTGGCGCCGGCGCCGGGACTTCGGCACCTTTGAGTCAGACCGCAGGAACTCAGCGATGTCCGAGATCCCCTTGCTGATGGTCTCCGGTGTGATCCCGTGCTGCTCGTTGTAGGCGCGCTGGATCACACGGCGGCGCTCGGTCTCCGATAGCGCCGTCTGCATCGCCGCCGTCTCCTTGTCCGCGTACATGACCACCTTGCCCTCGACATTGCGCGCGGCACGTCCGATCGTCTGGATCAGAGAGGTGGCGCCGCGCAGGAAGCCCTCCTTGTCGGCGTCGAGGATCGCGACCAACGAGACCTCCGGCAGGTCAAGTCCCTCGCGCAGCAGGTTCACGCCCACAAGCACGTCAAACTCGCCGAGCCGCAGCTCACGGATGATCTGGATGCGCTCCAATGTGTCGACCTCGGAGTGCAGGTAGCGGACCTTGAAGCCCATCTCCAGCAGATACCCCGTCAGGTCCTCGGACATCTTCTTGGTGAGCGTCGTCACCAGGGTGCGCTCGTCGCGCTCGACACGGGCGCGGATCTCATTCATCAGGTCATCAATCTGGCCCTCTGTGGGCCGCACATCAACGGCCGGATCGATGATCCCCGTCGGGCGCACTATCTGCTCGACGATCCGTGAGGAGTGCGTGCGCTCGTACTCACCGGGCGTCGCCGACACGAAGACGATCTGCGGCGTGATCGAGAGGAACTCCTGGAAGGTCTGCGGCCGGTTGTCGAGCGCGCTCGGCAGCCGGAAGCCGTAATCGACCAGTGTCTCCTTGCGCGCTCGGTCACCCACGTGCATCGCGCCGATCTGGGGCACCGTCTGATGTGACTCGTCGATGAAGCAGACAAAATCGTCCGGGAAGTAATCGAGCAGGCAGTAGGGCCGCTCGCCGGGCTTGCGGCCGTCGAGGATGCGGCTGTAGTTCTCGATGCCGCTGCAGAAGCCCATCTCGCGCAGCATCTCCATGTCGTACTGGGTGCGCTGGCGCAGACGGTGCGATTCGAGCGGCTTACCCTCGGCCTCGAGTTCCGCACAGCGCTCGTTGAGCTCGGCGCCGATAGCCGCCACCGCATCCTCGATATGGCCCTCGCGCACGTTGTAGTGCGAAGCCGGCCAGATGGCCACATGCTCCAGATCGTCCTCAATGACCTCACCGGAGACCGGATCGAAGTGGCGCAGATGCTCCACCTCGTCTCCGAACATGGAGATCCGGTAGGCGGTCTCGGCGTATGCGGGCCAGATCTCGAGCGACTCTCCTCGGACGCGGAAGGTGCCGCGCGCGAGCGCCACATCGTTGCGGTTGTACTGAATCGAGACGAGCTTGCGAAGCAGCCCATCGCGATCGACCATCGAGCCCTTGACGATCGTCTGCAGGTTCTCGTCGTAGACCTCCGGCGAGCCGAGTCCGTAGATGCTCGAAACCGAGGCGACGATCAGCACGTCGCGCCGGGCGAACAGCGCGGCCGTGGCGGCATGCCGCAGCCGGTCTATCTCCTGGTTGACGGCCGAGTCCTTCTCGATATAGAGGTCCCGGCTGGGAACGTACGCCTCGGGCTGGTAGTAGTCGTAGTAGGAGACGAAGTACTCGACCGCGTTCCGCGGGAAGAAGGTGCGGAACTCATTGCAGAGCTGCGCCGCCAATGTCTTGTTGTGAGCTATCACCAGCGACGGGCGCTGGACCTCGGCGATCGTCGCCGCCATCGTCATCGTCTTGCCGGTGCCGGTGGCACCCAGCAGCGTCATCGCCCGCTCGCCCGCCAGGATGCCCTCGGAGAGCGAGGCGATCGCCTTCGGCTGGTCAGCCGCCGGGCTGAAAGTCGTATCCAATTCGAAACCGGGCACGGATTGATCGTAATGGCACCCGAAGCGTTAGCCGTAGCCGAGCTGCCTGGCGTAATGCGAGCGGTAGGCCTTCTGCTTGGCCAGCACCTCACGCACGTACAGGCGCGTCGCCGCAATCGGGATGTCGGCGAGGTTGAAGCGCTCGTGGGCCGCGTGCACGCGCGACACCCAGTGATCGACGTTGGTCTCGCCGGCGTTGTAGGCGGCGAGCGCCATAACGACGTTGCCGTTGTACAGGTTCAGCAGATACCGCAGGTAGTAACTGCCGTAGGCGATGTTCACCTGCGGGGTGCCGAGGTCGGCGACCGTGAAGCTGGTCCCGCCGGACCTGTGCGCCAGGAATTTCGCCGTGGCGGGCTCGATCTGCATGAGCCCGAGCGCGCCGGTCGGCGATGTGCGGGGATCGAAGCGGGTCTCCGCGTAAATTACAGCTGCGACGAGCGCCGGATCAAGGTGCTTCTCACGCGCCTGCTGGCGGATGATCGCGGCGTACTCCAGGGGCAGCGTGAAGTGTCGGATCGCCCGCCGGACCAGCGGCACGGCAACCACCACCGCCACAACTATCCCCGCCAGCACGATTAGCGCGAGCAGACGGCGTGGGACGAGCTTCACACGCCCAGCATGACAAGCACGGACGACAACTTGCGCTCGAGTTCTTTGACGTCACCGTCATTCGCGATCACGTAGGTGGCGCGAGCGGCCTTATCGGCCTGGCTGAGCTGCCGAGCCGCGCGTTCATCGATTGCCGCGTGAGCGCGCCCGCCCACGCGCTCACGCCGAACGGCCTCATCGGCGGTCACGGCGATGGTCGCGTCGTAGAGGCCGTCAAGCCCTGACTCGAACAGCAGCGGGACCTCCACCACCAGCGCCCGCGGCGGTTTGGGAGCCCGCCCAGCCTGCCGTCGCCACTCCCCCACCCGCTGGCGCACCAGTGGCCAGATCAGACCCTCCAGCCAGGCGCGGCTCTCCGCCGCCGCGAATGCGACCGTGGCCAGCCGGCCACGGTCAACGACGCCGCCGGGCGCCACTTCGGGGCCGAAGCGCGCCACGACCGCATCCCGAACCTGATCTGAGAGGTAGAGCTCATGGACCACCGCGTCACTTGAGATAACCGCAGCCCCGAGCCGCTCCAGCGCTGCGAGCGCCGTCGACTTGCCAGCCCCGATAGCGCCCGTCAACGCGATGAAGGGCGGCAACTGATCAGCACCGCCCTTCACCATCACGCTTGTGCGCCCAGCGCCTACTGGGCGTCGGGCTGCGCATCGGGGGTCGGCTCGACCTCCGTGACCTCGGCGGCCGGCTCCTCCGCGGGAGCTTCAACGGCCAGCTCGGCCTCGGGTGCCTCGTCAGCCGCTGCCTCAACGGCCAGCTCGACCGCCGGTGCCTCGTCAGCCGCTGCCTCAACCGCCTGCTCAGCCGCCGGTGCCTCATCAGCCGGAGCTTCAACGGCCAGCTCGGCCGCCGGTGCCTCGCCAGCCGCTGCCTCAACCGCCTGCTCAGCCACCGGTGCCTGATCGGCAGCGGGAGCAAATACCTCCTCGGAGAGACCTAGTTCGGGCACGTCGTCGTACTGCTCATCCTCAGTGGGAGCGATGATCGGACGGACCGGCAGCACCTGGCCCTCGACCCGCTTGATCGACAGTGAGAGGCGGCGGCGCTCGGAGTCGATCTCAAGGATCTTGACTCGCACCGGATCGCCGGGCTGGATGATCTCGCGCGGGTTCTCAACATGGTGCTGAGCCAGTTCTGAGATGTGCACCAGGCCCTCAACGCCGTCGAGGATCTCAACAAAGGCGCCGAAGGTCACGACCTTCGTGACGGTGCCCTCGAGCTCATCACCGATGTTGTAGGTGTCGACCACACGCTGCCACGGGTCCTCCTGGGTCTGCTTGAGACCGAGGGAGATCCGCTGGCGGTTACGGTCTATATCGAGCACCTTGACCGAGACGGTGTCACCGATGTTGAGGATCTCCGACGGGTGGTTGACGTGTGACCACGACAGCTCCGAGATGTGGATCAGACCGTCGATCCCGTCGAGGTCCACGAAAGCGCCGAAGTCGACGATGTTCGAGATGACGCCTTCAACGACCTGCCCGGGCTGCAGGCGATCGAGGATCCGCTCACGGTCCTCTTTGCGCTGCTCCTCCAGCACTGCGCGGCGCGACAAGACGACGTTGTTGCGAGAGCGGTTGAGCTCAATCACCTTGCAGTCGATCTTGGTGCCCATGTACTCGTCTAGGTTGGGCACGCGACGGATGTCGACCAGCGAGGCGGGCAGGAAGCCGCGGACGCCGAGGTCGATGATCAGGCCGCCCTTGACCACCTCGATGACTGAACCCTCAACCGGCTCGCCGGACTGGGCGGCTGCCTCAATGCGGCGCCACGCCTTCTCGAAGCGAGCACGCTTCTTGGACAGGATCAGACGACCGTCCTGGTCCTCCTTGGTGAGAACCAGCGCGTCAACCTCTTCACCGAGTTCGACCTCATCGGAGGGGTTGACGGACTTGCGGATCGAAAGCTCGTTGGCGGGGATGACGCCTTCAGACTTGTAACCGATGTCGACAAGGACCTCGTCGTTGTCGATCCGGACGACGTGACCGGTGACCACATCACCTTCGGTGAAGGGATGGATGGTCGCGTCGTAGTTGGGGACGATCTTGCCGTCGATTTCAAGGAGCAGGCCGTTGGAGCCCTCTACGACCTTGGCGCCGACGGTCTCTTCGTTGATTGTGGGGGCTGTAATAGTTGACATTTGTATTGGTGAGGATAGCCGCATACCACATCTAGAGCCCGTTTCAAAACCATGGCCGGCCGGATGCCGCCGTGGACACGGCGCACGATCACCGCGCCTGTCACCGGCGGCGACGGTTGCTGTCCCGTGAATAACATGGCCGCATGCCCACACGAGCCACCAAGCGCGGAGCGGAGCGCGTCGCGCTGGACCGCGACTGTGACGTCCTGATCTGCGGCGCGAGCTTCGCGGGCCTCGCCATCGCGCGGGAGCTGGCCGCCGGCAGCGCCGACGTAGTCGTGATCGACCGCTATGAGATCGGCGAGCGTCAGACCTCCGCCTGCGGCATCCCGACCCGTTGGCTCGAGGTCATGGATCTGACTGAATCGCTGGCGCAGACATTTCCGGAGCTGGTCATCCACACGCCTTACACCACGGTCAGGTACGACCTGCCTTGGACCTTCTCAACCTTCGACTACCGCTCCCTCTGTGGCCTACTGGCCGCCCAGGGGAAGTTTGAGTTCGAAACCGCCAAGGTTGAAGGCCGTTCAGGGAACACCGTTCACACCGACCGCGGTGAGATCCGCGCGTCTTTGATTGTGGACGCGCTCGGCTGGCGCCGGGTGCTGGGCCGCGGCGAACCGATCCAGCCACCGGACGCCTACCTCTCGCGCGGCCTCGAGGTTCACCCGCACGGGCAGGCTGAAGAGCTCGAGATCTGGATCGACCGCAAGTACGTACCTGCCGGCTACGGTTGGAGCTTCCCGGCCGACCACGAGGTGCGGGTGGGGGTCGGCTCGTTCGATCCGCGTTTCCACGTCAAGGACACCACCGTTCAGCTGACGCAGGACCTGGGCCGCGAACCGGATGGGTACCAGGGCAACTGGATCCCTCACAAGCTCCGTGACGCCACCGAGGACGGGATCTTCTTTGTCGGCGACTCGGCCGGGCACTGCCTGCCGCTGACCGCTGAGGGGATCCGCACCGCCCTCTACTTCGCGATCGCCTGCGGGCGGGAGCTCGCGGAGGTGATCGCCGGCCGCCAGTCAAAGGAGAGCGCGCTGGCGCGCTATGGGGCGTTCAGCGCCAGGCACACCTTCGCATTCGAGTCGCTGCTGCGAGTCCAGCGGCTCGTGCCCCAGGTGCCGCCGCGTCTGCTGGGACCTACGCTGCACGCGACCGCCGTGAAGCGCTTTGTCGACTGGTCGTTCAACCACTACCTGAAGATCGCCCACCCGGATTACGTGGCTCTTTGAGCTCTTACCTGACCAAAAACTCGCTATTCAGAACTGAATATCCGGTTAGGCGCCGGGGAGCGCTCACGCGCCACGACACCGGGGGCGCACTCACTTGGCCGAGAGCCAATCCTTCCCGACCCCGGCCTCCACTTCAAGCCTAGGATCCATCTCGTAGGCGGCCTCCATCTCGCGGACGGCGAGCGCTCGCACGGCTTCAGCCTCGTGCTCAGGGCCCTCGAACAGCAGCTCATCGTGGATCTGGAGGATCAGCCTGGTCTCCAGCTCTTCGCGACTGAGTGCCGCGGCGGCGCGCACCATCGCGACCTTCATGATGTCGGCGGCGGTGCCCTGGATCACCATGTTGACGGCGAAGCGCTCGCCCTGTTTGCGCAGCTCCCAGCGGCGGGCGCGCAGCTCCGGCACCTGGCGGCGGCGTCCGAACAGCGTCGACACATAGCCGTGCTCGGTGCCCTGCTCGATCGTTTCGGCGATGAAGCGCTCAACGGCCGGGAAACCGGCCAGGTAGCGCTTGATGAAGTCGTCGGCCTCGCTCTGCGGGATATCGAGCCGGTCCGCCATACCGTAGGCGGAGAGCCCGTAGACGATGCCGTAGTTGATCATCTTGGCCTTGGAGCGCATACCCGAGTCGATCTGGTCGGCGGTGACGTCGAACACCCGCATCGCGGTGGCGGTGTGGACGTCCTCGCCGCGATGGAAGATCTCCTTGAGCACGTCCTCACCGGCGATCTGCGCCAGCAGCCGCAGCTCCACCTGCGAGTAGTCGGCGCTGACCAGCAGGTGGCCGCGCTCGGCGATGAAGCACGCCCGGATCTCGCGTCCGAGTGAGGTGCGGATCGGAATGTTCTGCAGGTTGGGGCTGTTCGATGAGAGCCGCCCCGTGGCGGCAGTGGTCTGGTTGAAGGTTGTGTGGATGCGGCCGTCGTCGGCGATCAGCGCCGGCAGTGCGTCCAGATAGGTCTGGGCGAGCTTGGTCAGCTCACGCCAGCGCTCGATCTTGGGCACGATCGGATGCTCGTCACGGATCGCCTGCAACACACGCGCGTCGGTGCTGAAGCCGGTCTTGCCGCGGCGCTTGCGTGAGAGCTCGAGCTTGCCGAAGAGGATCGCCTCGAGCTGCTTGGGCGAGCCGAGGGTGAACTCCTCCCCGGCGAGCTCAAAGACCTGGCGCTGGAGGTCGTCCGCCTCCTCCTTGACCAGCTCTGAGATCGCGGCCAGGCGCTCAGTGTCGAGCTTCAGCCCGGCCATCTCCATGCTGCGCAGGATGCTCACGAGCGGCAGTTCGACCTCTTTGAAGAGGTCGGTGAGACCACGTCCGCGGAGCTCCTCACGCTGCCAGTCGGCGAGCAGGCGCATCAGCTGGGCGTCGGACGCCGGGCCTTCACTGCTCGACGAGCCGCTCGCCGGGTCGGCGCCGGTGTGGAAGCCGCGCTCCTCGGTGAGTTCGCGAAACGGGTAGGCACGGCGTGCAGGCTCGAGCAGGTAAGCCGCAACCTCGGTGTCGTGCACCAGATTCGGCGGTACCAGCCCAAGCGACTTGGCGTCGTGGGTTATCACAGCCCGCTCACCCAGGGCGCTGACCAGTGCGATAGGGCTCTCACACTCGCCGGTGAATACCGTGTCGCCGCCCTCGATCGCGAAGCGCCAGGCCGGGTCGTCACCGAAGAGCGCCCCCTCTGGGGCGTCGGGAGCTCTTACCGCGAGCGTCAGCTCGGCGTCGGACGGGAGCTTGGCAAGGTCGGCGACCCTCGTCTCCACCACCTTCAGAGCGGGTGCGCCCGCTGGCGCCCCCGCCTCCGCCCCCGTCCCCGCCGCCGATACCGCCCCGTTCTGAGAACGACCACCGGCCGGCAGCGCCTCGGGGGAGCCGAGCGCCTCCTCAAGACGTCGCAGCGGGTCACGCAGCTCAAACAGGCGAAAGGTGTCACGCAGCTTCGAACGGTCCGGCTGCTGCGCGATCAACGCCCGCAGGTCGAGCTCAACGGGAATGTCGCGCTTGGCGGTGGCTAGCTGCTTTGAGAGACGCGCGTCGTCCGCGAACTCAACCAGGTTCTGCTTGCGCTTGGCGCCTGAGATCTCGTCGACGCTCGCAAGCACCGTCTCCAGTGAGCCGAAGCGCTGCAGCAGCTCAGCCGCCGTCTTGTCACCGATCCCTGGGACGCCGGGGATGTTGTCACTGCTGTCGCCCTTGAGGCCGATGAAGTCGGGAACGAGCTCAGGCGGGATCCCGTAGCGGTCGATGACGCCCTGCGTGTCGTAGAGCTTCGTATCGGTGATGCCGCGCCCGGGGGCCATGATCCTGGTGGTGTCGTCGATCAGCTGGAAGGCGTCCCGGTCACCGGTCAGGACGGTGACCGGGATCGGCTCGCCGCCGACGCCGGCGTGCTTGGCGAGCTCAGCGATTGAAGCGATCACGTCATCCGCCTCGAAGCCCTCGACGCGCAGGTTGCTGTAGCCGAACGCCGAAATCAGCGGCTCAAAGTGCGGCCACTGCTCCTTGAGCAGGTCCGGCCGTGAGGAGCGCTGCGCCTTGTACTCGGGGTAGAGCTCCTTGCGACCGGTGTAACCGCCGTCCCAGACGACGATCGTCGGCAGTTGGCCGTACTCGGTGAGGATCTTCACGAGCATCGAGGCAAGCCCGAAGATGGCGTTGGTCGGGACGCCGGTGGACGTGGCAATCGACTCCGGCAACGCGAAGAAGGCACGGTACGCGAGGCTGTTGCCGTCGATCAGGAAGAGCTCGTCGGTGGTCATCTAGCTGAGGCTAGTGTTCTCGCTGAAGCCGCGACGGCCTGGTCAGAGCGGTCAGGGCCTGATGGTGGTGTCGAAGGTCGGCTCAGCGGTCGAGGGATCGACGCTATACAAGCCGTAGGAGCCCAGGGTGCTGAGGCTGTAGGGGAGGAAGACCTGGTCGCGGACGTCGCTCTCGAACAGACTGGTCCGAAAATCGACGCGGTTGTCGCCGTTCGCTCCGAGGTATTCGTCGATCATCGCGATGCCGAGGTCGGCGGCCTCGTAGCCGTAAAACGCATACGCGCTCGGCTCCGATCCGTGGTGCTCGCGCTTGTAGAGCTTTATGAAGCTGTCGGCGCCGGCGTACCGATCGACCGGCAGGATCGGCGACGTGCACCACAGCAGGGAAGCGGCGATCGCCGAAGAGCCGCGGACAGCTGCCTTGGTCCACTTGGAGTTGGGCGTACAGAGTCCGCTGGTTCCGACGATGAAGGCGTGCGGGAACATCGAGTGGAGCAGTTTGGCGACCGCCACGGCCGGTTTTGCTCTGCTGCCGGCGATCACGAAGCCGCAGGTCAGCGAGGAGAGATGCTGGAACGCTGTCGGCAGGCTGCTCTTGCTGGTGAGCAGCGTCGGCTTGGGCATCTCGATGCCGTCGAGCGTCGCGTCCGTGTACATCGCGTTCACCAGGGCATTGGACTCGGGGTCATCCTGCTGCGCGACCGCGACGACATGTGTGCACGGCTGGACGCTGATCTTCGCCTGCTTGAAGAAGAGCATGTCCGCCGCTGCCTGGACGGTGTAGGAGGGCAGCAGCCGGAGCAGTAGCTTGGAGCTCAGCCCCGTAGAGCCCGATCGCGGTGAGATGTAGGGGTCGCCGGGCGTCACCTGAGCGATCCCCGCAGCGTTCAGTATCGGCAGTGACACCGCCGTCTCGGCCGAGCCGACATCACCGATGTAATAGACAGCGCGCGGGTCTGTCGCGACCTTGCCGGCGTTGGCAGCGGTCAGCGCAAGGTTCTTGGCGCCGGTCCTGCGCCCCGAGTCATTGAGGACTTTGAACTCGATGTGCAACAGACCAGGATGAGTTTGGATGCTCTGCCGGGCGAGGTAGATCCCCTCGCGGATCGCCTTCCCCTCCACAGCCAGTGGTCCGTTGAGTGGCAACCCCGCATAGATGTACGCCACTGGCTGAACCCGCTGGACGTGATCCTTACCGTGAGCTGTGGTCGTCGCTTTCGCGCCGCCGCTACCCCCTCCACAGGCGGCCAGCCCTGCAGCCACCACAAACGCGGCTCCAAGCCGTTGCCAGTCGTTGCGCCTCACAGTCGCGAGTAAACCACCAGCGCCGCGGCGCCTCATCACGCGGCCACCCACCGCCAGTAACGCAGAGCGCCGTCGACGATCCGGTAGACCCCGTAGCCGTCGATAGTCGTGTCCCCGTCAGGTTCGATGCTGTAGACGCCGAGCGGGCTGCGGCGCCGGCGGGTGGCATGCAACGCGTCCACGACCTTGAGCCGCTCCAGCTCGTCGCGTCCGCCGTGAGTCGCGCTGCGAACCGCGCCGAGCAGCAGTCGCATAGCTTCGTAACCGTCGACGGCGACCGGGAGCGGCGAGCCGTAGGTGTGCGTATACGACCTCACAAAGGCCCGCCTGCTGGGGTTGCGGGCGCTCGCGTCCCCGCCGGCCGCGGTGATGAGCACGCGACTGTCGAGCTTGGCCGGAAGCCCACCGAGGGCCGGGTCCGTGAAGGTTGGCTCAGCCAGGGCGGCCGTGGCGAAGATCTGTACGTTGGGAGCCTGCTCGGCCACGGCCGCCGTCAACTGCGCCGCGCTGCGCTCCGGAATCGCAGCCACCAGCGCGCAGTCCGCCCCGCTCTGCGCGACCGTCTGCCCGATGGAGGCGTAGCTCGATTCACCCGGCACGTACGACTGTTGGGCGGCCACGGAGTAGTGCTCGGCGAGCGCAACCTGAGTGAAGGCGGCGCTCGCCTCGTCACCGTCGTACTCACCGTCATCAAGCACATAGACCGACTTACAGCCGAGCTGACGCTGAAGGCGGACCTGCGCGTGGGCCTGTACCGCATCGCTCGGAACCACGCGGATGAAGCTGCGCAACGGCGTTGGGTAGTACGCGTACGGCTCACCGGGCGATGACCCCGGGCCGTCTGACGTGAGTCCGACCGCGCTGCTGGCTGGGCTGATCTGCGGGATCGCCTGACGGTTCAGGATCGGGATCGAGACAGCGCTGGCGCCCGAGTTGAAGTCGCCGAGATACCCGATCGTGGTTGCATTGGCTGCTGCCGTCTGTGCCGCCGCGGCGGCAGCAGCTGCGCTCCAGACGCCGCTGCCCGGCGAGGAGTCGTCCAGCACCTCAAGGCGGAAGCGGTAACGACCGATGCGTGCGTGGATCTGATCGAGCGCAAGTGTGGCTCCGTTGACCACCGCCTCTCCGGCCTGCCGGGAGGCGCCGTCTTGCGGCACGCTCACATAGATCGTCAGCAGGTCTCCGCGGATCGGGTTGGCGTCCGCCTTCGGTCCGGCCGTCCTGCCGCAGCCGGCGACGGAGAGAGCGAGCCCCGCCATGGCCAACAGCACCACGGCCGCGGCCCGCGGGACGCTCAACTTCAAGCCTGTGTGGTCGCCGCCTTGAACGGGACCAGGGCCCCGCCGGAAAGACGAGCGATCACAAACGCGTCGAGGCTCGAGTTGCCGGTGCTGTCGATCTTGTAGGCGCCGAGCACGGAATCTGACTGCGACTGCTTGTGGAAGTCGTGGACCAACGTTGTGCGGTTGTTCGCCGACTCGCCGGCGCCATGGATCACGGCCAGCAGCGACGACATCGCCTCATATCCGAAGATGGCTTCGACGTTCGGCTTGTGCTTGTAGGTGGCGACAAACTCCTGCTCGAACTTTTTGCCGGCCGAGTTGAGCTGCTTCGGCATCACTCCGGGGATCGTCACGTACAGGTTGTGCACCGATGAGCCGACGGCCGTCGTGAACTGAGCGCTGTCGAGCGAGGAGGGCCCGAAGAGCTTCGCGTTAGGCGCGAGCGACGCGGCATGTTTGAAGAACGCCGCCCCCGCCGCCGGGGACTGCACGCCATAGAAGATTCCGCCAGCTCCGGAGATGCTCGTGGTGAGGCTGATGTCCGCTGCCTTTGCGTCGCTGCGCACCGCCTCGGCGAGCGTGTTCCCGTACTCACTGCCGTCGCTCGCGACGTAGAGGCTGCTGACGCCGAGTGACTTCATCTCGGCCACCTGCGCGCTGGCCTCCTGGATTGAATTCGGAGCGAGCCGGGCGAACGTACGGCCGAAGGTGCTCCACGACTGGTAGAGGCTCTCGGAGGCGGTCGTGTCTTGCGTGAGTTCGGCGGCGGTGTCGGTCGGGCTGATCTGGAGCAGACCCAGAGCGTTGGTGATGCCGGCCGTCTGGTCGGACTCGCCAGGAGCGATCTCACCCAGGTACGCGACCGCGCTGTCGGTCTGGATCGCGTCCCTGGCGTTGGCCGAGGGAGTCTTGTCGTCGACCGAGAACACGGCCAGCTTGAAATCCTTGACCTCACCCCGATGAGCCAGGAACGCCAGCTTCTCAGCGTCTATGACGTCCTGCGCCACCGGGTCAGCTTTGAGGTCTGCGGGCTCGCTGACGATGATTGAGAGCGTGCCACCGTTGACGGTCAGGGCTGACGTCGTACTGGTGCTCGTCGTGCTGCACCCGGCCACGGCGAGCGCGGCGACGACACAGGCCGCAGCCATGAGCACCGTACTGCGTTTGGGCACTAGTTGTCTTTCCGACCCAGACGCGGCACTACGCTGCGAAGTGCCGTGACGGCCAGAACCATCACGATCGCGATCAAGATCGCGTCGAAGCCGGAAACGTTCAACGCCCACAGCACAATCCAGAGGCAGAGACCAGCGGTCCCGGTTATTACGTACGCCATTGCGGCAATCCTACCCTTAACGCCGCGGAGAAGGCCTCCACCAGTTCACGTGCATTAGAGGCCGCCTGCGCCGGCGCCGACTCACCGACCGCCCGCACCAGGCGGCTGCCGATGATCACGCCGTCGGCGCCTGCCTCCATGGCCGCGGCGGCCTGCCCCGGTGTGGCGATCCCGAAGCCGACGGCGACCGGGACGTCGGTGTGGGACTTGGCCCGCGCCAGGACGCCGGGGAGCGCGCCGTCGTTGACGGCGCGCTCCCCGGTGGTCCCGGTGACTGACACCGTGTACAGAAACCCTCGCGCCCGTGACCCGATCTGGGCGAGCCGCTCGTCGGGCGTGGTCGGCGCGACAAGCGGCACCAGCGCAAGCCCGCGCTCGTCACAGGCCGCCAGCGCGGCCGGCGCCTCTTCAAACGGCAGGTCTGGAACGATCAGCCCACTGGCCCCGACGTCCACCAGCATGTCCACGAAGCGTTCAAGACCCCGCGCCAGCACCAGGTTGGCGTAGCACATGACCACGACCGGCACCTGATCTGAGATTGTGCGCACGACCTGCAGGGAGTCGTAGACGTTGGCGCCGGCGCGCAGCGCAGCGACCCCGGCGGCATGGATGACCGAGCCGTCCGCGAGCGGATCGGAGAACGGGATGCCCAGCTCAATCAGGTCGGCGCGCCCGTCCACGTAGCCCTGCGCGATCTCACGCGAGCTCTCCATATCTGGGTAACCGGCCATCAGATACGGCATCAGGGCGGCGTGCCCATCGGCGCGCGCCGCGGCGAAGGCCGCTGCGATCCGCTCACTCCCGCTCATCTGCGGCGGCTCTGCCCGGGAGCCCGACCGCTCACGCCGTGGCTCCCGATATCCCCAGTTTGTCCAGCACCTCGGCAAGGTCCTTGTCGCCGCGGCCCGAGAGAGAGATCACGTCGATCTCGCTGTCGGGGTTGGCCAATGTCCACGCGATGGCATGGCTGCTCTCCAGCGCCGGGATGATCCCCTCAAGCCGCGCGGTCAACGCGAAGGCGTCCAGAGCCTGCTGATCGGTGATCGCGTAGTAACTGGCGCGCCCCTGGTCTCGCAGCCAGGCGTGTTCGGGGCCTGAGCCGGGGTAATCAAGTCCTGCGGAGATTGAGTGCGCCTCAAGGATCTGCCCATCCTCGTCCTGCATGACCGCCGAGTAGGAGCCGTGGAGAACCCCGGCGCGGCCGGCGACCGTCAGCGGTGCGCCGTGGCGGCCGGTTTCGATGCCCTCGCCGGCGCCCTCGACGCCGATCAGCTCAACCTCCTCATCGTCCACGAACGGGATGAAGATGCCGATCGAGTTGGAGCCACCGCCGACGCAGGCGATCACGCGCTCCGGTAGGCGACCGGCCTGCTCAAGCACCTGGGCCCGAGCCTCATCGCCGATGATCCGCTGCAGGTCGCGGACTATCACCGGGTACGGCGCCGGGCCGACGGCCGAGCCGATGATGTAGTGGGTGTTGGCGACGTTCGTGACCCAGTCGCGAATGGCCGCGGAGACGGCCTCCTTGAGCGTGCGAGCGCCGGCATCGACGCCCACCACGGTCGCGCCGAGCAGCTCCATGCGCTGCACGTTCGGGCGCTGGCGACGGATGTCCTCGGTTCCCATGTAGACGATGCACTCGAGGCCAAGCAGCGCGCACGCTGTGGCGCTGGCGACACCGTGCTGACCGGCGCCGGTCTCGGCGATGATCCGGCTCTTACCCATGCGCTGGGCGAGCAGCGCCTGGCCCAGGGCGTTGTTGATCTTGTGCGCGCCGGTGTGGTTCAGATCCTCACGCTTGAGGTAGATCGGGTGAGCGGCCCTGGCGCTGAGGCGCTCCGCGAGGTAGAGCGGCGAGGGTCGTCCCACGTACTCATGGAGCAGCGACGCGAGCCGCGCCTGGAAAGCGGCATCCTCACTCGCCTCAAGCCACGCCTGCTCAAGCTCGCTCAACGCCGGCATCAGCAGCTCAGGAACGTACTGGCCACCGTAGGGGCCGAAGCGATGCGGCAGCGTGCTGCTCACTCGGCTGCCTCGACCACGACGACAGGTCCCCCTTCGACGTGGACCGGGGGCTCTTCCACGTGATTCTCATCCTCTTTCACGTGGGTCGCCTCCTTCACGTCAATCTCGGGCAACGGCGCGGTGGCGGCGACGGCTTCGGCAAAGGCGCGCATCAGATCGGCGTCCTTGTATCCCGGGGCGGATTCAACACCACTGGCGACGTCAACGCCCCATGGCTTGATCAGGTCGATCGCGGCACCGACGTTGTCCGCTGTCAGGCCGCCGCTGACGATCAGCGGTGTGCGCTGGCCCTTGCCCTTCGGCGGCGTCAGGCGCCGGTGCTCGATGGCCAGATTCCAGTTGAAGACCTCGCCGCTGCCGCCGGGCACGCCCGGCACGTAGCTGTCGAGCAGGTGAAAGTCGGTATGGAACTGGCCCAGCACCTGAATATCGGCGTTGGCGCGCACCCGCATCGCCTTGATCACCTTGCAGCCGGTGCGACGCGCGACCTCGATGCAGAATGAGGGTCCCTCCTGCCCGTGGAGCTGAACGATCGTCAGCCCGGTCGCCTCGACGGCCTCTGCCACCTCGTCAAGCGTCGGGTTGAGGAACACGCCAACGGACTCGGCGCGGCGCTTGAGCAACGCGGCCAGCTCAGCCGCCTGATCGGTTGAGACCGCACGCGGTGAGTGAGGCCACAGGATCATGCCGACCGCCCAGGCCCCGAGTGAGACCGCCAGCTCAGCGTCCTGCTCGCGGGTCACTCCGCAGAACTTGATCTTCGGTGCGCTCACGTTGGAGATCCTAGAGCCCGGTCAGTTCGAGGCATGCGGCCTCTATGTCGCCGGCGCGCATCAGCGCCTCTCCGATCAGGACCGCGTCGATACCCGCGGCAGCGAGCCGCTCTAGCTCGGCGCGTGTGCGGAAGCCGGACTCAGCGACCTTGACCACACCGGCCGGGATCTGCGGCAGCAGTTGGTAGGTGGTTTCGATGTCGACGACGAGCGTCGAAAGGTTGCGGTTGTTGATCCCGATCGTCTGAGCGCCGACCTGCAGGGCGACCCGCAGCTCCGTGGCGTCGTGAACCTCAACCAGGGTTGCGAGGCCCAGCCGCCCGGCCAGGGCGTGGAGGTTGGCCAGCGGGCCAACCTCCATCGCGGCGACGATCAGCAGGATCGCGTCGGCGCCAGCGGCGGCCGCCTCGTAGACCTGGTACTCG
>Ga0181537_10000850_pt1 | contig 28423 bp, 25 predicted proteins | sample PEATcosm2014_Bin_39_FD_119765 | JGI IMG/M metagenome (GOLD analysis project Ga0181537, IMG submission 119765) | Peatland microbial communities from MTU Mesocosm Facility, Houghton, MI, USA - PEATcosm2014_Bin23_10_metaG | ecosystem: Environmental > Terrestrial > Soil > Wetlands > Peat | place...
CCTCGGCGACCAGCGCCGGATCGAAGTCCTCGCGGATCACGACCAGCGGCACCTGGGCCGAGACGCGATCGCGAATCGTGGCGATATCGATCAGTTGCTGGGTGCTGGGGGCGAACACCACCAGCAGCTGCGGGTTCAGCTGCTCAAGGGCATCGGCAATATCCTGCACGTCCGGGATCCAGGTGCAGTGGACCGCGAGCCCGTTATTGCGCAACAGGCTGTTCAGCGCCTCGACCGGATCACGGATCGCGCTTTGGACCAGAACAGGGACAGCACTCGTATCGCTCAACAGCCTCTCCCGGGGCAATCCGCCATATCGCTGGGCGTAAGTGCCGGTTTTGAACTCAAAAGTCTAGCATCATGCGCCGGCCGGATCGTGTGCCAGTCGGCGGAACCGTGCGTTGCCGCCCGGCAGTAGCCTGATCGCTGTCCGCAGATCCCGCGCCGCTTTCACAGGATAATCGTGATTCGCTCTGCTGCATGGCACGCTATGAACTCAGCAGCCATCGCCGCGGCGCCCGGCACGGGCCCGATCCGAGCCGCTTATACGCTCGTTGTACCGGGCACTCGGCCGCCAGTGCTGGCGATCCTGGCGCTGCCGGCCGCGGCTGGTGTGCCAAGTGTGATCTCGTTATCATACGCGGCTCTTTTACTGGCCCGCCCTGCGGCCCGCCACCCAAGAAGCCTCAAGAGCGGTTCAGCCATGTCCAGCTACAGCACCAGCGAAATCCGATCCGGGATGAAGGTCATACTCGACGGCGACCCGTTCGCCATTGTCGATAACGAATTCGTCAAACCCGGCAAGGGCCAGGCTTTCAATCGCATCAAGATCCGCAATCTGAAGACCGGCCGCACGATCGAGCGCACCTTCAAGTCCGGCGACATGCTGGAGGCGGCCGATGTGATGGATATGGAGATGCAGTACCTCTATAACGACGGTACCTTCTGGCACTTCATGGTCCCGGAGAACTTCGAGCAGTATCAGACCGACAAGAACGTGATCGGTGATTCAGCGGTCTGGCTCAAGGATGGCATGGTCTGCATCATCACGCTGTGGAACAACGTGCCGCTGGTCGTGACGCCGCCGATGCACGTCGAGCTGCTGGTGATCGAGACCGACCCTGGCCTGCGCGGCGACACGGCAACCGGCGGCCAGAAACCGGCCAAGCTCGAGACTGGCGCCGTGGTGCGCGTGCCGCTGTTCATCAATGAGGGTGAAACGATCCGGGTTGATACCCGCACCGGCGAATATCTCTCCCGGGGCAAGCAGTAGCACAGGCAAGGATCGCCGCTCGATCGGACTACACCCGATCCATTGCAAAGGGCAGCGCTTCGCTGATGTGCCTGGCCCCGGTGGCGAGCATCACCAGGCGATCGAATCCGAGCGCGACGCCGGCACAGGGCGGTAATCCGGCACCCAGTGCAGCCAGCAGCCGCTCATCAATCGCAGGCACCGGCAGGCCACGCTCCAGGCGTAAGCGCTGATCCTCGGCAAAGCGCGCGCGCTGCTGAGCGGCGCTTGCCAGCTCCTCAAAGCCATTGGCAAGCTCAATGCCGCCGCGGTAGAGCTCAAAGCGCAGGGCCACGCGCGCATCGTGCGGATCCAGCCGCGCGAGACTCGCCTGGCTGGCCGGATAGCGATGCACGAAGCATGGCCCGTGCTGGCCAAGCCCAGGGCCGAGCCGCGTGCCGAGCAGCAGATCGAGCAGCCCATCCCGATCCAGCCGCTGGCTCAGGCGCGCATCAAAGCCCAGCGCCGCAACGGCGCCGCGCAGACTGGCATCGGAGTCCTGCAGGGGATCGAGACCGAGCGTGCGCTTGAAGAGCTCCGCATAGGAGACCTGCTCGGTGGCGCTGCCGGCCGCCGCGCCCAGCAGCTCACGCACCAGCGTGTCGACTTCCTCCATCAGGGCCTCGAGCGAGCAACCGAGCCGATACCACTCGATCAGCGTGAATTCGCCATTGTGCAGCGGACCCTGCTCCTCGCCGCGAAAGACATGCGCGATCTGGTAGATATCGCCGCTGCCAGCGGCCAGCAGCCGCTTCATCGCGTACTCGGGCGAAGTCTGCAGGTAGCCTTGCCGGCCCGCACCTGCAGGCAGATCGGCGCGCAGCGCATGAATCTGTGGATCGGTCACGCCGCAGCTCATCAGCGCCGGCGTGTCGACTTCCAGCACTCCCCGGGATGCAAAGAAGGCGCGCGTACGGGCAAGCAACGCGGCCCGTGTACGCAGCGTCGCAAGCGAAGCGCCCGGGCCCCAGTCCGATGACGCATCGCTCATGGCGGGGCCGGGAGCAGCTGCCCGAGGCACTCCCCGACGCGCACCAGCTGGCCGGCGCCAAAGTCCGCACGCCAGCAGGCGCGGCCAGGCGGTAGCAGCAGAATCACTGTCGAGCCCATGTTGAAGCGCGCCATTTCTGCGCCCCTGGGCAGCAGCAGCGGCACGTGCGGATCGGGCGTGAGGGGACTTGGACCGCCAGCGCGCCGCGGCGTGACCTCGCCGTGCCAGACGGTGCGCATGCTGCCCACGAACAGCGCCCCGACCAGGACCAGCGCGAACGGGCCCGCGGCCGATTCGAACAGACAGATAATCCGCTCATTGCGCGCAAACAGCCCCGGCACCAGCGCCGCGGTCTGCTGGTTGACGCTGAACAGGCTGCCCGGCACGTGCCAGGCGCCGCTCAGCTGCCCATCGAGCGGCATGTGGATGCGATGGTAGTTGAAGGGGGCCAGATAAATGGTCGCAAAGCGGCCACCGCGGAATTGCTCCACGCTCTGGGTGGACTCAGCCAGCAGTTCTCCAAGGGTGTAGTCGTGGCCCTTGGCCTGGTAGAGCCGATCCTCGCGCAGCTCGCCCGCCTGGCTGACCGTGCCGTCGACGGGACTGGCGATGGCCTGTGCCTGCGCGGGCGGCGGGCGCGCCCCGGCGCGCAGCGCGCGCGTGAAGAACGCATTGAAGGAGGCATAGGCGTGCGGATCGCCAACTTCGGCATCGCTCATGTCCGGCCTGAAGGCGCGCATGAAGGCGCCAATGAGCGCGTCCTTGAGCCAGCGGCTGCGGCTGCGGGTCAGCCGATAGACCACACTCGAGAGCAGGTGCTGCGGCAGCAGATACTGCAGGCCGACGAAGGCCCGATCGCGCAGCCTCACGCTCCCCACGCTTACAGAACCGCCGCCTGGCCAATGCGGGCCAGATCAGCGTGCAGCGCCGGCGCCGAGAACGGCGGCGAAAAGACCGCGGCGATGCGCCCGCGCGTGTCGAGCAGGTACAGGGTTGCCGAGTGATCGACCGTGTAGCTGCCATCGGGCAGCGTGACACGCTCGGCAATGGCGCCAAAATCCCGCAGCAGCAGCGGCAGATCCTTGGTTTGCGGACGCAAGCCGACAAAATCGGGGCTGAATGCCCCCAGGTACTGGCGCAAGGCGGCGGCCGAGTCACGCTCCGGATCCACGGTCACGAACAGCACGCGCAAACCGGGAATCGGCGGGTCGCGCTGCAGCTGGGCAAGCGTAGTGAGCGTGGTTGGACACAAATCGGGGCAGAAGGTGAAGCCGAAGAACAGCAGGCTCGCATGCCCGCGCAGGGACTGTTCGGTGTAGCTCTGGCCCGCGACATCGGTCAGTTGCACAGTACCGATCGAGCGGCTCTCGGGCAGCCAGGTCCCGGTCTCGATCGTCACGCTCGGGTGTGCGAGCATGCGCGCGAGCAAGGCGCCGCCCGCGATGGCGATAACCCCGAGCAGTATCAGCCAGGGCAAAGTTCCACGAATCTGCATGCCGCAATTATCTCACAAGCACTCACCCTCCCGCGCGCGCGCCGCGGCTGCTGTGAGCCTGCGCCAGTGCCTTGAGCGGCTGACGCGGCGACTGACACGTGCCCACCTGCACTTCGGGCATGGCACCGACAATGCTCGCGACGAGGCCGCCGCGCTGCTCTGGCACGCCTGTGGCCTGTCACCGCAGAGCGGTGCGCGCGCTTTGAATCGGCGCCTGCGCACCGCGGAGCAGCAGCAGCTTGAGTTACTGGTGAGGCGGCGCGTAAAGGAGCGCGTTCCGCTCGCCTATCTGACCGGCTACACTTGGTTCGCGGGCTTGAAATTTCACGTCGATCCGCGGGTGCTGATTCCGCGCTCACCGATCGCCGAGCTGATCGAGCGGCGCTTCGCGCCGTGGATCGCGGCGCAGCGCGTGCGCCGAATCGCCGATATCGGTACCGGATCGGGCTGCATCGCGATCGCCTGCGCCCGTGCTTTTCCGCGTGCCCAGGTGGATGCCGTGGATATCGATCCGGCGGCACTCGCGGTCGCCGAAGGCAATATCCGTGCGCATCGTCTGCAGCGGCGCGTGCGCGGCGTGCTTTCCGATCACTTCGCCGCTCTAGCTGGCCGGGCTTACGATATTATTGTGAGTAATCCGCCCTACGTGGGGCGGCGGGAGATGGCAGGGCTGCCAGCTGAATACCGTCATGAGCCGCGCCACGCACTGGCGGCCGGCAGCACCGGTCTGGATTCGGTGCGGGTCATCCTGCAGCAGGCGGCACGCTACCTGCGAGCGGGCGGGATCCTGATCCTTGAGGTGGGTAACACCGAGCGGGCCGTGCGCCGGCACTACCCGCACTGGCCCTTCACCTGGCTGCAGTTTGCACGCGGTGGCGGCGGTGTGCTGATGCTCACCCGCGAGCAGCTGGCGGCTGCGGCGCAGCGGCGCGCGCGCGCTTGATCGCAACGGACGCCACGGCGTCCTGGAAGGATTTGGATGTCAGGCAACACCATCGGCAGACTCTTTACCGTGACCAGCTTCGGCGAAAGTCATGGTCCGGCGCTCGGCTGCATTGTCGATGGCTGCCCTCCGGGGCTGGCCTTGAGCGAGGAGGACCTGCAGCGCGATGTTGATCGGCGCCGCACCGGAACTTCGCACTTTGTCAGCCAGCGGCGCGAGACCGATACCGTGCGCATTCTCTCCGGTGTCTTCGAGGGCGCCACCACCGGCACGCCAATCGGGCTGCTGGTGGAGAATTCGGATGCGCGCTCGCGTGACTACGACAAGTTACGCGAGCTGTTCCGGCCCGGGCACGCGGATTACACCTACCAGCAAAAATACGGCCGGCGCGATCATCGCGGCGGTGGACGCTCCTCGGCGCGCGAAACCGTCATGCGCGTCGCGGCCGGCGCGATCGCCCGCAAGTACCTGGCCGAACGGCTGGGAGTGAGCATTTATGGTTTTCTCAGCCAGATCGGGCCCCTGAAGCTTGAGCCGGTGAGGCCAGCGGCCGCTTACGAGAACCCATTCTTCTGCCCGGATCCGAGCCGGCTGCCGGAGCTTGAGCAGCTGATCTGGGAGCTGCGCAGTGCCGGCGACTCGGTCGGTGCGCGCGTCACGGTGTGCGCCGCCGCTGTGCCGCCGGGACTGGGCGAGCCCGTGTTCGATCGGCTCGATGCCGACCTCGCCCATGCGATGATGGGCATCAACGCGGTCAAAGCCGTTGAGATTGGGGCGGGCACCGCGGCCGTGGCCCAGCGCGGCAGTGAACACCGCGACGAACTGACGCCCACGGGTTTCCTCTCCAATCACGCCGGTGGCATCCTGGGCGGGATCTCCAGCGGCCAGACGCTCGAGGTGCACGTCAGCTTCAAGCCGACTTCGAGCATCCAGGTGCCTGGGCGGACGATCAATCTTGCGGGCGAATCGGCAGAAGTCATCACCACGGGCCGGCACGATCCGTGCGTAGGCCTGCGGGCCACGCCGATCGCCGAAGCCATGCTCGCGATCGTGCTGATGGACCATTACCTGCGCCACCGGGCGCAGAATGCCGATGTGGTGTCGGTGACGCCGGTGATCACGCGCCGCTGAGCAGGCGCGACCGGCGAGGCGCTTTGCTCAAGTTTCTTAGGTGCCTCTGTCACGGTGACGGGCCGGGAGTTAAGGTCGGACATGGATAAGGGATGGAACGTAGCGGTGCTGGGCGCGACCGGTCTGGTCGGCGACATGTTGAGCACGATCCTGCAGGAGCGGAAGTTTCCGGTGAAGGAGTTCTTTCCGCTGGCCAGCAGCCGCTCGCTCGGGAAATCGGTGCGTTTTGGCGGGCGCGAGCACAAGGTGCTCGATGTTGCAGAGTTTGATTTTTCGCGGGCCCAGATCGGGCTGTTTTCGGCCGGCGGCGAGGTCTCGGCGATCTACGCGCCCAAGGCCGCCGCAGCCGGCTGCGTGGTCATCGACAATACCGCTCATTTTCGCTACGAGGCCGATATCCCGCTGGTCGTGCCCGAAGTCAATCCGGGCGAGATCGCCAAGCATCGCAATCGCGGAATCATCGCCAATCCAAACTGCTCCACGATCCAGATGGTGGTCGCGCTCAAGCCGATCTACGACGCGGTGGGCATCGAGCGCATCAATGTCGCGACCTACCAGTCCGTTTCTGGTGCCGGCAAGGAGGCGGTCGATGAGCTGGCCGAGCAGACGGCGCTGCTGCTCAATGGCCGCCCGGTCGAACCCAAGATCATCGCCAAGCAGATTGCCTTCAATTGTGTCCCGCAGATCGACAAGTTCATGGACAACGGCTACACGAAGGAAGAGATGAAGATGCACTGGGAAACCCAGAAGATTCTGGGCGACAGTGCGATTCGCGTGAATGCCACGGCGGTACGCGTACCGGTGTTCTATGGGCACTCGGAGGCGGTTCATATTGAGACCCGGCGCAAGATTTCAGCCGCCGAGGCCCGTGCACTACTGGCCAAAGCGCCTGGGGTACAGGTCGTGGATGAGCGTAAAGCCGGTGGTTATCCCACGGCGGTTACCGAAGGCGCGAACCACGACACGGTTTATGTCGGCCGTATTCGCGAGGATATGTCACACGAACGGGGCCTGGACCTGTGGATCGTGTCCGACAACATCCGAAAGGGTGCGGCAACCAACAGCGTGCAGATCGCCGAGATTTTGGTACGGGAGTATTATTAAGTTATATTGCCGGCCGAATAGACGCGGGGCCGAGGAAAACGAGGTAAACCCCTGTTTCTTTTGTGAATTAGGGGACCGCTGGGAGATCTAATGGTGTTGCGCAAGCTGGTTTGGGCTCTGGTCGGGGTAGGTTTGCTGCCCACAGGTGCCTTCGCGTTGGGTCTGGGCGACATTCATCTGAAGTCCCAGCTGAACGCGCCTTTGGATGCGGAAATCGAGATCACCGGCGCTACCGCCGATGAACTGGCGGGGCTCAAGGCCGCGGTCGCGGGGCGTGATGCTTTTGGCCGTTACGGCCTCGATTACCCGGATTTCGCCGGGTCCCTGACGATGGCGCCAGCCAAGTCAGCCGACGGCCACGACGTTATCCGTATCCGCTCCACCGACATCATTAAGGAGCCGTTCGCCGAACTGCTGATCGAGGTCAACTGGGCGCGCGGCCACCTGGTGCGCGAATACACGCTGCTGTTTGACCCGCCGGTGTTCATGAATACGGGCGCGGTTCCGGCACCGGCCGTGACCGCGCCCAGCACCGCTGCCCCCGTGCGCGAGGGGGCTGTGGATCGCACGACAACCGCACCGGCGAGCACCAGTGCCACTCCCGGGCCGGCGCGTGGCGATACCGCTTCGGCAGCCGAGGGCGCTGCGGGTGGCACCTACACCGTCCGGCGTGGCGACAGCCTGTCGCTGATTGCCGCGCACAACTACTCACCTGCCGACCGCGAGCGTGCGCTCGTGGCCATCTACCGCGGCAACGCGGCTGCCTTTGTCGGCAACATGAACGAGCTGCGCGCTGGCGCGCAGCTGCAGCTGCCGGATTCACAGGCCCTGGACACGATTGGCGCGAGCGAGGCGAGCGCCGAGGTCAGACGCGAGTATCACACGTGGGCCCAAAGCCACCCGAGCGTTGCCGGCACCGGCCAGCTGCGTCTGGTACCCCCGGCACAGAGCATGGCCCCCGAGACGGCACCGGCGCCTGGAACCGGCAAGGGTTCGGGCTCTGCACAGGCCCAGGTGACCCAGCTGCAGGCGGAACTGACCGAGTCCAAGCGCTTGCTGGAACTGAAGAATGCTGAGCTGGCCCGCCTGCAGGCCCAGCTCGCCAGTGCCAACGGCAAGAGCCCTGCGCCGACCACTGCGCCAGCGGTCAGCGCGGCTCCGCCGCCTGCCGCCATCCCTGCGCCGAGCACCGCAACTTCGGCCCCGACACCGACGCCGAGCCCGGCGGCAAGCTCGGCACCGACTGCCGAGAGCTCGGCACCGGCTGCCGCGAGCGTGCCGAAGCCGGCCACGACGACTGCGGCGCCCAAGCCTGCGGCCACCAAGCCGGCGCCGGCCGCAAGCGGCTCGTTCATCGATTGGCTGGCCGACAACTGGATGATTCCGCTGATCGTGCTGATCGTGCTGATCGGTGCGGTATTTGGCTGGCGCAAGTTGCGTGCGAAGCGCGACGAAGAGTTTGGCCGCTCGCTTGATCGGATGGCAGAGAAGTCATTCGATGTGCCCTCGGCCACTCGCGGTCGCGCCGTCGATATCACCACGCAGCCGCTGCGCACGCTGGCGCAGCCGCAGGAGTCCTCGTTCCTCGTCGAAGAGTCGGGCACGCACGTGCAACCCCAGGGTCTGGAAGGCGCCCATGCCAAGTCCGTGGCGGTCGACGATGCGGTCAGTTCCGACACCGGCGCCGTCAATATCGATCAGGGTGGCGATCCGCTCGCCGAAGCCGATTTCCACATGGCCTATGGTCTGTATGACCAGGCCGCCGATCTGGTCAAGATTGCAATTTCCCGCGAACCGCAGCGGCGCGATCTCAAGCTCAAGCTGCTAGAGGTCTTCTTCGTCTGGGGCAACAAGGAGCAGTTCCTGCAGCTGGCGCGCGAACTCTCGAGCAGCCGCGCGCAGGCGCTGCCCGGCGAGTGGGAAAAGATCGTCATCATGGGGCGCCAGATCGCGCCGGATGATGCGCTCTTCTCCACCAGCGGTGCCCTGCCAGGTGCCGCCAGCGCCGGCGTCGACCTGAACCTCGAGGGCGGCCAGAACCGCGTCGATTTCGACCTGCTGGGTGAGCCCACGGTCATCCGCGAGCGCGGCGGCAGTGGTGGCGTGGATCTGGATCTGGGTGCGGCGCTGGGCGCCGAGGATCCGACCAGCGAATCACGCCGCCTCGGTGACACCGGCATGGACTTCGTGCTCGATGATCCGGCGCGTGGCTCAGATCAGACCGGCGTGACGCGCGAGATGCCGCGCACCGGCGAGCTGTCGCAGAAGACCGTGACACTGGAACTGGCCGGACTTGATCCGGATGCGCCGACCATCGAACAGCCCAAGCTTCCGGGCGAAGACAGCCCGACGATCCGTCAGAAGCTCGACGTGCTGTTCCGCCCCGGTGCGCCCGGCGCCGACCAGACCGCTGAGCTGCCGATCGATGATCTGGGCCTGGACCTGCATGATCCGGATATGGACAGCGGTTCGACTTCTGAATCGCCGACGATGATCACGCGCACCGATGGCGAGACACATCAGCTGCTGGCGCGCGCCGAGCACGCCCGTGGCGACACCAAACAGATTGACCAGCTTAACCCCAGCGAGAGCGGGACCTGGCTGTTCAGCGATCATGACCTCTCGGGTGTGTTGCCGACCGTTGGTGGCGAGGGACCGACCGAAATGGTCACGCAGATCTCCAAGGCGCACGGCGATGATACTGGACTGACCGGGGAGCTCGAGGCGCTGAAACTCGAGGCCCACAAGATTGATCTGGACCTGGGGGCCACGGGCTCATCCGCCAGGAACGGCGTGCTGGATCTGGATGTCGGCACGCAGAACCTCAAGGCGGAGTCTGGATTCGAGGCCACGCACCGCTTTGAGCCGGGTGAAATTGCGCTGCCGGATCTCGAGCCGGCGACTCTGAGCGAGGTCGGCACGAAGCTCGATCTGGCGCGCGCCTACATGGACATGGGGGACCCGGAAGGGGCCCGCAATATCCTTGAAGAAGTGCTCAGCGAGGGCTCCGTGTCGCAGAAGCAGGAAGCACGCCGGCTGATTGATTCGCTCCCCGGCTGATCCGGCGCCAGGAGTGTCGGTGGGCCGGATTGCCATCGGCATCGAATACGACGGGCGCGCCTATTGCGGCTGGCAGCAGCAGGATGAAGCGCCCTCGATTCAGCAGACCCTGGAGCGCGCGCTGGCGCGAGTTGCGGCTGCTCCCATAGCCCTTACCGCTGCCGGTCGCACCGATGCCGGCGTGCATGCGCGCCTCCAGATCGCCCACTTCGATACCCCCGCGGTGCGCACAGCGCGCGCCTGGCTTCTGGGCACAAACACCTACCTGCCAGCCGACATCAGCCTGCGCTGGGTGCGGCCGGTTGAAGAGCACTTCCATGCGCGCTTCGCGGCGCTCAGCCGCACCTACCGCTATGTCATCCTCAATCGCCCGGCGCGCTCGGCGCTGGCCGCGGGACGCGCGCTGTGCGTATACCGGCCGCTGGATGCCGAGCGCATGCAGGCCGCGGCGCAACACCTGCTCGGGCAACATGACTTCAGCGCCTTTCGCGCTGCCGCCTGCCAGGCACGCTCAGCGGTGCGGCGGATTGAGCAGCTCACAGTCACGAGGGCTGGCGAATGGCTCACCGTCGAGGTGACCGCCAACGCGTTCCTGCACCACATGGTGCGTAACATCGTCGGTCTGCTGGTGGCTGTTGGGGTCGGAGACGCGCCACCCGAGCAGGCACTCGTGCAGCTCGAGTCGCGCCAGCGCAGCAGCGGTGAAGCCACCGCAGCGGCGCATGGGCTGTATTTGTGGCGGATTCGCTACCCCGCAGCCTTCGGGCTGCCTGAGGCGGAGGAGGGCGATTCGGCTATTATCGGCGGCCTCAGGGGCAGCGGCGATACGGGCGGATAGTCATGTCATGGTTTGAAAAGATCGTGCCCTCGCGGATCAAGACCGAGCGCCGCTCGCGCTCGGTGCCCGAAGGACTCTGGATCAAATGCCCGGCCTGCGATTCGGTGCTCTATCGCGCCGAACTCGAGCGCAACCTCAACGTCTGCCCGAAGTGCGCACATCACATGCGCATCGGCGCGCGCGCGCGACTGCTGGCGCTGCTCGATCCGGAGAGCACCGAGGAGATCGGTGCCAACATCCGCCCGGAAGATCCGCTGAAGTTCAAGGACAGCAAGCGCTACCGCGACCGCCTGACCCAGGCACACAAGAGCACGGGCGAGCAGGACGCGCTGATTGCAATGGCCGGCAAGCTGCACGGCCAGGATCTGGTCGCCTGCGCCTTCGAGTTCTCGTTCCTCGGCGGTTCGATGGGTTCGGTCGTTGGCGAGCGCTTCAAGCGCAGTGTCGATCGCGCCATCAAGGATTCCTCGGCGCTGGTGTGCTTCTCCGCGACCGGTGGCGCCCGCATGCAGGAGGCACTGCTGTCGCTGATGCAGATGGCCAAGACCAGCGCGGCGCTGGCGCGCCTCTCGCAGGCCCGATTGCCATTTGTATCGGTGATGACTGATCCGACCACCGGCGGCGTTTCAGCGAGCCTGGCGATGCTGGGTGATCTGCATATTGCCGAACCGCGAGCCCTGATCGGCTTTGCCGGACCGCGAGTGATCCAGCAGACGGTGCGCGAGACGCTGCCCGAGGGCTTCCAGCGCAGTGAGTTTCTGCTCGAGCATGGCGCGATTGATCTGATCATCGATCGGCGCGACATGCGCGAGCGGCTCACCGTGCTGTTGCGCCTGTTGCAGAAGCGCGCGCCACTCGAGGCGGCTTGACGGGCTTGCGCCGCACGCTGCCCGAGTGGCTTGAGTACCAGCAGCGCCAGCATCCCAAGGCCATCGCCCTCGAGCTCGAGCGGGTAGCGCGGGTCGCGGCACGCCTGGGGCTCCTGCCCAAGCAGAGCCCGGCGGTAACCGTCGCGGGCACGAATGGCAAAGGCTCCACCGCCACGTTCCTGGCCGCGCTGCTGAGCGCGCACGGCGCCCAGACGGGTCTGTTCACCTCGCCACACCTGGTGCGCTACACCGAGCGCATCCGTATTGATGGCCACGAGGTCAGTGAACAGGCACTGCTCGAGGCCTTCAGCCGCATCGAGGCGGCGCGCGCGGGCGAGCCGCTGACATTCTTCGAATACAACACGCTCGCGGCCCTGGATCTGTTCCGCGCTGCTGGCGTGGCGGCGATGGTGCTGGAAGTGGGCCTGGGCGGGCGCCTGGATGCCACCAATGTCATCGATGCCGACGTCGCGGTGCTCTGTTCGGTGGGACTTGATCATCTGGACTGGCTGGGACCCACGCTCGAGGACATCGGGCGGGAAAAGGCCGGCATCTTCCGTCGCGGCCAGCCGGTCGTGCTCGGCAGCGCCGACATGCCGGCAAGTGTGCTGCGGCACGCGCGCGAGCTTGAATGCTCCGTACGCACTGCCGGCGAGCAGTTCCAGTGGCAGCAGCATAGCGATGGCAGCTGGGATTATCGGGAGCCGTCCCGTGGCTTTGAGCTGCTCGCTTTGCCCGCGCCAGCGCTTGGCGGTCAGATCCAGTATCGCAACGCTGCCACGGCTTTGGCCGCGCTGCGCGCGCTGTTTGCCGCTCGCGCACCGCAACGCGCTGCGATCGAGCGTGGACTGACTCAGGCGCAGCTGGCCGGGCGGCTGCAGACGGTCGCCGGCGCAGTGGAGTGGATATTTGATGTCGCCCACAACGTTCCGGCGGCGAGCGTCCTGGCCGCGGAACTTGCCTCACGCCCGCCGCGAGCGCGCACGCTCGCACTGGTCGGGATGCTCTCGGACAAGGATGCGCGCGGCGTGGCCCAGCAGCTTGATGCATGCATTGATCACTGGATCCTCTGTGGCATCCAGGAGCCGCGCGGCTTGAGTGCCGCGGAGCTGCGGGTGCGATTTGGTCCGCTGCGCGGCACGGTCGAGGAGGCGCCCAGCATCGGCGCCGGCTGCGCGCGCGCACTGGCACTTGGCCGCGCTGGCGATCGCATCGTGGCCTTCGGCTCCTTCCACGCTGTTGGGCCGGCGCTCGAGGCGCTTAGGCTATACTGAGTTTCTGCTCGCAGGGTGAGGTTCCGGTGGCATTGGAAGACCGTCTAAAGCAGCGCCTGACGGGCGCGGCAATTCTTGTGGCTTTGGTGGTACTCATCGTGCCGGAGATGTTCAAAGGCCGGCCAGCGCCGCGACCCGCGCAGCTGCCGGCGGCGTCCAACGGCGCCCCGGTGCGCAGCTATACCTTGAATCTCGACGAGCACGGACCCACTGATTCAGCAGCGCTCGCCGCTGCACCGAGCCAAGCGGCACAGGCGCCGCCGACCGCGGCCCCGAGCCCCGAGGCGGTGCGACCACCGCCGGCAGCGACGGGCAGTGACGCTGCGGTGCCGGCCAGTGAAAGCGCGCCCGGTGCGACGCCGCCCGCGCAGCAACCTGTTGTGGCAGTGCACGGGCCAGCGCCCGCTGCGCACGCTCCGGTGGCCGCGACGCACACGACTGGCGTGAGCGCACATGCGGCAGCGGGCGGAGCGGCAACGGGCAAGGTGGGCTGGACGGTGCAGCTCGGCAGCTTTCAGCAGGCGGATAACGCCCGTCGGATGGCGCAGAAGCTGGCGACGAAGGGCATTAAGTGCCTCGTGGTTGGTCCGGATGCGCGGGGCTACTACCGTGTGCGCACGCCTGAAGTGGCAGATATGCCAAGCGCCGAGAGCCTGCGCCAGCGGCTGCTGCAGCAGGGTTTCAAAGGCGTGATCGGCACCACACCTTGAGGGGTGCAGGAACCTTAAGGTGAGGTCGGTCGGTGCGGTAGTATTCGCGGGTTGCTGCAAGGCCGGGACTGTCCGGCGACGGATTTGACAATGAATTGGACCGATTATTTCTTCCTGATTGTGCTCGTGAGTTCCGGAATTGCCGGTTTGATGCGCGGCCTGCTCCGTGAGGCGATCGCCTTGTTCGCCTGGGTTGCCGGCGTGTGGCTCGCCTGGACTTTCGCCGACTCGCTCGAGCCGCACCTGGGCGGCGCCCTGGCGGACCCGGCGGTGCGCCCATGGGCCGCGCGGGTCATGATTTTTGTCGTGGTACTGCTGGTTGGAATGGCGATCAGCGCAATCGTTTCGCACTACGTGCGCCTCTCGATCTTCAATAGCGTGGATCGACTGCTCGGTTTCCTCTTTGGTCTGGTGCGCGGCATCGTGGTGCTGGGTGTGCTCGCCATTCTCTGTCATGCCGTGCGCCTCAGTGACGAGGAGTGGTATCGGCACTCGCTGCTCGTCCGCTACGCCGAGCGCTCCGGTAATGTGCTGCGTTCGGTGGTCGGAGAGCGTAAAATCTTCGTCTCGGGCTAGGATCGCTAGCGCCCCTGATCAGGGTCAATGAACAGACTGTTGATATCCCGAATTCAGGCGGGCTTTCCTTAGGAGTCGAAGCTTCATGTGCGGCATTGTCGGCATTGTCGGATCCGGTCCCGTCAACCAGCGTCTCTACGATGCCCTGACGGTACTGCAGCACCGGGGTCAGGATGCCGCCGGCATCATGACCTCCGAGGAAGGTGAGCTGTTTGTCCGCAAGGGCCAGGGTCTGGTGCGCGATGTCTTCGAGCAGCATCACATGCTGGAGCTGCGCGGCCATGTCGGCATCGGCCACGTGCGCTACCCGACCGCCGGCTGTGACAATGCCTCCGAATCCCAGCCCTTCTACGTCAATGCTCCCTACGGCATTTGTCTCGCGCACAACGGCAATCTGACCAACGCCGCGGAGCTTGCCGAGGTCATCACGCGCGAGGACCGGCGCCACCTCAATACCGAGTCGGACTCGGAAGTGCTGCTGAACGTCTTTGCCTCGGAGCTGCAGCGCGTGGGCACGCCACGGGTCACGCCTGCGGACATCTTCGCGGCCGCTAGCGCCGTGTACCGTCGCTGCCGGGGTGGCTATGCGGTCGTGGCGATGGTGATCGGCCACGGAGTGCTCGGTTTTCGCGATCCCAATGGGATTCGACCGCTGGTGCTTGGTGTGCGCCATACGCCGCGCGGCACCGAGTACATGCTGGCTTCCGAAAATGTTGCGCTCGACATGCTCTCCTTCGAGCTGGTGCGCGACGTGGCGCCGGGTGAGGCCGTGTTTATCGACGAGCAGGGCCGGCTGCATTCCCAGGTGTGCGTCAGCACCGTGCGTCACACGCCCTGCATTTTCGAGTACGTTTATTTCGCGCGCCCGGACTCGATCATCGACAACATCTCGGTGTACCGCGCGCGCATGCGCATGGGCGAGCGGCTGGCCGAGAAGATCCGGCGCACGCATCCGAATCACGACATCGATGTCGTCATCCCGGTGCCCGATACCAGCCGCACCAGCGCCCTGCAGATGGCGCAGAAGCTGCGCATCAAGTATCGCGAGGGTTTCAACAAGAACCGCTACATTGGCCGCACCTTCATCATGCCGGGTCAGGAGCAGCGCGAACGTTCCGTGCGCCGCAAGCTCAATGCCATTGACCTGGAATTTCGTGGCAAGAATGTGCTGCTGGTCGATGACTCGATCGTGCGTGGCACGACCTCGGCCCAGATCATCGAGCTGGCCCGCGAGGCGGGCGCTCGCAAAGTGTATTTCGCCTCGGCTGCACCGCCGGTGCGCTACCCGAACGTCTATGGCATCGACATGCCGGCGGCCAGCGAACTGGTGGCCGCGGGGCGCAGCGAAGAGGAAGTTGCGCGCCTGATCGGCGCCGACTGGCTGGTGTACCAGGACTTGAGTGATCTGGTGGCCGCTTGCCAGCACGACAATGCCAAGATTGTCGAATTCGATACCTCCTGCTTCTCGGGTGAGTACGCGACCGGCGATATCACGCCGGAGTACCTTGATCGATTGCAGCGTGCCCGTTCTGACGAGGCCAGGATGCGCCGCCGTTCGGTGGGCCGCGGACCGCTCAAAGTGGTCGGCGGCGCCTGAAGCGGCCGGGCTCTGGAAGGCGGCCGTGAGTGATCCGCGGCGGCAATTGCTTCTGGAACTCTATGCCCAGCTTGCGCTGCTGCCGGCGGCTGAACAGCCGGCGGCAGCAGCCCTGTGCGCCGCGAAGTCGGGTACCAGCGTGCGCTGGCAGGGTGCGCTGAGCGAGCCCCCACACGAGTCCGCTGTGCGCATTGCGCACAGCCTCGGGATGGGACCGTCCGGTGTGCAGCTGTGGCGCGCCAGCTGGAGCAACGATGAGGCGGGCGGCGCGCCGCTGCCGCGGCTGGCGATGGTCGCGGCGCGGTTGCTGGCAGGTCGCGAAGAGCTGCTGCTGCTGGCCGCCCGCTGCGGCCGCGAGCTGCTCCCGGCCGGACCCGAAACCCAGGTCGAGGAAGGCGTGCTGGTGGATGGCAACAGTTGTGCGCGCATGGCGGTGGCCGGACTCGATGTCGAAACCGAGATCAGGGCCGGGCGGGGCCTGGCGCTGCTCGAGGCGGCCGGGGACCTGCTCTACGGTGCCGGCCAGATGGGCGCGGCACCCCACTTCCTGGTGATCGGACTGAACATGAGCTCGGGCACACGCAGTGCGCGCAGCAGCGCACACCCGTTGGGATCCTGAAGGCCCATGCCGCGCGGACGATCCACCAGCATGCGCCTGCTTCTGATCGACGAGGACCCGCAGCTGCGGGCGCTGATTGGCCACCATGTCAGCTGCCGCTGGCCCGAGGCGCTGATCAGCGTCCACCCGCCGACCCGAGCCGGCGTGATTCCGGATGAGTTTCTGGCCCAGGGGTATGACGCGGTGCTGCTGGCTCAGAATTGGCCGGGCGGCGAGGGACTCGACTGGCTGCATGAGCTGGCCGGCCGCAAGGGATTCGCGCCGGTCATCTTCATGGCCGACACCGAGCCGGGCAGCCGCGTACCCGAGTCGGCGATGAGCTGGGGTGCCTTCGCGGTCACCGGGCGCAAACGAATCGCACACCGGGAGCTGATCGCGGCGATCGAATCCGCTTCGCTGCGGCAACGGCGGGCGCTGGCGGACTGGCGCGTTTCGGCCCAGGCCCTTGAATCACATCGCTTTGGCGATGCGCGTATTCCCGGCTACCGGCGCGCGCGCTTGCTGGCGCGCGGATCGACCTCGCACCTGTATCTGGCCGAGAGCGAGAAGGCTGGCGCCCTGGTGGCGCTGAAGGTCACACCCTCGCAGCGCGATGAGAGCGGCGCCGACCGCTCCTTCGAGCGCTTCTTGCAGGAATACCAAATCTCAGAGCGCGTGCAACACCCCGACATCGTGCGCCTTTACGAACTCGGGGTGGCCGATGATCACGCCTACCTCGCAATGGAATACTTTCCGCTGGGGGACCTGCGCCGGCGGATGACACCGGGTCTCTCGCCGCTCGAGGCGCTCGGGATCGCCGAGCAGCTGGCCCTGGTGCTGGCGGCAATCCACGCCGCCGGCATCCTGCACCGTGATCTCAAGCCCGGCAACGTGATGATGCGCACCGCGCACCAGATCGCGTTGATCGACTTCGGGCTTGCCAAGCAGGCGGCACTGGAACTGGATCTGACCGACAAGGGGCTGATATTCGGTACCCCGCACTACATGAGTCCGGAGCAGGGCCATGGCCGGGCGGTGGATGAACGCACCGATCTCTACAGCCTCGGCATTATGCTGTATGAGATGCTGACAACGCGTAAACCGTACGTGGCCGACAATCCGATGACCGTGCTTTACCTGCATGCCAATGCGCCGCTGCCACAGCTGCCCGAAGCGCTGCAGGATCTGCAGCCGCTGCTCGATAAGCTGCTGGCCAAGCAGCCCGAGGACCGCATTGCCGATGCCGCGGCCGCGGCCGCGGCAATCGGCGCTGCCCGTCGCGGGTGGCTCGAGCGGATCAGCGATACATGAGCCCGCCCCTGCTCTCGGCGCCGACCCCGCTGGCCTGGGTCGAGGCGGCCTGCGAGCAGTGGCAGGAGCTGCTACTGGATCATGCCGCCTGCGAGAAGAAGGCCGCTTCCAGTGCCCTGGCACTGATATTCGCCTACCCGGAGTTTGAGCAGCAGAACCTGGCGCTCTCACGCCTGGCGCGCGAGGAGTTGCGGCACTTCGAGCAGGTTACCCGGCTGCAGCGTCAGCTGCGGGTGCCGTTCCGGCGCCTGCGTCCGGGGCGCTACGCCGGTTCGCTGCGCCAGTTGATCGCGCCGCGTGAGCCGCAGCGGCGGACCGATCTGCTGTTGACCGCGGCATTGATCGAGGCGCGATCGTGTGAACGCTTCCAGCTGCTCGCCGGGCGATTGCCCGCGCCGATGGGCAGCTTCTACGCGGAACTTGAGCCAGTCGAATCCCGTCATGCGCAGCTCTACCTGCGCTGGGCCGAACAGGGCGCTGGTGCGACGACAGCGCTCGCCGAGCGCCTGGCGCAGTTCTCGGCGGCAGAGGCAGAACTGATTACGGCGCCCGAGGAGCTGCTGCGGTTTCATTCCGGGTCGCCGGCACCCAGGGATTCGAGGCGGTAACCCTGCGCGTCCCAGACCAGGCAGCTGCCCTGTTCGTACCAGGCGCCGAGCACGATACGCTTTGCCGCCACCCCATCGAACTCAAGCTCGTGAATCGCGGGTCGGTGGGTATGCCCGTGAACGAGCAGCCTGGTTCCGCAGGCGCGCATCGCAGCCGTCACGGCGCTTTCCGACACGTCCATAATTTCTCCCGGCTGCATGCCGGTGTGCTCACGCGAGCCGGCACGTGCCGCCTCGGCCAGCGCGCGTCGCGTTGCCACGCTGAGCCTGAGGAAGCGCCGCTGCCAGCGCGGGCGGCGCACCAGGGCGCGCAGGTGCTGGTAAGCCTGATCGCGCGTGCACAGCGCATCGCCGTGCGTGAGCAGCACCTGCTCGCCATACAGGTCGATTACCGTGGGGTCGCGCAGCAACTGGCAGCCGGTGCGCGCCTCAAAGCCTGCCTGCAGCAGGAAGTCGCGATTGCCGTGCATCACAAAGCACGGAACGCCGCGCCGGGTCAGGCGTTGCAGGCCGTCGCAGACGCGGGCACGGTGCGGGTCCGGGTCATCGTCCCCGATCCAGGCCTCGAACAGATCACCAAGCACATACAGGCATTCAGCCGCAGGCGCAGTGCTTTCCAGGAAGGCGAGAAACTGCTCGATGGCGCGCGGCCAGGCAGCGTCAAGGTGTAGATCCGAAACAAACAAAGTGCTCAACGTGCTTCGCCCGCGGTGGCTGGTTACCGTAATATTGTACGGATGTCAGAAGTCTACGTAACGCGCTTTGCGCCGAGTCCCAGCGGCGAGCTGCATCTTGGCAACGTCCGCACGGCGCTGTTCAACCTGCTGCTGGCCCGCCACCATGGCGGCTCGCTGGTGCTGCGGATCGAGGACACGGACGCCGAACGTACTGAGGAGGCGCACGTCACGCAGCTGCTGGATGACCTGCGCTGGCTCGGCGTGCATTGGGATGCCGGTCCCGGTCGGGACAGCGCGGGTGGCCCCTGGCGGCAGTCCGAGCGTGCATTCATTTATGCGCCGCTGTACGCGCAGCTCGAAGCACGAAACCTTGCCTATCCCTGCTACTGCACACCGGTGGAGCTGAATCTCTCGCGCCTGGCGCAGCTCAATGCCGGCCGGCCGCCACGCTATGCAGGTACCTGTCGCGACCTCGATGCCGCCGAGCGCGCGGCACGTGCCGCAGGCGGCTTGAAGCCGACGCTGCGGTTCCGGGTTCCGGAAGGCGAGCGGGTCAGCTTCAATGATCTGGTACACGGCCCGCAGAGCATGGCAAGCGATGAGATCGGTGACTTCATCATCCGGCGCGAAGACGGTACCGCCGCGTTCTTCTTCTGCAATGCGGTTGATGATTCGCTGATGGGTGTCACCCAGGTGCTGCGCGGCGATGATCATCTGACCAACACACCGCGCCAGCTGCTGCTGCTTGCGGCACTCGGCTTACCTGCGCCGCGCTACGGGCATCTCGGGCTGCTCACTGGTGCGGATGGCGCACCGCTGTCCAAGCGCAACGGTGCCCTGAGTGCCCGCGAGCTGCGCGATGCCGGTTACTCCGCAGCGGCGGTGTGCAATCACCTGTTCCGGCTGGGTCATTCGAGCCCGGCGCTCGGACTGCTCAGCCAGGAGCAGATGGTGGCCAACTTCTCCGAGATCCATCTGCAGGGCTCAAGCGCGCATTTCGAACTCTCCCAGCTGCGCCACTGGCAGAGTGAATGGGTCCGCTCCCTCTCGCCCGAAGCGGCGCTGGCGTGGCTTGATCCGTGGTTGCCGCCGGCCGAATCCGCCGCGCGCCGTGCCGCCTTTGTCGCCGCGGTGCGCCCCAATCTGGTGATTGCCGATGACGTGCGCTCCTGGTGCCCGGTGGCCTTTGGTGGGGCGCTCGAATTCGAGGCCGACGCGCTGGCCGAGGCGCGCTCAGCCGGAGCGGAATTTTTTCGCGCGGTGGCGGCCAGCGTCGGCGCGCAGCCGCAGCTGAACCTGATGCGCGCCGCGAGTGGCCGTACCGGTGCGGGATTCTTCCGGCCGTTGCGCGCGGCACTGACGGGCCGCTTGCATGGTCCGGAGCTCGCGCCGCTGCTGGCACTGATGGGGCCGGAGTGCACGCGTGCACGTCTGCTGGCCATGGTAGGGTGAATTCACTGAGCTTGCGGGCATAGGCGATGTTGCGAATATTCAATACTTTGAGCGGGCAAAAAGAGCCGCTGAACCCGATCCGGCCAGGGCAACTTGGCATGTACGTGTGCGGCATCACCGTCTACGACTTCTGCCACGTCGGACATGCCCGGTTCCTGGTGGTGTTCGATATGGTGCGCCGCTACCTGCGCCACCGCGGCTACCAGGTGACCTATGTGCGCAACATCACCGACATTGATGACAAGATCATTCGCCGTGCGGCCGAGATCGGCGAACCGATCGGTGCACTGACCGAGCGCTTCATCGGCGCAATGCGCGAGGATTGCGCGGCCATGGGCGTTGAACCACCGGACCATGAGCCGCGCGCTACCGAGCACATCCCCGGCATCCTGGCGATGATCAGTACGCTGATCGAGCGCGATCTGGCCTACGCGGTTGCTGGCGGTGATGTGTTGTATGCGGTCGCCCGCTTTCCCGGCTACGGACAACTCTCGGGCAAGCGACTCGAGGACCTGCGCTCTGGCGCGCGTGTCGAGATCGATCCGAGCAAGCGCGATCCGCTGGATTTCGTGCTCTGGAAGCGTGCCAAGCCGGGTGAGCCGGCCTGGGAGTCACCGTGGGGCGCGGGCCGGCCAGGCTGGCATATCGAATGCTCCGCAATGGCGAAGGCGCTGCTCGGAGAACACTTCGATATCCACGGCGGTGGCATGGATCTGAAGTTTCCACATCACGAGAATGAAATTGCGCAGTCCTGTGGGGCAAGCGGCCACGCATTCGTGAACCTGTGGATGCATAACGGGTTCCTTACGGTCGATGACACGAAGATGTCCAAGTCGCTGGGCAATTTCTTCACCATCCGCGAAGTGCTGCCGCGGCTGCGGCATCCGGAGGTTCTGCGTGCCTTTCTGCTCCTCAGCCATTATCGCGGCCCGATCAACTACAGCACCGTGCAACTGCAGCAGGCCGATGCCGCGCTAACCCGCCTGTATACCGCGCTGCGCGGGCTGGCACCCGATGCGCAGCTTAAGCGCAGCGCGGCGAGCGCGGCTTTTGAGGCGGCACTCGATGATGACTTCAATACGCCCGAGGCCTTCGCGGTGCTGCAGGGGCTCGCGCGCGACATCAATGCCGCGCGCGCCTCGGGTGGCGAGGCAACAGCGCGCGCTCTGGGCACGGAGCTGTGCTACCTCGCGGGGATTCTCGGTGTGCTGAGTATCTCGCCCGAGGATTGGTTCCGCGCCCGCGCCGGCGATTTTGCCGATTCGCCTGACCTTAAGAGCGAGATGAGCGATGAGCTGATCGAGTCGCAGATCGCCGCGCGACTCGCTGCGCGTGCCGGGCGCGATTTTGCCGCGGCGGACCGAATTCGAGAGCGACTGAGCGCGGCGGGGATTACACTCGAGGACCAGCCCGGAGGGCGGACAATCTGGCGCCGCAGCTGAAGGGAGCGCGCGCGCGGCGCTGCCGCTAACTGCGCCGGTCGTGCTCGTGGGGATCGCGGATGCGCAACTGCACCTCGTGCCGGCGATAGTCGATGATGAACGTGTCCAGCAGTCCGAGCGAGTCCATGCCGATCAGCAGCGCCGGTTCGTTGATCAGGTTCCAGTGTTCAAAGATGTGCATGTCCCCATAGCTGATACGCTCGCCGCGGATCTCGATGTTTCCAAACTGGATCGCCGGGCTGGCAAAGCCTTCCGCCGGCTGCGCCTCGGTAGTGACGCCGATAATTTCCTCACTCAGCCCGACGGCGCTGCGCCGCTCCAGGGCATGGCGCATCGACTCGTTGCCGATCGTGGCCTGGCCTCCGGTATCGATGATCGCCAGCACCCGTATGCCGCCCACCAGGGCGTGGAAAATGAGCAGGCCACTCTCCGGATGCTCGAGCGGGATCGTCACGAAGCCTGGACGCGCCGGCTCATCCTTGGAGCGCGCAATGCTGATCAGGTCATTCTGAAAATCGATGTAGATGCGCTTGTCGCGCAGGCCTTCGGTGCCGAGCACGCCCTGAGCGCCGCCGAGCGCGTCATTGACGATCGGCAGTGTTGCCGGCGTCAGCATCAGATCCCCCACAGTGAGCGTGTCCACCTGGATGGTCGGGACAGTGGCGCTGCCGGTTACGCCGCGCAGCATGACCTGGCGCGACTGATCGGGCGGCAGCCCGAGCGCTGCAGCCACATCCGAGGTGACGCCTGAGCGGCTGGCGCCGGTATCAAGTACCAGGCGGAAGGGCCCCTTCCCATTGATCAGCACGGGCGCCCAGATACGTCCGATGCGGTCGCGCCGGGTGGGTGCGACATAACGCGGTTCCAGGGCGCGGATGACAACCTCAGTGAGTTCGTCGGTGGCCTGGGGTGCGGTCGGAATGCCAACGCTTCGCGGCGGGAACAGCAGTAGCACGAGCGCCGCGATCGCCAGGGCAGCGATCGGTTTTCGCAAATCTGCCATCCGAGTGCTTCTCATGAGCCTCTCACGGGATGGAGATTATGCGGCAGCCAGAGGATCTGCGATGCACGCCGTACCCACCCTGCATGGCCGACTGTACGCCAACTCATCGCGCTTGGCATTAGAGATTCAGCGGGCGCACCGAGTTCCCAAGTGCTCGCGCAATGCCGCCCTGAGGATGCTGGTGGGCTTGCCGACGTAACGGGCATAGTGAAACAGTGCGGGCGTCAGGCGCAGCCGCTCAAGCCTGGAGAAAGGCGCAGACCTGAGTGCCAGGAATGCCAGGCGAACAAATCTGCGATAGAGCGCAAAGTGCTCCGCGGCATTTTTTGGCCGATAAGCTGCCGCCGATTGTGGCGTCGAGCGGCGGTAGTAGATGGCGGCGTTGCTGCCGGTGATGCCTCCGTGGACCAGGACGTTCAACAGCGCCAGCACATCTTCACCCCACGGCTGATCGAGGGCCTGCGCGGCCTGCATCGCCGCCACTAGTCGCGGGCGCGAGAACAGGCTGTAGATCCACCCGGGTCGGGAGCGGCGCAGCGCGAGGCCCACGCGCGCCCGGATTGCCAGACGCTCGATTCGCTCCGGGTACGGCCTGATCTTGGCGGGGCGGTCGATCGCGTCCTGGAAATTCACCATTTTCGGGATCGCAATCTCCAGGCCCGGTTTCCGGCTGATGGCGGCAAAGAGCGCGCTCACGCACTCCGGGCTCCACTCATCATCATGAGCCGCATACATGAACCAGGGTGAATCGGCGTGTTCCAGTATCCAGCGAAAATTGGGCAACGCGCCAATGTTGATGGCATGCCGGTGTACGCGGATACGTGCATCGGCGCTTGCCCAGTGCGCGATAATCTGGGCACTGCTGTCGGTAGAGGCGTTGTCGGCCACCAGGATCGTCAGATCCTGGAAGCTCTGCGCACAAAGGGCGCGAAGTGCGCCGTTTAGGTATGGCGCGCCGTTATATACCGGCAAACCAATCGTGACCGCGCTCACCGTCTAGCTCTCGCCGCTGAGGGATACGACGGACGCTAGCGCCACATTTTCCACGGCGCCGAGCCGTTGGCCCAGAGCTGCTCGAGGTGCGTTTTTTCCCGCAGCGTGTCCATCGGCTGCCAGAAACCGGCATGCTGGTAGGCCATCAGTTCGCCCTCGCTTGCCAGCCGCGTGAGCGGTTCGGCTTCCCATGAGCACTGATCGCCATCGAGATAATCGAGGCACTTGGGCGTGAGGACAAAGAAGCCCCCGTTGATCCAGCCGCTGCCATCCTTGGGCTTCTCAATGAAGCCGCGCACAACCTGGCCCGACAATTCCAGGGCGCCATAGCGCCCGGGCGGTTGCACCGCAGTGATGGTTGCCGCGCGCCCATGTGCGCGGTGGAATGCCAGCAGCTTGCTGATGTCAATATCGGCCACGCCGTCGCCGTAGGTAAAGCAGAATTCGCGCTCATCGCGCAGATACTGGGCCACGCGCGCAAGGCGACCACCCGTCTGCGTGGTCTCACCGGTATCTACCAGGGTCACGCGCCAGGCTTCGGCCTTGCGCTCGTGCACGAACATTTCGTTGCGCTCGATATCGAAGGTGACATCGGACATGTGCAGGAAGTAATTGGCGAAATATTCCTTGATCAGGTAGCCCTTGTAGCCACAACAGATCACAAATTCATTGATGCCGTGGGCTGAGTAGATCTTCATGATGTGCCAGAGGATTGGCATGCCGCCGATTTCGATCATCGGCTTGGGCTTCAGATGAGTCTCCTCCGAGATTCGCGTGCCCATGCCACCCGCGAGTATGACCGCCTTCATTGTGCGCACTTCTCCCCAAGTTCTCTGACGCCGTAGCGCGCCCAGGACCCCACGGGCGGCCGCTGCGCATAGGTTAGCAGGGAATCATGCAGCCGAATTGGGGCGCCGCTCCGGCCGGCAGACGACCCATAATCGGCATGGGATTGCCCAAGGTGTTGCGCCGAGCTCGATGAGCCATCGAGCGGCACCTGGGGGTTACGGTGCTGGCAGGCGCGTTCTCAGCAACAACGCGGCAGAGCTCCCGGGCGAATGGCCACTTATGCAGTGGCAATAGGTGGAAATGGCGTTGAATGGGGCCATCGGAGGCCACCGGCCACCGGCGCTTCGGTTGGGTGCCATCGTACTCAAATTGACGCTGCCAAGACCAGACCCGTATGATGCGCGCCCTCGTTAGGTGGAACCGGGGGGGCGGCCTTCGGTGGGTACTAAGGGCGGGGCATGGCGCAGTCTGGTAGCGCATCTGCTTTGGGAGCAGAGGGTCGGGGGTTCAAATCCCTCTGCCCCGACCAACCAAGCGTGCTTGCGCCCGTAGCTCAGCTGGATAGAGCACCGGCCTTCTAAGCCGGTGGTCGCAGGTTCGAGTCCTGCCGGGCGCGCCAACGATTCGACGGTGGACGTAGCTCAGTTGGTAGAGTCCCGGATTGTGATTCCGGCTGTCGCGGGTTCGAGTCCCGTCGTCCACCCCATTTTATATAAGTGGGCCGTTAGCTCAGCTGGTAGAGCAGGAGACTCTTAATCTCTTGGTCGTAGGTTCGATCCCTACACGGCCCACCATTTACCGAAAACCGCACCAAAACCCCTTGGAAATCAATGACCGTAGGGACAGCATGTGGGGGAGGGCGCGAATCGAACCTACGTCAATCTGGCTCTCTCGAGTGGTTCATTTCTCAGTGCCAAGCGATTGAACGAGATCGCCGGGCCGGTGCCGCGTCGAAACGCCCGAATCGACCACGGCATTATTGACTATCCGGTCAACCTTGGCCAAGAGTTGAATATCGCTTGTCGTCCATGAAATTCCCCCGTGGAGTGGTGGATTTTCATGGTAGTCTTGGCCATGATCAAGCGATCTCGATTGCAGGCTCGGATCACTACCGCGCTCAAACGCAGCCGCATCGTGGGGCTTATTGGGCCGCGCCAGAGCGGCAAGAGCACACTTGCGCGGCACATCGTGCCGTCGGATTCAGCCAACTACTTCGATCTGGAGGATCCAGCGAGTCTCGCGCGACTCAGCCAACCGATGACGGCGCTCGAGGAACTCCGCGGCACCGTCGTCATTGACGAAATTCAGCACCGACCGGACCTCTTTCAAGTGCTGCGAGTGCTTGCGGATCGCAAGCCTTTGCGGGCCCGCTTTCTCATTCTCGGTAGCGCGTCGCCCAATCTCCTCAGGCAATCCGCCGAGTCTCTCGCGGGACGTATCGAAATTATTCCGGTGGGAGGCTTCAGTCTCGACGAAGTGGGGGCGTCCGCGCTAAACCGCCACTGGCAGCGCGGCGAATTTCCCCTATCGTTCTTGGCGCGAACCAACGAGAACAGCTTTGCATGGCGGCAACAGTTCATTCAGACTTTTCTTGAAAGGGATGTACCTCTGCTCGGAATCACCATTCCGGCACCCGCGCTGCTGCGCTTTTGGACAATGGTCGCCCATTGCCATGCCAATATCTGGAACGCCGCCGATCCTGCCCGTTCACTAGGCATTGGCGAATCGACGGTGCGGCGGTATTTGGATCTCTTTACGGGACTGCTGGTCGTGCGGCAGCTTCAGCCGTGGCACGAGAATCTCAGCAAACGCCAGGTTAAGGCGCCCAAAGTTTACATCCGGGACAGCGGCCTTCTCCATGCCCTGCTGGGCATTCGGACTGAGAAGGAACTGTTTACGCATCCCAGAATCGGCGCCTCGTGGGAAGGTTATGCGGTGGAAGAGGTGCTCAGTCAATTGCAGCCCGATCAAGCATATTTCTGGGCCACTCATCAGGGCGCTGAACTCGATCTCTTGTTGTTCAAGAACGGCCGCCGATTGGGAATAGAAATTAAACGCGCCGATGCCCCGACGATTACCGCATCAATGCGTTCTGCGCTCGCGGATCTGAAGCTCGAGCAACTCGTGGTTTTATATCCTGGATCACGGGCGTACGAATTGGAGCCAGGTGTACGTGTGCTGCCAATCGACGCCCTGGCTGGCGCAACCATCGATGCTTTGTTCCCGAAGAAGCACCGGGCGCGCACCGCGCCTAAGGTGGTTTAGTGCCACCAGCTTCCGATCGTCCCGGGCGCTGGACTCTCAGTCGGGCCGGCATCATCAACGTTTATCAGTACGGAGATGAAACGCTGGAGTTCGGCGGCGGTCGCTAACGACCGTTTTGAGGGTTGGATGAACCAGGGTTCTTGGTAGATTGCTTCACGCTGACGATGCTTCAGAGCACGCCGGCGCGCCCGGCCCAGGTGGCAATGTAATTCTTGAGAAAGACGATGAACTCTTCCGCGCCGGGCGGCAGCTCTGTTCCTCGGCGGCTTATCATGTGAAAGTCGAAGCGCACCACCGGATTGATCAGTTGACTGGTCGTGATTTTCCGGTTGCGGCAGGCCGGCAGTCCAAATGAGGGAATTATCGCAATCCCTTCCTCAGCTTCGACCAAAGCAATCTGCGTATCGAGCAGATTGACGGTGGGAGCGCTGCGCGCTTTCACACCAGCTTGCGAGAGATGTTTGTCGATGAGTTGTTGGTGGGGGTGCCCCGGGGACAGTGAAATCAACGTCTCACCATCGAGTGCAGACCAGCTCGTGGTCTTCCGCGGTTGGGCATCATCCTTGGCCGCCCGTGCCACCATCAACGAGAAACGAAAGAAGGGCTCACGCCTTACATCGGGCATGGCCTTGAAGATCCCTAAGCTCATATCGAGCTTGCCGGCTTCGACCATTTGGATCAGGGTCGGCAGGTCTGCATCGAAAAGCTTGATCTGAACGTCGGGTCGCATCTTACGAAACTCGCGCATCGCCGGCGGCAGGATGTTGGCGGCCACGAGCGGTGTGGTGCCTAAGGAGATGGACTGCCGCTTTTGCTTGGCGCCGCGGCCGATGTTCGCGATCGCGACATCCAACTCCTCGAGACTGCGCTGAATGACGGCGAGAAGCTGCCGGCCATCCGGCGTCAATTCGACATGACGGGTCGTGCGGTCAAATAATCGAAAACCCACGCGGCCTTCGAGTTCTTTGATCAACACGCTCAGGCCTGATGGCGTGATGTAGAGGGCCTCTGCAGCGCGGGCGAAGCTTTGGTGTTGGGCCGCAAGACGGAATGCGCGCAGCTGGCGGGTGCTGACTTCCATTATTGATAGTTTATCACTAGTCGATAAATACTCTGAACTTAAAGTTCATAGGAGGGACGCGTAAAACGTAACCCATGGACTCCGGCGACAACCCGCCGGATTCGGCAACGAAACCACAGAAAACTCACGAGGAGAATCGGTCATGAACAACAACACCAATGCGGCACTTCCTGCGATCGTTCTGGTACACGGCGGCTTCGTGGATGGGTCGGGCTGGGAGGATGTCTTTCAGATTTTGAAAAAAGACGGCTACCCGGTCAGCATCGTGCAGAACCCCACCACCTCGCTCGCCGATGATGTGGCGGTCACCAAGCGCGTCATTGCC
>Ga0181537_10000851_pt1 | contig 28412 bp, 23 predicted proteins | sample PEATcosm2014_Bin_39_FD_119765 | JGI IMG/M metagenome (GOLD analysis project Ga0181537, IMG submission 119765) | Peatland microbial communities from MTU Mesocosm Facility, Houghton, MI, USA - PEATcosm2014_Bin23_10_metaG | ecosystem: Environmental > Terrestrial > Soil > Wetlands > Peat | place...
ATTTCGCAAACATTCCATGCGCCCTGACCGTCGTACCGACGACCTCGTTTGGCGCGGTCGGCGGCATCATCGAGATCAATTTGCTCGCGCTGAAGGGTGATGCCCGCCGCACAAAACAGGTGATCGAAGCGGATGTTCCGGCGATGGCGGCATTTGGGCCGTGCATCCGCGCGGGCGATCTGCTGTTCCCCTCTGGGCTGATGGCGATCGGCGCTGATGGACATATCGTCGGCAAGGGCGTCTCGCCGATGTTCGACGGGCTGGCGCACGGCGCCTTCGTGCAGGCTTCGGCGATCTACGATTATGGCGAAGCTTTGTGCATGGCGGCCGGCGCATCGATGGCCAACCTGGTGCGCGCTCAGTATTTCGTGGCCGGCGCTGGCGATTTTCCGGGCATCGCCACGGCCTGGGCGGCTCGCTACGGCGATCGCCCGCAACCCTTTGTCTGCATCGAAACACCGCCACCGATGCCGGCGCCGGGCGCCGCGCTGATTGCCGATTTCTGGATTTACGCACCCTAAGCGAGAACGAGCCAAATGTCGGAAACGCAGACGGTCCATCTCGCCGCCGATCTTTCGCACATCCATACCGATTATCTGTGGCGCTCGCCGGGTTGCTGGGTCGGCTACCCGTATTACGGGCAGCCCGATCTTTATGAGGACTGCGCCCGGATCGCCGCGCGCGGCGTCATGGATCTGCTGTTTTTTGGCGATTCGGCGAACACTTCGGAGAACCATGGCGGCAACCATCATGCCGCGGTGCGCTACGGCATGCGCTGGCCAAAACACGACATGATGCCGCTCGTGCCGTTGATGGCGCGCGCGGCGCCCGGTGTCGGGTTTGGACTGACGATGTCGACGACCTACCATCATCCGTTTCACGTCGCGCGGCTCTTCAACGCGCTCGACCACGTGACACAGGGGCGGATCGCCTGGAACGCCGTCACCTCCGCCTACAAGAACGAAGCCGCGAATTGGGGCTTCGACGAGATGATGGACCATGACGAGCGCTATGTGCGCGCGCAGGAACATATGCAAGTCGCCTGTGCGCTGTGGGACAGCGTCGAGAAGGACGCGATCGTCTTCGACAAGGCGAGCGGGGTGTTCGCCGATCCCGAGAAGGTTCACCTGATCAACCATCGCGGCAAATACTTCAACGTGCGCGGACCGTTGCCGGTGATGCCATCGCCGCAAGGCCGGCCAGTGCTGATCCAGGCCGGGCAGTCGCCGGCTGGGATCGACCTCGCGGCGACTTACGCGGAAATGCAGTTCGTCAGCCGCAATACGATCGCGAGCATGAAGGCGCATCGCGCCGCGCTTGACGAGCGGTTGGCGGCGCATGGGCGCCAACCGCGCGACCTGGGCATCCTGTGGTCGCTGCGCATCCAGGTCGGCGACAGCGAGGCTGACGCGCTCGAAAAGGAGCGCCGCTATATCGCGCAGATCCCCACGGAGGCCGGCCTTATCGAGCTGTCGCATCTTTACGGGCTCGATTTTTCCGCGTTGCCGAGCGATACGCCGATCTCCGAACTGGGCGAAGCGGTCAAGGCGCAGAACGTCCATTGGGGCGGCTTTAAGGAACTGCTCGACACTAATGATCCGTCGATGACGGTCGGCGAGCTTGGGCGCAAGAACGCGATCGGCCGGGGGCTCGTGCTGCGAGGAACACCTCAGCAGATCGTCGACCGGCTTGAGGAAATCCATTTCGAGACCGGCGCCAATGGCGGATTTATCCTGCACAAGGGGATCGAAGTGCCGGGCAATCTGCGTGATTTTGTTGAATACGTCGTGCCCGAGCTGCAGCGCCGTGGGCTGTCGAAAACCCGCTACACCGGCGCCACATTGCGCGACAATCTTGCATGAGCGCGGCCGGCGCGAACCGAAAGTCATTGTTATCGGCGCCGGTATCATCGGCATCTGCTGCGCGCTGGCGCTGCGCGATAGCGGGTTCGCGGTCACCGTGCTCGACAAGGACGGGCCGGGCGAGGCGACCTCGTTTGGTGCCGCCGGCAATCTCGGCGGCAACGCGCATTTTGCGATCCCGGGGCTCGTCTGGAAATTGCCGCGCATGCTGCTCGATCCGCAGCACCCGCTTTCACTGCGCTGGCGCGATCTGCCGGAACTGATCGCCTGGTTCCGCCGCTACAGCAGCTACGCACCGGCCGAGCACGCCGCGCGGATCAGCAAGGCGGGCACGGCGCTTAGCGCCGGGGTCTTCGAGGCCTATGACACATTGCTGCGCGATGCCGGCGCGCAAGGCCTCGTCACCAAGCGCGGCCGGCTCTTCGTGTGGTCGACCGAGACGGGCTGGCGCAAGGACCAATACGGGCTCGACATCCGCCGCCAGCGCGGCATCCACCTCGACGAGCTCAGTGGTGATCAGGTGTGCGAGATGGAACCGGCGCTCGGTCGGATCGTGCAGCGCGGCGTCTATGCCCCGGACGCCGGGCATATCGTCAACCCGCACCGGCTGGTCACGACATTGGCCGGGTTGCTGCGCGACAAAGGCGGCGACATCCGCCGCGAGAGCGTCCGCGATATCGAGCTGGCAACCGATGGTACGCCGATCGTCGTCACCGACCAGGGCCGCCATCCCGCCGATCAGGCCGTGTTGGCGGCCGGGGTGTGGTCGCGCGACTTCGCGGCTCGGCTCGGCGCGCGCATCCCGCTCGTTGCCGAGCGCGGCTACCACACAATGATGCCGCAACCCGGCGTGGAGATGAAGATCTCGACACTGTGGGAAGAGCGCAAGGTCATCTTCACCCCGATGGAGCATGGCCTGCGCGCGAGCGGTATCGCCGAATTCGCGGTGCATGACGCGCCGCCGCGCTACGCACTGGCCGAGCGGCTCAAGCGTTCGGCGCTGGCGCTGATCCCCGACCTTAACGACACCGACAGCACCCAATGGATGGGCCGTCGCCCGGTCACGCCGGATTACCTGCCGGTGATCGGTCGCGCGCCGCACCATAAGCGGGTGATCTTCGCGTTTGGTCACGGCCATAGCGGTTATAATCTCGGCCCGGCGACCGGCCGTCTCGTCGCCGAGATCGCGGCCGGCCATACCCCGAACACCGATATCGCGCCCTACCGTCCCGACCGGTTTTGACCGCCGCGGCTCGTTGTCGAAGCTGTCGGTCCTAACCGGCGCTGGCGGATAGGTTGAAACATGCCGCCATTCGGTCGGGAGCCGGGAATGTCGGCTCGGGGATCTCCGCGCGGCATTGGGCGGTGCGTCTGGGACAGCGCGGCGCGAAACTGCACCCGTGCGGCAAGCGGCGCATGTCGGGCGGGCTGCCGGGGATCGCGTCGATATCGCGGTCGCGATCCTGCCCGTGCACGGTCGAGGCAAGCAGCCCGGCGGTATAAGGATGGAGCGGGTTGGCCAGAACCTGCGCGACCGGCCCGGTCTCGACGATGCGGCCGGCATACATGACCGCGATCCGGTCGGCTACCTCGGCGGCGACACCGAGATCGTGGGTCACAAAGATCATGCCCATGCCGAGCTCGCGTTGCAGCCGGCGCAACAGGATCAGCACCTGAACCTGCACCGTCGCGTCGAGCGCCGTGGTCGGCTCGTCGGCGAGCAGCAGCCGTGGGTTGCATGACAGCGCCATCGCGATCATCGCGCGCTGGCGCAATCCGCCCGACAATTCGTGCGGATAGGCGTCGAGCCGCCGCTCGGCCGAGGGAATGCGAACCAGTTCCAGAAGTTCGAGCGCTCGCGCCCGTGCCGCCTTGTGGGCGCAGCCAGTGTGCCTGCGCACGGTCTCGCCGATCTGCTGGCCGATCGTGTAGACCGGGTCGAGCGCGGTCATCGGCTCCTGGAAGATCATGGAGACCAGCCCGCCGCGAAGGTCGCGCAATTCCCGCGACCTCATGGCAAGCACATCCTTGCCATTGACGCGCACACCGCCCTCGACCCGCGCCTGGCGCGGCAAAAGGCGCATCAGCGTGCGCAGCGTCACCGACTTGCCCGAGCCCGACTCGCCAAGAATGCACAGGACCTCGCCAGCCTTGGCCGCGAAGCTGACATTGTTGACCGCGTGAACCGTCGCCTCGCGCGACACGAACTTGACGTTGAGATCGCTGACCTCGACGAGCGGAAGCTCCACGCCGCCGTCCATCTTAGGCCTGCCCCGCCTTGCTGTGGCCGGACGCCGGGTCCTGCATATGGCAGGCGGCGACGTGCGACTGCATGTCGAGCCACTCGCCGAGGACCGGCGCGGTGCTCTCGCAGACGGCTTCCGCAAACGGGCAGCGGGTGCGAAACCGGCAGCCCGAGGGCGGATCGATCGGATTTGGTGGATCGCCGATAATCGGTGGCTCCTCGATCCGCCGCGCCGGGTCCATCGAGGGGCGCGACGCCAGCAGCGCCTTTGTGTACGGGTGAAACGGCCGCTCGAAGATCTCGGAGACCGGGCCCAATTCGACGATCCGGCCGAGATACATCACCAGCACCCGATCGCTGATATAGCGGACGACATTGAGGTCGTGGCTGATAAACACGTAGGTCAGGTTCAATTGCCGCTTGAGCGCGCGCAGCAGGTTCAGGACTTGCGCCTCGACCGATTTGTCGAGTGCCGAGACCGGCTCGTCGAGGATTACCATGCGCGGGTCGGTGGCGAGCGCGCGTGCGATGTTGACCCGCTGCTTCTGCCCGCCCGACAGCTCGTGCGGGTAGCGCGGGCCAAAGAGGTCGGCGTCGAGCCCGACCTTGCCGAGGATGGCGCGGGCGATGTCGCGCGCCTCGGTCTTCTTGCGGCCCTGGATGAACGGTCCGAACGCCACGGAATCGCGTACCGGCATGCGCGGGTTCAGCGAGGAATAGGAGTCCTGGAACACCATCTGCACCTGCCGGCGCAGCGTGTTCACCGCGATCCCGTCAGCGACCCCAACCGCCTCGCCGTCGAACACCAGTTCGCCGGTATCCGGGATGATCAGATGAAGCAAAAGCCGGGCGAGCGTCGATTTCCCGCAACCGCTTTCGCCAACGATGCCCAGCGTCTCGCCTTTGCGCACGGTGAACGATACGCCGTCGACCGCCTGCACCGATTTGCCGCGCGCCCCCTTGACCGGAAAGTGCTTGCGCAGCTCGCGCGCGATCAGCAGCGGCTGGGCGGGGCCGCCCCGATCGCGTGAATCGATCTCAGAGGATAGCGCCATCCGCTACATCCGCACATCCATCGCCGCGCGCAACCCGTCGCTGACGAGGTTGAACGAGATCGAGGTCACAAAAATCACCGCACCGGGCGCGGCACAGACGAATGGCACGACATAGATCGATTGCCGCAGCGTGCTCAGCATCAAGCCCCAATCGGGTGTCGGCGGGCGGACGCCGAGGCCGAGGAATGAAAGCCCCGAAGCGAGCAGGATGCTGACGCTGACCAGTGACGAGGCATAGACGAAGACCGGCCCCAACACGTTGCCGAGGACGTGATAGCGGATGACCTTGAAGGTGCCGGCGCCTGTCGCGCGCGCCGCCTCGATATAATCGAGCGAGCGGATTTGCGTCGTCGCGGTCTCGGCGACTCGGCACATTGGGGGGATAAACACCAAGGTCAGCGCCATCATGCCGTTGCCGATGCCGCCGCCCATCGCGCCGGCGATCGCCACCGCCAGGAGCACCGAGGGAAACGCGTAAAACACGTCCATCGTGCGCATGATCGCGGTATTCAGGCGGCCGCCGGCAAAGCCGCCGACGACGCCCAGCATGCCGCCGACGAGCGAGGCGATCAGCACCGGGACGACACCCATCAGCAGCGACACGCGGCCGCCATAGATCAGCCGCGAGAGCATGTCGCGGCCGAGTTCATCGGTACCGAGCCAATGGTCCTTCCAGCCAAACGGCTTCAGCCGGGCAATAATGCTCTCCTTGTACGGATCGAAAGGCGCGATCAGTGGCGCGAAGATCGCCGCCAGGACGACCAGCAGCACGATCGCGGCAAAAAACAGCGTCACCGGGTCATGCCGCAACCGGTAGAACACCGATTGCCAATAGCTGCGGACCTGCGTCGCCGGCGCGGCCTGCTCGTCGAACGTCTCGGCCGGCTTGTCGAGGGCGATATCGCTCATCGCATCCTCTCCCTCAGGCGCGCCGAATGCGCGGATCGACCAGCGATTGCAGCAGGTCGACGACGAGGTTGGTAGCGACGAAAACCAGCGACAGTGTCAGGATCGTGCCTTGAAGCACCGGCACGTCGCGATTGATGATCGCCTTGCTCAGCAGAAACCCGCTCCCCGGCCAGGTGAATACCGTCTCGACCAGGATCGAGCCGCCAAGCAGATAGCCAAACTGCAATCCCATCACCGCCATGACCTGCGGCAGCGAGTTTTTCAGCACATGGCGGATCACCGCGAATTCGGACAGGCCCTTGGCGCGCAGGGTCTGGACAAAATCCTGGTTGCGCACCTCGGCGACCGCGGCCCGCGTCGTACGGGCGAGGATGCCGATCGGGATCATCGCCAGGGTAAAGACGGGCAGCACGAGGTATCGCGCGCTGCTCCATTCGAAAATGTGAAAATTGGTCGAGCCGCTGGGGCCCATGCCGGTCGCCGGGAGCAAGGAGTATTCGACCGCGAAGAACACGACCAGCACGATACCGAGCCAGTAATTCGGCAGGCTGACGCCGACCACTGCGGTGCCGGTGACCAGCCGGTCGAGCCAGCGCCCTGGAAAGCATCCGGCGACGGCGCCCATCGTATAGCCGATGATGAAGGAGAGCGGCACGGCGAATAGCGCGAGGAGCGACGTGTTCGCCAGCGCGTCGGTCACTTCGAGGATGACCGGGCGTCTTGTGGCGATCGACATGCCGAGATCACCGGTCAGCAAATGACCGAGCCAGATCACGTATTGGATCGGGATCGGCTTGTCGAAGCCGTAGGCGTGCTTGACGATCTCGATCGTCTCGGCGGTCGCGTCGGGCGGCATCACCGTCTGCAGCGGATCGCCCGGCGCGATATAGACGAGTGAAAAGCACACGACGCTGACCCCAAGCGCGATCGGGATCGCGTAGAGGATGCGGCGCAGAATGTAGAAGATCATGGCGAGACGCTCACCGGCGTCAGGTCCTGATACCAGTTCTGCGCCTGCACAAACCCGTGCACGCTGGGTGCGAGGGCACGGGGATTGACGTCATGGACGACGAAGATCATCACCGCTTCCTCGTTCATTTTCTCGTGCAGCTTGGTGAGCAGATCGAGGCGCTTTTCGCTGTCGAACTCGCTCAGGATGTCGACCACCAGCCTGTCCACCTCGGGGTTGCTGTAATGTCCCCAATTGGCGCCCTTGGGTGCCCAGAGAGGCGTCCAGACATGGCGGATCAGCGCGTTGAACGGATCCTGCGAGCCGCGGCTGACATTGATGCCGTTGATCTCCGGATGCGCGTCGACGCCCTCTCGCGTCACCTGGAGCAGTGCGTTCCAATCCATCGTGTCGAGCGTCACCTCAAAGCCGACGGCGTCCATCTGCGATTTCACCAGCTCGTTCATCGGTAGCGGCTGCATCTGCCCCGAACCTGACGTCGAGATCGCGAACGTCACCTTGCACGGCATGCAGCCGGCTTCCTTGAGCAGAGCTTTCGCTTTGTCGGGATCGTATTTGTATTCGATCGGGTGGCCGTAATAGGGCAGGGTAGGCGGCACCGTGCCGTATTCCTCGAGCGCCAGCCCGTTGAGCAGCTCCTTCACCTCGCCGCGGTTGAGCGCGTAATTGGCGGCTTGGCGGACTCGCTTGTCGGTGAACGGCCCTTTGATGAAATTGAGCTGGTAGCTCCAATTATGCGGATAAATCCGCGTCACGATCTGCATCCCGGCCGATTTCAGCCGGTCGATCGCATCGGGCGACGGCGCCTCGATCCAGTTGACCTCGCCCGACAAGAGAGCGGCGGTGCGGGTCGAGGCCTCCGGCATCGGGATCAGCACCAGCCGATCCTGCTTTGGGACGCGGTTCTTGTCCCAATAATCGGTGTTGGGCACCAGTTCGAGCCGCTGATGCGCGACGAATTTGTCGAATTTGTAGGGCCCGGTGCCGGACGGATGCAGCGCGTATTGCGTCCAGTCGTATTTGACCTCCTTGGCTCGGCACGGGCTAATCATGACCACCTGCGCGAACTCGTAGGGCAATAACGAATCCGGCACCTTGGTGTTGATCGCCACGGTGTAGTCGTCGACCTTCTCGACGCTCTGATAGGTACCGAGATAGGCGCGTGCCTGGGCAAATTGCGCGGGGTTAAACTCAGGAGCCTTGTCGTCGGCCGAATACTTCATGTTCCACAGCACGTCGTCGGCGGTGAAATCGCAGCCGTCATGCCATTTAACGCCGTGCCTCAGCTCGAAAATCCAGCGCTTGTGATCGTTGGGGTCGATATGCCACGAGGTGGCGAGGCCGGGCTTGATGTCGGTCGGCTTGTCACCGAGCTGCAGGTTCCACAGCGTCAGCGCGTCGTAGAGATTGTAGCCGACAAAGCGCAGACCTTCGGCGCCCTGGTCGGGCGTGCCGGTCGTCACCGGAATGTCGCCCGCGGTCATGGCGACCGTCAGCACCCCGCTCGCACGCGCGCCGCCTGTGAGACACAGCATGGCTGCGACCCACGCGGCAATGCTAAGCAGGCGAAACAACTTCCCGCTCATTGCGCGACCGTGACCGGGGTCAGGTCTTGGAACCAGCTCTGTGCCTGAACAAAGCCATGTACCTTCGGCGACAGCGCGCGCGGGTTTACGTCGTGCACGACAAAGATCATCACCGCGTCTTCGTTCATTTGCTCGTCGAGCTTGGAAAGCAGGGCAAGGCGCTTCTTGTCGTCGAATTCGGCCAAGACGTCGGTGATCGTCTTGTCGATCGCGGGGTTGCTGTAATGTCCCCAATTGCTGCCTTTCGGCGCCCATGCGTCCGTCCAGACATGCCGAATCAGCGCGTTGAACGGGTCGAGCAGCGATCGGCTGATATTGATCGCGTGGATGTCGGGATGTTCGGTAGCGCCTTCGCGTCCGACCTTGAGCAATGCGTTCCAATCCATTGAATCGAGGGTCACATCAAAGCCGACCGCGTCCATCTGCGATTTCACCAGCTCATTCATCGGCAAGGGCTGCATCTGGCCCGAACCTGACGTCGAGATCGCGAACGTCACCTTGCACGGCAGGCAGCCCGCTTCCTTGAGCAATGCCTTGGCCTTGTCGGGATCGTATTTGTATTCGATCGGATGGCCGTAATAGGGCGTCGACGGCGTCACCGTGGCGTATTCCTCCTCGGCCAGACCGTTGAGCAACTCCTTCACCTCGCCGCGGTTGAGCGCATAATTGGCCGCCTGGCGGACCCGTTTGTCGACAAACGGGCCGTTTACAAAATTGAACTGATAGCTCCAGTTGTGCGGATAGATCTTGGTGACGATCTGCATGCCGGACGATTTCAGCCGGTCGATGGCATCGGGCGACGGCGCCTCGATCCAGTTGACCTCCCCCGACAATAAAGCGGCCGCGCGGGTCGAGGCCTCCGGCATCGGGATCAGCACGAGCCGATCCTGCTTGGGCACGCGCGTCTTGTCCCAGTAATCCTTGTTGGGCAGGAATTCGAGGCGCTGGTGCGCCACCATCTTGTCAAACTTGTAGGGGCCGGTGCCTGACGGGTGCTCGGCATATTGCGCCCAGTCGTATTTGACTTCTTTGGCGCGGCACGGGCTGATCATCATGATGTAGCTGATCTCGTAGGGGAACAGCGAGTCGGGCACCTTGGTCTTAAAAGCCACGGTGTAGTCGTCGACTTTCTCGACCCCGGCATAGGTGCCGAGATAGGGCCGCGCCTGGGCGAACTGCGCGGTGTTGAACTCGGGCGCCTTTTCGTCGGCCGAATACTTCATGTTGAAGACCACCGCGTCGGCGTTGAAATCGCAGCCGTCGTGGAATTTGACGCCTTTGCGCAACTCAAAAACCCAGCGCTTGGTGTCGCCCTCGTCGATATGCCAGGCGGTCGCCAGACCCGGCTTGATGTCGGATGCCTTGTCGCCCTGCGACAAATCCCACAACACCAGCGAATCATAAAGATTGTAGCCAACAAAGCGGTAGCCCTCGAACCCCTGGTCGGGGTTGCCGGTCGTCTGCGGCAGGTCGCCCGCGGTCATGCCGATCGTCAGCGTGCCCTCGGCCCGGACCGTGGCGCCGCTGGCGAGGATTGCTGCACCGCCGATACACAGCGCGACCGCAAGTCGGCAAATACGCCCCTTCGCTTTCAACATAATCTCCCTGTCCTGGCAGTTTATCGCCGTTACGCGTCGAACACCCAGACCGCCGCTACTGCGCGACGGTCACCGGCGTGAGGTCCTGAAACCAGCTTTGCGCCTGCACAAAGCCTTTGACCTTGGGCGACATCCCCCGCGGGTTGAGGTCGTGCACGACAAAGATCATGACCGCCTGCTGGCCCTCGAGTTCGTGCAGCTGGGTCAACAATTGGAGGCGTTTCTCGTCGTCGAACTCGTTGAAGATCTGGCTGATCAGAGCCTCGGTCTCGGGGCTTTCGTAATGGCCCCAATTCGAGCCCGCCGGCGCCCAATACGCCTTGCCGACCAGCTTGATGATCGCGTTCACCGGGTCGAGCAGCCCGCGCGAGAAGTTTATCCCGTCGAGATCGGGATACTTGTCGGCCCCGGCGCGATAAACCGTGAGCAGCGTGTTCCAGTCCATCGTCTGTAGCGTGACCTGGAAACCGGCCTCTTCAAGCTGCGCCTTGACCAGTTCGTTCATCGGCAAAGGCTGCATCTGCCCGGAGCCGGAGGTCGAGATGCCGAACGTCACCTTGCACGGCATGCACCCTGCTTCGGTCAGCAGCGCTTTTGCTTTTTTCGGGTCGTAGTCGTATTTCGGCGGTTTGCCGTAATAGGCAAGCGTCGGCGGCACCACGTCGTATTCGGGGAGCGCCGTGCCGCCCAGCAGATCGACCATGTCCTGCCGGTTGAGCGCGTAATTGGCGGCTTGCCGAATTTTTAAATCCTTGAAGGGGCCCTTGGTGAAATTGAGCATGTAGGGCCAGTCGTGCGGATAGACGTTGGTGACGATCTGCATCCCGCCCGATTTGAGGCGCGGGATGGCGTCGGGCGATGGCGCCTCGATCCAATCGACCTGGCCGTTCAACAGTGCCGCGGTGCGGGTCGAGGCTTCCGGCATCGGGATCAAAACCAGCCGGTCCTGCTTGGGGATGCGGTCCTTGTCCCAGTATTCCGTATTCGGCAGCAGCTCCAGCCGCTCATGCGGCACGAACTGCTCGAATTTGTAAGGCCCGGTGCCGGACGGGTGCAGCGCGTATTGCGCCCAGTCGTAATTGACCTCTTTGGCCCGGCACGGGCTGATCATCATCACGTAGCTGAGCGTGTAGGGAAACAGCGACTCGACGAAATTCGTGTGAAAGGCGACGGTATTATCGTCGATCTTGTCGACTGACTTGAAATTGGTCAGGAACCCGCGCGTCAACGTGAATTGCTGCGGCGAGAAATACGGTGACTTTTCGTCCATCCGCATCTGGAAATTGAAAAGGACGGCGTCGGCGTTGAACTGGCAGCCGTCATGAAACTTGACGCCCTGGCGCAGGTGGACGATCCAGCGCATGTGGTCGTTCGGATCGATCTCGTAGGAGGTCGCGAGGCCGGGCCTGATGTCGGACGGCTTGTCCGATTTCGACAAATCCCACAGCAGCAGCGCGTCATAGAGATTATAGCCGACAAACCGGTAACCCTCGAACCCCTGGTCGGGGTTGCCGGTCGTAACCGGAATGTCGCCGGCGGTCATCGCGACGCGCAATGTCCCGCCGCCCGCCGTCGCCGACCCTGGCACGGCTGCCAAGGCGATCAGCGCCAATAAACCAGCGCCGATTGATCCCGCCAGCGATCGCCGGAAGCTCGGGGGAAACGCAAAGTGCATACCGGAAACCTTGATCGCACAGGGGAGAGGCAACTGCCCCTGGCAATATGCGGGCCAACGTACCGGCAACTCCGACTGGCACGCCGGTTGCGCGATCACTTGTTGGCGATCATTTTTTGCCGGTTCTGGGCTGCGGGGAATAAGCGATGCGCGACCGAAAGATGCACCTCTTGGCTTACGTCAAGACGGGCCCGACGGCGATGGTGGCAGGCGCTTGGCGCCATCCCGAGGCGCCGCTCGACGACATCTTCACGCCGGAGCGCTACGAGTACATGGCAAAGGTGCTCGAAGCGGGGCGCTTTGACGGTTGTTTCTTCGCCGACACGCTAGGCTTGCCTGACATCTACAAGGGCAGTTTTGATACCTATTTGCGTCACGGCGGGCAGCTGTCCTATCTCGACCCGATGATCGTGCTGCCGGTGATGGCGCGGGCGACCAAGCATTTGGGGCTTGGCGCGACGCTGTCGACAACGTTTTACAACCCGTACCATCTCGCTCGCACGCTGGCCTCGCTCGATCATCTGTCGCATGGCCGCGCCTGCTGGAACATTGTGACTTCGACGACCGATTTCGAAGCGCATAATTTTGGCATCGGTCCGCTTCCCGCGAAAGAATTGCGCTACGACCGCGCCGAGGAGGTCGTCGAGGCCTGTTGCGCGCTGTGGGATTGCTGGGGTGAGGACGCCTGGGTGGCAGACAAGGAAAGCGGCCTCTTTATCGATCCGGAAAAGGTGAAATACGCGAATTACGAGGGGCAATACGTCCGCACCCGCGGCCCGCTGACGATCCCGCGCTCGCCGCAGGGCCGGCCGGTCTTGATGCAGGCCGGCGCGTCGCCGCGTGGCCGTGATTTTGCCGCGCGCTGGGCCGAGGCGATCTTTTCGTCTTCCGGTTCGAAGGAAGGCGCGATCGACCTTTACGCCGACATCAAGAGCCGGCTGCCGCGCTTTGGCCGCGCACCCGACGATTGCACGATCTGCACATCGCTGACCGTAGTGCTTGGCGAAACGGAATCGATCGCCCGGGAAAAGGCCGATTATCTGATGTCGCTGGTGCCGCCCGAAATGGTCGTCGCGACCAGCTCGGCAATGCTCGGCGCCGATCTCAGCAAGGTCAATAATGAGGAGGAGCTGCGCGACGCCAAGGGCCATCAGGGGCATGGCGGTCTCGAATACCGCATCAGCCAGACCATGCGCGCCCAAAACATGAGTTTTGCCGAGACGGTACGCAAACCGCGCGACGTGATGGCGGGCACCCCGGCGATGATCGCCGACTACATGCAGGACATGTTCGAGACCCATGCGTGCGACGGGTTCGTGCTGATGCCGACGATCTCGCCCGTGATGTGGGAAGATTGCGCGCGGATGCTGACCCCCGAACTGCAGCGGCGCGGCCTGCTGCGCACCGAATACACCGGCTCCACAATGCGCGAGAATTTGCGGAGCTAGCGCCTAAGTCGGGCGGCGCAGGATCGCTGCCGTTGTGTGTTCGACATTGCGCGGGCGCGGTGCGGGCATCTGCTGGACGCGACTGACCGACCGGCCCCAGCCGCGCGCCTCGGCGACAAGTTCGCGCTCGCGCATGACGAATTGTCCGCGCACGAGCGTATGCACTGGAACGCCGCGTAATGCATGCCCGTGAAACGGCGTGATGCGCGCGCGAACCGAATGCAGCATCGCTTGGTCGATCTTTGAACTCGCATTGAGGTCGACGATGGCAAGATCGGCATCGCTGCCGGGCAGCAGCGCGCCTTTGCGCGGGTAGAGCCCGAAGGCGCGGGCCGGCGCGGCGCTCGACAGCCTGACGTAATCGGTGATCGAGATGTCGCCCCGCGCGACCGCGGTCAACATCAGCGGCATCTGGCTCTCGACACCGGGAAAGCCGCAATCCGCGGTCCAGATGTCGTCGCGCTGCTTTTCGTCCGGCGTGTGCGGCGCGTGGTCGGTCGAGATCATGTCGACCGTGCGGTCGCGCACCGCCGCCCAGAGCAAAGCCTTGTGATGCGGCTCGCGCACCGGCGGGTTGACTCGGATCAGGCTGCCGCAGCGCGCGTAATCATCTGTGTCGAGCATCAGGTATTGCGGGCAGGTCTCGGCGGTGACGTCGACACCGCGGGCTTTCGCCTCCCGCAGCGGCCGCAACTCGTCGGCCGAGCTGACATGGGCTATGTGGAGCCGAGCGCCGGTCCATTCGGCATAGAGCGCCGCGCGCTGCACCGCCTCCATCGCTGCGACCGGTGGCCGCGCCGCTAGATGCGCGAGCGGATCGTGGCGACCGGCTTCGCGCATCTTGGCTTCGCGCCGCGCCAGGATGGAGGCGGTCTCGGCATGCACGGTACAGCGCATGCCGTGCCGCGCCAGGATCTCGAACCCTTCGAGCATCGCGCCGTCCGACGGTGCCGGCAGATTGCCGAAGGTGTTGCCCATAAAGCATTTGAACGCGGCGACCCCGCCTTCGATCAGCTTTTCGAGGCCGTCAATGTTGTTTTCGTCGAGCAGGCCGTAGATGCCGAAATCGACAAAAGCCTTTTCCGCCCCGGCGAATTTCAGCGCGAGTGCCTCCGGTGTCGCGGTCGGCGGGTTGGTATTCGGCATGTCAAAGATCGTGGTGACACCGCCGCAAGCCGCCGCCGCGGTGCCGGTCGCCCAGTCTTCCTTATGCGTGTACCCCGGCTCGCGGATATGCACGTGGACGTCGATCGCGCCGGGCAGCACGTGCAGCCCCACCGCGTCGAGCCGCTCGGCGGCGGCCGGCATCGCGCTATCTTCGCCGATTGCGACGATGCGGCCTTCGGCGACGGCGAGGCTTGCCGGAAAGGCGGCGTTCTCGGTCACCACCGTGCCGCCCGAGATCACCAGATCGACGCCGCTCATCGCGTTGCTCCGGAAGTATCCACCATGGTTTACAGCATCGCCCAGCCGCCATCGACCGGCAGGTCGATGCCGGTCATCTGCCGCGACACGTCGCTTGCCAGAAAGAGGCAGGCATTGGCGACGTCGCGATCGGTCGTGATGCGTTTGAGCGCGTAGTCGTCGGCGTGGCGTTGGGCGGCCTCCTCGACCGAAATGCCGAGCCGAGCCGCCATGTCGGCGCACACTTTCTCGCGGAAGCGCGGGCCGTCGACCATGCCGGGCGCCACACAATTGACATTGATATTGTACGGTCCCGCTTCGAGCGCAAAGCTCTTGGTGATGCCGCGCAGCCCCCATTTCGAGGCCGAATAGGCCAGCCGGCCAGCCCGGCCCCGCATCCCGAACGTGCCGCCGACATTGACGATCTTGCCGTAGCGCCGCGCCATCATGGCCGGCAGCACGGCGCGGATCGTGTTGAAGCAGCCGCCCATATTGAGCGCGATGGTGGCGTCGAACTCGGCGGGGTCGGTCTCGACACCGCTCTTGCCGATCGTCCCGGTACCGCCGGCGACATTGACCAGGATGTCGATCTGGCCAAAAGCGTCGAGTGTCTGCGCCGCCGCGCGGGCGCAATCCTCCGGTCGGGTCACGTCGACCTGCGCCACGAGGCACGTATGCCCGGCATCGCGCAACTCGGCGGCGAGCGGTTCGACGGCGGCGGTATCGCGCGCAAGCAGCGCGAGGCGGCAGCCTTCTTCGGCAAAGGCGCGGGTGATTGCCGCCCCCATCCCCTTGGCCGGGCCGGTGATGACCGCGACGCGGTCCCGCAGCATCAAGTCCATCAAACTACTCGCGGTGATTGCCGTGCCTTGCTAGCACCGTCAGTCGATCGCGTCGCGGACGATTTGCGCCGCGTCGTCGTCCCAGCGCGCGCTTACCCGCATGCCTGGCCCGATCGGCAATCCGTCCACATCCGTGCCATGTCGCAGAAAGGCGAGCAGCAGATCGCCGTTTGGCAAGCGCATATGCAGATGCGTGATAAAGCCGTGATAGATGACCTGCTCGACGACGGCCGGCGTCGCGTTTGGCGATGCATCGCCCTTCGCGGTTTCGCCGGGTTCGACGGCGACGAATTCGGGCCGCAGAGCGAGCGTCACCTCGCCGCCGACTTCGCGGTTCGTGCGGAGGCGGAGTGTAGGACCGTCCGGCACCGCGACGGTCACCGTGTCGCCTGTCGCTCCGGTCACACGACCCCGAAAGAAATTCGACGCGCCGAGAAAACTCGCCGTGAAACGAGAGACCGGATGCCGATAGACGTCCTGCGGCGCGCCGACTTGCTCGATCTGGCCGTCGCGCATGATGACGATCCGATCGGACATCGTCAGCGCCTCGTCCTGGTCGTGTGTCACAAAAACTGTGGTAATCCCGAGCCGGCGCTGCAGCGCGCGGAGCTCGACCTGCATGCTTTCGCGCAGACTTTTGTCGAGCGCGCCCAGTGGCTCGTCGAGCAGTAGGAGCGCGGGCTCGACGACAACGGCGCGCGCCAGCCCGACCCGCTGTTGCTGCCCGCCGGAAAGCTGGCTGGGCAGCCGCTCCTGATAGCCGGAAAGCTGCACGAGTTGCAGCGCCTCGGTGACGCGCTCGGCGATCGCCGCGCGCGCCATACCGCGCGTTTCGAGGCCGAACGCGATGTTCTGCGCCACTGTCATGTGCGGAAAGAGCGCGTAGTTCTGAAACAGCATGCCGATATTCCGGCGGTGTACCGGTACCTGGGTGATCGGATCGCCATTGAGGTAGATCTCGCCCGCGTTGGGCTGCAGCAGCCCGGCGATCATGCGCAAGGTCGTCGTCTTGCCGCAGCCGCTCGGGCCAAGCAGCGCGACCATGCTGCCCGGCTCGATGCTCAGCGAGACGCGATCGACGGCGCGCGACGCGCCAAAGATCTTGGTCAGCTCGGCGAGGCGCAGCGCGGCGGGGGCAGCCGTCACCCCGGTCAGGCTCCGAACGTCTGGTTGTATTTTTCGAGCAGCTGCGGCCGCATCGGGTTGATGAAGGCCCAGTCGGGACTGAAAATCCCCATCTCGTCCATCTTCGATTCCGGGTAGGCCATATATTTCTCGACCTCGGGCTTGAAAGTGAGGCCGGAAAGCGTCGGCGCGACCAAGGTTTGCTCTGCGAGAAGCTGCTGGATGTCCGGGCTCAGCATCCAATCGATAAAAGAAATCGCGAGTTCTCGCTCCGGCCCGTTCTTGACCAGGGTGACCGTGTTGATGCCGGCAAAGGTTCCTTCGCGCGGGTAGCACATGGCGACCGGCGCCCCCTGCATCGTATAGGGGTTGACGCTCTTCGAATAAAACAGGCCGGCGACGTCGGCTTGGCCCTGCGCGACTTGCAAGACGGTGACGTCGGTGTCGAAGATGCTCAGCACGTTGGGTTTTAGCGCTTCCATCTTCGGCCAGGCCGAGTCGATCCAATATTGCGTCTCGCTGTAAGGCTTGCCGGTGACGACCGAGACCGCGGCGATCAGCAGGTAAAGACTCTGCGTCGCCTTTGGGGTTTCCATCAAATACCGCCCCTTGAGTTTCGGGTCCCACAACTCGCCATAGCTCTCCAGCGGTTTTCCGGTCGCGGTGTTGTAGGCGAGCCCGGCTGCCGACATCGCGAACGCCGCGCCGTAGCCGCCGTAAAAGATGAAGCGCTTGAGCAATCGCTCCATGTTTGGGAGCTGCTCGACCGGCAGTTTCTCGATCAGCCCTTCGCGCTTGGCGAGCTCGACGCCGATATCGTCGATGAACATGACGCTGTATTTCGGGTTGTTGCGCGAGCTGCGCATCAGCGCGATCTGCTCGAGCGTGACGCCCTGCGTCGTGTACACCTTGCAGCCGTACTTGGCCTCGAAGGGCGGGATGATCTGCTTGCGCACGACATCGCCTTGCTGGCCGGTGTAGATCCCGACGGTGATCGACTTGTCGTCCGCCGAGGCACGGCGCCCGATAATCAGCGGCGCGGCGAACGCGGCAACGGCACCTCCCAGCACGGCGCGGCGACGGATCGATTGGCTCATTCTTTCTCTCCTTGGGGGAATTTTCGGCACACGCTAGATCGCGACCGCTTGGCGCAGGCCCATGACCCGCTCCAGTGCGACGACGATCGCCATCGCGAAGACGATCATCAGGGTCGAGAGCGCGGCGATCGACGGGTCGAAGACGCTGGCGACGCGCTGGAAAATCAGGATCGGGATCGGGTTGTGCTGCGCGTCGGCGAGCCACAGCGAAATCGGGAAATTGTCGAATGACACCATGAACGCGAACAGCGCCCCCGCCGCGAGACCCGGCGCAATCTGCGGCACGGTGATGCGGCGGAAGACGCGCCACCGGCCGGCGCCGAGCGTTCGCGCCGCGTCCTCGAGCGTCACGTCGGCGAGTATCAGGCTAGCCGTTACGGTGCGCACGACGTAGGGCATCGTCACCAGTACATGCGCGATCAGCATGTTGAACGGCGTGTTGTTCGAGTTCAGCAGCGCGAACATCTGCAACAGCGCGACACCGGTGATCAGCACAGGAAAGATCAGCGGTGAGAGCAGCGCCGCGGCCGCCGCGCCGCGCCCGGGAAATTCATGACGGACGAGCGCGAAAGCCGCTGGAACGCCGAGGAACAACGCGCCGGCCGTGGCGCCGAGAGCGAGTGTCGTGCTGAAGACGAGCGAGGTCTGGAATTCCGGATCGGCAAGAACTTTGGCGTACCATGCGAGGGTGAAGCCACGCGGTGGGAACGCCGCAAACGCGGAGGTGCCGATCGACATCACCATCGTCACGACCAGCGGCGCCAGGATAAAAATCATCGTTGCCGCGGCGATCAGCGCCAGCAACCAGGCGACGGGCCCGCTCAGCCGCGAATTCATCGCGCTGGCTCGGGCTCGCGGCGCCTCAGCACCCAGTTTGACACGATGTTGACGAGCAGCACGATCGCCACGAGCACCGTGGCGACGGTCGCGCCAAACGGCCAGTCGTAGACGACGAGAATCTGCTGGTCGACGAGCATGCCCAGCATTTGCGCCCCGGTGCCGCCAAGGATGGCGGGTGTCACAAACGAGCCGGCGGTCAGCGAAAACACCAGGCCGCAGCCGACCGCGAGACCGGGCAGGCTCAAAGGCAGCGTGATCCGGCGGAAAACCCGCCAGGCGCCGGCGCCAAGCGTGCGCGCCGCATCCTCAAGCCGCGGGTCGATCTTGCCGAGCGCCGAGGCCAGCGGCAGCACCATCATCGGAAAGAACACATGCAGCGAGCCGACGACGACCGCGCCCTCGGTATAGAGCAAGCGCACCGGCGTCTTGGCGATGCCAGTGGCGATCAACAGCCAGTTCAGGATGCCGGTCGGCCCGTTGCCGAGGATCAGTTGCCAGCCATAGGTTCGCACCACGACGCTGACGATCAGCGGCGCGATGACGATCATCGTGATGACCCGCCGGATCGCGGCCGGGCTGCGGCTCATCACCAGGGCGACCGGATAGGCGAGCAGTGCCGCCGCCGCTGTCGTGGCGAGGCTGATTCGCAAGGTCGTCAGCAACACGCGCGAATAAAGCGGCGTGCCGAAAAAGTGCTGGTAATGCTGCAGCGTGACCGGCAGCCCGACTATTCCCTCGGGAGTCTGGGTCAAAAAGCTGTAGCTGACCAGGCCCAGCGCGGGCAGCGCGAAGAACACCGCAAGAAACAGCAGCGACGGCAGCAGGAGTGCCACCGGGATCAAGCGCTCAAGCACCTCGCGGCGCCGCTCGGCGCGCGAGCGATACGCGGAGGCTGACGCGGTATCGATTTGTGCTGCCGCCATAAACGGAACGGTGCTCCCGTGCTTCCCGAGCGGCACTCTCCGCGACGGAGCTTCAAGTTTCGTGCCAGTGTTGGGCAGCGCGGTGCCGGCGCGGGATAGCCGATCGCACGACCCCGGCTGTCATCACATCGCGCACGTTGAGCGCCATGCTAAACTTCGGCCCGCGTTGATCCGGATCAACGTTTTCACTGGGGCAGGGTGATAAGCGTCTGGCCGGGACGATTTCCCGCGGCAACGTTTACCGAGGGGAGCGCGGAGCCCCCCGAAAGGTTCAGATGAAAGAACCAATCCTTGTCATCAACGCCGGCTCGTCGAGCATTAAGTTCGCGGTCTATGAGACCGCGGCGGATGGCGAGCTTGCTGCCGACGCCCATGGCGAGGTGGCCGGGATCGGCACGCAATCGCACCTGAAGATCGTCGAGGGGCGGGGCCGCCAACCCATTGATCGGCCGATTGAGGCGCAAGATCATGAAGCCGCCATCGCGGCGATCCGCGATTGGTTCACCGACTATATCGGCGACAAGGCCGGGTTTGCCGCGGTCGGCCACCGGGTGGTCCACGGCGGCAGCGAGTTCTCGCAACCGGTGCTGATCGACGCGCGCGTACTTGACGCGCTGGAGGCGTTGGTGCCGTTGGCGCCGCTGCATCAGCCGCACCACATCGCGGCGATCCGTGCCGTCGCCGCGGTGGCGCCGAACGTGCCGCAGATCGCTTGCTTCGACACGGCGTTTCACCACACCCAGCCACCGGTGGCACGGACCTTCGCGCTACCCCGCGCGCTGACCGCGAAGGGAATAAGCCGCTACGGTTTTCACGGCCTGTCCTACGAGTACATCGTGTCGGCGCTGCCGCAGGTGGCTCCGGAATGTGCCGACAAAAGGCTCGTTGTCGCCCATCTGGGCAACGGCGCGAGCCTTTGCGCAATTGAGCACGGACGCAGTGTCGCGACGACGATGGGCTTCACGCCGGTCGATGGACTGGTGATGGGCACCCGTACGGGCCTGCTCGATCCTGGCGTCATCCTTTATCTGCTGCAGCACGAAGGCATGGACGCGGCGGCGATTCAAAAGCTGATCTACGAGCAATCCGGACTGCTCGGCGTCTCGGGTCTCTCCAGTGATATGCGCGAATTGTTGGCGAGCGATCGGCCCACCGCCAAGGAAGCCGTCGATCTCTTTGTCTACCGCATCGCTCGTGAATTGGGTTCGCTGGCCGCCGCGCTCGGCGGGCTCGACGCGATAATCTTTACCGGCGGGATTGGCGAGAATGCGGCGGCGATCCGCGCTCGTGTCTGCCGTGACGCGGCATGGCTTGGCGTGGGGCTCGACGCCGCCGCGAATGAAGCCGGCGGGCCGCGCATCTCGCTTCCTGGCGCACGCGCTTCGGCCTGGGTGGTCCCGACCGACGAGAATTTGGTGGTCGCCCGCCACACGCGGCGGTTAGTCGATGCAACTCGTGGAGGCCTGCGATGAATGCGCGCGAGGTGATGACCGCGGATGTGATCTCGGTCCGGCCCGACACACCTTTGCGCGAGGTCGCCAAGCTCCTCGCCGCGAGTGGGATAAGCGCCGTGCCGGTCGTCGATGCGGCGGGCGCGCCGATCGGGATGATCAGCGAGGGCGACCTGATTGGCCGCGACGAGGCCGCCCGCCGGGCGCGCCAGGACTGGTGGCTGACATTGCTGGCCGAGGGCGAAGCGCTGAATCCCGAATTCCTCGCGACAGTCCACAAGCCGGACAGTGTCGCGCGCAATGTCATGTCGGCGCCGGTGATCACCGTTCCCGAGGATACCCCGATCGGAGAGATTGCCAAGTTGCTGCATTCCTATCGGATCAAACGGGTACCGGTGCTCCATGATGGGCGAGTCGTCGGTATCGTCAGCCGCGCCGATCTGGTGCGGGCTCTCGCTGAACAGGAGGAGGCAAAACCGCAGTCGCACCACACCGGCGGATTATTTGCCGGAGCCTTGGCCGGGATTGATCAGCATTTTCGCGGCCGCCACGCTGAAGGACCGTCCCAAACTCTCGCGACCGCGCCTCAAAGCGCTGAACCGGACGAGACGACCCTGACGGTCGCTGATTTTCGCGCCCTCGTTGCCGATCACGACCACAAACATCTGGAAGAGGAACAACAGCACCGCAACGCGCTGACCGCGCAGCGTCGTCAGCTCGTCGCTGATCTCGTCGATAAGCACATTTCGGATTCGAAGTGGCGCGCCTTGGTGCATCAGGCACGGCAGGCGGCGGAACGCGGGGCCACGGAATTCACGCTGCTGCAATTCCCCAGCGGTTTGTGCAACGACGGCGCGCGCGCCATCAACTCGGGCAGGGCGGAGTGGCCAGCGACGCTGCGCGGCGAGGCCGCGGAGCTCTACGTAAGATGGGAGCGTGATCTGAAACCGCATGGGTTTCATCTCGGTGCTCGCATTCTCGATTTCCCCGGCGGAATGCCGGGCGATGTGGGGTTGTTTCTGTCGTGGGGCGGATAGGTCGCGCCAGCAGGGCGGCGGCTGATCAGCGCAAACTTGCCTGCACCTGCGCGACCAGGGCGTTGAACTCGCAGCGATCGACGCGATCGGCGGCCATCAGCGCCTGTGTCATCGGATCGCGCATCAGATCATCGAGACGCGGCTCGGCGACAAAGCTGCGGTGGCGGCGTGGCGCAAAAAGCTCGCACGCCGCGGTGACGGGCTGCAGCATATAAACTTCGAACATCGCCTGGCTCCCCAACCTAACTTTGCTGGGCTGAATTTAGCGATGCGCGCCGAGAGCCAATGTGACCGGCGTCACGGTGCGGGGAATTTTCTCGGTCGCCTCCTAGCCCCACTCGCCGTTTTGGTGCATTTGCGCGCCGACAACCCATATGGAAAGTCGATGCGAGCGTGCCGCAGGACAGGACGGCGAACATGCTGACGGGCTTGATGTGGTCTCGCCGGGTCCGGGGCGCGGTGGCGGTCGCGCTGATGGTTCTTGTGACCGGAGCGTGCGTCGCCCAACCGCTCGCGCCAGCCCCTGGCGTGCCGCCGCTCGCACCAGGGCAAGCGCGGGTGTGGTTCTATCGCGTGTTCTTTCCCGAAGATTCCGGCGGCATGCCGCCGGTTGCGATCAACGGCAGCACCGTCGGTTATGCACGCGCTGGGTTTAGCTTCTATCGCGACGTGGCGGCCGGTAGCTACAACGTCACCGTGCAAAGCGCCGGTCTCGATGTCGATCAGTCGAAATACATTACGCTCGCGCCGGGCGCCGAGGCCTATCTCGCGATCCAATCTGATCCGACCTGGGCATCTCCCCGGCCTGGCACGCGAGTGGCGACTTATTATGTCGACATTGAGCCGCCGAACATCGCCGCGATCCATTTCGTCCAGGCGCGGCTCGGCACCGGCTATTGAGCCGCGCTGACACCACGGCCGGAAAACCCGCTAAAGTGGCCGCGAAATCGGCGTGGCGCGGGGATGGCGGATGCTCGGTAAGGCAAATGGCAGCGGGATTGGCCAGCCGGTTCGCCGGCGCGAGGATTTGCGCCTCGTCACCGGGCGTGGCCGCTATAGCGACGATCTCAGCCTGCCCGGCCAAGCCTATGCCGTGTTCGTCCGCTCGCGGCACGCTCATGCGTTGATACGCAACATCGATCCAACGGTCGCGCGCGCCGCGCCGGGCGTCCTCGCGGTGCTGACCGCCGACGAGATGTGCGCGGACGGGCTCAACCCGCTGCCGCATATCAGCAACAACCATCCGGCCGATATCGCGATCCAGAACAAGGACGGCTCGCCGATCAAACGGCCGCAGCATCAGCCGATCATCTTCCCCGAGGTGTGCCACGTCGGTGAGATCGTCGCAGTCGTGGTCGCCGAGAGCGTCGCGGCGGCCAAGGATGCGGCGGAGCTCGTCGAAATCGACTGGGAGGTGCTGCCCGCGGTGGCGCGTGGACTCGACGCCGCCGCACCCGATGCGCCGCGCGCCCGGCTTGGCTCGCCAAACATCATTCTTGACGGCGAAGTCGGTGATGAGGCGGCGACCGAAGCTGCCTTCGCCCAAGCCGCTTATGTTGTCACGTTCGACACCTGGGTGCAGCGCATCGCCGGCGTGCCGATGGAGCCGCGCGCCGCGGTCGGTGAGTACGACCCGGCAACTGGGCTGCACACCTGCCACGCGGGAGCCGGCGGCGCGGTGAGCCCACGGCGCGATCTAGCGATGGTGTTCGGCATCCCGCCCGAGCAGGCGCGCATGGTGATGCACGATGTCGGCGGCAATTTCGGCACGCGCGGCTCGTTCAATGTCGAGTTCGCGCTCGTCGTCTGGGCGGCGAAGCGACTCGGCCGGCCGGTCAAATGGACCTGCGAGCGGCAGGAATATTTTGTCGCCGACTATCAGGCTCGCGACCTCGCCTGCAGCGCCGAATTAGCGCTCGACGCGGAAGGGACATTCCTCGCGATGCGCGGCTCGAACCTCGTTAATCAGGGCGCTTATGCGATCGCCTTCGGGTCGCTGAACAAGGGCGTCGAGATTATGTCGAGCATCTACCATGTGCCGGTCGTGCATTTCCGCGCGCGGGCGGCGCTGACCAATACCCTGCCGACGAGGCCCTACCGGAGCTCTGGACGGCCCGAGGTCATGTTCGTCATGGAGCGGCTGATCGATCTCGCCGCTAAGCAGACCGGCATCGACCGCGTTGAACTGCGCCGCCGCAACCTCGTGCCCGAAAACGCGATGCCGTACACCAACCCGTTCGGCATGGTCTACGACAGCGGCGAGTACCACGCCTGCATGGAACGGGTGCTGGAATTGGGCGATTGGACCGGCTTTGCGGCACGCCGCGCCGAGGCCAAAGCACGCGGCAAGTGCCGCGGGATCGGCGTCGCCAATTATGTCGATACCGCGACCGGCGCGCCGCGCGAAAAGGCCGAGATGGTGGTCAAGCCCGAGGGCATCGTCGAAGTCGCGATCGGCACGGTGTCGCAAGGCCAGGGGCACGAGACTAGTTTCGCCCAACTCGTCGGCGAATTTCTCGGCGTCCCCTTCGACAGCGTTCGGCTGATTACCGGTGACACCGCGCGCGTGTCCGTCGGGGGCGGCGCGCATTCCGGGCGCGCGCTGCGCATGGGCAGCGTGGTGATGCTCAACGCGTCGAAGATCATCATCGAAAAAGGGTTGCAGATCGCCAGTCATGTGCTCGAAGCCGATGTCGCCGACCTCGAATTCACTGGCGGCCGGTTCACCGTCAAGGGCACCGACAAGGCGATCGGTATTTTCGAGACCGCGCGCGCCGCGCTCCAACGCAACGATCTGCCCGACGAATTGCGCGGTCCGCTCGACGGCGCGAGCGACGAGACCTTTAACGATGCCGCCTTCCCTTATGGCAGCCACGTTTGCGAGGTCGAGATCGACCCCGAAACTGGCGTCCTCGACATCGTCCGCTACACCGCGGTCGACGATGTCGGCCGCGCGGTCAACCCGATGATCGTGCACGGCCAGGTGCATGGCGGCATCGTCCAGGGTGTCGGCCAAGCGATCCAGGAAAACGTCTATTACGACCCTGAGAGTGGTCAGCTTCTCGCGGGATCGTTCATGGATTACGCGATGCCGCGCGCCGACCGCATGCCGTTTTTCGATTGCGAACTTTCCGAGGTACCGAGCCCGGCCCACCCGCTCGGCATCCGGCCGGGCGGCGAGGGCGGCACGACGCCGGCCTTGGGGGTGGTGATCAACGCTGTCGTTGACGCGCTAACCGAGTTCGGCGTGACCCATGTCGAGATGCCGGCGACCTCCGAGCGCATCTGGCGCGCGATTCACGGGAAGCCGTCCGCGCCCTAAGCGCTATTGCCGCTGAGGCCGCATTAGATCGGCGCCTTTGAAATAGGTCCGGGCATGGGCGATGAGCTCACGGTCGGTGGGATGATCGACAGTTTCGACCCCGACGATAACCTTCAGGAGCTCCGGGGCATGGTTGCGGATGTGCCGCACCAGCTCGGTTTTGGCATTTGCCGGCCCTGTGATGAGCACCGCGCCCGCGCCGGCTATCGAGGCCGCGACTTGCTCAAAGAACTCGTGATCTTCGGGCGCATGTCCGCTGCCGATCGAACCCGCCTTGTGATGGATGTGTCGGGTTGGGTCGTGCGGATGCAGGACCAAGCGGTCGACCTCCGCGGGATTGAAATGAAATACCCGCGCTTCCTGGTGATCAATCCAAACGATCGCGTGATAATGGCCGCTCATGAGATCGCTCCTACCTTCGAAAGACAGGAGTCTGGGACCGCTCGCGCAGCCGAGCCTTGATGTGGGTCAACCGGCCGGTTTCTGCCGCGCGGAAAAAGCCGAGATGGCCTAATATCCCGTCGCCATGTCGATCTGCTGCAACAGCCCGCCGCCGGCTTCGATGCTGCGGATGTTGGCGGCGATCTCGGTCACGAGCTGGGCGACGGTGGGCCGGCGCGCGACATGCGGCATCACGGTGACCTTGGGATGCGTCCACAGTGGGCTTTCCGGCGGCAGCGGCTCGGGTTTTAGCGCGTCGAGCGCGGCGTAAGCGAGCTGCCCTGAATCGAGTGCGGCGATCAGATCGGCATCGACAACATGCCCGCCGCGGCCGATATTGATGACCATCGCGCCCTTCGGCATCATCGCGAAGGTGCGGGCGCACAGGATGCCCTCGGTCTCCTTGGTCAGCGGCAACAGGCAGACCACGATTTCGGTCTGGTTGAGGAACGGTTCGAGCTGTTCGGCGCCGTGGAAAATCCGAATGCCCTCGACCTCTCTCGGTGAGCGCACCCAGGCCGACACCGGGAAGCCGAGCTGTTTCAGCACGAGCGCTGGCGCCGTTGCCATCAAACCCAGTCCGAGAAATCCGACACGCCGTTCCTCGGGCCGCACGATCCGTGTCCGCAGCCACTCCCGATTGGCTTGTGCTGCCTGATATTTAGGCATCTCGCGGTGCAGGCGCAGCACATGCATGATCGTGTATTCGGTCATCATCGGGTCACCGCCCGATGGCTCGATCTTGCCGAGCGGGCATTTGGGCAGTTTCGGATGATTGATAAAGGCCTCGACCCCGGCCGAGCGGCTGAACATCGCCTTCAGATTTGGTAATGGCGGAATGACATCGAAATCCGGCCGGATAAACGCCAGATACTCGATGGCGTCGAGGTCGTTGGCCTCGGGAAAGATGCGGATTTCGAGATTAGGCAGCTGCTCGGCGAAATTGTCGCGCCACGCCTGCGCGCTGCCGATCTGCTTGTCGAGATTGACGATGAGCAGCGCCATGTCCCCTCCGCTCGTACGGCCGCCGTCCGCCGTCACTGTTCCGGTGGCGGAACTTGACCGCTTTATCGAACGAGACCAAGTCCCTTTCACGTCACCGGCCGAGGCCGCGCTCCAGACCGGCTCTCGATACCGGCTTTCGCCGGCATGACGGAAGACGGAATCAGCCTACGCTCGCCAAGGCCATCCCGATCATGACGTAGATCAGCGTGCCGAGGATGATGGTTCCCGCCGTGATAAATGCGCCTCTCATACTCCCTACCCCTCGAGGTTGGTTGGGGAACGCCCCGGTCGAAAACACTCCAGGTTAATAAGACGTTCACTTTTGCGAGTCGTTGCATGGTTGCGCGATTTTTTCTCGCGGCGAGGCATGCACCATAAGCCGGGCTTATGATCAGCCCATGCGTGTAGCGCGGGTGGGCAGGCCACGGCGACATGCTACACTCGCCGCATCAAATGAGATTCGGGAGGATGGCGATGGCATACGATCTGCTGGTCAAGAACGGGCTCATTGTCGACGGGTCGGGCATGCCGGCGTTTCGCGGCGATGTCGGGGTCAAGGACGGGAAGATCGCCGAAATCGGCAAGCTCTCCAGCCCGGCCGAGAAGACCGTCAACGCCGATGGCCGCGCCGTCGCTCCCGGCTTTATCGATAACCATTGCCATTACGACGCCCAGGTCACCTGGGATCCTCTATGCACATTCTCGCCGGAACACGGCGCGACGACGGTGATTTTTGGCAATTGCTCGCTGAGCCTGGCACCGGTCAAGCGCGGCACCGAGGAGCGGCTCGCCGAATTCCTCTCCTATGTCGAAGCGATCCCGATGTCGGTGCTGAAGACGGTCGATTTCGACTGGGAGACGATCCCGCAATACATGGATCATCTCGACAAGCGGCTTGGCATCAATGTCGGCAATCTGATCGGCCACACCGCCGTACGCCATTACGTGATGGGCGACGATTGCCAGAAGCCCGGCGCGAGCGAAGACCAGATCAAGCAGATGCAGGATGTCGTGCGACAGGGCATGGAAGCCGGCGCGCTCGGTCTCTCGGTGTCGCGCGAGAAGGGCCATTTCGACCCGCAGGGCGTGCCGATCCCGGCGCTATGGGCCGACGAGCAGGAGATCTTCGCGCTCGCCGATGTGCTGCGCGACCTTGGCACCGGGACGATCCAGGCCGGCGGCGGGCAATATGTCGAGCTTAAGGACGGCATGATGCGGCGCCTCGCCGAAGCGAGCGGCCGCATGGTGGTCTATAACTCGCTGTCGCAGACCATGCGCCGCCCCAATGAGTGGAAGGAGCACATGGCGCGGGTCGAGGAAACCGCGGCGATGGGCATCCGCGCCTATCCGATGTGCAGCCCGAACCGGGTGACGCAAGACTTCACGATGAAAAACAGCCAGGTGTTTCGCGGCCTGCCGACCTGGCACCCGATCCTGTTGATGGCGGACGACGAGAAACTGCGGTTTTACGCCGATCCGGAAATCCGTGCCAAGCTCCACGAGGAGGCGGTGGTCAACAAGCCGGATAGCGCGGTCGGCATCTCGAAGACCTGGTGGAACTACATCTGGGTCAACGA
>Ga0181537_10000852_pt1 | contig 28402 bp, 19 predicted proteins | sample PEATcosm2014_Bin_39_FD_119765 | JGI IMG/M metagenome (GOLD analysis project Ga0181537, IMG submission 119765) | Peatland microbial communities from MTU Mesocosm Facility, Houghton, MI, USA - PEATcosm2014_Bin23_10_metaG | ecosystem: Environmental > Terrestrial > Soil > Wetlands > Peat | place...
GAGCGAGCGGAAAAGTTCGACGATGAGACGCGCCTTTTCTGTTTTTTTGGTGGTGGCGGCGACGGCGTCGGCGGTTTGCACAAAGCTGCGCATGGTGCTTACCGCGTCAGCTCTGACCGCTGACGGATTTATGTAGCGGTTGCCCAGCGTCCATCGGTTGGCATTGCGGGCACCAGAAGGTGGTGCGCGCTTCGAGGCCCTGCTTGTAGGACTGGATGGGCGAACCGCAGTTGCGGCAGGCTTCTCCGCTGCGGCCATAGACCCACAAGCGCTCCGAGAAGTCGGAACGTCCGGTGGTGCGGCGCATGCCGGTGTAGGTGACCATGCGGTTGCCGGAAGCTTCGGTGACGTTGGCGAGCAGGAATTTTCGCGCGGTGGACATCAGGCAGGCGATTTCTTCGTCGCGCAAACTGGATACTTTGCGGAACGGGTGTACGCCGCAAGCGAAACATACTTCCGATTTGAAGACGTTGCCGATACCGGCCAGCGTCGATTGCCGCAACAGCGCGGGGCCGACCTCGAAATCGGCAAGCTCGCGTAGATTCGCCGCGGCGGCTACGGAGTCAAATTGCGCAGCCAGCACATCCGGGCCGAGGGTTCTAAAGCCGTCGCGACGACGCAGGGTCTCGGCGGTGTGAAATTCTGCGACTGGGACATTGAAGGCCACAGCCCAGATTTTTTCCGTCTTCACCACGATGCGCATGTGGATGGGGCGCAGTTGCCACGCTTCTCCGGGCCGATAGATGTGCCAACTGCCGCTCATCAGCATGTGCGTGAGGAGAATGAGGTCGCCGGAAAAATGCATGAGATTCCATTTGCCGTGGGACGCGACTTTGTCCACGGTGCGGCCGGCTAACGGCGTGTCGAAGTCGACGCGCGTAAGCTTAGGCAGAACACTCTCGAAGCCGGTGATGATTTGTCCTGCGAGGGCGCGATGCAGCGTGCGGGCCGCGCGGAAGATGGTGTCGCCTTCGGGCATCAGGCGGTTCCTGAGATTTCCGGTTCGTTTTCGTCGATATCGTTGGCGTCGTCGCCGTCTTCTTTGACGACCGGTTCTGGCATGGGGATGGGAGAAAGTCTGCGCATCTGAAAGCCCATAGCGGTATTCACAAAGCCGGCCTCTTCGAGGAAGCGGGCGAGAAAATGTTCGCGAGCCAGGCCGTCGTTGATGGTGCTGATGAGCAGGCCGGTTTTGCGGCCTTGGCGGCGAATGGCGACCTCGGCGAATTTCTTGCCGAGTTCGCGTGCGAAGGAACTGCGCTCGGGTTCCGACTCCGGCAAAAAGACGCGCACGGCGGGATTTTGGCGGCGGAAAAATGCTGCCAGCTCGCCGTTGATCAAGATGACGCCGGCGCCGCGGGTGCGGGACACGGACGGGAGCGAGTCCGACTCCAGCTGAGGCTCTTTTTGAGGCCAGGGGAGCAGCGCGCCGTAGAGATTGGCGGGATCGGTGGCGGTGAGATACAGCGCTTCCGGCGCGGGCGGATCGGCGCGCAAGCTGCGCAGCATATCGACCGCGGCGGGCATGGCAAATTGCGCGGCGCCGAGGCCGGCAACGAACATGCCACGACGGACCCATCCGCTATCCTCCATGGTTTTCAGCGCGGGATAGATCGCCGGATAGCCGCGGGGAATATTTTCGGCGATGGCGGTTTCGCGCAAGACAATGCCGTGACGCACGAGGAGTTGCTGGGCGAGATTGGCGCTCCACTGCGTTACTGTGATGGGCGTAGTGAGGTATTGCTGGACGAGAGACCAGCGGCCTTGCGCCGGTCCGCCGCCCGCGGTTCGGGAGCGCAAGCGGCGCAGAAATTCCGGCGAACCGGGTGCGCCATCGCGCGACGAGGCGCTGGGGGCTGCGCCGCGCTCGTGGCGTGTGTCGCGCGGCCGGAGCAGATCGCGCAAGGGATGAAAGGTGTCGTTGGTGATGGCACCGGCCCAGACCAATTCCCATAAAGCGTCGCGCGTTTCTCCGGGAAAGCCGCCGCCCAGTGCCGCGTGAAGGGCGGCAAAAAATGAGGCGCCATTGCGCGCAAGAAAATCTCGAAGGATGCTCGCCTTTTCCGAGAGCGGCGGCGTTTCGGGGCGGACTTCCGCAGGCGGCAGGAGCAGCGGCAGAGAATCGGCGAGATATAAGGCTACGCGGCCATCGCGGTCGCCGACTTGTTCGAGGCCGACCCAGACAATTTGTCCGGCGGCGAGGACGCTGTCCAGATCGCCGGGGCGATAGTCGGCGAGGCGCGCGGGAAGAATTTCGCGTTCGAGTTCGGACGCGAGCAGGGCGGCGCCTTGCAGGTTTTCCACGGTGTCGAGCAGGGCGTCAAGGCCACGGCGACGGGTGGTGACACCTTGCCAACGAGCGGCGAGGCGAGCGAAGGTGCGCTGCTCGGCGGGTTCGATTTCTCTTCGGAGGCGGGCCAGACTTTTGCGGCGAATGAGTTGCAGGACTTCGGGATCGCACCATTCGCGGTGCAGGCCGCCGGGACGGAACTGCCCTTCGAGCAGTTTGCCGAGGGCATGCAAGGCGTGGAGTGCAGTTTCGACGGCTGCGGGCGAGAGACCGTAACGCGTGGCGACGTCCGCAGTGGTGAAGGGTCCGTGCGTGCGGGCGTAGCGGCGCAGAATTTCGCGCAGGGGATCATCGGTGCGGCCGAGGAAAGCTTCGGCGAGTCCCGGCGGGAGCGGTGTTCCGAGGGCATCGCGATAGCGCGAGGCATATTCGGCCGGGATGTAGCGTTCGCTTCCGGCGATGCGGACACGGACGGCGCGGCGGGAATTGGCGAGTTCGGCGATGGTGGCAGAGACTTCCACGGACTCGCTGCGGGGGGTGATTTCCTCCTCGGAAAGATCACCGAGCTTTAAGAGCAGATCATGGACGCCGTCGGCGTGGCGCGCGCGATATTCCGGCTCCAACGCCTGCAGGCGGGCTTCGACCTCATCGAGCGCAGCGGCGTCGAGCAGTTCGCGCAGGTCGCTGTCGCCCAGCAATTCCTGAAGCTGCGATTGGTCGATAGAGAGCGCTTGCGCGCGGCGCTCGGCGAGCGGGGCGTCGCCTTCGTAAATGTAGTTGGCGACATAGGAAAAGAGCAGCGAGGCGGCGAAGGGCGAAGGCTGTTGAGATTCGAGGTGCGTGACGCGAATGGCGCCGCGCTGCACGGCTGCGAGGATGCCGGCGGCGGCGGGCAAATCGAACACATCGCGGATACATTCGCGATAGGCCTCGAGAAGCATGGGGAAGGAGGGAAACTGCGCGGCCACGGCGAGCAGATCGGCGGCGCGTTTACGCTGCTGCCAGAGCGGGGCGCGCATCCCCGCCCGGCGCCTGGGAAGCAGCAGTGCGCGGCCAGCGGCTTCGCGGAATTTCGCGGCGAAGAGCGAAGTGCTGCCGAGTTGGCGCAGAACCAGTTCCTTGAATTCCGCGGGCGTGGGCAGCAACTCGTGGGTCTGAATGGTTTCGTCGCTATCCGGGAGACGCAGGACAAAACCGTCGTCGGACCACATGGACTCGACTTCCAGGCCGCGTTCGGAGCGCAGCTTCGCCGTCACAGCCATGCACCAGGGAGCGTGGATGGGGCTACCGAACGGAGTGAGCACACAGACGCGACGGTCGCCCAATTCGTCGCGGCAAACTTCGATGACGATGTCCTGGTCGCTGGGGATGCGCGTGGTGGCGGCGGCTTGCTCGGTCAGATAGTTCAGGAGATTTTCCGCCGCGGACGCGTCGAGGCTGTGTTCTTCGACAAGTTTGGTGAAGGCTACGGGGCGGGGCAGGTTGAGCAATTCGCGCGTCATCTCGCCGATTTTTCGACCGAATTCGGCGGGCCGGCCCGGAGCGTCCCCCTTCCAGAAGGGCATTCTGCCGGGTTCGCCGGGGGCGGGGGAGACGACGACTTGATTGTGGGAAATTTCCTCGATGCGCCAAGTGGAAGCGCCGAGGACGATGGTGTCGCCCTGGCGGCTTTCGAAGACCATTTCTTCGTCGAGTTCGCCAACGCGGGCGCCTTTCGCTGCGCCGGCCAGAAAAACGCCGTAGAGTCCGCGATCGGGGATGGTGCCGCCGTTGATGATAGCCACGCGCTGAGAACCCTGGCGCGAAGTTAATTTATTTTTGATGCGGTCCCAGGTGATGCGCGGGCGGAGATCAGCGAAATCGTCGGAGGGATAGCGGCCGGAGAGCATGTCCAGAACGCCTTCGAAAATAGAGCGGGTGAGCGCGGCGTAGGGAGCGGCGCGGCGAACCACCGCGAAAAGATTTTCGAGCGTCCAGTCTTCGAGGGAAACCATGGCGACGATTTGCTGCGCCAGCACGTCCAGTGGATTGCGCGGATAGTGGACGGATTCGACCTGGCCCTGGTACATGGCGCGGGTGATGGCGGCGCAGGCGACGAGGTCGGCGCGATACTTGGGGAAAATGATGGCGTTGCTGACGGCGCCTACGTGGTGGCTGGCGCGGCCTACGCGTTGCATACCGCTGGCTACGGAGGGTGGCGATTCGATCTGGATGACGAGATCGATGGCGCCCATGTCGATGCCGAGTTCGAGAGACGAGGTGGCGACGATGCCGCGCAGGGTGCCGAGTTTCAGGCGGTCTTCGATTTCTTTGCGCTGGGCTACGGCGACGCTGCCGTGATGCGCGCGGACCAGCGTTTCGCCCGCGAGATCGTTGATGGCGCCGGAAATGCGTTCTGCCAGCCGGCGGTTGTTGACGAAGATCAGCGTGGAGCGATGTGCACGGATGTGTTCTAAGAGTTTGGGATGGATGGCGCTCCAGATGGAGCGACGGACGGGACCTTGTGAGGCGGGGCCGCTGGGCAAATCTTCGATTTCGCCCAGCTTGGCCATGTCTTCGACGGGGACTTCGACGCGCAGGTCGAGGCGTTTTGGTTCGCTGGCGTTGATGATGGTGACGGGGCGATAGGTGGGCGCGAAGGATGGGGATTCGAATTCGGCTAGAGCTTCGGTGGGGACGGCGGCGGTCGACGATCCTTCGGGCGTGATGTTAGAGATGCCGGGACTTGGCGAAATTTCTGGCGGCGTGGTGCTCGGTGTTGCGGGTTGGGCTCCGCCGAGGAAGCGCGCGACTTCTTCCAGTGGGCGCTGGGTGGCGGAGAGGCCGATGCGCTGGAGCGGTCTGCCGGTCAGGTGTTCAAGGCGCTCGATGGAAAGGGCTAGGTGCGAACCGCGTTTTGCGGGGACCAGGGCGTGGATTTCGTCAATGACGACGACTTCGATGGCGCGCAGGGCTTCGCGCGCGTTTGAAGTGAGCAACAGGTAAAGCGATTCCGGTGTGGTGATTAGAATATCGGCGGGATGGCGCGAGAAGCGGGCGCGTTCGGCGGGAGGAGTGTCGCCGGTACGGATGGAAACTGCGGGCATGTGAAATTCAGCTTGCTGACGTTGTGCGGCCTGGGCGATGCCTACGAGCGGGGCTTGGAGATTGCGTTCTACGTCCACTGCCAGAGCTTTGATCGGGGAGATGTAGAGGACGCGGCAACGCTGCTGCGGCGGCGGGATGGGCGTGAACATCAGGCGATTGATGCACCAGAGGAAGGCGGCCAGGGTTTTGCCGGTGCCGGTGGGGGCGAGGATTAGGGTGGATTCGCCGCGGGCGATGGGTGGCCAACCGGCGATTTGCGGGCGCGTGGGAGACGGGAAGACCGCGGAGAACCATTCGTGGACGGCAGGGTGGAATAGTTGCAGGGCCTGCGAAGTTTCCACCGGGTTCGGAATTGAGGCGGGTTGGGGACGCTTCGGCATTTGGAGCGGGCGACGATTCCTTTCTCGGGATCTGGAGGACAAGCCTTCTGGACGCGGCGGAGTACCAGATGTTAGATGCGCTTTGAAACCAAGCGAAGCATCCGCCTCTATCTTCTCATATTCGCTTTAGATTCGCCGTGGGTGCTGACGCTACAGATGAGTCAGGCCGCTTGGCTGCGCCATTTGTGTCAAGATAGTGTCGCAAAAACCGCCAATACGGAGATTCCCAGGAAAGGCAAAACCGCTATGGATGCTCATTCACGCAAGGTGGTGCAAGAGAACCGCGACTACACGATGTTTTCGTGGTCGGTGCAGGGGGCGGCGGCGCCGATGCATTTGAAGCGGGCGCAAGGCGTGCATTTCTGGGACGGTGACGATAATCGGTGGCTGGATTTCAGTTCGCAACTGATCAATCTGAACGTGGGGCATCAGCATCCGAAGATGCTGGAAGCGATTAAGAAGCAGGTGGATGAGCTTTGTTTTGCGGGGCCGAGTTTTGCCACCGAGCCGCGCGGGGAGCTGGGGAAAAAACTTTCGGAAGTGACCGGGCTGGCGAAAACATTTTTTACTTTGGGCGGCGCTGAAGCTAACGAGAACGCCATGAAGATGGCCAAGCTGGTTACCGGGCGGCCGAAAATTATTACCCGGTACCGGTCGTATCACGGCGCGACGATGGGGGCGATGACGGCGTCTGGCGATCCGCGGCGGTGGCCTGTGGAGCCGGGGATTCCGGGGATTGTGCGGGTGTTTGATCCTTATTGTTATCGGTGTCCGTTTGGGCAAAAGGTGGAGACTTGCCACCGTGAATGTGTTTCGCACATTGAAGAAGTGATTCAGATGGAAGGGCCGAAGTCCATCGCGGCGATTATGGTGGAAGGGATTACGGGATCGAACGGGTTGCTGATTCCGCCGGACGATTACTATCCGAAATTGCGCGCACTGTGCGACAAGTACGGCTTGCTGCTGATTACCGACGAGGTGATGAGCGGCTTTGGGCGTACCGGCGCTTGGCTGGCTACACAGCACTATGGCATTCGGCCGGACATGGTTACTTGCGCGAAGGGTTTGACGAGCGGGTATATGCCGCTGGGCGCGGTGATTGTTTCGGATGCGGTGGCGAAATACTTCGAGACCAACATGTTGTGGGGCGGGCTGACGTACAGCGGGCATCCGGTTTCGTGTGCGGCGGCGGTGGCGAATTTGCGGATTTATGAGGAAGATGGAATTTTTGCCAACGTTGCGGGGCGTGGGGAGCAGCTTGGCCAGCGGCTGGAAGCGATGAAACGCAAATATCGTTGCGTGGGGGATGTGCGGCACATTGGGCTGTTCAGCGTGCTGGAGCTGGTGAAGGACAAGACTACGCGCGAACCGCTGGCGCCGTTTAACGGGAGCAGCCCCGAGATGATGAAGCTGGCGGCGCATTTGAAGAGCCGGCACCTGTATGCGTTCAGCCGGTTTAATATGTTGTGGGTGTGCCCGCCGCTGATTATCAATGAAGCGGAGTTGAATGCGGGCTTGGATATTGTGGAAGAGGCGTTGGGGATTATGGATGTGTTGCTGGCTCCCGCGGAAGAGACGGCCAGCATAGGTAGTGTGCGGCCTTAACGCGAAAAGAAGTCGGCCGCGGACACAGGAAAACCTCCGGCAAGATGGCGGCGCTACGAAAAAGCCAAACTGGCCAACTTGCCCACGGGCCCGAGCCCGTTCGTGTGGCGGGTCCGCCTCGCCTCGGAACACTCCGCATCGCTTTTTTGAAAGCAACAATACCCGGTATCCTTTCACGGCGCAGAGCATCTGATCCGCGCAGAAAGCACTTCACGTTAGCCTGGCAGCAAGAAGGAGAGCGCACATGACGTTCGATTGGCGGCGAGCCGTAATACTGGCCATGGTTTTGGGTATGAGTGCGCTGGCGGCCGGCGCCCAAGGTAAAGACGCCGCTTCAGCGCCGGACGCGTCGCGCGTTACGTATCGCACGGCGCAAGTGGATGGGCTGAAGATTTTCTATCGCGAGGCGGGCCCGAAAGACGCGCCCACGCTTTTGTTGCTGCACGGTTTCCCCACGTCCTCGCTGATGTTCCGCGAATTGATTCCGCGGCTCAGCGACAAATACCATGTGTTGGCGCCGGATTATCCAGGTTACGGTTACAGCGATATGCCCTCTCCCGACCAGTATGCATACACCTTCGATCATCTGACCGATACCGTCGAGCACCTGCTCAGCCAACTCGGTGTGCAGAAATATTCCATTTACATCATGGATTATGGCGCTCCCGTGGGGTTTCGGCTGGCCACGCGCCATCCCGAACGCATTCAGGCCATCATCACGCAAAACGGCAACGCCTACGACGAAGGTCTCGGGCCATTCTGGGCGGTGTACTTTTATCCTTTGTGGAAAGATCGCAACGATCCGAATGCGATTGCGGGTGCAGCGAAGTTGCTGAAACCGGAAGCCACCAAGTATCAATACACGCAGGGCTTTCGCAATCCCGAAGATGTGAGTCCAGATGCTCCCACCCTGGATCAGTTGGGCCTGGACCGCCCGGGGAACGACCAGATTCAACTCGCGTTAGCTTACGATTACCGCACCAATCCTCCGCTGTATCCCTCGTGGCAGAAATATTTGCGGGACAAGAAGCCGCCCGTGCTCATCGTATGGGGTAAGAACGATCCGATTTTTATCGCACCAGGGGCGACGGCGTTTCTGCGCGATGTGCCGGATGCGGAGATCCACATGTTGAACACCGGCCATTTTGCGTTGGAAGAAGATGGCGCGGCCATTGCGCAATATATGCGGGCGTTTCTGGCAAAAAACGTACATTAACAGCGAATGGTGAAGGATGCGCGTCGCACTGGCGGCGGGCCGCGGCGTGCTGCAGGAGCGCGTTATGACCAGCCACCGATCGCCCGTGGGACCCTTTCACGAAGGGGAATTGCGCGCTCAGCGCCTGGCGGGAGAGACGGCAGAGGGCGAATCGAACGGCGCGATGATCGGCGACAAGCTGATGATCAGCGCCTTGCGTTTCATCCGCGTGCAGAAAATGGCTTTCGTAAGCAGCCGCGATGAGCGGGGACGACGCTGGGCGTCCCTGCTCGCAGGTCCAGCGGGGTTTATGGAGCCCGCGGATCGCAAGACATTGACGATTTCCATCGACCCTGCCGAAAACGATCCGGCGGACGTGCTTTGGGAAAACGTGCGCGGCGATGAACACGTGGGCTTGTTGATCATCGCGCTGGAAACCCGCCAGCGCTTGCGTGTGAACGGACGCGCGCACTTTGCGGATGGCAAGTTAACGATGCGGGTAGACGAATCGTACGGGAATTGTCCTAAATACATCACGCGCCGGGCCATCGAGCTAGCTCCCTTGGCGGATGCATCGTCCTCAGGGGTTGAAAAGCCGCCAGGAGAAATGGCGAAGTCGCCGCCGCTTACGTCCTTGCGTGGCGCTTCGCGCGGCAGCCAACTGGGCGCAACACAAATCGCGCTACTGCGCGCCACGGACATTTTATTTTTGGCCACCGGTCACCCGGAGCGCGGAGCGGATGCTTCGCATCGCGGTGGAAATCCCGGATTTGTCGAGGTGGTGGATGCGAACACGCTGCGCGTCCCGGACTATTCGGGCAACAGCCTGTTCAACACGCTGGGCAATCTGCTCGTGGACGCGCATTTGGGCATGCTGGTGCCGGATTTTCGCGGCGGGCAGATGCTGCAACTGACGGGAACCGCGCGAGTGGACTGGTCGGTACCAGACGCGGAGCAATGCGCCGGCGGTACAGGCCGCTTCATGGAGTTTAAAATCGAAGAATGGCGCGCACGCGCTCTGCCCGTGAAGCTTGCCAATGCCGCGCTCGAGTACTCGCCGTACAATCCGCAGTGCATTCCGCAAGATAGCCACGCAACGTAGATGCCGCGCTTGACAAGCGCGGCGCAGAAGCGGATTATTTCCTGTAGGCGAACAAAAAGCGAATATAGTTGTTCCTCCTCTGCCTCGTTTTTTCCGCCAGAGACGCCCATGCCTGTCTTGGGCCATACCGTGAACGCTCATGAATAATCGCGCTGCCGCTTTACGTTTGCATGTGGAGACCGCGCTGGCGGGGCGCGTGGTCGCGCCGCTGGAGTATCGCAACCGGCAGGTGGTAGAGACGGTTTCCGCGGGCCTGCGCGAGATTGACGCGTTGACCGGAGGATTGCCGCGGGGCTGCTTGACGGAAATTTATGGCGCGGCGTGCAGCGGGCGGACGAGTTTGCTGCATGCCGCGCTGGCCGCGCGCACTGCGGAGGCGGAGGTTTGCGCGCTGGTGGATGGGCGCGACGCGTTTGATCCGGCGGCGGCGCTGGCGGCGGGCGTGAGCTTGCGGCAGTTGCTGTGGGTGCGCTGCAAAACCATTGACCAGGCGTTGCGCGCCACGGATTTGCTGATTCAGGGCGGCGGCTTCGGGCTGATTGCGCTGGATTTGAGCGATGTGGCGCCGCGGCTGGTGCGCCAGGTGCCGCTCAATGTGTGGTTTCGCTTTCGGCGCGCGGTGGAGGGGACGCCGGCGATTCTGTTTTTGCTGGCGCAAGAGTCCAATGCGAAAACTTGCGCTTCGCTAGTGTTGCGTATGGAGGGCAGGGCGGCGGCGTGGCGGGAAACGCGGAAAGTTACGGGCCTGCGGAAAAATGCGGAACGGCAGCGAGCTTCCGACAAAAATTTGGTGGCGCGAGAAGACGCTGTGCATGCGGCGGGATTTTTGTTGGAAGGCGTGACGGGATGGGCGGAGGCGGTGCGCTCCCGCATGCAGACGGAGGATGGGCGGCCGAAAGCGCGGCGCGCCGCGGGGCAGCAGGTTTTGTCTCAAGTTTTATCGATTGATGCGCGCGGGCTGCATGGTCCGCGTGTGGATACGGCGCAGTTGGAGATGAAGACGGTGTGGAATTATCTGGGCACAAAAGATCTGGATACAGATTATTTGGAGATAGAGAAAAACGCTCGTGCGAGGGTGGAACAAGTTGAAAGGCAACCAATTGCATCACCACAAATTGCATCGTCACGGGGGTAACGCGCCACGGTGAACAATTGCCGACAGCAATTCACTCTTGGGCCACGCAGCTATGGCATTTGCAGCTATCTACGTTCCGGAATTTATGGTGCAGGCCGTGGTGCGTGTGGAGGGCCGCATGGAGGGCGGAGCGGAAGTACAGGCAGATGCACGCCCGAAAAAACCCGCGGAAACTGGCGCGACAACCGGTGCCAAGGGCGCATCGGCGACGCGTGCTATTGCGCTGATCGATGGGAATCCACCTTTGTGGAACGTGGTGGCCGCCAATTCCCATGCGGTGGCTGCCGGCATCGTTTTGGGCATGACGAAAGCTACCGCCGCGCAGTTTGCCGGCGTGGAACTGCGCCTGCGTTCGTTGGCGGCGGAAAAAGCCGCGCACGCGGCGCTGCGCGATGCGGGGTGGTCGGTCTCGCCGCGCTTGGAAGACACCGCAGCTGATTTGATCGTTGTGGATATTGCGGGATTGTCCGCGCTGCTGGGCTCGGAAGAAAAAATCGCGGCGTTGCTGGCGGCGCGTGCCGCGGATTGCGGACTGCGCGTCAATGTGGCGATCGCCGAACATTTGCCTGCGGCGGAAATCGCGGCACGCGGTTTTGCGGGAAGAACCTGGTTGGCCCCTGGCACGGAAGCGGAGCGCATCGGGAAATTGCCCATTCGCGTGCTTTTGCCGCCAGGAGAAATGGCGGAGACGCTGGCGCTGTGGGGCATTCGCACCTGCGCGGAGCTGGCGCGGTTGCCGGCGCTACAGCTTTCCGAGCGGCTCGGCCAGCCGGGGCTGCATTTGCGTGCGCTGGCGTGTGGCACGGCTACGCGCGCGCTGGCCGTCGCCGAGCCGGAGTTGATGTTTGCCGAAGAAATGGAATTGGACGATGCGGTGGAAGAACTCGATCCGCTGTCGTTCGTTCTGGGCCGCCTGCTAGACCAGCTTTGCGCGCGATTGATGATGCGTGCGCTGGCGGCCAGCCTGCTGCGCGTGCATTTCGCTCTGCAGCCAGCCTTTGAAAACGCGCTGGATGTGCGCACGGAAGTGGTGCGCGCCAAAAGTGTTGCTGGAGTTTACGAGCGCACCATGCAGTTTCCCGTGCCGATGCGCGATCCCAAACTGCTGCTGAAGCTGCTGCGCTTGAGGTTGCAAGGCAGTCCTCCGGGTGCGCCGATCGTGAAAGTGCGGATCACCGCGGAAGCCGCGGCGCCGCGCATGGCGCAGCACGGTCTCTTTTTGCCCACTTTTCCCGATGCCGAAAAACTGGAGCTGACGTTGGTGCGGCTGGCGAACCTCGTTGGCGAAGACCATGTGGGCTCCGCGGAAGTGCTGGATACGCACCGCCCAGGCGAATTTCGCATGCATAAATTTGCTCCGGTGCGCGAAGAAAATGGACGGCACACAGAAAAAAGCGGCGCGAAAAAAAAGCATGCCACGCAAACGCCGAAGCATTCTCCGGCTGCGTCTGCGGCGCTGAGCTTTCGCGTATTTCGTCCGCCGCTCCTTCTTACGGTGAAGCAGCGCGACGGGAAACCCGCGGAAGTTATCTTGCAAGGGCGCCGCGGCGAAGTTTGCAACGCCTCCGGCCCCTGGCGCACGTCCGGGGAATGGTGGCGCGAAGAGCGGTGGAATGAAGACGAGTGGGATGTAGAAGTACAATTCTCCGCCGTCAACACGCGAACTATCCACGCATCGCAAAAAAGCGCGCTACAAAGGAACACGTTGCAGGCGCGAGCAGAGTATTTACAACCAGAAACGTTTGTCTCAGAAATCCACCGTTATCGCCTTTATTTCGACGCCGTGCGCCGAGCCTGGTTCGCACGCGGGATGTACGATTGATGTACTGCGAGCTCCACGCCCGCTCGGCTTTCAGCTTCCTCGAAGGTGCCTCCACTCCCGAGGAACTCATCACGGTGTGCCAGGAACGCGGCATCTCCGCCATGGCGCTGCTGGATCGCGACGGCGTTTATGGCTCCGCGCGTTTTCATCTTGCGGGCGTGAAGGCCGGCATCCAAGCGCACATCGGCGCCGAAGTCACGGCCACGGGCGGCGGGCGCTACGTACTACTCGTCAAATCGCGCGAAGGCTACCAAAATCTTTGCCGTCTGATCACCAAGATGAAATTGCGCGCCGCAAAAGGCGAAGGCTCGGTGAGCGTGCAGGAAGTCGCGGAGATGAGCCGCGGCCTCATCTGCCTTACTGGGGGTGATGAAGGAAGCCTGGCGCACGCTCTGGAGAACGGCGGCCTGCGCGCCGCCACGCAACGCATAAACGAGCTCTGCGACATTTTTGGCCGCCGCAATGTGTATGTGGAATTGCAGCGCCATTTCAGCCGCGCGGAAGAAGCGCGCAACGCCGCCGCCGTCGCTATCGCGAACAAATTACGACTCCCCTTGCTGGCCACCAACGGCGTGCGCCACGCACGTCCCGAGCAGCGCCAACTCCTCGACGTCTTCACCTGCCTGCGCCATCACCGTGTGCTGGCCAACGCCGGCCGCCTGCTCTGCCGCAACGCCGATAGCCACGTCAAATCTCCCGCTGAAATGCTGCGGCTCTTTGCCGATTTGCCGCACGCCGTTGCCAACACGCAGGAACTTTCCGCACGCCTGCAATTCACGCTCAACGACCTGGGCTACCAATTCCCTTCCTATCCGGTAGGCCCCGGCGAATCACAGATGAGTTTTCTGCGCGCACGCACGCACGAAGGCCTGCTCTGGCGCTATGGCTCCGACGACGAAAAAGCCCGCCAACAAATCGCCCGCGAACTCGCGCTGATCGAAAAGCTCGACCTGCCCGGCTATTTTTTGATCGTCTGGGACATCGTGCGCTTCTGCCGCGAGAAAAATATCCTGGTGCAGGGCCGCGGCTCAGCCGCCAACAGCGCGGTGTGCTACGCGCTGGGCATCACGGCCGTTGATCCCGTAAAAATGGAACTGCTCTTCGAGCGTTTTCTCTCCGAAAAGCGCGGCGAATGGCCAGATATCGACCTCGATTTGCCCAGCGGCGACCAGCGCGAGCGCGCCATTCAGTATGTTTACGAACGTTACGGAAAATTAGGCGCGGCCATGACCGCCAACGTCATCACCTATCGCGGCCGTTCCGCAGCGCGCGAAATCGGCAAAGTGCTTAGCTTCGACGCGGAAACCGTGGCCCGTCTCTCCAGCCTGGTCAGCGCCTGGGAATATCAGGATAGCCACGACACGCTGGAACGCCATTTCCGCGACGCCGGGTTTGATTTAAAGCAGCCGGCCATCAAAAAATTCTTCGAGCTGATCATGGCGGTGCAGGATTTACCGCGCCATCTCGGCCAGCATTCCGGCGGTATGGTGATTTGCCAGGGGCAACTCGATTCCATCGTGCCCGTCGAGCCCGCCACCATGCCCGGCCGCTCCGTGATGCAATGGGACAAGGAAGATTGCGCGGATATGAAAATCGTCAAGGTCGATCTGCTGGGCCTGGGCATGATGGCGGTGCTGGAAGATTCCATCGCCATCATCCGCAAAGACTACGGCGAAGAATTGGATTTGGGGAAATTGCCGTCCAATGACCCCACGGTGTACGAAGCGTTATGCCACGCCGACACCGTGGGCATGTTTCAGATTGAAAGCCGCGCACAGATGTCTTGCCTGCCGCGTCTGCGGCCGCGCTGCTTTTACGACATCGTGGTGCAAGTGGCGATCATCCGCCCGGGACCGATCGTCGGGAAAATGGTGCATCCTTATTTGCGCCGGCGGCAGGGGAAAGAGCCGGCGGAATGTCTGCATCCCTCGCTCGAAAAAGTTCTTGCACGCACCCTGGGCGTGCCTTTATTTCAGGAACAGTTGCTGCGCATCGCCATGATTGCCGCGGGCTTTTCCGGCAGCGAAGCGGAAGAATTGCGGCGCGCTTTTGGCTTCAAACGCTCCGAAAAGCGCATGAAAGAAGTGGAGACCAAACTGCGTGCGGGCATGGCCAGAAATAATATTCATGGTGAGACGCAGGACCGCATCGTGCTGGCTATTTCTTCTTTCGCTCTGTATGGCTTTCCCGAATCGCATGCCGCCAGTTTTGCGCTCATCGCGTATGCCAGCGCGTATTTGAAATGCCATTACCTGCCGGCGTTTATGGCCGCCATGCTCAACAATCAGCCTATGGGTTTTTATTCGCCGGCCACGCTGGTGAAAGATGCGCAGCGGCATGGCGCGCGTTTTAAGCCCATCGATGTGACCTGCTCGAACTGGGAGTGTTTTCTTGAAAAAGCCGGCAATGCCTTCGCCGTGCGCGTCGGCCTGCGCTACGTGAAAGGTTTGCGAGAAGCTACCGGCCGCGAAATTGTTTGCCAGCGCGAACTCGGTAAATTTACTTCCATCGCCGATCTGCGCCGCAGGATTCCCGCCATACAGAAATCGGAATTGACGGCGCTGGCTAGCGTTGGCGCTCTGAATTTCATTTCGCCGGAGCGCCGATTGCACCGTCGCGATGCTCTTTGGCAAGTCGAACGTGCCGCGCGCAAGGCGGGGCCGCTGCTCGAAGGGTTGGATGACAACGCTGCGTCGGAAGCCATGGGGGAGACCGAGGCGGCGGAAACGGAAGCGCCGGAAAAGATCGTTACCGAAAAGCAGCTTGAGCCCGCTGGCGCAAACGTATCGGTTGCCAAGCCGCAGCAGCATGCTTCGCCCTTGCTGCAAATGACCGCCGAAGAACGCCTGGTCGCCGATTTTCTTGGCACCGGGATGACCGTTGGGCCGCATCCGCTCGCTTATCATCGTGCCGCGCTGCGTCAGGCAGGCGTGCGCTCGGCTTCCGAATTGCCGCGGCTTGCCGATGGCACGTGGGTACGCGTCGCCGGAGCGGTCATTGCGCGGCAGCGCCCGGGAACGGCCAAAGGTTTTGTGTTTTTAAGTTTGGAGGATGAAACGGGAATCGCCAACGCCATCATTACGCCGCAACTCTTCGAGCAGGACCATGCCGTGGTGGTCCATCACCCGTATTTATTTATCGAGGGGCGTTTGCAGAATCAGGAAAACGTGGTGTCGGTGAAAGTGGAGCACGTTGCGCCGCTGACCATGACGCAGGCGGAAACCGGGTCGCACGATTTTCATTGAAGGAGAGACTTCATTCCTGTGATGCAAAATGTGACAGCCCGGGCAAGCTGGGGCGTAGCATGCTACACCCCTACAAAAACAGGGCACGGCGCCGATGCAGTGTTGAATAATTGCGAGAAACTATTACGCCAAGCCCAAATCGCTCTGCGACGCATGCGCGGCGGGCGGCGCGGGCGGCACCAGCACATCTTCCGTCATCCGCCGGTCCGTCCATTTCGCGCGCTGAATCTGCTTCGCGAGATGCAACTTGTTCAGGATCCAGATGCCGTACCAGTTCAAATCCACTTCATACCAGCGCAATCCGTGCCGCGCGGAGGTCGGATGCGCGTGGTGATTGTTGTGCCAGCCCTCGCCGAAGGTCAGCATGGCCACCACAAAATTATTCGTGGAAGTGTCGCGCGTCACAAAGCGCCGCGAACCCCACACGTGCGTCGCCGAATTCACCAGCCAGGTGGCGTGCAGGCACAAGGTGGTGCGCAGGAAAATGCCCCACAGCACGCAGGAAACGCCGCCATGCACTCCGCCGCCGAACGCCGCGCCAAACGCATACAGCAGCGCCGCCGTCACGATGATAGGCACGTAGTGATACTTGGTGATCCATACGTGAAACTTGTCTTTCGCCAGGTCCGGCACATAGCGCGCCAGCGTGGAGGTGTCGTGGTGCATGGACTTGCCCACCAGCAGCCAACCGATGTGCGCCCACCACTTGCCGTCACGCGGGGAATGCGGATCGCCGTCGCGGTCAGAGAATTGGTGATGGATGCGGTGCGTGGCCACCCAGAAAATCGGGCCGCCTTCCAGCGCCAGTGTGGCGCACACGGTCAGAAAATATTCCACCCACTTGGGGGTCTTGTACCCGCGGTGCGTCAGCAGCCGGTGATAACCCATGCCGATGCCCCAGCTGCCGGACATCCACCAGAGCAGCAACAAGACGAACAGCCCCTTCCAGCTGAAGAAAAATAGCGCGGCGAGCGCGCCCACATGAAACATCGCCATCACCGAGGTGGTGACCCAATTGATGGACTTCTCGCCGGGCACTCTTCGTTCCAATGCTTCCAGTTCCATGGCCATAGTGATCCTTTTTTGTGTACTGCAGCGCCGAACGTCCGTTGCGGGATTACAGCGAAAATCGCGGGTCATGCGAGGGCCGCGCGCCGACTCTAAAATCATCGCCCAGATGCTCGTCGCTGACAAGATAAATCGCGCGCCGGATTAACTGTTTGGCGGCACGCCAGAGGCGGATTCTAGCATGAAGGCGATAACACTTTTGTGGGTAGGTTACGGGAAATGGCGCGTGACGTTAAGACCCGTGACGTTACAACAAATTACGCAATACCCCAAATAGCGCGCGTACTAAAAATCGTCGTCGCGTTTCGGAGTGTATCCGCCGCGTGACGATTTTGGAGAGTGCGCTTCGCGAAATTTGTCCAGCTCCGCGCCGGTAATCAGGTAATGCTCGGGCGCCGCGCCGCCCATGGCGCTAGCCAGCTCCGTGCGCAGCCGCAAGGAGCAGATGCCTGGCCCATCCTGGAATTTCGCGCGCTGCGAGGTAAACGCTGCATTCTCGATGGACAATTTAAACTCGCGCTGCGCGCCCGCTTTGCGTACCTGAAACGTATATTCGCGCACTAGCGGCGTCGCCTGAAACCCGATGTACTGCACCACTGCTTCGGCAATCATCGGCGGGACTGGCCGGTGTCCGCCGTAACGCGCACCCGCTCCGGCTCTGGCGTTAGCTTCCCCGCCAGCCAAGCCGCCACCAGCCCGGCAATAATCCACGGTAGTACGGACATTGTGCCCTCTCTGACTTAAGGTCTACTGATCCGAACGCAAGAACGATTCCGCTTGGCAGGGGCGGCTGGCGAAATGTTTTTTGCCCGACTCGCGACGCCGCGAAATTATTTTTCTGCTGTACTGCAACACTGCGCTTCTGTAGCGACGGAGTCAAGGGCCTTGGCCCCTTTTGGTGCCTCGTCAGTCCACGCTGGGCCACTCGTCGTTTTGCACGCAACGATGGACAGCATCCGCACGCTTTCGTAAACTCGCTGTGGCAGGGGGATAGTCCGCGCTTTGTACAGGAAACTTCGCATCCGCAGCGGCATGCTGTTGGCGATGATTGCCGCTCTCTGCGCTCCGGGCCGCTCCACGTTAGGGCAATCCGCTGCTTCGCAAAAAGATGCTAGCGCTGCGGCTCAGGACCAGAATCACGTTGCGGGCGCCAGCGCTGCGGAAGATCCGTGGGCCAGGATACCCGGCAAAGTGGTGGTGCTGATTTTCGTGCGCACCGATTGTCCTATCGCCAATCGATACGCGCCGGAAATTTCACGCCTGCAAGCGGCGCACGCCACGGACGCGGCGTTCTGGCTGGTTTATGCGGATAAGCGCGAGACCGCCGAGGCCATCCGCAAGCATGATCGCGAATATCAGCTGACCTTGCCCGTTCTTCGCGACCCGCAACGCGCGCTCGCCAAACGCGCGCAGGTTTCTGTGACCCCGGAAGCCGCGGTCTTCGATGTGCGCGGCCACCTGGTCTATCACGGGCGCATCGACAATTGGTTTGAGGATTTTGGCCGTGCGCGTCCGGCTCCCACCACGCACGAACTTGCTGATGCTATCGTTGCCGCCGTCAGTGGCCATCCGGCAACGTTGCCGAGCGTACCCGCCGTCGGCTGCTTTCTATCCGATCTATCATGAGCCTGCCTGTCAGGAACCCGCTTGTCAGCAAGAATTTCCGCGATTTTTTTTCTCTCGCGTTGGCGGCGCTCTTCGCAGTCTCCGTGATTGGCGTTGGCGTTTGTGCCGACGCCACTCGTTCGCGCATTCTCGCACCGCCTGGTCGGCCTCCACACCAGACTGCGCCCGCAGCCGACGTAACCTTCAACCGCGACATCGCGCCCATAGTCTTTCACTTTTGCGCGCCCTGCCATCGCCCCGGCGAGGCTGGGCCCTTTCCGCTGCTCACCTACGACGACGCCCGCGCCCACGCGCGCCAAATCGTAGCCGTCACGCAGCGCCGCTACATGCCACCGTGGCTACCGGAACAAACCGACTTCCCCTTCGCCGGCGAACTTCGCCTGACGGCCGAACAGATCGCCATGTTCCGCGCGTGGTATGAAGAAGGTGAGCCGAAGGGCGACGCCAAGGATTTGCCGCCCGCGCCGAAATTTATCGCAGGCTGGCAACTCGGCAAACCGGATGTCACCCTGCAAGCTACGAAACCGTTTTTGCTGCCCGCAGGCGGCACCGATGCGTACTGGAATTTCGTCCTCCCTTTGCCGCTTGCGGAGACGCACTGGATCAAAGCCGTCGAAATCCGTCCCGGCAACAATCGCGTCGTGCATCACGCCAATCTCATCGTGGACCGCTCCGACTCCGCGCGCCGCCAGGAACCCGCGCCCGGCGACGGTTTCCCCGGCATGGAACTGCAAATCGAATCCGAACAGTTCGATCCCGACGGCCATTTTCTTTTCTGGAAGCCCGGCTCGCTGGTCACCCCGGAGCCCGCCACTATGGCGCTGCGGCTTGATCCCGGAAACGATCTCGTATTGAACACGCATTTGCAGCCCATTGGCAAAGCGGAATCGGTGCAACCCAGCGTCGGGCTGTATTTCACGTCGCAGGCCGCCACGCAATTTCCCGTGCTGCTGCAGCTTGAATGCGATAAGCAGCTGGATATTCCGCCGGGCGAGAAAAACTTCGTGGTACGCGACCAGTTCACGCTTCCCGTCGGCGTCGAGCTGCTGCAGATTTATCCGCACGCCCACTATCTCGGAAAGGACATGCTGGCGACGGCGCGGCTGCCGAGCGGCGAAGAAAAAACCCTGCTGCATATCGCGCGATGGGATTTGAACTGGCAAGCGGTCTACCGCTATGCCCAGGCCGTGGAATTGCCGGCTGGAACCACCATTGCCATGCGCTACGTCTACGACAATTCGCGCGACAATCTCGCCAATCCGCACGATCCGCCGCAACGCGTTGTCGCCGGCAATCGCGCCAGCGATGAAATGGCCCATCTTTGGCTGCAAGTTTTGCCGTTCGGCGCCGATGGCGGAACCTCCGGAGCGGCGGGGGACGCGGCACGTAGGTCCCTTGAGGAAGCGCTCGCGCGCCACCACATCGCCAACAATCCCGACGATTTTGCCGCGCACTACAATCTCGCCGCCCTGCTCCAGATGCGCGGCGAAACGCCGGAAGCCGCCGCGCAGTTTGCCGAAGCGCAGCGCCTGCGGCCCGGAGATTCCACCGTCGAGAACGCCTACGGCGCCGCGCTCCTCGCCATGGGCCAGCTGCCGGAAGCCGTCGAACATTTAACCGCCGCCGTCCACGCGCGCCCCGATTATTTCGACGCACGCTATAACCTGGGTTTGGCGCTCGCGCGTCACGAGGATTTCCGCTTGGCTGCCGAAGAATTTCGCGCGGCGGCAAGACTTAATCCCAACGATTCCAACGCCGAGGCAAACTGGGGCGGCGCACTAGCCGCTGCCGGCGACTTGCCGGAAGCCAAAACGCATCTCGAACGCGCGCTCCTACTAGATCCGAAGAACGCGATGGCCCGCGAGAATCTCGACCAGGTGCTGCAAGATATCCCGCATTAGCAGTCATTTTCCGTAGCGACTAAAAGCCCGACCCCCGCAGCCACGTGTGCAGCGTGACACCAAGCAAGTATTGCCGCCTCGGGAACGCGTTGCGCGATTCGCCCGCTCGCAGCGCGAATCGCAGTAGACTCGGGGAATAAAGGAGCGCCATGAAAGTCACACAAATCCGCAAGCCGGCCAAGGTCTTGGTGATTGATGTGGGCGGCACCAACGTCAAAATGCTAGCCACGGGCCAGAAAGAGCCGCGCAAATACCCCTCCGGCCCAACGATGACCGCGCAAAAAATGGTGCAGATCGTGAAGCAAGCCACGCGCGACTGGGACTACGACCGCATTGCGCTCGGCTATCCGGGGCCGATCATCAACGGCCACCCGTTGCGCGAGCCGCACAATCTCGGTTCAGGCTGGATGGGCTTCGACTTCCGCAAGGCGTTCGGCTGCCCAGTGAAGGTCATTAACGACGCCTCCATGCAAGCCCTTGGCAGCTACAAGGGTGGGAGCATGCTGTTCCTCGGGCTCGGCACGGGGCTCGGCTCCGCCATGATCGTCGAAGGCGTCCTGGAGCCCATGGAGCTCGCGCACCTGTTGTACAAGAAAGAAAAAACCTACGAAGACTACCTCGGCCTACGCGGCCTTGAGAGACTCGGCAAGAAGAAATGGCGCCAACACGTCGCCAAAATCACCAAAAAGCTGATGACCGCTCTGGAAGCCGATTACATCGTCCTCGGCGGCGGCAATGCGAAAAAACTAAAAGAATTGCCCGAGGGTACGCGCTTGGGCTCCAACGACAACGCGTTCCTGGGAGGGTTCCGCCTTTGGGAAACCGACGCACAGCCAGCGCCGCGAAAACTAACCTAAGACCACGCCAGCGACTGATTCTTGCTCCTCGCAATGGGTCGTCGATTCCGAATCGTCCGAGCCCCCAGTACTATTTTCTTTGAGAGTACCGGTACACGCCTTAGCAAGTAGGTCACTAAAAATCGCCTTTAACCTCCGCAGACTTAGAAATCTGTATCGAATCAAAGGAATCTATCTCCATTCAAATGAACACTTGCGCGAAAAAGGGGGGAGGGGGGTAGCCATCACAGCGCTTGATGTCAAAGCTTGAAGGCGTCGGCTTCTTGTACAATCCCGCGATGCGCATTTTGTTGATGAACATGTACTTTCCGCCAGATACCTCGGCGACCGCCAAGATGGCACTGTGGGTGGCAGAGCCGCTGGCGACGCGCCACGAGGTCACCGTACTCTGCGGCAGACCTTCCTACGATCCTACGGAGCGCCGAAGCTGGCGCTTTTCGCAAACGGAGGAGATGGGGCAATTGCGCGTAATTCGCGTCGGCTCAACGGATTATCCGCGCTTTAAGATGCAACGTCGCATGCTGAACTATCTGAGCTACGTGGCCCTGGCGGTGCCGCGTGCGCTGTTCATTCCCTGTGACGTGGTTTTGGCAATGACCGATCCGCCTTTTCAGGGCATCGTCGGAGCATTCGTTGCCATGCTGAAGGGCAAACCCTTTCTTTACAACATTCGCGACCTTTATCCAGACATGGCGGTGGGCGGCGCGCTCGTTCCGCCTGGTAAATTGGCGCGCGTTTGGGAATCCTTGCATCGTTGGGCGCTGCAGCGTGCGGCCTGTGTGATTGTACTGGGCGACGACATGCGCGCGCGCATTGTGGCGAAAGGTATCAACCCTGCTCGCGTGGTGGTGGTGCGTGATGGGGTCGAAATACCTGCGGCCGGCGCGAAGCCGCCCGAAATCGATGGCGATGTGGTGCGCGCGATTCGCGGAGATGCGCGATTTGTACTAGTTCACGCCGGAAATTTGGGATTTTACGGAGCTTGGGAAACGCTCATTGCGGCGGCAAAAAAACTGGCGGGCGATGGCGTGCGGCTGGTGTTTGTGGGAGATGGCGCGCAACGGTCGCGCGTGGAAGCACTTGCGCAAGACGCACCGAATATCGCGTTCCTGCCGTTCTTTCCGGCAAGCAAGATCTCATCGGTGTTGGCGGCGGCGGATGCGCACGTCATCACCATCAAGCGCGGGCTCGAAGGGGTGGTGGTGCCAAGCAAGCTTTACGGCATCCTTGCAGCGGGAAAACCGATTGTGGCGGTAGCGCCGGCGGAAACCGACGTAGCCACACTCGGGGCGAGGCAAGGCTTCGCGGTGTGTTGCGATCCGGACGCTCCGGAGCAAATGGTCATGGCAGTGCAATTACTTCTGCAGGATGAGTCTCAGAGGCAACGAATTGGGAGCGCAGCGCTGGCGGCCGCGCCCGGGTATGACCGCGCTGGCGAAGCGGCCAAATTCGAGCACATCGTCGCGGGCTTGGGCACCGAGGGGCGCCAGCTAAGCTAAACAAACAATGAGCTTTGATAGTTATTTTAGGAGTCGGTCAAGGTCTTGGTGGGGATGGCGCGAAAGCGCAATTGTATAGAAGCAAATTCAGTGAGAAGGTGGACCCGGCTCGTGGCGCGCAGACGGAACCCCTGGCTCTGCATCTAAGCCGTCGGGGTACAACCGCTCCCGTTTAGAAGGCCCGTAGGATTGGACACGAGGCGCAAACCTACACGGTTTTCACAATTGTTCCGCAACTGGAACCGCAGTACTGTGTTAGGGACGATTTAGGTACTGTAGTTTACGACTTTAGACGCCCGCCGAGGAGACCCACCCGGCGACGATGACAAAGTGCATTGCCAGCACACCCACCCGGGGCTGGTAGATTTGCTAAAAGTTTCTCGTTAGGTGAACGATGGACGCGGGACTACTGGCTTTTTTTATCGCTCTAGCGGCGTCGCTGACGCTGACGGCGCCAGTGCGCGCGTTCGCGCTGCGCGTTGGCATGGTGGATTTGCCCGGTCCGCGCAAGGTGCATCTGCAGCCGATTCCCTTGCTCGGTGGGGTAGCTATGTACGCGGCGGTGGTGCTGGCTATTCTTTTTGCGTTCCACGGGCCGGCGCGGGAACAGATCGTCGGCATCCTGGCGGGGGCCACGCTGGTGGCCGCCGTGGGCATCATGGACGACCGTGGCATACTGCATCATCAGGTGAAATTGTTCCTGGCGATGCCGATGGCCGCGGCGATTTTGCTGTTCACCGGCATTCATGCGCAGGTGTTCAGCGTTGTGCTGGGCGGGCGGAAGGGCGACGTCTTGGATGGGGCGCTGACCGTGATTTGGGTGGTTGGGATCACCGCTTCCTTCAGCATTCTTGATCATATGGACGGCTTGTGCGCGGGAATTGCGGCGATGGCCTCGATCTTTTTCGCCATGATCGCGTATTTAAACGGGCAATCACTGGTCACGGTGCTGGCGGCGGCAGTGCTCGGGGCGGCGACCGGCTTTTTGCGCTGGAATTTCAAGCCGGCAAAGATCTTCATGGGCGACGGCGGGGCGATGTTCCTGGGCTTTTTGATGGCCACGCTGGGGTTGAAGCTGCGCGTGGAGAATGCGAGTCACCTGTCCGGATGGCTGGCGCCGCTTTTGATTTTGAGCGTGACAATTTTTGATACCACGCTGGTGACCATTTCGCGGTCGCGACGCGGGTTTCTGCCTTTTACGACGCCGGGCAAGGATCACACCGCGCACCGGCTGGCGAACCTGGGACTGGGACAGCGCGGCGCGGTGTTGATGCTGTATGTGCTGGGCGCATTCGGCGGCGGGGTCGCGGTATTGATTGGGTATTTGTCCACGCGCGGCGCGTTATGGGTGGGACTGGGCGCCATCGTCATCATTCTGTTCGGTGTCTCCTGGCTGGAGCGTGCGCCGTACGAAAAGCAGGTCCGCAAGACGGCCTCCGCCGTTTGATCCCAACCCACGAAACTCGCAGCTGAAAATTGAATTGTTTCTCCACGCTGAGCGCCAGCCGAACGGTTGCCCTATTCTTCCCGCCTTCGTTATTGCCCGCGCTTCACGTAAAATATATTGCTCGTTCCATTCGCTCGTCACATTCCCTCGTCAACCCGAGGAAGAGTCACCGGAGATTTCATGGCCCAGGTTTATCCCTTTCGTGCGTTTCGTTATAACCCGGAGCGCGCCCGCGCACCGTTCGACAAATTACTGACGCAGCCGTATGACAAGATTTCTCCCGCGATGCAGGACAAATACTACGCAGCGGACGCGCACAACTTGATTACCGTGGAGAAAGGGCGGGCTTATCCCGGCGATACGCCGCAGAACAACGTGTACACGAGGGCGGCGGCCGCGCTTACGGAGTGGATGGCGCAAAGCATTGTGGCGCAGGATGCCAGGCCGGCATTTTACGGGTACACGCAGGAATATACCGTGCCCGGAACGGAGCAGCGGCTGACGCGCCGGGGATTTATCGGGGCGGGCGCGCTGGAAGAGTATTCGGCAGGAGTGGTGTTTCGGCACGAGCACACGCTATCCGGGCCGAAGGTGGACCGTTTGCAGATGCTGCGCCACACGCACACGCATACCGGGCAACTCTTTATGCTGTATTCGGATGCCGAGCGGCGCGTAGACAAGATTCTGGAGGATGGCGAAGCGAGCGCGGCACCGGTGACGGAGATGCGCGACGAGTATGACGTGGTGCACCGGCTGTGGATGTTCGCGGAGCCGGAGCGCGTGGCGTGGATCCAGGAGCTGATGGCCGGGCAGAAGTTGGTGATCGCCGATGGGCACCATCGCTACGAGACGGCGCTGAACTACCGCAACGAGTGCCGGACGCGGGCGGGGAAAATCATCGCGGACGCGCCCTATGAGCGGGCGATGATGACCTTCGTGAACACCCGCAGCGCGGGGTTGACGATTCTGCCGACGCACCGCGTAGTGGCGCACCTGCATGATTTCAACTGGACGGAAGTACGGCGGCATCTGGAACCGTGGTTTGCCGCGGAGGAATTTCCCATTGCAGATGAGGGTCGCAAGACGGAAGCGCGACAGAAATTCCTAGCGAGGTTAAGGGATCAGCGTGGCCAACGGGCGGTAGGAGCGTATCCTGTGGCCACCGGCGGAAAACGTGCGTTTTATGTTCTAACCTTGCGCCCGGGAGCGGACTTGGCGCGGCTGTTGCCCAACGTTTCGGCGCTGCAGCGGGAGTTGGATGTGGTGCTGCTGCACGAAGGGATACTGGAGCCGGCGCTGGGGATTACACCGCAGTCGGTAACCGCGGAGGCCAATCTGACCTATGAGCGGGAGGCTGCGGCGGCGCTGGACGCCGTGGATTCGGGCGCAGCGCAGGTAGCCTTTTTGTTGAATGCGTGCGACGTCGAGCAGGTGATGAAGATTGCCACCAGCGGGGAAGTGATGCCCCAGAAATCGACGGATTTTTTCCCGAAGTTGATGAGCGGGATTACGATGTACCGAGTAGATTAACGCGACGGCGAACTCCAAGAACAAAACGAGGCCGGGTTTGCGCCCGGCCCTGTAAAACTGAGGTTGAGTTAGCCCTTGGCGAAGCTGGCGACCGCTTCGGCTTCGGTGTTGTAGACCTCGAAGACCGTAAGCAGCTTGGTGATTTGCAGGACTTCCTGGAACTTGCTGCCGAGGTGGCAGAGGCGGAGGCCCGCGCCCTGGCTCTTGGCGCTATGGTGCGCGGCGACCAGCGTGCCGAGGCCGGCGCTGTCAATGAAGGTGATGTTGTCCATATTGAGGACAATGTTCTTTTTGCCTTCGGCGATCAGACTCTTGATTTTCTCGCGCAACGCGTTGCTTTCCTCGCCGAGCACGATGCGGCCGTCGAGAGCCACCACGGCAACGCCGTCCACTTCGCGATTCGTCATCTTCAATGCCACGTTATTTCCTCCTCGTCGCGGAAACAGGTCCGGCGGAAACCGGTCTGGAGCCACCGAGCTTATCAGATTTTAAGTCCATTGCGGTGCGGCGACCGGGAACGCGCGCCGCACAGCGATTTACAGATAAAACTTGCCGCCCGTGATAATGATCAATAGAAGTCCGCACAGGACATGTAATAGCCGCAGACCGTACAGATCAGCTTGCAATGCCGGGAATCGAGGCGCTGCGAGCAGACGGGACAATACCGCGAAACATCATCGCCCGGCGGCAGCGGATCAGATGCCGCCGCTGCGGCGCCGAATGGCAGCGCTGCGGAAGCTAACGGGTGCGCAGACACGGCTGGCGCTGGCTCACCCGCTCCCTGAAGTTGCTTCGCAAGGCTTCCCACGGCTGCACGGTTATAGCACATCCTCTGGCTTGGGGAAAAGCTGGCTGGCGGAAAAGGGCGGTTTCCGGCGGCTTTGCGGGGAAGGAGGGTGAAAGCACTTGAAACCCCGCGCGGTCCGCGCGCATCCCTATAAGTGTCCATGGTAGTATAGGGCTCAACCATTCGGTGCTCAGGAGTTCCATATGCGCCGTTCCATGATTGCCGCAGCGATTTTCCTCCTTCCTTTGACGGTGCAGGCACAGGTGCATGGCGGAGGCGGCGCGCGTGGCGGTGGTGGACACGCGATGATCAGTGCGCCCAGGGCAGCAGCGCCGAGCTTCAGCCGGGCGGGCGGCTCCGTTCCGAGCTATCGCGGCGCGCCATCCTCTTCGCGATCTTTGAGCATGTCCGGTATGCAGCGGAGCCCGGTTTATCGAGGCACGCGACCCGCCACTCGGACCTACAACCAACGGGGATATGTGCCGGACTTTACCGGCGTGCCAGGACTTGGTTTTGATTGGGTGCATTATGCGGCCGTGCATCCGGGGTATGGCCACGGCGGGCGCGGAACTAATGGGTCGCGCTACCGGGGTTACTTCCCGTTTTTTGATTCCGGATTCCTGTTGCCATACGCGGATTCTTACGATTATGGAGACGGGTATGCGGACGGACCGGCACAGACTGCGGCTTACTACGATGACGCTCCAGCGCCCCCAGATCAGGGCAGTGGGTACGTGGAACAGGCAGATCCCCGATCCTATGCCGCATCGCGTCCAGTGCACCCGTATGACGTCGTCGTGACGCCGCCGAATCCCAACGATGCCTATATTTTCGTGAAGCGCGATGGGTCGGTGTTTTTTGCGGTGGCCTATTCGTGGGATGCGGGATCGCTTTCATACATCACGCAGGAAGGTGTGCGGCGCAGCGTTTCGCGCGATGATTTGGATTTAACGGCCACGCAGCAGTTCAACGAACAGCGCGGATTTAATTTCCGCGTGCCAACCGCCTGAGCTGCTCGCAAACTATCCGACCGTTTTCCAGCGACAATTCACTGTTTGACTTGCGGTTTGGCGGGCTCCGGCATCACGTACCCGGACGTTGCGGGGAGCCCGGCACGCTCAAACTGCACCGTAGTGTGGTCAATAGAAAATTCCGAGGAGGCTTTGGCTTGGATGGCGGCGAGCAGGCGTTCGCATTCGTCCATGTGCATGTCCGGAACGCGAGCGTGCAGGCTAAGGGCGTTGTGGCTCCCGCCCAGGCACCAGATATGCAGGTCGTGCACTTCGTAAATGCCATCGATGGTGAGGATGGCGCGCGCGACTTCCTCGACGCCCATGCCGCGCGGACGCCCCTCCAGCAGCACATGGGAGGATTCGCGCAGGATGCCGATGCTGGACCACAGTACGAGCAGGCCGATGGCCAGCCCAAGCAGCGGATCAATCCACAGGATGCCGGTGTAGTGAATCAGCAACGCGCCGCCGATGATGGCGATGTTGGAGAGAGCGTCACCAAAGTTGTGCACCAGCACACTGCGAAGATTTAAATCTTCGCGCCCGCGTACCAGCGCAAGAGTGATACCGCCGTTCACGGCCAAGGCCGCCAGCGAAGTCCAGATCATCCAGCTTTCCACGACCGGAACGGGTGCACGAAAGCGTGTGACGGCTTCCCAGCCTAGCCATGCAGAGAGAAACACCAAGACCAGCGAATTGGTGAACGCGGCGAGGGTGCCGGCGCGATGGTAGCCGTAGGTTTTTTCGGCGTCCGCGGGGCGCTCGGCCCAGCGCATGGCGAGGTAGGAAATGCCCAGGGCGGGAACGTCAGAAAGA
>Ga0181537_10000853_pt1 | contig 28382 bp, 24 predicted proteins | sample PEATcosm2014_Bin_39_FD_119765 | JGI IMG/M metagenome (GOLD analysis project Ga0181537, IMG submission 119765) | Peatland microbial communities from MTU Mesocosm Facility, Houghton, MI, USA - PEATcosm2014_Bin23_10_metaG | ecosystem: Environmental > Terrestrial > Soil > Wetlands > Peat | place...
CTGATGGAAATGATCTGCCTCGTCGCCGACCTCGCCGAGTTGAAAGCGACTCCCGAGCGCGCCGCCACCGGCGTCGTGCTCGAAGCCAAACTCGATCGCGGCCGTGGACCTGTCGCCACCCTGCTGGTGCAGAATGGCACGCTCGTTGCCGGCGACAATTTCGTAGTCGGAAATGTCTACGGAAAAATCCGCGCCATGTTCGACGATCGCGGAAACGCGCTGCAGTCTGCACCGCCGTCAACGCCGGTTGAAATTCTGGGCATGGAAGGTTTGCCGCAGGCTGGAGATCAGTTCGTGGTCGTCGCCGATCGCGACAAGGCCCGCGGCATTTCCGAATATCGCGAGCAGAAAGCCCGCGAAGCCGCGCTGGCCAAGAGTTCTCGCGTGTCGCTCGAAGGCCTCGCCGAACAGATCAAGACCGCCGGCACCAAGGAACTCAACATCATCCTCAAGGGCGATGTGCAGGGGTCGGTCGAAGTGCTCAGCGATCTGCTGTCGCGGCTTTCGAACGAAAAAGTTCGGCTGCGTCTGCTGCGTTCGGGCGTGGGCGCCATCACCGAAACCGACGTGCTGCTGGCCTCGGCGTCGAACGCCATCATCATCGGCTTCAACGTGCGGCCGGAGCGCAAGGCCCAGGAACTCGCCGAGCAGGAAGAAGTGGACATCCGCCTGCACTCCATCATTTACGAACTGCAGGATGAGATCAAGCGCGCCATGACCGGCCTGCTCGAACCGACGATCAAGGAAACCTACCAGGGCCGCGCCGAGGTGCTCGAAGTCTTCCGCATCCCGAAGGTTGGGACGGTGGCCGGTTGCCGCGTGACCGATGGCCAGATCAAAAACAGCTCGGAAGTTCGCCTGCTGCGCGATGGCGCAGTCGTATTCAAGGGCAAAGTCGGATCGCTGCGCCGCTTCAAAGACGACGCCAAGGAAGTCACCAACGGCATGGAGTGCGGCATCTCGATTGCGAACTATGGCGACATCAAGGCCCGCGACGTGATCGAGGCGTTCGCCACCGAGAAGATCGCGGCCGAAGCGATGGTCTAGAAAATCGCTGTTGGTCGTTTGTCCCTTCGCCCTGCTCAGGGCAAGCTAGGAACGGTCGTTAGCAAAACCGCTCGGAGTGAAGATTCTTGGCGAACGACTAGCGACTAACGACAACGACCGGCATGATCGCCTTCCTCACCCTCGAACTCCACATCGAAGCCGCGCAATCGATCAAAGACCGGCGCCAGGTTGTACGCAGCTTGAAAGACCGGCTGCGTACCAGCTTCAACGTTTCCGTCGCCGAACTCGATGCCGCTGAACTCTGGAATCGCGCCACCATCGGCGTGGTCAGCATCTCCAATTCACGCGATTACCTCGATGGCCTGATGAAAAACGTGGAGCGCGCGGCCACGCGCATCGCCAACAATCACGGGGCGGAAGTCGCGGATTCGTTTGTGGAATTTCTGTAGGGTTTTCGGGCCTGTGCTCCGGGCCGCCGGGCTTCGCCCAGGCGAGACGGGCGAAGGCGCCCGTCGCCACACGAGTGTTAGCACCTAACACGTTGTTACCTCCGTACTTAACTCTCTCACCTCAAAGCACGCGACAATAGCGCTGCGCCTTCAGGTAGTGGTGCAGTTTGAATTTTTATGATCAAGAAGCCGTTACGTCATCCCGAGCGGAGCCGTTCTTCAGGCGAAGAGAGGGATCTCCCGCGGCACTACACTCGCGTCTGGAGCAAACTGCACCACCACGCGCATTCAGGGCGGCCGGTCAACGCTTGCACCCGATTTCTGTTATTCTCATACGTTTTCCCTGAGGTGGTCGGTCGTGGAGAAGCGTGGGCTGAAATATCATCGCGGGCGCGTCGGCGAGGCGCTGCGCGAGGAGATTGAAACGCTGGTCGAAGGCGAACTGGCCGATCCGCGGATTGGCCTGGTCAGCGTGACGGCCGTCCACATTGCCGACGATGGCCGCTCGGCGCAGGTTTGGGTCAACGTGGAAGGCGATGACGCAGACGCGGACGAGAGCCTGGAGGGCTTGGCTGCCGCGAAGGAATACATTCGGCACGAACTCGTGGAGCGTCTGCACCTGAGGCGCGCGCCGGAATTGTATTTCCGCCTGGACCGCGCGGAACAGGAAAAGGCGCGCGTGGAAGAATTGCTGGCGCGGGCCAAAAAGAGAAACGAGAAAAAAAACAAGACAGCCAAAGGACCCGGTGGAAAAAAGGCATAGCGACGTGCTCGAGGACGTGCTCCGGCAGATCGGACAGCATGAGCGATTCGTGCTGACTTCGCACGCCCGTCCCGACGGCGATGCCGTAGGCTCGGCGCTGGCCTGCTGCCAGGTTCTCCGCGCCATGGGCAAGCACGCCGACGTTGTACTGCACGACGGCGTTCCTCGCATTTATCGTTCGCTCCCATTTGCCGACGAAGTTGTCCAGTCCAGCCGCGTAATGGGCAGTTACGAAGCCGCGATCATTCTGGAATGTGACAGCATTCATCGCACCCGCCTCGAAGGCCTGGAAGATCGGTTTCTGATCAGCATTGACCATCACGTCAGTGGACGCCCCTTCGCCCACGTCAACTGGATCGATCCCCACGCCGTGGCCACGGCGGAAATGGTTTTCCGGCTGGCGCGCGAAGCCGGCGTGAAGTTTTCGCCCGAGGTTGCAACTTGCCTGTACACCGCGCTCATGACTGACACTGGTTCCTTCATGTTTCAGGGCACGAATGAGAATACTTTCTCTCTCGCGCGGGAACTGGTGCTGGCGGGTGCGGATCCCGCACACTGCGCGCGCGGAATTTATTTTGCCCACTCGGTCGGCAAGATTCGGCTGCTGGGCGAGGCCCTGCGCAATCTGAGCGTGGAAGGTTCCATCGGCTACGCGTGGGTGACCCAGGAGCAGATGGAGCGGTGCGCCGCGATTGAAGAAGATTGCGAAGGCCTGGTGAACTACGTTCTCTCGATCGGTGGCGTCGAGGTTGCGGCGTTTTTCCGCGAGTTGCCCGGCGGGCGATATCGCGTAAGCCTGCGCAGCAAGGGCAAACTTGACGTGGCTCAGGTCGCCGAAAGTTTCGGCGGAGGCGGTCACGAATGTGCCAGCGGATGCTCGGTCGATGGTCCACTCGGCGAAGCCTTGCGCCAGGTTCTGTTCCAGCTTCGCCGCGAGCCTTCCGTACAATAGAAACTATTTTTGATGGTTGAGCTTTGATTGCTGATTGAAAAGCCCGGACTGCCGGCAGGTGGGTCTCAATCAACAATCATCAATCAGCAATTTCCTCCATGAGCGCTCGCACCCGCACCGACGTTTTGTTGCTGGCAGGTTTCTGCGCGTTCCTGTTTTTCTACGGCATGGGGCAGTTCGGGCTGATTGGCGCCGACGAGCCGCGCTACGCGCAGGTGGCCCGCGAAATGCTTGAGCGTCACGACTGGATCACGCCCGTGCTGGGCGGCCATGCGTGGCTGGAGAAGCCTCCGTTGTATTACTGGCAGGCGATGCTGGCCTATTCAGTGCTGGGGGTGAGCGACGTGGCGGCACGGGTTCCGTCCGCGATTGACGCCACGCTCCTGGTGATTGCCATGTATATTTTCTTCCGCAGGTTTCGCCGCGGCGTGGAAGTAGACGCCGCGCTGATCACCGCTTCGTGCGCAGGAGTGATCGGTTACGCTCACGCCGCTTCCATGGACATGGCGCTGGCCGCGACTTTCGGCATTGGGATGCTCGCGTGGTGGTCGTGGCGCGAGACCGGACAGCGAATTTATCTTGCCTTGCTTTACGTTTGCATGGCGCTGGGTATGCTCGCCAAGGGGCCGGTCGCGCCATTTCTTGCGGGTGCTGTGATCGTGATCTTCGCAGCGGCGACTCGCGAATTCCGTCTCATCGCAAAAACGCTGTGGTTGCCGGGCATTCTTCTTTTCTGTGCGATCGCGCTGCCCTGGTACCTCGCGGCGCAAATACAGAACCCCCAATTCTTTCGCGAATTCATCCTGCAGCATAATCTCGCCCGCTTTTCCAGCGACCTGTATCACCACCGCCAGCCCTTCTGGTATTACCTGCCCGTTACCCTTCTCGCGCTGGTGCCGTGGACGGTTTTTGTGATCGCTGCGTTCGTCGAGTCGGTACGAGCCTGGTGGATGGAGCGCAAATCCGTTTCCGCCGAGCCGGATCTTGAATTGCAATTCAGCGTGTTCGCATGCTGCTGGCTTTCCGTGCCGGTCGCATTCTTCTCGATCTCGCAGTCGAAACTTCCCGGTTACATTCTTCCTGCGCTTCCTGCGGGAGGGGTGCTTCTCGCCGATTATCTGCGGCGGCATCTGGCGCAGGAGCATTTGGCCCAGCAGAAAGACGAGCAGGTATCGAAGGGACTTGTCGTTCTGCATGCCATGGTGGCTGCCGGCCTCATCGTTCCCTCAGTCCTAATCGCGTATCTCGTGACGATGCATCGGTTGCCTGCGGGACGGCCGCTGTTCATTGCGGTCACCGCGGCTGCCGCGCTGTGGGCCGCGATCGCGCTCACCCTGGCGAGCCGCTTAGGGCTGCGCATGCTGCGTTTCGTCACCCTGATTCCGGTGGTACTGTCGGTCGCTGCGGTATTGAAATTGGGAACCGTCGCGATTGATCAGATGCTGTCGGCGCGTCCGCTGCACCTCGTGATCGCCGAGGCGGAAATGCATCCGCTTCCGCTCGCAGTCTATGGCGTTTCCCGCGAACTGGAATACGGGCTCACGTTTTATCGTAATCAGCCGATTGTGCGGTACGAGCCGGGCGCCGTGCCCGCGGAGGAACACTTGCTGGTGGCTCCGGCAACCTGGAAGCTGAACGTCGCGAAGGAAACCGCGGGGCGGCGCGTGCTGTTTCTCGGCAACTACGCGCCGCAGGATGTGGATTATTACTGGGTTTCGGCGGCCGGCGCTGCCCCGTAAGCCGATGCCATTGTCATCTTGAGGCGCGAGTTGAACGCCTGTTGCCGCCCCGTGTTCGCCGCGTTTGCTTGCGGTCGAGGAACCCACTACACTCAAAATTTTGCCGCGTGATTTGCCGCCAGGACGCCCGCCACCCGGCGGCATCCGCCGGCAGGAGCCCCTTTTGGAAATTCTCGACCTCAGACATTTTTCGTCGGTGGATTTGCGTCCGCTGCTCGACGACGAGACCCAGGTCTGGTCGCGCCTGCTCTCGTGGGACTATGCGGGCTCGGCGGAAATGATTCTCCGTTATGTGGACGCAAAAATTCTTCCGGGCTACGCGGCGGTCGATCGCGGCCGCGTCTTCGGCTACTCATTTTTTGTCTACGAGGGCAGCAAGGGAGTGATCGGCGACCTCTACGTGCTCAACGGCAATCGCCTGCCCAACTCCCGCGAAGTCGAATTGAAGCTGCTCACCCACGTGATCGAGACGCTGCAGCAGTCGCCGGGAATTCACCGCGTGGAGGCGCAACTGCTCGCGCACGAGGCCAACGTAGTTTCGCGCCCGTTTCTGGATACCGGTTTCCAGCGGCACCCGCGCTTATTCATGACGCTGGCGTTGAACAACGACACGAGCGCGCCCGAGAATGTCCCCACGCATCCTGAAGCCGTTCATCCTGAAGTTGAGATTCGTCCCTGGACCGATGCCGACTATCAGCCCTCGGCGGCGGTCATCACCGCGGCGTATCGCGGCCACGTTGATGCGCAGATCAACGACCAGTACCATACTCTCAGCGGATCGCTGCGCTTCCTGAATAACATTGTGCGCTTCCCGGGATGCGGCGTCTTCGATGCCGAGTCGTCGTTCGTGGCGGTTGACCGCAAGGCGAAGAATATGATCGGCCTGATTCTGTGCTCACGCGTGCGCAAGGACGTGGGACATGTCACCCAGATTTGCATCCTGCCGGAGTATCGCTCGCGCGGCATCGGCGAGTCGCTGCTGGCGGCCACGCAAGCCAGCCTGCGGAAAAGGTATCTCACACTCTTGTCGCTGACCGTGACGGAAGCGAACGTGCGGGCGGTAACGCTTTACCGCCGCCTGCATTTCGAATCGAAAAAAATTTTCGATGCTTTCGTGTGGCAGGGGTAGAAGCTACTAGCTACTAGCTTCTAGCAAAACGCTTCTTGCCCTCCGCGGTCGCAATCGTGTTTGAACTCGTCAGGCCGTGGGAGGTTCAGGTGCCACAGAGGCTTCAAGAAGAAGTTAAGGCGTCGGAGTAGGACGCTTGAACCAGGGAAGCGATGAAGAGTTTCAAGCTAGAAACTAGAAGCTATTTCCTCAACAGCCACATTGCCCAGCCCGCTGCCAGCACGCCGCCCAGAAACATCACAAAACAATAAAGACCGTAGCGCACCATGTCGCGCGTGTTCTCGCGGTGCGTAATACCAAACACGATCGACGTGAATAGGGCAAACACGGCGGCCGCGCTGAAATGATTGAGCGTAATCGTCATAATATACAGACTCGGAATCTACGGCAGCCCCCCCACGCGCGGTTTAGCTGATGGCGGACAGCTGATAGCTGATAGCTGTTTCACTTCTTCTTCCCGATGGCGATGTGATATGCGTCGGCGACTGCGATAAAGTTCAGCAGCCCCGCCACAATCATGAATTTCGTTCCGTAATCCGCGGTGGCGAACGCGATCGCGCCCTGGCCCCAGTCATTGGCCAGCGTCAAAATGTAAATCCCACCCGCGCCCACATCGCCGATGAAGCCGAGAATGTCGAGGATGTCGCCGCCGTTCGCCTTGTAGATGCGGCCCTGCATCGCCAGGCCCAGCACAAACAAGGTCATGATCGAGACGAAGAGCAGAAGGCCGCGAATCCAGCGCTTCTGGATCATGTGTCCCGCGCCCGGAATCAGCCAGCCAATCGCGGGGGCCAGCACCGACATCATGCTTACCGGTTCCGCCGGCGCGGCCTTCGCTTTTTCTGCGGTCGAATTTGCCATTCAGATATTCACAATCTCGCGTTGAATTTTTCCCGTCACTTCGGCGGACTTGTCGCGCACCAGCACATCCACTTCGAGACGCACGCCAAACTCCGGCAGGTAGATGCCGGGCTCGATGGAGAAGCACGAGTTGGGAAGAATCTGCCGCTCGTCGTGAATCTCCAGATCGTCCATGTTGGCCCCGTTGGAATGGACGTCGGTGCCAATGGAATGTCCCGTGCGATGGATAAAATAATCGCCATAACCGGCCTTCTGGATATGGCTGCGGGTGGCGCGATCAACTTCCCATCCGGCGATGCGGCGGCCGGAGCTGACGGCGTCGAGCACGATCTTCACCCCGGCGTCGCGCGCGTCGCGTACGATCTCGAAAATTGCCCGCATCCGCTCCGACGGCGCCGCGCCCACAAAACCCACCCACGTAATGTCGTAGTAGACCGCGTTCGGCGTATTCTTCTTGCCCCAAACGTCGAGCAGAACCAGATCGCCTTCGCGAATGGGCACAGGATGGCTGGCATGCGGCTCGTAGTGCGGATTGCCGGCGTTGGCGTTGACGGCCACAATCGGCGGATCGTCGGTCAGCAGATTTTCGCGGGCGAATACCTCCATAAACCACTGCTGAATTTCGTGTTCCTTCGTGCCGCCGTTGCGCACGCGCTTGCCGATTTCCTTGAACGCTTCCGCCACAATGGAATCAATGCTGTCGCGCGCCGCGAAGTGCGATTGAATCTGCTCTGCGCTCCAGGTGGATTCGAATTGCGCCACCAGATCGGCCGAACTGACCACGTTCTTGCCCAGCCCGCGCAGCAGATCAATAGTGCCGCCATCCACCAGCGAAATCGTGAAGACGCTGTTGTTTGGCGAATACTGCATGGCGAGATCGCGATGTTTCGCCAGAATCTGCTTGAGCTGGTCGAACAATTCCTGCCAGCCGGAATATTGATACTTCTTGCCGGGCAGCGAATCTAGGTGTCCGGCTTCAATCTTGTGTACCAGCTTTACCGGTTCGCCTTCGGCGGGAATCAGGTAAAACCAGCGCCGCGTCACCATCAGGCCCGCGGGCAGCCCCAGCACGCGGTAGGCGATCGGATCACGATGATGGTGGTCGTAAAACAGCCACGCGTCAATATTGCGTTCGCGCAGCGCGGACTGGATGGCAGCGAGGTCCATGGGCAAACTCCTATTGTAAACAAGAGGATGAATTTGAGCGAATCGCGGCGGGCAGCGCGGGAAAAGTAGCGCGGGGACAAGCACAGCCCATGTGGGGACAGCCGCTCTCGGCTGTCCAGTCGAGCGCAGCTCGACAGCCGCGCCACAGATGCCGCAATTTTCGAGTCGCAGTTATTTCGAGTCGAACCGGCGCCACCACTTTTGCTAAACTCCGCAGAATGTCCGCGCCCGCCGAACCCATCCCGCTCCCACGCGCCCGCATCGAATCCATCGACGTGCTGCGCGGGGTAATCATGATCATCATGGCCCTCGATCATGTGCGCGATTTCTTTGGCAATTCCGGCCTGAATCCCACCGACCCGGCCACCACCACGATCCCGCTGTTTTTCACGCGCTGGATCACCCACTTCTGCGCTCCCGTTTTCTTCCTGCTCACCGGCACCGGAGCCTATCTCGCGTCGCGAAAAAAATCCAAGCGCGAGCTGTCGTGGTTTCTCTTCACGCGCGGCCTCTGGCTGATTTTTCTGGAAATCGTAGTGACCCGTTGTTTCGGTTGGCAGTTCAACTTCGACTATCACGTTCTCATGCTGATCGTCTTGTGGGCGCTGGGTTGGGCCATGATAGTGCTGTCGGTATTGGTCTATCTGCCGGCGTGGGCCGTGGCTGCTTTCGGTATGGTGATGATCGCAACTCACAATCTGTTCGACTCCGTGGATTCGTCCAATCCGCTCTGGTCCATTCTGCACTCGCCCAATTTTCTCTGGCATAGTCCGGGCCACACCGTGTTTGTGATCTACGTTCTCATTCCGTGGGTTGGAGTCACTGCGGCGGGCTACGGCCTGGGGCAGATTTACAACTGGCCATCGGCGCGCCGCAGGGCCTTCCTGTTACCGCTCGGCCTCGGCCTGAGCGCAGGCTTCATCATCCTGCGCGCTCTCAACCATTACGGCGATCCCCAGCCCTGGTCGACGCAGAGATCAGAAGTGTTTACCCTGCTGTCATTTCTAAATACGACAAAATATCCTCCGTCGCTGCTATACCTGTTGATGACGCTTGGTCCGGCCATGCTTTTACTTTGGGCCATGGATGCCGCAACGCCGCGCTACCTGCGGCCTGCGCTCACCGTCGGTAAAGTGCCGATGTTCTATTACTTGTTGCATATTCCGCTCATCCATCTCCTTGCCGTCGCCGTCTGCTATGCGCGCTACGGCCAGGTGCACTGGATGTTCGAATCGCCCAACCTCGGCGCCTTTCCTATTACTAAGCCGCCGGGCTGGGGATATTCCTTGCCCATCGTCTACCTGGTGTGGGCCTGCGTGGTGCTGACGTTGTATCCGCTGTGCCGCTGGTTTGCCGGTGTGCGGCAGCGCCGCAGCGAGGCATGGCTGAGTTATTTCTGAAGTCCGACGACTGTAAGAAGAAGCCGCGGAGCGGCGAAAGAATGCAGCCCACGGCGCAAGCCGTGGGTCACAGGGGAAACATGAACCACCCCAGAGGGGCGGTAGATTCGCGGTCAGCGCGTCACGCCCTGTCGGTAGCCAGAATCTTCCGTTTCACGGAACTCGGCAGCGTCTCGCACGCCGTTCGCAGCACCAGCCTCGGCGCCCGCCCGCGAATCTCCATCAGATACGGCACGGCCCGCTTCGCATCGTACTTCGCGGTCTCCCGCAGAAGCCAGCCCAGGCCTTTCTGCACCATGTCGTCCTCGTCACCGAGCAGCGCGTTGGAAAGCTTCACGATTTGGGGGAAGAACATTTTCACTCTCGTCCCGCGAATCAACGCCACGCAAGCGGCCCTCCGGTGCCAGCGCTTCGGCGACTTCGCCCACCGAAAAGCATTCTTGACCCGCGCCGGCTTGGCCGCCATCATTGGCGCGATCAGGTCGTGCACCAGCGCGTCGTGATCAGCCCAACTGCTGATGCGGTCCAGCCACGACTCGAACATGCGAAACTCCCGGTCACCAAGCTGCGCGTCCATCTTCTCGAGCAGAAACACGGCAGCAATTTTTTCTTCGAGCACCGCACCGGAGAACAGCTCATCCGCGATCTTCACCAGGAAGTCGAGATCGTGTTCCCGCAAGATCTCCCGGCGGCAGCGCCGCACCGCCCGCCGCAAATCGCCGGTATACCAGCCGTGCGACTTGATCTCATCCTTGAAGAACCACTGCACCCCCGCGGCATGCTTGGCCGAACCGCCGCCTTTGAGCGCGGTCCGAATCTGCGCCGCCACATCTGCCGGCGAGCCTTCCAACTGTCCGGAGCTTTCCGGCAGCGCCGATTTTCCAGCGCGCGTCATTTTATTTCCCTTCGACCGTTTCCACACGGATGACCCGATCGTAAATCCACAGCAGCAGCGTGGTGGCAAGACCGACCGCTACGATCGACCACCATACCAGCTTCGGCTGGCGCATCTGCTCTCCGAAATGATGGATCAGCCATCCCCCGAGCGGTCCGCCGATGAACGACCCCAGGCCGAGAGGAAGGAAAGCGAAGCCCATGTACGTTCCCTGCTGGTCGGGAGGAGCGAGGCGAGACACGTAATCGTAATATCGAGGCTGCTGGATAATCTCGCCGACGGCGACCACGACCAGGGTCGCGACTGCCATCCACACGGAGGGATGCACGACGAGCAGGATCCACGCCACGCTCGAGATCAAAGTCCCCAGTACGATCGCGTGAAACGGATGCATTCGTTTAGTCAGGAACCCGATCAACATCGTGAACACGATCACCACCAGAGGATCGGTCACCAGAATCAGCTCCGTGTCAGCCTTGGGATCGATGTAGGCAGAAATGTAGAGCGGGAGCGCGATGAATTCCTGCCAGAAGACAATCCAATATCCCGTGAAGATGACCAGGAATAGCATGAAGCGCGGGTTCGACAGCACGGTCAAAAAGTTCTTTCCCACCTGACCGAGAGTTACTGCCGGCGCGTCGGTGGCACGCCTCGGTTCTTTGAAAAACAATAAAACGAAAAACAACATCGCAAACACGCTCACGGCGGCCATGCGGAACACATTTTCCATGCCACCATGCCGGTGGACCCAGGAAGCCAGATAGGGCCCAGCGGTGCTGCCAACATTCACCAGCGTGTAGTAGATGGAATATCCGACGGAGCGAACATTTTCTTTAGAAGCGCGAGCCGTGGTGCCAACCACGCTGGGCTTCACCAGGGCGACCCCCAGCGCGGGCAATGTCAACACGATCGCGACCAGCGTCACCAGCGGAACCGCACTGCGCACAGGCGCAAACCAGTCTGCCCCAATCGATCCCAGAGTGAAGTAAGCAATGCTGAGGAATAGATAAGCCAGCGAAAGCGCGCGCCGAAAACCGAGCCGGTCGGCGATAGCACCGCCAAATACCGCCATCACCCAGACCCAGCCGCCGAACATTCCGGAAAGACTCCCGGCGCGTTGCACGTCGAAGTGCAGGCCCTCGTGCAAATAGCGCGCCAACACGGCAAACACGGCGTAGTAGGAAAGCCGCTCAAAAAGTTCGCTGATGTTCGCGACCCAGAACGGCCGTTCAAACCCGGTGCGGATTTCCTCGAAACGTTGCGAGAAGGTCAAGATGGCTCCTGTGCTTGTGTGGCGCGGGCACTCTTGCCCGCGACTGCCCGCGCCGTGCGTGAAAGCCGGCGACTCTAAGTCGTCTTTATCCGATGAGTGCTCGCACCTGTCGTGCCGTCACTCCCGCCACGCGAATAACTTTAGTCCGCCTGCTCTGGCCGGAGGCAATGGTAACGGAAGATCGCGGCACCTTCAAAAGCTTCGCGAAAAATTCGATACACGCCTCGTTAGCCCGTCCTTCCACCGGAGGCGCAGTCAGAGAGACTTTCAGGGCATCGCCGATCTCGCCGGTGACCGCATTCCGCTTCGCGCGCGGATGAACTTGACGGCAAAGCCGACGCCGCCGTCCGATTCCTGAAGGGGAATCATTTCATGGTTCCTCTGTGTCCCCTGTGTCCTCCGTGGTTAAGGTTTAGTTGTGGTTAAGGTTTAGTTCGCTCCCCGAAAATCGCCGTACCCACCCGCACACAAGTCGACCCTTCCTCGATCGCCACTTCGAAATCATGCGACATCCCGATGGAAAGCACGTCCATACCGATCGCCGAGAGCTTGCGCCCGGCAATCGCATCGCGCAACTCCCGCAGCTTGCGAAAGTAAGGCCGCGCGCCCTCGGGATCATCGGTGAACGGAGGCACAGTCATCAGCCCGCGAAACTCCAGCGCTTCAAACCGCGGACAAGCCAACAGCAGTTCTTCCAATTCCCGCGAATCCGGCGCGACTCCGCTCTTCGCGGCTTCTCCCCCAACATTGATTTCGACGAGCACGCTCAACTTCTTTCCTGAACTGCGCGCCGCCACGTCCAGTTTTTCGGCCAGCTTCACCGAATCCACTGAATCCACGGCGCTGAATAATTCCGTCGTCTTGCCAGCCTTGTTGGTCTGCAAATGCCCGATCATGTGCCACTCGGCTTCCGCCAGATCGCGCAGCGCCCCTGCCTTCCCGGCAAACTCCTGCACCCGATTTTCGCCGAACAGCCGAAGTCCAGCATGATAGGCCTCGCGAATCCGTTCCGGCGGATGCGTCTTGCTCACCGCCATCAGCGCGATTTCTTCCGGACGCCGCCCCGCGCGCCGCGCGGCCGACTCGATCCGCCGCTGAATCGCCGCAATGTTTTCTGGGATAGACATGACGATGATAGACATGACGATCAAGCACAAAATGCGAAACCACAGAGGACACAGAGTACACAGAGGAATTCTCCACAACCTCCGTGTACTCTGTGTCCTCTGTGGTTAACCAGCCTACATGATGGCGGTCGGAGGCGCCGGCTCGCTGGGATCTCCGGCGGCCGTAACCGGCAAAGAGATCATCAAGGCTGCCAGGCCGGCGAGCACAATCATTCCCCCCACCAGATAAGACGGATCGCTGAAGATTTGCGGAGGGTGATTCGGAGCGCCCCAGCTGGGAACAAACTGCAGTCCGGCCCAAACCAGCCCCAGCAAGGCTTCGCCGGCGATCAGCCCGGAAGCGACCAGCACTCCGGCATTTTCCACGCGTGCTTTTTGCGCGCTATTGAAGCCGCGGCGCTCGGCCACCCAGTCGCCGAGAGAACGGAAAGCTCCACCCACAAAAATTGCGAACGTGGTGCCGAACGGCAGGTACATGCCGACCGCAACCAGCATCGGGCTCTTCACCTGCATCATGATCATCGCGATGCCGAACAGAATTCCCACCACTACCAGGGGCCACGCCATATCATGGCCTACAATGCCCAACGCCAGCGTCGCCATCAGACCGGCTTGCGGTGCGGGTAGTTCAGGCCCGCCGAAGCCCACGCCGCCGGCTCGAATGCTGCCCTCATGCAGCAGCATCAGCGGCCAATACATCACCAGGCTCGCCACCACCACCGCAATCAATTCCGCGGTCTGAATCAGCTTGGGCGTGCCGCCCAGAATGTAGCCCACCTTGAAGTCTTGCAAAAGTTCGCCCGCCACCGCCGACGAAACGCAAACCACGGCCGCCACTCCCAGAACCGCAGCTACTCCCGACGTCCCGGAAACTCCCAGCGCAACCATCAGCAGCGCGGCAATCAGCAGCGTCGACAAGGTCAATCCAGAGATCGGATTATTCGACGAGCCAATGAATCCCACCAGATTCCCCGACACCGTAGCAAAGAAAAATCCCACCAGAATCATGACCACGGCGGCCAGAATCGCGGGCCAGAGCAGGCCTGAGAGTTTGATGTAAAGCAGGCACATCAGAACAAACATTCCGGCGATCAAACCAAAAACTATTTTCGAGCTCATGTAGCGTTCGGTGCGCGGCAGCTTGGCCTGCTGGTCGGCCGTCTGGCGCAAATCGGCGAATGCCTTGCCCAGCCCGGCAGTCAGGCTGGCGCGCATTTTGAACAATGTATAGGCGGCGCCCACCAGCATGCCGCCGACGGCGATCGGCCGCACAATGTAGCGCCACACCGCATCCGCCATGGTCGCCCAATTGTCGGGAGTGTCAGCGGGCATGTAGGCCTTGAGTTGCGGCCCAAGAAAAAAGATGAGCAGAGGAACCATCAATCCCCAGGCCAGCACGCTTCCCGCAAATTGAATCGACGCCAGCCGGATGCCAATGATGTATCCGACTCCGAGATAGGCCGGACTCACGCTGGGCGCGGCAAACACCGTGGTGCCTCCGGTGGCGAGCACGTGCGTGCTTCCGGTCGTGCCCAGACGAACCTGACTGTGTCCCAGACTGCCGACGCCGACGTGCAGGTCGGTGTCGGCGGCGAACAGGCCGAATTTTCCGAGGATATAAATCACTCCGCCCAGGCCGATATTCCAGAAAAGATATTTCGCAGCCTGCGCACCGCGCTGCCCAGCCTTGTGAATCTCCGACGCCGCCAGCGATTCCGGAAACGGCAACTCCGGATCTTCCACCATTCCCCGCCGCACCAGGGAAATAAACAGAACTCCCAGAATGCTCCCCACCATGATCAGCGCTGTCGATTTCCAGTAAGCGTCGCCGGGCCGGAACGACGGCCACGCCTTCGCCAGCACAAACGCTGGCAGCGTGAAGATGGCTCCGGCGGCCACCGACTCACCGATCGAGCCCGCGGTTCGCGCAATATTTTCCTCCAGCAGCGAGCCTTTCCACGCCCGCATGGCCGCCATGGCAATGACCGCCGCGGGATACGTCGCCGCGATCGTGATGCCGGCGCGCAGGCCCAGGTAAGCGTTGGCCGCGCCCAGCACCACCGTCATCAAGAGTCCGAGCAGGATGGCCCGCAGCGTGAACTCTTTCATCTCCATCGTTTCCGGCACATAAGGCACGTGCTTCTTCCTGCCGGGCGCTTCATTCGGGGGATTGCTCGCGGGACCACTCATAGACGAAATCCTTTGAGAGCGGGATGAAAACCAAGTTGGCGGAATACGTGTCGAAACATCTGGCGAAAGATAGAACGGCGCACCTTAGCACGCGGCCTGCCCGCATGACAAGTGCACTGCGAGCGGGTGCCCCATCCTTGTCGCGTTTTGGGCGACAGGGTGGGGAATTTGACTCCGACAACGATCCGAGACCAGCCTGCCTTGCTTCCAATTGTGAAGGTCAAGATCCCCACTCTGTCGCAAAGAGGCGACAAGGGTGGGGCACCCGGGAAAGAAAAACTTTCAATGATGGCCTCCACGCTCCGCGATCAGCCGCATTGCCGGCTCGCTCACCCACGTGTGACCGGGATAACCCGGACCGTGAAATCGCTCGCCCCAGGCGATCGGCGTAACGTCGCGGTATTCGTGCATGGATTCGTCAGGGACGAAACGCAGCCGCTTGCGCAGCGACGCGCGCGCATTCGGATCGGCGCCGTGGTCGAGCAGCAGGCGGGCGAACTCGGCGTCCCGCTGCCGCCCGCAAAGATACGCTTGCGAAACCACGCAGCCGAACAGCGGCGTGTGCCCGCCGAAACCGTCGGCGTCAATCTCGGCCTTGGCGTTCACGTCGGCGCCGTGCTCGATCAGCCAGCGCGCGATCTCGATCTCGTCAAAATCCGCGCAGATATGCAGCAGCGTCGTCCCATCCAGCGGAGTGCCGTGCAGGCCAAAAGAGTGGTCGGTACTGCATCCCAGCGCGGGCGGATAAATTTCCTCATGCGAGAACGTTCGATTCACAACCTGCGGATCGCGCCGCCAATGCTCTTCCAGCAAATCAATGCGGCCGCGATGCACCGCCATCACCGGAGTGTCGGGTAAACTCACGCCACGCCCGGCCACCAGCTCAAGGCATCGATGTTTTTGTTCCGGCCCGCGGCAATAAGTTTGCAATAGCAACGCGACGGGCGCCAGCCGGTCGCCGTGCTGGTCGGCGAGTTCGGCGCCCAGGCCGAGCAGAAAGGCGAGGCCATCCGCATTCAGAGTTTCGCACGGACCCATCACCAGTCCCGGAACCACACGCGCCCCCATGGCGTGCAGGCGCCGCGCAGTTTCGAGCTGGCCCTGCAGGCAGGCGCGGTCGAAAGCATGCTGAAGATCCTCCGCGCCCATCTCGCGCAGCATCGCGATAATCGCATCCTGACCAACGTTCGCCGCATACGACATCGGCGGACCCCAGTTGCTGTCGGCGATGCCCCGCGCGCTTTCGTGCAGCAGCCGCGGATCTTTCCGCACCAGCTTCCGTACCGTCTCCACATCGCCGCGCCAAATCGCGTCGGTCATGCGGCAAGCAGTCACCAGCCGCGGCCAGCTCGGCAGCCCGTAGCTGCGCGCCAGCGCCGCCTGGGCGTCCGCCAGTTTAACGTCAGCGAGATTGATGGCCGAGGGATCGGTGGGAAACTTGTCTTGCTGAGGATGATGCTCGCGCAGCTCGGCAACGGCGGCCGCGTCTCCACGCTTCACCGCGCGCAGCAAATCCTTGGCCTGATGTTTGAGTTGATCGAGATTGGGGCGAACCGGAAAGTGGCGATCGTGAAACTGCTTTGCAGGCTTCGAAGACGCAGGGTCGGATGCCATGGACGGACCTCCTTCGTAGTCATGCCCGGGGTCCGGTGCAGCGGGCGAAAAGGAGGTTCGTGAGAACCTTGGATTTCAAACTTCGCTCAGGTGGACTCAGTCCTGTCCGCGGACGGGCGGCGTCCTGTACGCCGCCCACAGTATACCGCACAGCAGCGACGACGCCCGAGGCTTCTGGATGTTCGCTGGTGGGTCAGTTTGAATTTGCTTTGAAAGGGCGCGGCTTCAGCCGCGCCGTAAGATCACGAAATTAACCGCGGCTTTAGCCGCCGCAGTGCGTGTTTCGTGGAAACCAAACCCGCCACCGGATGTCCCTGCATCATCCGTCAGGATGCCTGAGTCCAAAGCGCCGGGCATGCATCTAGTGCAGGCATGGCCAACTCGACGGAATTCAAACTCGACGAAGCGATCGCACTTCTTGCCCGCACTCCCGCAGCTCTGGACGCGCTCTTGCGCGGGCTGCCCAATATCTGGGCGAGTCGCAACGAAGCTCGCGGCAACGAAGGCAACGACACCTGGAGCGCATTCGACATCATCGGCCACCTGATTGTCGGCGAGCGCACCGACTGGATGCCGCGGGCGCGGATCATACTCGAGAAAGGTGAAGCGCGGGCCTTTGATCCCTTCGACCGCTTTGCCCAGTCAAAAGAGAGTCGAGGCAAGTCGCTCGATGAGCTCCTGGATGAGTTTGCGCGCGTGCGAAAAGAGAATCTCGCCGCGCTGCAGGCACTGAATTTACAGCCCGCAGACTTGGCCCGCCGCGGAAAGCATCCGGCCCTGGGAGTGGTGACGCTGGCGGAACTCCTGGCGACCTGGGCGGTGCACGATCTCACTCATCTGCATCAACTCTCGCGTGTAATGGCCCACCAGTATTGTGACGCAGTCGGCCCCTGGAGCGCCTACCTGGGCGTGCTGCACTGCACCGGCCACAGCGCATAGAACGCGCTAAGCCGCATAAATATTGCGGGTGTCGCTGGCTACTTAACGTCGTTAACCAGATACAAATCGGAAAGCGTCCGTCCATATTCGTAGACGTAATTATTTCCATCGGGCGTAATCAGAATGGCGCTGATATCGGTGACCCCGGAAACATCAGGCGGCACAAGTTGTTTCCAGAATTGTCTGTGTCCCGTAGCCAAATCCACCTTCTCCACTTTGGCCGGCACTTCACCCAGCCGGTACAAGAAAATGGAATGCCCATCGCTGGTAAAGCTGATAGGCGCGTCGCCCACCTCCAGCCCGGGGATGGGCCGAATTTCTCCGCCTTCGGCCGGCAACAATCCCGGCTTCTGATCCGGGCCGACCATCACAATCTGCGTGCCGTCCGGTGAAACGGCAAACAGGCTGGCGTTCACGCCTTCTCCCGTGATGGCCTTCGGCGCGCCGCCGTCTATATCCTGTACGTACAAACGAACTCCCTTGCCGGGCTCGTCGCCGGAGAACAGCAACCGCTTGCCGTCGGGAAACCAGCGCGTCCAGATGTGATTGATATTGTCATGCGTAAGCTGCCGCGCTTCGCCCGCGCCGGTCGGAAGCAGAAAAAACTGCACCGGAGGTTTCGGCAATCCACCCACTACCAATTTTTCATCCGGCGACAACGCCAGGCCCGAACCGTCGCCCAGTCGCACCGCCGGCGATCCATCGGTCTGGCGCAGATAAGCTGCATAATTCGCTCCGCCCGCCTCGCCCGATTCCGTGAACAAGAGCATCTTGCCGTCGGCCGAAAGATCTTTCGGCGCCGACCAGTCCATCCACGACAGGTCGCGTTCTTTGTTGCTGCCTCCCGTGAGTCCCACCATTCCGACGCGGGGCACGTCGCGCGTGAGCAGCACGCGGCCGTCGCGCGCCACATCCTGCAGAGTCAGCGTGCCCGGTTCGCGCGCCAGCAACCGCTCTTTCCCTGACACGGTGACGCCGGAAAGATATCGCCCGTATCCCAGCTTTGTGCTCGAGAACCAGATTTCTCCGCCCTTCGGCGCCCAGCCCAGGCCCCACACCGTTTCCCAGCCGGGCGAAAGTATTTTCACTTTGCCCGCCAGGTCCACCACCGCGATGGAGCCGGCATCGTCGCGGCGCACCGGGTGGTCAATGAACGCGATCATGTCGTTGCTGGGCGAGATGCGCGGATGGCTGATCCATCCTCCAGTCTGGTACAGAACCTTGCCGATGGGATACTCCAGCCGGCTCTGGCCGCCGAACTCCCGCACCACGGCAAAGTTTGTGCCGTCGGGCGACCAATCCGCCCACTGCACGTTTTCGAGGACCTCGCGCGGCGCTCCTCCGCCCAGCGGCACCCGGCCCAGCGTTCCTGCATTGATGTAAGGGTCCACATTGTGGCTGTGCAGCAGCACCGCCAGTTCCCCTTCGCCGGAAATGGAGAGCACTTCCGCATTGGCCAGCCCCATCGTCCGCGACTCCGGACTCTCCGGCCGGGTGGTATAGAGTTCGGTCGGATTACCCTCCCACGCCGCACTGTAGACGATGGTCTTGCCATCCGGCGCGAACCGCGCCATGCGAATCGTTCCACCACGGAAAGTAAGCTGACGATACGTAGGCGGCGTGATGCTGTTCGCCAGCCCCTCGCGATTTCCTTCCCAATAAGCTCCCGCGATGAGCGCGAGCGAAACCACAGTTCCCAAAGCGGCGAAAACCCAGCCCCGGCCTGTGCTCTTCTCCGCCATGGGCGCGGTAGCGACAACACCCGACGTCCCAGCCGCGCCTGAAGTTACGCCTGAAGTCATACCCGATGCGGCCGCTTCCGCCTGTCCCGCCGCTCGTGACGATGAATGCGACTCCGATTCCCGCTTCAGCCGCTGCAGGTCCACGCGAAAGTCAGAGGCTGCCTGATAGCGCAGCTTGGCGTCTTTTTCCAGCGCCTTCTCGAGAATCTGTTCCAGCCGCGGCGGCAGATTCGAATTCAGTTTCAGCGCGGGCGTCGGCTGGCGATGCAGAATCGCATCAAACACCGCGGCCGTCGTCGGCCCCGAGAAAGCCTGCCGCCCGGTTGCCATCTCATACAGAACAATGCCCAGCGAAAACAGATCGGTGCGCCCGTCCAGTTCGTCGCCCATGGCCTGTTCCGGCGACATGTAAGCCACCGTCCCCACCGCCACGCCGGGATTGGTCAAGTTCGGGCTCGCCGCCGTCGGCATGGAACTGGTTACCGATGAATCCCGCGCCGCCTGCTGCTCCGCCGTGTATTTCGCCAGGCCAAAGTCCAGCACCTTGGTTTGCCCGCTGCGGCTGATAAAAATATTCGCCGGCTTGATGTCGCGGTGCACAATGCCTTTGGCATGCGCAGCCGCGAGCGCGTCGGCAATCGCGATGGCCACATCCAGCAGTTCGGCCAGCCGCATCGGCTTGCCTTCAATCCGGTGCTTCAGCGTTTGGCCATCAATAAACTCCATGGCGATGTAGGCCGATCCGCCTTCTTCGCCAATGTCATAAATTGTGCAGATATTCGGGTGGTTCAAGCCGGAGGCCGTCTGCGCCTCCCGCCGGAACCGCTCCAGCGCCGCAGGATCTTTCGCCGTATCTTCGGAGAGAAATTTCAGCGCCACCGTGCGCTGCAGCCGCGAGTCTTCCGCCTTGTAAACCACACCCATGCCGCCGCCCCCCAGCTTCTCGAGGATGCGGTAGTGCGAGATGGTCCGGCCGATCATTGTCTACTTGTTGTCTACTTGTTGGGTTTCCGAATCGCTTCATCTTAAAGACGCAGCCCCCGCGAGTCAACGAATGAGCCGTCCGGAAGAGCCAGTATGCTTGTCATCCCGAGCAAGCGTTTTTTTGCGCAGCGAGGGATCTGGGCGAGCCGCGCGGTGCGTGGCGTTGTTTGCGACGCAATAATCGCGCGTTTGGCTCGCTTCCTTATGAGACTGCGCCTTCCCCGCTATCCCCTCCCGGTGGTAAAATATCCCTAATCGGTTCTTCCGCCCCTTCGCAGTCCGTCATTCCGAGGTGCATGATGACCAGCTCCCCCGATAGCGTATTCACTCCGAAATACCGTTGCCCCGATTGCGGCAGCCAGGATGGCTTCCGCTCGCGCCGGCGAACCTTGACCGAGCGTCTGATTCTCCCCGTGCTTCTGCTGCGCCCGGTGCGCTGCGGCGAATGTTTCCGCCGCGATTACCGCTGGATGTTTACCAGAGTGCACGACCGCCTGTCCGACGCGCCCAAAATCAGGCCCGGAAAACAGTCGGCGACCTCCCGGCGTAACGTTGCCTGACGCCGGTAGTGGCTCAGCTTGAATTCGCTTTGAAAGGGCGCGGCTTTCAGCCGCGCCGTAAGCATGGCGAAATCAATCGCGGCTTTAGCCGCAGCGGGACGTGTTTTCTTGGAAACTGACCCGCCACCTTGACCCCAGCAACGTTGCCTAACCGCGGCCCGCGCCGCTATACTGCATAGAGATGCAGGATCCATTGGCCGCGGAGGAATTCTGTCCGCGGAGACGATGAGGAGGCCGTCTTCAGCAGTAGCGAGGACCGAATCCGGGCTGGCCAGGCCACTGTAGCAGTAATAGGGCATTCTATTGTTCCGGGCATGGTTCGGCGTCAAGATGCGCTTCCCGAGCCAGCCTCCAGTTGGTTCCAGCGCGCCGCCGCCGGTCTGTTCTCCGTTCTGTTTCCTTCCGACTGCCGCCTGTGCGGCGACCCACTTCTGAATATTTCAAGGCTTCCCGTGTGCCCGGATTGCCTCGCCGGCATCGTTCCCGCCCGCGGCAAAGTTTGTTCGACTTGCGGCGAGCGCGTGCTTTCGTCCTACGCTGTCACCGATTCCGCGGGCCTGCGGCAGTGTCCGGTCTGCCGGCGCGTCGAGCGCCCGTTTGCGCGCGCCGTCGCCTACGGAAGTTATGACGGCGGCCTGCGCGAACTGATTCATCTGCTGAAATATAACGGCGTGCGCCCCGCTGCCCACGTGCTGGGACGCATGCTGGCCGAAGCCCTCACCGTGCTCGAACCGGAATTCGAGCAGGCGAGATTTGAGCAGGGCATGTTTGCCGACGCCACCGTCCTCGTCATTCCCGTGCCGCTGTACAAAACCCGGCGTTGGCAGCGTCGCTTCAATCAGGCCGAGTTGATCGCTCGCGCCGCGCTGAAACTTTTTCAGACGTCCGCGTCCCAAAATGTCCGCTTTCAGCTGGCTTCACACATTTTGCTGCGCACCCGCGACACGCATTCGCAGATTGGCCTGACCAGCCACCAGCGCCGCGAAAACCTGCGCGGAGCTTTTGCCGTCCCCCGTGCCGCCGAAGTCACTGGCCGCGATGTGCTCCTCGTGGATGATGTCTATACCACCGGCACCACGGCGACAGAATGTTCGCGCGTGCTGCGCCGCGCCGGAGCCCGCCGCGTGTGGGTCGCAACCGTGGCACGCACCATGAAACTGGCATCCAACTACGCAGAGTTCCGGCCAGGTGAGGATGAGGTCGAATCCGAAAATGTAGTCGAACCAACGAGCGCGGTGGGATAAAGCGTGGCGGGGTGATGTGGAAGAGCGGCGCTTTAGCGCCGCGTAAAGCGGGTGAAAAGGATCTGGGCTTCAGCCCCCGAGGGCACGAAGTTATGTCACTGAGGATGGAACACGACGCGGGACCACGCTACACCCCAGGCCTGTTCCCGCCCGCGGCCCTGCACCGCCCCGGGGACGGCCATGCTCTGCTCGCGCCCGTCCTGGTGCTCAACGCCTCTTACGAGCCCATCAATGTCTGCGCCGCGCGCCGCGCGCTGGTGCTCGTCCTCAAAGGCGTCGCCATGACCGAGGAAGAGAACGGACACTTCCTGCACTCCGCTCGCGTGGCCATGCGACTGCCCTCGGTGATCCGCCTGCTCGAGTACCGCCGCATCCCGCACCAGAGCCGCGCGCTTTCGCGCAAAAACATCCTGCTGCGCGACCGCAACACCTGCCAGTATTGCTCGACCGTATTGCCCTCGAGCGAACTCACGCTCGACCACGTCATCCCGCGCTCCCGCGGAGGCTCCTCCACCTGGGAAAATCTGGTCGCCTGCTGCCACGCCTGCAACCGCCGCAAAGGCAACCAGCATCCCGCCGAAGCCCACATGAAGCTGATGCGCGAACCCCGCGCCTTCAACCTGCACACCAGCCGCCACATCATGCGCCTGATGGGCCGCTCGGACGATAAGTGGCGCAAGTATTTGTTCTATTGACGTTCTGAAAAAAGCTGTCATCCATCAGCTCTCAGCTTTCGGCGAAATCGCCGCAGTCTCGTACCACCTCGACGGATTGTCATCCCGAGCGAAGCGAGGGACCTTGGTTTCAGCTGACAGCTGAGAACTGTAAGGAGGCGCCCATGACACTCCATCTCTCCGCTTTGCTCGCAATCCTCCTCATCAGCAGTGCGTCTCTCGTGGCACAAGACGAGCCCAAGCCGGTTCACCACACCTCATTTATCACGACCCGCCAAGGAAATTATCCCGACGGCCCGGACGTGATCGTCCACGCGACTGTTTCCCAGGACGATACCTTGATGTGCATGCTGGTGGGAGTGATCGACGAGACGCACAAGGCGTCGACCGCCTGCGTGGTCAAATTCAAAGACGGCGGCCAGCGCACGTTAGCCTTCAAAGAGTTCATGAAGGTCCCGACGGACAGTGAAATATCCCTGGAGTGCTCCGGCGAAGCGCCCCGGCATTGCGTGATCGAGATCAACGACCCGGTAAATCAACCGCCAGGCAAGTTGGCCGGGAAGTAAGCGCCGCGAATGCAACGTCCCGCGCCGCCCTTGTCATCCTGAGCGGCGCTTTTAGCCGCGAAGGATCTATGCAACTTGCCTCCAGAAAGGCGCTGTCGAAAAGTTGCACAGATCCTTCACTTCGCTCAGGATGACAACGCCGCGGGAGTTGGTTTAGTTGATGGCCGACAGCTGAGAGCTGACAGCTCCCTACGCCTTCGCATACTTAATCCACTTCAAAATTTCGGGCAGGTTCGGCCGCTTCCCGTAGATGAGTACGCCAATGCGGTAAATCCGCGCGCACAGCACCATAATTCCGGCAATCGTTCCAATCAGCACCACCAGCGACAACGCGATCTGCCACACCGGCGGCGTTTGCACCACGATGCGGGCATACATCAGGATGGGTGCGAAGAACGGGACCATCGACAGCCACACCATTGCCGGGGCGTCCGGCGTGCGCACCACTGGATTCAGCATGAACACCGACAGCACCAGCGGGATGACCACAATAAACTGGAGCTGCTGGCCCTCCTGCTCCGTCGTGGTGATGGCGCCGATCGCCGCATACATTGTGCTGTACAACAAATATCCCAAAAGAAAAAACGCCGCGAACGCGACCAGCACGCCGGGCGAAATCTGCAACTCACTGAACGAAGGTTGCATGGCCATCGCCGGCAACGCGAATGCCCCCGCCATCACCACCCAGACCAGAATCTGCGTCAGGCCCACCGCGCCCACGCCCAGCAGTTTCCCAACCATCAATTCCGTTGAAGATGCGGAAGACAGCAGCACTTCCAGAATGCGCGAATTTTTTTCTTCCAGCACCGACCGCATCACTGAGATGCCATACAACAGCACGGCCATGTACAGCAGCATGACCATAATGACAACTTCCAGCAACTTGCCGCCGCCGCTGCCCTTCGACTCCCGCCCGCGTTCCAGCCGCACCGCTTCGACTTTCACTGGCGTGAGTACCAAGTCCGCTTCGGTAGCGTTCACGCCATTCTTCGCCAGCCGCTCATATTCAATCACGTGGTTCAGCGCCTGGCTGAGCAGAGTTCGTTGCCCGAATCCGGCCATGCTGCGGCTGGTCCAGGTGACTTTCCCCGACGCGATCGCGTCATCACTCAGCCAGAGGAAGCCGTCGATGGCCTGCGACGTAACCTTGTCGCGCAAGGCGGCGCGTTCCGCCTCCGTGGCATTGGAATCCACGTCGATCACGTAATCCTGCTCCGGCTTTTTCTTGGCTGCATCGGTGTTGGCGTTGGCGTCGGGCTTGTCCTCGTCATCATCCTCTTCGGCGGTGGTGAGCGCCGCCAGAAAGCGTTGGCGAACGGTCTCGCCCAGTTGCGGCGACGAAGTGACCACGACAATGTGCTGCGCCTTGTCTCCCATGGTGGCGAGCTTGGCCGGCAGGATCATCACCACCGTCATGATGCCGGGCAACAGCAGCGTGAGGATCAGAAACGACCGGGTGCGCACCCGCTCCAGATATTCCCGCCGGATGATGAGCCACATGTTACGCATTGGGTTTACTCATGCTGATTGACTCATGCCGGTTTACTCACGGCCGCAATAAAAATTTCTTCCAGCGACGGCTCCATCACCTCGAACTTGCTCACGCGCGCCCCCGCCGACGCCAGCCTTAATAATTCCTGGGTGTCGGCGCCGGGCGCCAGCCGCGCCTCAACATAATTTCCGTAATCGTTGAACGACTGCACCAGCCGCGTTTCCTTGAGGAAGCTCGCATCGCCCTCATATTTGATCTGGACGTTGTTGTAGCCGTATCCCGCCTTGATCTGGCTCAGGTCGCCTTCGAGAACCGCGCGCCCGTGATTGATCAGGCAGATGGAACTGCACAACTTTTCCGCCTGGTCCATGCGGTGCGTGGAAAAAAGAACAGTCTTGCCGCTCTTCGCCAGTTCCAGCATCGCGTCCTTCAGCGAAACTGCGCTGGCCGGATCCAGCCCGCTGAACGGCTCGTCCATGATAATCAGCTTCGGATCATGCAGAATGGAACCGATAAACTGAACCTTCTGCTGCATCCCCTTGGAAAGCTCTTCGACTTTCTTCCCTGTCCATGCACTCAACTCAAAACGCTCGCACCAGCTTTGCGCGCGCTTGTGCGCCTCCGCGCTGCTCAGTCCCTTGAGTTGGGCGAGCAGCACCAGGTGCTCCAGCACTTTCATTTTCTTGTACAGGCCGCGCTCTTCGGGCAGGTAGCCGAACTGTTCCTTGTGCTCCCGCCGCAGCGGTTCGCCGAACACGGTGACCTGCCCGGAATCCGGCAGGATGATTCCAATAATCATGCGCAGCGTGCTGGTCTTGCCGGCTCCGTTCGGACCGAGCAAGCCATAAATGCTGCCGGGCTGAATGCTAAGCGAAAGGTTGTCCACGGCGACAAAGTCACCGTAGCATTTGCGGACATTGCTCAACACAACCGTGCCCGCAGCACCCGAGTTGGGCGCAGGGTTCGAAGAGCGCGCGATGGGCGTTTGCAGCGTCGCCATATTCAACTCAACATGTTCAGCACAATATGTTCAACACAATAAACTATCTGGCGAGTAATGTGAAAGATCCACGCTTAATTTCTACGAAACCGTCTCGCGAGAGCCTGCAATATGGTGAACGGATGTGTGAGCAAGATGCTGATGCCTCCGAGAACAGTCTGCGGCTCATGGAAAACTCCCAGCTGCCTCAGAACCATTGCCCTGTCGTAATAGATCCTCTCTCCTGCCAGACGGTCATCGGCGCCGAAAGTGTATACACCACAAAGAGGAATCTCTACACGCCTCCCCGTGGCGGGAAGTCCTCGCCATGAACCTAGCTGCGTACCACGGATAATCACTTCCAGAATGATCGTCTCGGCGGCGATGTGTCGGCGCACAACTTCAATGTTGAGGTCGGGCAAAGCCGCCATAAGCTGATCGTAGAATTGGCGCACCTGCTCACGGCCTTCATAATGTTGATTCCACGCTTCATCATCGTAGCGTGCCGACTCGCCGAAGGTCTGAATGACGCCTTCAAGATTGTGCGCGTTTTCGTGGCGCACATGTTCTTCGACAATTGCTACCCGAGGTGACCGATCATCCAACGGTGTAGGTCTCGCAGCCATAGCGACTCCTGGCGCGTCACAGTCGCTTCGCGGAAGCGCCTTTCCGCATCGTAAGCGTTTCTCCTCGCGCCCTCACAAGGCAGGTAGCATAGGGCAGCTACGACGGTCTTGGCAAGATGAGGAGTAATGGTTGGCTATTTTGGCGAATTCGGAGCGGGCTGATTCGGATTGCTCTGATTCGGATTATTCGGGTCAGGATTCTTCTGATCGGGCGGCTTCGGAGGCGCCTTGGGAATTTCCTTGCCTTCATACAGAATCTTCACGTTCGAACCGAAGCGCTTGTAGTCTTCGTACTTCACGATCTCGCGGATGTGCACATCCGAAAGTTTGAAGTGCAGTTCGTCATCCGCCCGGGTATAGACCGGAAACCAGTACAGGCCGTCAATCTGCTGCCGCCAGGTGGTGAACTTCGGAAACAGGTTCTCGTCGTTGCCGTGATTCTTGCGGATGTCGGGAACGGTTTTGCCATAAGTCTTAACAATCTGGAAGTCGTGGTCATCGACCCAGACGCGGCCCTGAAAGTAGCGCTTCTTGCCTTCGATTTTCTTGGGCGCGATGTCGAAGACATAACAGTGCAGTTCGTCTTCCTGCTGCTGGCCGACATAAAGTATGTTGTATTCCGCGATTTCCTCCGCGGTCAGCACGAACGGCAAACGGTGCCGGATGTCTTCGAAGTCCTCCTGGGTCATGGAAATGCCGCCCTGTTCCAGCGAAGACTGCGGCGCGAACACGACATTCTCGATGCGCTTGCCCTGGTCGTTGAAGATCACGTCGAAGGTTTCTTTGTATTCCCCGGTCACGGTCTCGCCGTCGAGCGTGTCCACTTTCACGGTCTGGCGGTAGGTGTACTGGTCGCGCGCCTTGGCAAATTCGGTTTCCTTGGCGGAGAAGTGTTTGATGATCTCGTCCGGGGTCGTGCCTTGCGGCGGAGCGCTGTCGAGTGGACCTTCCTGCGCATGCGCCGGCAGAGATGCATATCCACAAGCCAGCAGAGTCAGGCCAAGCAGCAAACGGCGGGGACCCAGTGTCATGTCGTCTAGTTTATCGGATCAGAGTCCAGCTGTCTTAAGAGGCACCCAAGAGGCGCCCGCATACCGCCGCGGCCCAACCCTCCAACCCCTCTCCGCTCAGCGAGGCCGGAGGGAAGGCCGCTGCAGTTCTGCCATTTACTTGGATGCCAGCTGAACAAAGAGGTTGCCGCGAGCGTTGGCCCAGAGCGTAAAGCTTTGTCATTCAGGCTTGCGCTTGAACCAGAAACTAGAAACTCAAGCTAGAAGCGATCCACTCCTCCCTGCTACACTCATCCGTTTGCCGCAGGAGGCCGTCATGCGCCGTCTTTTCCTCTCTCTTCTTGTTCTTGCCTTCACACTTCCCGCCATCGCCCAGGCCAAGCATCCCTTTACCTTTGAAGACATGATGAAGCTGAAGCGCGTGGGCGATCCGCAGGTCTCGCCTGACGGCAAGTGGGTGCTCTTCAGCGTGGTCGACGTCGATCTCGAAGCCAACACGAAGACGCCGCACATCTGGATCGTGCCGCTCGATTCCCATGTCTCCCAAAACCAGGGAGACATGGGGCACCCCAGTTCCGACACCTCGGACAGCGGGGTGCCCCACGTCTCGCCGAATTTGCGAGACGTGGGAAGCAACGAACGCGAACTCATCCCAGATCAGGACGGAGACCGTCCCCGCTGGGCGCCGGATGGCAAGCGCTTCGCGTTCCTCTCGACTAAAGAGGGTGGCTCCCAAGTCTGGATCGCGGAGTTCGACGGCACAGCAGGAAAAGTAACCTCTCTGCATAAGCTGACCTCGGTTGCGACGGAGGCTGGCGGAGAGTTGTGGTCGCCAGATGGCAAGCACATTCTTTTTACCTCCGATGTCTATCCCGAATGCGATGCAATGCGAGCCGCTGCGGACTGCAACGCGAAGAAAGCAAAAGAAGTGGGGGAGTCGAAAGTCAGAGCACAAATCTTCGATCGCTTGCTCTACCGCCATTGGAACGCCTACAAGGA
>Ga0181537_10000854_pt1 | contig 28376 bp, 24 predicted proteins | sample PEATcosm2014_Bin_39_FD_119765 | JGI IMG/M metagenome (GOLD analysis project Ga0181537, IMG submission 119765) | Peatland microbial communities from MTU Mesocosm Facility, Houghton, MI, USA - PEATcosm2014_Bin23_10_metaG | ecosystem: Environmental > Terrestrial > Soil > Wetlands > Peat | place...
ATCGGCAGCGGTCCCGGCGGCGCGTCTGTCGCGCAGCGCCTGGCGCCAACCGGCAAACGCATCCTGCTGATCGAACGGGGCGATTATCTTCCGCGCACCCGCGGCAACTGGGACGCGCAGACGGTGTTTGTGGACGGCGCCTACCAGGCCGACGAGACCTGGTATGGCAAGGACGGCGAGCGCTTTCACCCGGGGCTGCACTATTTTGTCGGCGGCAACTCGAAAGTCTATGGCGCGGCGCTGTTTCGCATGCGCGAGCGCGATTTCGGTGAACTCCGGCACCGGGACGGCATCTCGCCCGCGTGGCCGCTCAAGTATGAGGCGTTCGCGCCCTATTATGCCGAAGCCGAGCGGCTGTTCCACGTTCACGGCCAACGCGGCGAGGATCCGAACGAACCGCCCGCCAGCGAACCTTTTCCCTATCCGCCGGTTTCGCATGAACCGCGCATTCAGGCGCTGCACGATAGCCTGGAGAAGGACGGTTTGCACCCATTCCACCTCCCGCTGGGCATCCTGCTGGACGAGGAGGACGGCAAACCGACTCCAACCAGCACCTGCATCCGCTGCGACGCTTTCGACGGGTTCCCCTGTCCTCTCAACGGCAAGGCAGACGCGCAGGTCATCTGCGTGGACCCGGCGTTGAAGTCGCACCCGAACTTGACACTGCTTACCAACGCCTATGTCCGCCGGCTCGAAACGGACGCCGCGGGAAAAGCCATCACGGATGTCGTTGTCACGCGTAGCGGCAACGAAGAGCGTTACTCTGCCGATATCGTGGTCGCCGCCTGCGGCGCGCTGTCGTCCGCGCTGCTGCTGTTGCGCTCGGCAAACGACAAACATCCGGCCGGCCTGGCCAACGGTTCCGGACAGGTCGGGCGCAACTACATGCGCCACAACCAGTCTGTTCTGATGGCCCTCACGCGTGAACCCAACGATACCGTGTTCCAGAAGACGCTTGCCGTCTCGGACTTTTACTTCGGGTCCGACGATTGGGACTTCCCCCTTGGCCTGATCCAGATGTGCGCCACCTCGCACGGAGCGCAGGTCAGGGGAGAGGCGCTTCCGCGCTGGCTCGAATGGGTGCCGAAGATGCCGTTTAACGGATTGGCACGGCATTCGATGGATTTCTGGCTGTCGAGCGAGGATTTGCCGCGGCCGGAAAATCGCATTCGTTACGACGGCGAGCGCGTCATTCTGGAACTCACCGAAGGAAATATGGAAGCGCATCACCGGCTCAGAAAAAAGCTCGGGCAAATGCTGAGCAAAGCGGGTACCCGTCCGGTGCTTCTGGAGCGCAGCCTGTATCTGGGCAAGGACATCCCGGTAGGCGGCACGGCCCACCAGGCGGGAACCGCGCGTTTCGGCGTCGATCCCGCGACTTCGGTCCTCGACCTCGATTGCAAAGCGCATGAACTCGACAATCTGTATGTCGCCGACGCGAGCTTTTTCCCGTCGATCGGCGCAGTCAATCCGACGCTGACGATCATCGCCAATGCGCTGCGCGTCGCGGACCGCATCAAGGAGCGGTTAGCGTGACGGCCGCGTTTTCGAGCGATCTCGCGGGGCCGGTCACCGAGCTTCCCCATTTCTGGGAACATACCGTCGGCAGCGGCCACGCCACGCTCGCGCTGCGCGCCGATTGGCAGGCGCAAATGAAGCAGGCCCATGACGAACTGGGCATGCGGCACGTCCGCTTTCATGGCATTTTGTGCGACGACATGGGAACCCTGGTCGGCGAGGGCGACACGCTTTTCTACTCGTTCTTCAACAGCGACCAGATCTTCGATTTTCTGCTCTCGATCGGCATGAAGCCGTTTGTCGAATTGAGTTTCATGCCGGCCATCCTGGCATCCGGCGACCAAACCGTTTTCCACTATCGCGCCAACGTCTCGCCGCCGCGGGATTATGCGCAATGGGCCGTTCTGATCAGAAAGCTGGTTAGCCATTGGGTGGAACGCTACGGCTTGGCCGAAGTGCGGCAATGGTTCTTCGAGGTCTGGAACGAGCCGAACCTGACCGCGTTCGGCACCGGCAAACAGGGCGACTATTTCGAGCTCTACCGTTACACCGTGGAAGCGATCAAGGGCGTCGACGCGATGCTGAAGGTTGGCGGCCCCGCGACGGCGGCAAACGCCTGGATCTACGATTTTCTGGGATTTTGCAAGACCAACGCATTGCCGGCCGACTTCATCAGCACGCATCACTATCCCACCGATGCCTTCGGCAAGCCGGGCGACGACACGCTTACGCAACTTGCGGACAGCACGCGCAGTATTCTGCGGGAGCAGGTACGCGAGGTTCGCAAACAGGCGGGCGATCTTCCGGTCTATTACACGGAATGGTGCACCTCCTCCAACCCGCGCGACTTCATGCACGATGACCCTTATGCCGCCGCATTCATCGTCAAAACGATTCTGGAGGCGAACGGGCTGATCCAGGGCTACAGCTACTGGACTTTTTCCGATATTTTCGAGGAAAACTACTTTCCCTCCACACCATTTCAGGGTGGTTTCGGGCTGCTGAACATTCACGGCATCGCCAAGCCGGCCTATCGCGCCTTCCAGATACTGCATGAACTGGGCACGCAAATGTTGCCCGTGGAAGGCCGCCATGAGACGGTCGATGCCTGGTTCGTGCGCGGCGCACAGCGTTCCACGCTGGTGCTGACGAATTTTGCGTTGCCGCGCCATCCCATTCAGACCGAGCAGGTTTCCTTTGCGCTCAAGTCTTCCGCTCCTGCAAACGCTTCCATTCAACGTATCGACCTGGAGCATGCGAATGCCAAACGCCACTGGGAACAATTGGGCAAGCCCGAATATCTTAGCGCCGCAGCGGTCAGCGAGCTCAAGGACCTGTCGCAACTTCGAAGCGAGCCGCTCGCGATTGCCGATCGGGACGGCGCGCTGCACATCGAGGTATCCATGCCGCCGCAATCGGTTGCCGCAATACATTTCGCGACCTAGACGACATGATCGATTGGGCGCTGCATTCGGACGAGGCGCTGACCAATCGGCTGCAGCGCGCGGCCTTTTCCTATCTGGTCGATTTCGCCGATGCCGACACCGGCCTCGTCGCGGATACCTCGCGCCAGGGGTCCCCATGCAGCATCGCGGTGGTTGGGTTTGCGCTCTCCTGCTACCCCATTGCGGTCCGGAACGGATGGATGTCGCGCACTGATGCCGCGCGCCACACGCTGAAGGTACTCAGGTTCTTCCAGCAAAGCGAACAGAACGACGCGCCCGGCGCCACGGGCTACAAGGGCTTTTACTATCATTTCCTCGACATGCGGACCGGCAAGCGCGTCTGGCAATGCGAACTCTCGCTGATCGACACGGCGTTGCTGATCGCGGGCGTGCTCGTCGCCTCTATATATTTCGATGGCGACGGCGAGGAGCGCGAAATCCGCGAGCTTGCCGACGCGTTGTATCGCCGTGTCGACTGGCGCTGGGCGCAGAACGGGAGCGAGGCCCTGTCACAGGGCTGGAAACCCGAATGCGGCTTTCTGCACTATGGCTGGGAGGGATACAACGAGGCGGCGATCCTGTATGTCCTGGGCCTGGGCTCGCCGACGTTCCCGCTCGCTGCGAGCACCTACCGCACATGGGGACTGACTTACCAGTGGGAAAATCTGATCGACCGCAATGTTCTCTACTCCGGTCCGCTTTTCACCCACCTGTTTTCCCATGCGTGGATCGATTTTCGCGGCATCCGCGATGCATTCATGCGCGAGAAATCCAGCGACTACTTCGAGAATGCGAAGCGCGCCATCGCCATCCACCGCGAATATGGCGAACGCAATCCACGCGGCTTCACCGCTTACAGCCGCGATTTCTGGGGCGTGACGGCGGGGGACGGCCCGGCCGAAGGTGCAATACGGCAGGACGGTACGGAATTCCCTTGCTTTGGCTACATGTCGCGCGGCGCGCCCTACGGTCCTGACGATGGCACGATCGCGCCATGGGCGATGCTTGCGACGCTGCCCTTCGCAGCCGATGCGGCGCTCGCCGGCACGCGCCGCCTCCTCGCGACGTATCCCCAAGTGTGCCGCCAGGACAGGTTCGCAAGCGGCTTCAATCCAACGCTGCAGGGCGCGTCCGGCGGCTGGCTTTCCGAAGGATGGTATGGACTCGATCAGGGTCTTCTCGTGATGATGATCGAAAATCATCGAACCGGCATGGTCTGGGAAATGACGCGGCGATGCGGTTACGTGCGCGACGGGCTCCGGCGCGCCGGTTTCGACGGCGGGTGGCTTTAGCCATGCAAGGCGCCATGCCAGGAATCCAGGCCGCGACCGACGACACCTTCCTGCAACGCGTACGGCCGCCGGACTGGAAGAATCCCGCGCCGCGCAGCAGCTACGACCTCGCAATCGTGGGCGCGGGGCCGGCCGGACTGTCGGCTGCGGAATTCGCCGCGCGGCTCGGCTTCTCGGTCGCGCTGATCGAGCGCAACCGCATGGGCGGCAACTCGTTGAACGTCGGCTCGATACCTTCCAAGGCGATCATCCGCAGCGCCGGCGTCTACGACACGATGCACGACACCGAAAAGTTCGGCGTACCCGTCCCGGGCGAGGCTGCCCTTGATTTTAGCCAGGTCATGGCGCGCATGCGTCGGATTCGGACGCGAATAGCGGAGTATTGCTCGGTACACAACCTGAGCGCCCTCGGCGTGGATATATTTTTCGGCAGCGCACGGTTTGAAGGCGCCGGCGCCCTCTTCGCCGGCGATACGCGCGTGAAATACAAGAAAGCGCTGATCGCGACCGGCGCCCTGCCCAAAGCTGCCGACATTCCGGGCCTCGACCGGATCGGATATCGCACCAGCGCCACGATCTTCGAGCTCTCTGCCCTGCCGAAACGCCTTGCCGTCATCGGCGGCGGCCCGCTGGGCTGCGAACTGGCGCAAGCTTTCTGCCGCTTGGGTTCGCAGGTGACCATTGTGCAGAACGACCCGAAATTTCTGCCGCGCGAAGAGCGCGACGCCGCCGAGATATTGTCCCGGGCGATGGCACGGGACGGCGTGCAGATCCGGCTGAATACCACAGTCGTCGGCGCACGCGGCGAGAGCGGCGACAAGGTACTGGAGACCGTCAATAACGATGTCAAAGGCGAAATCCGGGCTGACGAAATCCTGCTGAGCGTCGGGCGCGTGGCCAATCTCGAGTCGCTTGGCCTGGCGGCCGCCGGCGTGGATTTCGACACCAACCAGGGGGTGAAAGTCGAGGCTTTCCTGCGCAGCACGAATCCCGATGTTTACGCGGCGGGCGACGCCTGCCTGGACTTGAAATTCACCAACGCCGCCGAATTCTCGGCGCGCCTCGCGGCCAGGAATGCATTGCTGCAGGGAGAGCTGCAGTGGAATGGTTCCTCACTACCCTGGTGCACTTACTGCGATCCGGAGATTGCGCACATCGGCCTGCATGTCTGGGAGGCGCGCCAGCAATCGATTCCCATCAGGAGCTTCACCGTCATGATGCACGACGTCGATCGCGCGATCACCGACGGACAGGACACCGGTTTCGTCAAGATTCACCTTGCGGAAGGCTCCGACAGCATCCTGGGCGCGACCATCGTCGCTTCCAGGGCAAGCGAATTGATCAACGAAATGGCCGTCGTGATGAGCAGCGGCATCGGCATGAATGCCCTGGCCGATGTTGCGCATACCTATCCGGCGCAATCGGGCGCGATCATGCTCGCGGCACAAGCCTACCAACGCGAGTTCGATGAGGCGGGCTACCGCGCTGCCGCCGGAGAACGGGCAGATTAGAAATATAACCGCGGCCGAAGAAGGCCGCTTCGCCTCATTCACTGCGATAACGCGACTGAACCGGGAATATTGCGCCGGTCTTTGTCATGCCCGCTCCTGGCCGAATTTCACCCTGGACCATGTTGACGAAAATCGGACATCGGCGGCCGTCAATAAAGCAACTGCGCGAGTCAAAGGACACGCCAGCCGCGATCATGCGGTAGCGGGCTTGGGGCGAAACGACCTGATTGCGACGACCATGGCGGCGATTACGATCAGCATTAGCACCGCCTGCGCCGCCAAAAATGGCGGTTCTGACTGCGTTGGCGCCAGCGCAGTCAGCGACGGCACTTTCAGGAACGCCTGGATCACGGCAACAGATATATTCAGGTACAGCGCCAATACCGCGCAAACCACGTAGATCCAGCGCCACGACCCCGCCAGGCGGCGCGCGTAGCGAGCGTAGATCGCGGTCGCCAGCAACACCAGCGAAATGGCGCCGACGATATGGGACGGCAAGATATGGTCGCGCGGAAAGAAGTACCCGGTGGCGCTCGTCAACACGGTTAATGCGAGAAATGCCGCGTTCCAGCCGTGGAGGTTTTTCGAGCGGAACATGCCGATCACGACAATCAGGCCGTCGAAAATTCCCGCCAGGCTCAATATGACGTGAACCTGCGTGAACGCAGCGACCGACATTCCAAGGATTATGGTGGAGCCCCTTTCAACTGGTGGATTGTGTAGTAGCAGTGACGCGGACGCGGTCGACATTCAAGTTTTCACAATATTGTCGCACAGCGCTACCCGTCTTCAGACAGGCCCGGCGTTCCGCAAATCCGAAATGAACGCTATACTGGCCGCCGCTCCCCGCTAAGTCCCGTCTCATAATTCCAATACGCCGGCCACGACAGTTATCGGCCGGCCCTACTGTTGCGACCTTGCATACGATGGTGCAATCCAATGCGCAAAGTATTGTTTATTCTCGGGCAACTTACTGATTCTGATGCCGAATGGCTGAGCGTTAACGGGCAACGCCAGACCGTCGCAAAAGGTGTCGAGTTAATCGGCTATGGGATGGAGATCGACACCATCTACATCGTTCTCGACGGTTCCATGTCGGTGAAGACGGCAAACGGGGTCGTTATCGCCCAGGTTGCGAGCGGGGACATACTCGGCGAAATGTCGCTGGTCGATTCCGGCCTGACGGCGGCCTCCATCATGGTGGAGCAGGATGCAATCGTGCTCGCCGTGCCGAAAACATTGTTGAGCGAAAAACTCAAGGCCGACGTGGGCTTCGCGGCGCGCTTCTATCGCGCCCTGTGCCTGTTTCTGGCCGACCGCATGCGCAATACGATACGGCGCATGGGTTACGGCAAAGACGCGCCCGGCGCCGGCGCCGCGGCCGATGGCGACGTGCTGGATAGCGATGTCCTGGATAACCTGCACCTTGCGGGCGCGCGTTTCGAGCGCATGCTCAAGAAACTGACGGAATAACCTGATCCGGAGCGCCGCCATGGGAGGAGCGCGTTTTTTTATGATCGCAGGAAGCCGGCATTTCGTGGCGGCGGGCCTGATTTCGCTCGCGGCTTTTGCTGCGGGGCAGAACGCGCGGGCGCAGGCGCTGGCTCGGCCGCCGGAAGGGCTGTTGCTGATCGACGCCATCCGCGAATCGCTGAAGCAGAACGTGAACACCCTGCTGCAGCAGCAGCAGGTGGTATCCAATCAAGGCCAGGTGCTGCAGGCGCAGGGGCCGTTCGATCCGCTCGTCAATGCCTCCGTCGTCCGTTCACGCGTCCAGCGCACGTTGCGGACGGACGAACTGACTGCCTTGGAGGTCGCCGGCATCTACAACGTTCTGCAAGACAAAACCGATGCCACCACCAATCAGATCGGCATCAACAAGATGTTCCTCAACGGCGTCTCGCTCGGCGCCGCCTACGGCATCACCTCCACCACCGACGTATTGGAGAACCTGCAAAGCATCGGCCGCCAGACTACCGGCCAGCTCAGCTTTACGCTGAAGGTTCCACTGCTGAAAAATTTCGGGCGCGACACGGTAGGCGCGCAACTCGACGCGGCGGACGCGCAGTTGCAGGCGTCTCAATACAGCCTCCTGTTCACCAACGCGCAGACGGTGCTCGGGACCACGGTCGACTACTGGGACTACCTGAGCAAACAAAAGAGCCTGGTTATCGCACGGGGCGCGGAGGCGAGCGCAATTACGCTGGTCGAGCAATTGCGCAAACTGATATCCGCCGACCAGTTGCCGGCGTCGGACATCGATTTGGCAGTCGCCAACCGGGCGGAGAAAACCGCCAATCGCGTCGCCGCCGAACAAGCCGTGGTGGATTCGCGGCGCACGCTCGCGCGCCAAATGGGGGTGTCGGTGGAACGCATGCGGCTGTTGCCGTCGGCGGCGGACGAATACCCCGACTTTGCGCCGGGGAGAATCGATCTGGTGAAGGATACCGACCGCCTGGTGCAGCAGGCGCTCGAAAAACGCGCCGACCTCGAAGCCGACCGGCGCCTGGAACTCGCCGCCGGCTATCTGGTGGTTGCCGCCCGCAACAATCTCAAACCGGAACTCGACTTCAACGCCGGCGGCGGTTATGCCGGCCTGGCGGAAGGCGCGCCGGCCACCGCGTATGAACGCGCGTTTTATACCGGCCGCTACAGCCCGTCATTCAACATTTCGCTCAGCCTGCAGTGGCCGGTGGGAAATTCGCAGGCGCGCGGCGTGCTGGTCGCGCAACTGGCCCAGCAAAGCGCCGCCCAGATCAGCACCCACGACCTGGCGGCGACGATCGCCAGCAACGTGACGACGCAGGTGGTGGGCCTGCAGCGCAGCGTCGAGCAGCTGGCGGAGGGCATCGAAGCGGTACGGCGCTACACCATCGCGGTGCAGAACGAACTGACCAAGCGCCGCCTGGGCACCGCGACCCTGCTCGACGTGCTTAACACGGAAGACCGGCTCACCAACGCGCAGCTCAACGAAGTTCTGTATCGCCAAACTTACGCCAACGCGATTGCCCAACTGCGTTTCGAGACTGGCGGGCTGGTGCGCAAGGATGGCGATGTATTCGATGTCCGCGTCCGGGACGTTCTGTACCCGGACTTCGTTGCGGAAAAATAGGCGGCACGGGGGACACTCATGCAGGAAATGCAGGCAAATCTGTTTCGCAAGGTTGCGCTGGAGCGTCTGTCCTCGCCTGAGCAGCTCGACATGCTGATGCGCGTCATCACCCCCAAGGCGTGGCTGGCGCTGGGACCGTTGCTCGGGTTGATTTTCCTGGCGCTGGTATGGAGCTGGTTCGGCAGCATTCCCACCAAGGTCAACGGCAGCTGCATTCTGATAAACCCGACCGGCCTTGCCGACGTCAGCTCCATCGCTTCCGGACGCATCACCTCGTTGCTGGTGAAAGTGGGCGACGAGGTAAAAGCCGGGCAGGAAGTGGCGCGGGTGGCGCAGCCGGAAATGCTCGACCGCATCGACAAGGCGAAGCAGCGCCTCGCCGAGCTGCAGGCGCACGGCCGGGTGGTGCGCTCGATGTCGTCGCAGGGCGAAGTGCTCAACACCCAGTCGCTCGCGCAGCAGCGGATAGCCCTGGAGAGCCGGCTGCGGGTGCAGCTGGAAATGGCGCGGCTGGCGGCGGAACGCGAAGATACGCAATCCAAACTGCTGGAACAGGGTCTGGTCACGCGCCAGGCCGTGGTGCAAACCAAGCAGGAGCGGGCCGGCGCCCTGCTCGAAGCGGAAAACATCAAAAACCAGATCAAGGAACTTTCGCTGCGCCGGCTGCAGGGCGAAAAACAGGATCGCGGCGAGGTCGCCAATATCGAGGCGCAGATCAACGAGGCGCAGCGGGAACTCGACAGCCTGCAGGAAAACGGAAAACTCAACACCAGCATCACCAGCCCGTTTTCAGGGCGCGTGGTCGACGTCAAGGTCGGCGCCGGCAGCCTGGTGGCGCCGGGCAGCTCGCTGTTCAACGTGGAACGCACCGGCGCCGGCGCCGACCAGCTCGAAGCCGTGCTGTTCGTGCCGGCGGCCGATGGCAAGAAAGTCGCGCCGGGGATGATCGCTGAAATCACGCCCAGCACGGTCAAGCGCGAGGAATACGGCTTCATGCGCGGCAAGGTCAATTTCGTCTCGGATTATCCCGCCACCCAGCAAAGCATGATGCTGTTGCTGCAGAACGACGCCCTGGTCAGGGATCTTTCCGGCGAATCGGCGCCAATCGAAATTCGCGCAAAGTTCGCATCGACCGAAAATTACAGCGGTTACGAATGGTCGTCGGCGAGCGGCGCGCCGGTAAAAATCCATAGCGGCACCCTGTGCACCGGCGATATCGTCGTGCAGCGCCAGCGCCCGATCTCGCTGGTGATCCCGATCATCAAAAAAACACTCGGGGTCGACTGAGATGCGGTACGCCCGTCCCCGCGCGGCACCGCGCCGAAACCCTGGGTAGCCTGCGATGGCTGAGCAGCCCGTAATCGAGCCCAAGGCGCCCGACACGCCGCGTTACCGCACGCCTTCCGTGCTGCAAATGGAGGCGGTCGAGTGCGGCGCGGCCAGCCTCGCCATGGTGCTGGCTTATTACAAGCGCTTTGCCTCGCTTGAAGAATTGCGGCTGCTGTGCGGCGTTACCCGCGATGGCACCAAGGCCAGCAACGTGCTGAAGGCGGCCCGCACCTTCGGCATGACCGCCAAGGGCTACAAAAAAGAACCGCATGAACTGCGCGGCATGAAGCTGCCGCAAATCGTGTTCTGGAATTTCAACCACTTTGTGGTGGTTGAAGGCTTCATCAAGGGCAAGGTCTATCTCAACGATCCGGCCGCCGGCCCGCGCGTCGTCAGCGACGACGAATTCGACCAGTCATTTACCGGCGTGGTGCTGACCTTCGAAGCCGGACCCGACTTCAAGCCCGGCGGACGCAAGCCCAACGTCATCGACGCTTTGAAGAAGCGCTTTGTCGGCATGACGCCGGCTGTGGTTTATCTGGTTCTGGTTGGACTGGCGCTGGTGGTCCCAGGTTTGGTGATCCCGGTGTTTTCCAGCATTTTCGTCGACAAATTCCTGGTGGGCGGCCTTACCGGTTGGCTGAAGCCGCTGCTGGTCGGCATGGCGGTGACAGCGCTGCTCAAAATGGCGCTGACCTGGCTGCAAAGTTACTACCTGCTGCGGGTGCAAACCCAACTCGCTTTATCGTCGGCGAGCAAGTTCTTCTGGCACGCGCTGCGCCTGCCGGTGGAGTTCTACACCCAGCGCTCAGCGGGCGAAATCAGCACGCGGGTCGGGATCAACGACCGCGTGGCGGCGCTGCTGTCCGGCGATCTCGCGCAGGCGGTGCTCAACGTCATCACCGCAATCTTTTTCGCGATGCTGATGTTTTTCTACGACGTGACACTGACCCTGATTTCGGTCGCGATAGTTTCGATCAACCTGGTGGTGATGCGTCTGATCTCGCGGCGCATGAAAGAGGCCAGCCAAAAACTCGCCATCGACGGCGGCAAGGTGATAGGCGCGTCGATGAACGGCCTGATGGTGATGGAGACCGTGAAGGCAAGCGGTTCGGAATCCGATTTCTTCGCCAAATGGGCGGGCTTCCAGGCCAAGTACGTGAACTCCGAACAGGCCGTCACCCGCATCGGCCTGGTGCTGGGCTCGTTGCCGGGGTTGCTGAGCGCGGCCAATAACGTGCTGGTGCTGGGCATCGGCGGCCTGCACGTCATAAACGGTCAGCTCAGCATCGGGCAACTGGTCGCGTTCCAGGCGCTGGTCGGCAGTTTTATCGGCCCCGTCACCGCGCTGGTCGGGCTCGGCAACAAGCTGCAGGAAGTGCAGGGCGACATGAACCGCCTGGATGACGTCATGCAGTATCCGACCGACCCCTGGCTGTCGCAGGCAAGACTCGGCAGCGATGCCGGCACCTCGGTGCCGCCGAAACTGGAAGGCTATGTCGAGCTTAAGCAGGTGACGTTCGGCTATAACCGCGCCGATTTTCCGCTGATCGAAAAACTGGATCTCAGGGTCGAGCCCGGCCAGCGCGTGGCGCTGGTGGGCCCCTCGGGCTGCGGCAAGTCGACGGTGTCGCGGCTGGTGATGGGCCTGTATTCGCCGTGGGAGGGCGAGATCCTGTTCGACGGCAAGCCGCGCCTGAGTTACGGCCGCTATGAATTTTCCAACTCGGTGGCGCTGATCGACCAGGACATCATGCTGTTCGAGGGCACTTTCCGCGATAACCTCACGATGTGGGACAAGAGCATTCCCGAAGCCGACATCATCCAGGCGGCCAAGGATGCGTGCATCCACGACGTGATCCTGGCGCGCCCCGGCGGCTACGACAGCCGCATCGAGGAAGGCGGCCGCAACATGAGCGGAGGCCAGCGCCAGCGCATTGAAATCGCGCGCGCGCTCGCCACCAATCCGCGCGTGCTGGTGCTCGACGAAGCCACCAGCGCGCTCGACGTGGTGACCGAGAAACTGATCGACGACAACCTCAGGCGGCGCGGTTGCGCGTGCATCATCATCGCGCACCGGCTGTCGACCATCCGCGATGCCGACGAATTGCTGGTGTTGGCGCATGGCCACCTGATGGAGCGCGGCACCCACGACGAACTGATGAACTCGGAAACCGGCTTCTACAAAAGGCTGGTGACCAGCCAATGAGCGCCGAGAATTTCATCAAGGAATTTACCGGCCGCCGGGTCGCGCACGAGGGCCACCAGGGGTTTTGGCTCGACGCGACCGACGGCGCGTGGCTGGTGACGGCGAGCGCGGTCGACATATTCCTGCAGCGGCGCGACGCTGCCGGCAAAGGCGCCGGCGCCAGGCATCACGTGTTCCGCGCGCGCGCCGGCCAGGTATTTTTCGGTCTCGACGTCAGCATCCTGCGCGGCGACTGGGCGCTGATCGCGGTGCCGCTGCCCGACGCCACGCTCTATCCATGCACCACTGAAGATCTGCAGGCTGCCGCCGCCAACGAACTCGATGCGGCGGCGATCGTGGCGCTGGCGGACGCCTGGGTGACGGCGGTGTCGCGCGGGCTGAAAAAACCACCCACCCCCAAGGCATACAAGTCGATCGGCTCGGTCGACCAGGTGCACGCCGAGGAACACGACATTCTGATCCCCGCGCAGCGCGTGATGTGGCTCGCGGTGCCCAGCGGCAACGCGTTGTGGCTGGAACGCTATGACTCGGTGATCAACGCCGCCTCCGGCCCGGTGCCGGTGCCGACCGATATCTGGTTGAAAGCCAGCGGCAAGATGACGGTGGAGGCGGTCGCTCCGCTCGCGCTGTTGCACGAAGGCCGCATCTGGCGCGCGCTCGCCGAACACCACAAATTCTCCTTGCGCTACCTGCTGCTGGCAATCGACGAAGCGCTGGAACGCGAATCGGCCCGCTTGGAGGACAAGGCCAATCGCTCGCTGATTATCACGCGCGAGACCATGGCGCGCCTGATGTCGATGGGCGCGGGCCGCAACACCGCGGCAGCCCAGCGCAAGCAGAATACGCTGCTGGGCGCCTGCGAAATAATCGGCGCCCGCACCAAAATCGATTTCCGCCTGCCGGCCGCGGCCGAGCAGTCCGCGCTGGAACGCGACCCGGTCGGCACCATGTCCAGCGCGGCCAAGGTGCGGTTTCGCCAGGTGGCGTTGCGGGAAAACTGGTGGGACTCGGATAACGGCCCGCTCCTTGCGAGCTACGCCGACTCCAAGGAATGGGTGGCGCTGATTCCGCGCGGCGGCAAGCATTACGAGCTGCACGATCCGGCCACCGGCAAAGTGCTGCCCGTCGACGAAGACCTCGCCGCAAAACTGAGCCCGTTCGCCACCATGTTCTATCGCGTGTTCCCCGACAAGGCGTTGACGCCGCTCGATGTCCTGCGCTGGGGCATTTTCGGCCTGCACTGGGATATTGCGATGGTGATCGGCATCGGCCTGCTGTCGGGCGGGCTCGGCATGCTGATTCCCATGGCTTACGGCAAGCTGATCGACACCTTTATCCCGTCGGCGGACAAGGTCGGCATTTTGCAGGTAGCGGCGGCGCTGATGGCGGCGGCGGTGTCGTCGGCGATGTTCGACATCGCGCGCTCGATCGCGGTATTGCGGGTCGAGACCAAGATGGATGGCGCGGTGCAGGCCGCGGTATGGGACCGTGTGCTCAAGCTGCCGGTGCCGTTTTTCCGCAAATACGCGGCGGGCGACCTGGCGATGCGGATCAACGGTGTCAACACCATCCGGCACGCGCTGTCGGGCACCACCGTGTCTTCCATGCTGACCAGCATTTTTACCATTTTCAACTTCGGCTTGCTGTTTTATTACAGCGGCAAGCTGGCTGCGATCGCAAGCGTGCTCGTGGTGATAGCGATGGTGATTGTGCTGATTCTGGGCTACATGAAACTGCGCTACGAGCGCCAGCTGGCGGCGGCCGCGGGCAAACTTTCGTCGAGGGTTTTTCAGTATCTCTCCGGCATCTCCAAGCTGCGCGTGAGCTCGGCCGAAGGCCGGGCGTTTGCCAATTGGGCGGTGCTGTTTGGCGACTTTCGCACGCTGAACTTCAATTCGAGGCATATCGCCAACATCGAGCAGACCATTTTCAGCGGCTACGGCCTGATGGTGACCGCGGTGCTGTTCGCGGCCATCGGCATGTTCCTGGGCACCTCGCCGACAGCCCGCCTGAGCACCGGCGAATTCATCGCCTTCAATTCGGCCTTCGGCACATTCTTTGGCGGCATGCTCGGCCTCGCCGGCACGGTGCTGGGCCTGCTCAACCTGATACCGGTGTACGAGCGCGCGAAACCGATCCTCGAAACGTTGCCCGAAGTCGACGAAAACAAATCCCATCCCGGCGAGCTGCAAGGCGCGATCGAAGTGGTAAAGCTCGGATTCAGCTACGGCGAGGGGCCGGACATTCTCAAGGACGTCTCGTTCTCGATTCGCCCCGGCGGCTTCATCGCGCTGGTGGGCCCGTCGGGTTCCGGCAAGTCAACGCTGTTCCGCCTGATGCTGGGGTTCGAGAAACCAAGCTCGGGGTCGGTGTATTACGACAACCAGGACATCAATGATCTCGACGTCAATTCACTGCGGCGGCAGCTCGGGGTGGTGCTGCAAACCGGGCAGCTCATGGCCGGCGACATCTTTACCAATATCGTCGGCACCAGCCAGCTCACGCTCGAAAACGCCTGGGAAGCGGCGCGCATGGTGGGGCTGGAAGACGACATCAACCAGATGCCGATGGGCATGCACACGGTGATCGGCGAAGGCGCCAGCACCCTGTCGGGCGGCCAGCGCCAGCGCATCCTGATCGCGCGCGCCATCGTCAACAAGCCGCACGTCCTGTATTTCGACGAAGCCACCAGCGCGCTCGACAACCGCACCCAGGCGGTGGTGTCGGCAAGCCTGGAGCAACTGAAAGCGACGCGCATCGTGATTGCGCACCGCCTGAGCACGGTGGTCAACGCAGACCGCATCCTGGTGTTGCAGGACGGCTGCATCGTGCAGGACGGCGCGTTTGCGAAACTGATGGAACAGCCTGGACCATTCCGCGATCTCGCCAATCGCCAGCTTGCATGATGCACGCGCACGACACAGTGGAACTGCCGGCCAGCGCAGCACCGCCGTTGGCCGCGGTTCCGCGCGACCTCGAGTTCACCGTGTTGCGCGACGCAGAGCAGGGCGGTGTTTTCCGCATGCAGACATTTCCGGCGTTTCGCGGCTGGCTCGACTTCGAGGCGGCGGGAACCGTGCCGGTTGCCATCGGCGCTTTGCAGCAAGGCGCAACGGTGGGGTTGGCATTGGCGGTGCCCGACGCCGGCGGTCTGCGCTGCAACCTGCTGTCGCTGTACGTCGATCCGTCGAAGCGCGGCCAAGGCATTGCCACCTCGCTGCTGGCGCGGCTGGAAGAGGAGTGCCTGGCGCGCGGCTTGCGCACCCTGTGGGGCAATTACATGACGGGGCAGCCGACGACACCGGCGCTGGAGCGGGTTCTGGTCAAATGCGGATTCCCGCAGCCAGAGGGCAGCATGCTGGTGGTCAAATGCTCGGCCGATTCGGTGAAGGACGCGCCATGGGCGCAGCTGCGAGCGATGCCTGCGGAGTATGAAATCGTGCGCTGGGTCGACGTCAGCGCCGGCGAGCGCGAGCATATCCGCGAGTCGAACGCGCGAAAATCGTGGATCGCGTCCGACTTGATCCCGTTCAATTTCGAGTCGGGCATCGAGCCTGCCACCAGCCTCGCGCTGCGTTACCGGGGCGAGATCGTGGGCTGGTGCCTCACGCACGTGGTGGGCGGGGTGCTGCGCTTCACCTGCGCCTACGTACGCCCCGATCTTGCGCGCATGGCGCGGCTGGTGCACCTCATCGGCGAGGCCGTGGCGCGCGCGCCGGCGATCGGCGTGACCGAAGGCATGTGGACCACGCCGTTTTCGCATCCGTCCATGGTGCGTTTCGTGCGCCGCTGGATGCAACCCTACGCGACGTTTTGCGGCGAAACGCGCAACGTCGAAAAACGACTTGCGGCAGAACCAGGCTGATTTTGGATACCTCCAGCATTGCGCCCGCGACATCCGGCGGCGACGTGGAAGAATCGGCGCTGCTGACGGCTGCGCGCGCCGGCGACCGCGAGGCGTTCGGCGCGCTGATCCGGCTGCATCAGGACCGGGTATACCGCTTCATCCGCAAGCACCTGGATGACCTGCACCAGGCGCAGGAGATTACGCAGGACACTTTTTTGCAAGCCTATACCGGGCTCGCGGGTTTTCGCGCGGAAGCGCGCTTCACCACCTGGCTGATCGGCATTGCCCTCAACCTGGTGCGGCAGCACCTGCGTGGCAAGCCGCCGCGCGGCGTCGACTTTTCCGATGAAGACAACCTGACACCGGACGAATCCGTCACTTCCAACCCGGCCCTGGCGGCCGAACGCAACGCCTTGCTTTCCGCGCTGCAGCACGCCATCGACGGTCTGCCGGCGGAACTGCGCGAGCCTTTTGTCATGATCGCGCTCGAATCCCTGGCGTACGATGAAGTGGCAGAGATGCTGCAACTGCCGCAGGGCACGGTCAAGAGCCGGGTCAACCGCGCCCGCGAGCATTTAAAAATCGAAATGCAGGCCCACGACCTGAGCGTATTCGGTCGTAATGCGCCGTCGAATTAGACCCCGGCAAAAACTTTTTCCGGTAAGACAGAACTTTTCCAGTCCATTTGCCACTTAATCCCGAAATCATGCCCAAGACGTTAGGTACGCACTTGCCGCGTACATTTGCAGTGAGCCGGACCACGCCGCGCGGTGCACGCAGCGCGACCGGAATACCAGTAAAGACTCCAGCCGGATTATGACAACAGACCCCAAATGGCTGGATACGGCAATAGGCGCACTGGCCACGGCGTATGAACGGCTCGACGCCGATGCAGGAACCGCCGGCCAGGTGATGGCGCGGATAAGCGATGACGCCAGCGGCGAGCGCGAAAGCGCGGCGGTGATCCGGCTTGCCGATTACCTGTCGCACGACGCAGCAGCGCAGCAGCGCTTGCGCGCGGCACGGGATCAGAACGAATTTGTCGCGGTATTGGTCGAGATCGGCGCGGCGCGCCAGCTGCACTTCAGCGCGGCAACTGCACGCCACCTGTTGGTTTCATTCGACGCCGCGAACGACGGCGAGTTGAGCGACCGGCAGCTGGAAGCGGTAGCCGGCGGCGGCCAGAACTTGCAGAACTGGGGGGAGATATTCGCGCAACTCCCGCCGGGAACCTTCTAGCGCGAAACAGATGTCCTGAACGGGAGAATAAAATGTCGCAAGCTCACATCGAACAGTTCTACGGCAAAGCGTTGAAGGACCCGGCGCTGATCAACAAGATAGCCACGGGCACCAAGAGCCCGGACGATTTCGTCCGCAACGCTGTGAAGGAAGGCAAGAACCAGGGCTTCGATTTCAGTTACGAGGAAGCAGACGCCTGGATCAGGAATCAGCAGAAGATCAAGGCCAGCGGCGAACTGTCGGACAGCCAGCTGGAGGGCGTTGCCGGTGGCAAGGGCACCTCAAACAACACAACGAGTGCCAACCTGCAAGCCCAAGCCAATACCGATAGCAACACAGCCTTCGACTCGTCTCAATCTCTGGGAACGCAGATTACCTCGGGACTTAAGGGCGGTTTTGAACAAATTGGAGCGTGGCTTACCTCCTGGTAAGCGCGTGCATCGGATGCCAGGCCGTTTGGCCGGGCATCCTCAAGTAAGGCTGCAACACCCGTATTCCCGCTGCCGCTCGCGGCACGCCATGCGCCTGACGGAGCTTTGTGCGCAGCACCCGCCAGGACTCTGTAACGCGCACAGGATCTTCGGGTCAGGAGAGAAAACATGTCGCAAGCACACATCGAACAGTTCTACGGCAAAGCGCTGAAGGATCCGGCGCTGGTCAACAAGATGCTCATGGGCACCAAAGGTCCGGACGATTTCATCCACAACGCTGTGAAGGAAGGCAAGAGCCAGGGCTTCGATTTCAGCTACGAAGAAGCCGACGCCTGGATCAAGAAGCAGCAGAAGATCAAGGCCAGTGGCGAACTGTCGGACAGCCAGTTGGAAGGCGTGGCCGGCGGCAAGACCTCAACCAGCACAAGCACCAGCACCAGCCTGCAAGGGCAAGCCAACGCCAATTTTGGCGCGGCCGAAAACCCCAATAATAGTTTCGGAACGGTTTTTACGTCAGCCTGGACGGGCGTGGGTCAACAGTTGGGATCGTGGTTTACCTCGTGGTAAGCACGGTATCGGATGCCTGGCCGCATGGGCCGGGCATCTTCAAGTAACGCAGAAGCATCCGCATTCCCTGCCGCTCGCGGCATGAGTCACGCACCTGACGGAGCTTTGTGCGCAGCGCCCGCCAGGACATTGTCAACGCGCACAGGATCTCAGGTCAGGAGAGAAAACATGTCGCAAGCACACATCGAACAGTTCTACGGCAAGGCGTTGAAGGACCCGGCGCTGGTCAACAGGATGCTCATGGGCACCAAGGGCCCGGACGATTTCATTCGCAACGCGGTGAAAGAGGGCAAGAACCAGGGTTACGAATTCAGCTACGAAGAAGCCGACACCTGGATCAAGAAGCAGCAGAAAGCCAAGGCCAGCGGCGAGCTTTCCGACAGCCAGCTCGAAGCGGTGGCGGGCGGCAAGAGTGGCGCGTTGAACTCGAGTGCTGTCAGCGGCGCGGATCCGGCGGTGCACTGGATCGACACCACCGTGGTGTCGCCTGCCGCAGGCGCCATAACGGGCGCGGTGAACACGATTGGGAGCGGGATCACCGGCGCCGCCAACACCGTGGCAAGCGGCGTCACCAGCGCGGCCAACTCGGTGGCGCACTTCTTCTCGTCGTGGTAATCCGGCGGTACCGATAGGGCCCGACACAAACAACGATATGCCCGCATGCGGCCAGGGAGTGAGCAAGTCAATAACAGTGAGGGAGATTTACGCGCACGTCCCGTCACGACTTTCCAGCGCGCTGCAGGTTTTGCTTAGGAGAAACAAATGTCGCAAGCTCATATCGAACAGTTTTACGGCAAAGCGGTAAAAGACCCGGCGCTGGTCAACAGGATGCTCACGGGCACCAAGGGCCCGGACGATTTCATTCGCAACGCGGTGAAGGAAGGCAAGAGCCAGGGCTACGAGTTCAGTTACGAGGAAGCCGACGCCTGGATCAAAAAGCAGCAGAAGATCAAGGCCAGCGGCGAGCTTTCCGACGCCCAGCTCGAATCGGTGGCCGGCGGCAAAAGCAGCCTCAATACCGACGCTCACACCGCGGTCAACGGCATCAACACCGCGGTTAACTGGACGGAAGGCGCCGTCAACACCGCTGGCAACGCCATTACGAGCGGCGTCACCAGCGCGGCCAACGCGGTGTCGAGCTTCTTTTCTTCCTGGTGAGCCGGCGATAGCTGCAGGTTAAAGATCCGGCGGGAGAATACGCACGCCTCCCGCCCGGAAGTTTCCAGTGCGCACTCTACGATATAGATAGGAGAAGACCATGTCAGTTGCACACATCGAGCAGTTCTACGGCAAGGCGGTAAAGGACCCGGCGCTGGTCAACAAGATGCTCATAGGCACCAAGGGACCGGACGATTTCATCCGCAACGCGGTGAAAGAAGGCAAGAACCAGGGATATGAATTCAGCTACGAAGAAGCCGACGCCTGGATCAAGAAGCAGCAGAAGGCCAAGGCCAGCGGCGAGCTCTCCGACAGCCAGCTTGAGTCGGTGGCAGGCGGCAAGAACGCCCTGACCGTCGCCGGCAGCGGATTGTCCACCGCGGGTGGCGCACTGACGACCGCCGGAAACGCGGCGCAAAGCGGTATTGAGTCCGGTATCGGCTCGGCCATCAACTGGGGAACCGGCGCGGTCAACACCGTGGAAGGCGGTCTCACCAGCGTCGGCAACAGCATTGCCAGCGGCGCTACCAGCGCGGCCAACTCGGTGGCGCACTTCTTCTCATCCTGGTAAGCCGCCGATTTTCAGATGAACTTGCCGGCGGGAGCAGCGCGCAACTCCCGTCCGGAAAAATCCAGCGCGCGTTGCAGGGCATAAACGGAGGCAAGACCATGTCAGTTGCACATATCGAGCAGTTCTACAGCAAGGCGGTAAAGGATCCCGCGCTGGTCAACAAAATGGTCCAGGGCTTCAAATCGCCCGATGACTTTATTCGCAGCGCGGTGGTGGAAGGCAAGAAGCAGGGCTACGACTTCACCTACGAAGAAGCCGATGCCTGGATCAAGAAGCAGCAGAAAGCCAAAGCCAGCGGTGAATTGTCGGACAGCCAGCTCGAGTCGGTGGCGGGCGGCAAGGGCAACGTCGGCAATACGATTGTCAGCGGCATCACTGCCTCGGGCAATGCGGAGATCAACGCAGCCCAGGTCTCGGGCAATGCGGAAATCGGTGCCTTCAATACCGTGGTGGGCGGTGTCACAAGCGTCGGTAACACCATTGCCAGCGGCGCCACCAGCGCCGCCAACTCGGTGGCGCACTTCTTCTCGTCCTGGTAAGCGCAGTTATTTGAATCGGACTGGCGGACCGGCGCGAAGCGCTGTTCCGCCGGTTAGTCTTACCTCAGCGCGGCTTGCCCACTGGAAGGCGTCTTGTCTTTCAGGGTCGAAACCCGCGTAGAATATTTTCCGTGCGCCAAGGCGGCGCGTCTGCTTCGTCGAATCCATGGATGCTGAACGATTGACTGCCGCGCTCGGCGCCTGGCGCGCGGCCCTGGGCGATGAAGCGGTGCACACCGATGCTGCCGCCACTGCAGCGGCGGGCATCGCCACTTTCGACACCACGCAAACGATCCCGGCGATTTTATATCCCGCTTCAGTAGACCAGGTGCGCGAATGCCTGCGCATCGCCAATCGTTACCGCGCGCCCTTGTACCCCATCAGCACCGGCAAGAACTGGGGGCTCGGCTCGCGCGTCCCGCCGCGCGACGGCTGCGCGGTGCTCGATTTATCGCGGCTGAATCGTATTCTGGATTTCGACGAAAAGCTCGCCTGTGTGACCGTCGAGCCTGGCGTTACGTTTCATCAGCTGCATCGCTTTCTCGCCGACCGGAAGTCGGCGCTATTCGCCGCTGTCACCGGCGGCTCGCCGTACGGCAGCGTGCTCGCCAACGCATTGGAGCGCGGCGATGGCGAAGGGCCCTGCGGCGACCGCGCGGCGCACGTCGCCGGGCTGGAAGTGGTGCTGCCGAACGGCGAAGTGATCCACACCGGATTCGCGCGCTTTGACGGCAACCGCTCGGCAAAAACCAATCGCTGGGGAGTAGGCCCGGCGCTCGACGGCCTGTTCATGCAATCCAACCTGGGTGTCGTCACCCGCATGACGGTGTGGCTTTCTCCCAAGCCGGCATATCAATTGTGCTTCACCTGCAAAATTGCCGACGGCGCGATTGGGACTTTCGTCGATGCGCTGCGGCCGCTGGTCCTGCACGAATTGATCCGCGGCAACTGCATCACGTTGTGGAACAGCTACAAGTTTCTCGCCCGCGCCGGGCGTTATCCCTGGAGCCTAACCCAGGGCAAGACGCCGTTTTCATTGCGCGAGGTCAAGGGCGCGGAACCGTGGTTCGCCGCCGGCAGCGTGTACTGCGCCAGCCGCGAAGCGGGTACCGCCGCGCAGACGGTCATCGCGCAGGCGTTGGGCGGTAGAACTTCCGAGCTGAACTTCATCGATACCGCCAGCCTGACGCCTGAATTGCTGGCGATGCTGGAGCCGGGGGTGCCGCGCGAGCAGAACCTGCGCACCACTTACTGGCGAAAGCGCTGCGAAATACCGGACGATCCCGATCCCCAGCGCGATCGCTGTGGCGTAATCTGGCTGTGCCCGGTGCTGCCATTCGACGGCGCAAGCCTGCTCGAGGTCGCGGGCATCGTCGAGGGCATCGTGCGCAAGCACGCGCTGGAACCGCAAATCGGTTTCAACCCGACTTCGGGGCGCAATCTCAATATGTACATCACGCTGGTGTACGACCGCGACGTTGCCGGCGAAGACGCGCGCGCCATGGCCTGCCACGATGAGCTGTTGCAGGCGCTGGCGACGCGGGGTGTTCTCCCGTACCGCCTCGGCATCCAGTCGATGGACAAACTGCCGCCGACCGACGATGGCTACACCGCGCTGCTGCGAATTCTGAAACAGACGCTCGACCCTAACGACATCCTGGCGCCCGGCCGCTACGATTTTCGCGAGTCCCCGGAAACGAAATAGCCGTCTGGAACTGATGCCGGAGAACGCAACGGTCGCGCGCGGCGTTCTTTCTAGCTTTCGTTATGCGGCACGAAAATGCGCGCACGTGAGCAGGTTTCCAGGTCGTAGACGTGAAAGCTGTCCATGTTTCGGCCGTATAAATGAAGGCTGACGACGGGTTCGGCATCTTCCGGCACACCGGTGACGTGGATGTGATCGGGATTCGGCACGAAGCTCGTGACCGTGCCGGGCGCGAGCAGCAACACGCCGCCGCGCCGAAGGTCGATGCCCGCATCCTGCTCGCGGTCGGCGTCGACGCGGATATAGCTGCGTTCGTGGAGCGTGCCCTGCAGAATGCCCACCACGCCCCAACTGCCGTGGTCGTGAATCGGCGTCCACTGACCCGGCGTCCACACCAGCGCGAATAGCGACAGGCTCGAGTCCGCGGCAATGTGGATGGCGTTGCGCGCGTAATGCGCGGGATCGGCGCGCAAGTGCTCGGGCTTGAGAAAACTGTCGGCCGCACCCAGCAGGGCGTACATGTGTGGCGCAATCGCCGACACGGCGTCGGCGGGTTCGGTGTGCTTGGCTGCGCAATCGCAGCAGGCGTCGACGAAATTCTGAAGAATTGGCGTTGTCATCGTTGTGTGTCAGTCCAACCTTGCGCCGGACTCTTTCACCACTTTGGCCCATTTCGCGGTTTCGCTCGTGATGAAAGCGGAAAAATGTTCCGGCGTGTCGCCGATCGGTTCGCCGCCTTCGCCCGACATCTGCTTCCTGAGCTCGGGTTCTCGCATCGCTTTTACCGCGACAGCGTTGAGTTTCGCGACGATATCCTTGGGCGTTCCCGCCGGCGCCAGCACGCCGTACCAGGACGATGCGTCGAAACCCGGCAGCCCGGATTCGGCGACTGTCGGCACCTCCGGCAGCAACGGCGAGCGTATGCGACTGGTGACCGCAATCGCGCGAATCTTGCCGCCTTTGATCTGGCCCATCGCGACCGGTCCTGACGCAAAGTACACCGTCACCCGCCCGCCCAACAGGTCCGTCAGCGCCGGCGCCGCGCCTTTGTAGGGCACGTGGACCATGTCGATGCCCGCCTGGCGCTTGAACATTTCGCCGACGAGATGCCCTACCGTGCCGTTGCCAGGAGAGGCGAAATTGATGCCGCCAGGCTTGGCCTTGGCTTCGGCGATCAGGTCGCGCACGCTCTTGATCGGCGACGTCTGCGCGACCAGCACGATCAGCGGCGCTTCGATGACCAGCGTCACCGGCGCGAAATCCTTGATGGGATCGAACGGCAACTTCGAATACAAAGTCGGATTCACCGCAAGATTGCTGGTCTGGCCCATGACCAGGGTATAGCCGTCAGGCGCGGACTTCGCGGCGAGATCGGCGCCGATGTTGCCACCCGCACCCGGCCGGTTGTCGATCACGAATGGCTGGCCCAGCGCTTCCGACATTTTCTGCGCCAGCGCCCGCGACAGGATGTCGGTGCCGCCGCCCGGCGGAAAGGGCACAATAAAGCGGACTGGTTTCGCTGGGTAAGCCGCCTGCCCCAGCGCCGGCTGGATTATCGCGCACGACAGCAGCGCGATGGCGCATGCGGTCAGGGCGCGCGCCAACTTCATATCGTCCCCGCCTGCCTGAGCTCGGCGATTTCGGCCGCGCCGACGCCGAGTTCCGCGAGATAGTGCTCGGTATGCTCGCCCAGCCGCGGCGGCGGCGTCGCCACGTCCGGCGCGTCACCCGACAAGCGGAACCCGCAGCGCGTGATGTCGAGCGTGGAGTCGGCGCCGGGCACTTCGTCAAAATGCTTGATCAGCCCGCGCTCGGCAATTTGCGGATGGTCGAGGATTTCCGGCACCGACAGCACACAGCCGCAGGGCACGCCGAGCGCGTTCAGAATCTCCTCCCATTCGCGCGCGGAGCGCCCGGCAAGCCCGGCCTCAATCAGCGGCGTAAGCTCGGCGCGCCGGTTCCTGCGCTCGAAGCGCTCGGCAAAGCGCGGATCGGTCTTGAGTTCCGGCTTGCCGATGGCGTCGCACAACGCCTCGAATTGTTTTTGTTCGTTGGCCGCGATATTGAGCAGACCGTCGCCGGTGTGAAAAGTACCCGAGGGCGCGGCGGTCGCGTTCTGATTGCCCATGGCCGTGGGTTCCATGCCGGCGTTGAGGTAGTTGGAGGTGACAAAGCCCATTTGCGCGAGCGTCGCGTCCAGCATCGAGACGTCGATCATGATGCCCTCGCCAGTCTGTTCGCGGCGGTACAGCGCCGCGCAAATGGCGAACGCGGCGGTCATGCCGCCGATGGTATCGCACACTGCATAACCTACGCGCAAGGGCGCGGATTCGGCGTCGCCGGTGATGCTCATGATGCCGGAATAACCCTGGATGATCTGGTCGTAGGCCGGGCGCGAAGCCAGGGGGCCGGTCTGGCCGAAACCCGACAGCGCGCAATAAATCAGCCCGGGATTGATGGCGCGCAAATCCTCGTAACCCAGAGCCAGGCGCTGCATCACGCCGGGGCGGAAATTTTCCAGCAGCGCGCCGGCGGATTTCACGAGTTCACGGAACAGCGCCTTGCCGCGCTCGTGCTTGAGGTTCAGCGTGACCGACTTCTTGCCGGCGTTATTCGCCATGAAGCTCACGCCCATGTTCTTGCGTGCCCTGACCGGATCGGCGCCGAGCCGGCGCGCGAGGTCGCCATCGACCGGAGTCTCGATTTTGACGACTTCCGCACCCAGCATCGCGAGCTGCAACCCGCAAAACGGCCCGGACAGCACGTTCGACAAGTCGAGCACACGTACACCTTCGAGCAGGCGCGCCATAATGGAGGTGGTTTGGATTGTTATTTGACGAAGATTGCGCACCCTAGCCTAATCTGCCAGCGCGACCGGTGTCAATTTGCGAAGTGAAAGGCAAGCCTTGCGCGCATGGTGGTTCATCGCAGCAATCGGAGCTTTCGGCCTCTGGCAGTGCGCGACGCAGCGCGAGATTTCGCATCCTCCCGGTGTGCTGGCGGCCGCGGAGCCCAGGCAGGAGGCCATACACGGCGCGCCGCCCGCACTCATCAAACCCGGCTACAAAATCACCGCGCTGGCGAGTTTCGACACCACGGCCCGGGTGATACTCGCGGAGCATTATCGTTTCGACCGTGAAGCCGATCTGGCGCCGGTCGATCTCGCGCTGGGATGGGGACGCCTGTCGGATACCAGCGTCCTGGATCAATTGTCGTTCTCCCAGGACCACCGGTTCTATTACTACCGGTGGCACGCCGCGCCGCCGGTGCCGGTGACGGAAATCGTGACCCACAGCGCGAACATGCATATGATTCCCGCCAACGACGCGGTGGCCAAACGCTTATCCCGCGTGCGCGCCGGCAGCCTGGTGCGTTTTTCGGGTTACCTGGTCAAAGTCGAAGCCCCTGACGGCTGGGCGTGGGTAAGCTCGCTTACCCGCGACGACACCGGGGCCGGGGCCTGCGAGCTGGTGTGGGTCGACGATCTGGAGACTTTGTAGGAGGCGCCGTCGCTGCCGCCGGTCGCCTCGATCGGGCCGAGAACGGGGGAGCGGTTATAATTCGCGGCCCCGCAGCTTACACCGCTCAACCCCGGCGCCAGCCGCCGACATCCCATGCACCTGCTGTACGAAGAGGACGGCTCCTACAAGGCCGCCACGATACTTGCCGACCAGAACACCTCGTTCATGGTCGAAGCGCCTCACGGCAAGCGCAGCAAGATCAAGGCGGCGCACGTGCTGCTGCAATTCAAGGAGCCTGCGCCCGCCGCGCTGATGCGCGACGCGGAAACGCTGGCGGCTTCGCTCGATACCGACTTCCTGTGGCAGTGCTGCGGCAAAGACGAGTTCGATTACCAGCAATTGGCGGCAGACTATTTCGGCCGCGCCCCGGGAGCGGTCGAAGCCACGGCCATCCTGCTGCAGATGCACGCCGCGCCCATGTATTTTTATCGCAAGGGCCGCGGACGCTTCAAGGCCGCGCCCGAGGAGAGCCTGCGCGCCGCGCTGGCCGGAATCGAGAAAAAGCGCCAGCAGGCGCTCGCTGTCGAGCGCATGGCGAATCAGCTTCAAGCGGGAACCCTGCCGGACGAATTTCAACCCATGCTGCAGGAGCTGCTCTACCACCCGGACCGCAACCGGATTGAAGTCAAGGCGCTGGAAGCTGCCTGCGAAAAAACCGGTCTTTCCACGCCGAAACTGCTGGAGCGTTGCGGCGCCCTGCCCTCGACCCACGATTATCACCTGGGCCGTTTTCTGTTCGAGCATTATCCGGACGGGACCGGCTTTGCCGCGTTCGAACCGCCGGCCGAACCCGCCGGTCTGGCGCTGGCCGCGGTCTCTGCATTCAGCATCGACGACACCGACACCACGGAAATCGACGATGCATTCTCGGTAGCGCAACTTGGCTCGGGAGGCGTGCGCGTCGGAATTCACATTGCCGCGCCGGGGCTGGGTTTCGCCCCCGGCTCGGCGCTCGACACCATCGCGCGCCGCCGTCTGTCCACCGCGTATATGCCGGGACGCAAAATCACCATGCTGCCGGAGGCGGCGATCGGCGCTTTCACCCTGGCCGAAGGCCACGCGCGCCCCGCGCTCTCGCTCTACCTGGAACTTGACGAGGCTTGCGGCATCGTCTCGCAGGAGAGCCGGATCGAACGCGTCGAGATCGGCGCCAACCTGCGACATGCCGAGCTCGACCGTGAATTCACGGTGGAAAACCTGGAGGCGGGAAGCGGCGCCTATCGTTACAAGCAGGAACTCGGCACGCTGTGGCGGCTGGCGCTGGCGCTGGAAGGCGCGCGCGGCAAGGCCGGCGGCGGCCCGGACCGGGTGGATTACAACTTTACCGTGGTGGATGACCGTGTGACCATCAGCGAGCGCGAGCGCGGCTCTCCGCTCGACAAAGTGGTGTCCGAGCTCATGATCCACGCCAACAGCGCCTGGGGCGGCCTGCTCGATGCGCGCGGCTACGCCGCCATTTACCGCGCGCAAAGCAACGGCAAGGTGCGCATGACCACGGTTGCCGCCGAACACCAGGGGCTCGGCGTCGCGCAATACGCCTGGTCGAGCTCGCCGCTTCGGCGCTACGTCGACCTCGTCAACCAGTGGCAGCTGATCGCCGCGCTGAATGGCGAAGCGGCGCCGTTCGCGAAGAATTCGGAAGCCCTGCTCTCGGCCATGCGCGATTTCGAGCTCACTTACGCAGCCTATGCCGGGTTCCAGGAACAGATGGAACGCTATTGGTGCCTGCGCTGGCTGTTACAGGAGAATGTAACGCGGGCGCCCGCCGTCGTGATCCGCGACAACCTGTTGCGCCTGCGGCAAATCCCGCTGTTTGCGCGGCTCGCGTCCTTGCCCGAACTCCCGCCCGGCACCGCGGTCGAAATCGAAGTCGGCGAGATCGACCTCATCGCACTTACCCTGACCTGCACTTACAAGGGCAAAATTGCGGACACGGCGGAGGTTTAGCCGTACAATATTTGTCCAAGAGTTTTATCGGCGTTTTGAACATCCGCGACTCGAAAAAGCACTTGGAACGCGTCATCAGGCAGATCCGCCCCGGCACCCCCTTCGCTGCGTTGTACGCGTGGCTGGCAAGCTTCCGCAGATCGCATCGTTCCCGCACCTCCGCTCCCGCCTCATCCGCACGCCCGGGGCGCTCGTCCCGGCGGTTCGCACCGGGAACCGGCATTTCGCCCGGCGCGTTTTACCGCGGCCTCGACCATCTTCGCAGGCAGCTGCGCCCGCAGATCCGTGTTCCAGCGTTTTACGCGCGCATGGACCGCGAATCGCAGGTGATGACGCTGGCAATCGGGGCGTCCATATTGCTGCACGCCATCCTGCTGGCGACCCGGTTTTCGTTTCCCACCGCCGATTTGTTCAATACCGAGGCTTCGCTCGATA
>Ga0181537_10000855_pt1 | contig 28364 bp, 26 predicted proteins | sample PEATcosm2014_Bin_39_FD_119765 | JGI IMG/M metagenome (GOLD analysis project Ga0181537, IMG submission 119765) | Peatland microbial communities from MTU Mesocosm Facility, Houghton, MI, USA - PEATcosm2014_Bin23_10_metaG | ecosystem: Environmental > Terrestrial > Soil > Wetlands > Peat | place...
GAACTGCGAAACCACGTGCAGACGGCGATACTGGCGATCGGGGTCATCAAAGGCGGAAACGTCGGCTACGCCGGCGCCACGGGAAGATTGCTCGACCGCGCCTTGGCGGAGATGAGCGGCCTGATCGATCGCTCTCTAGCCGAGGTCAAGGCCACGGCCGCCTCATAGCCGACAGGCTCGTCGCCAGGGTGTAGCATCCGGGTTCTATGTGCTTGGTGCTGGTCGTCTGGCGCGTGCATCCGCTGTACCCCTGCCTGATTGCGGCGAATCGCGATGAGTTCCATGCGCGCCCCGCCGCGCCGGCCGAGTGGTGGCCGGACGACTCGCACAGGAAAATACTCGCCGGGCGGGATCTCAGCGCCGGCGGCACCTGGCTCGGGCTGACCCGCACCGGCCGCTTTGCCGCACTCACGAATTACCGCGACCCCGAGCAGCCGCGCAAGAACGGTCCCAGCCGCGGCACGCTGGTCGCTTCGATCTTGGAATCCTCCGCCGCGACCTCGCAGGTGTTGTCGCGCCTCGCGCAGGTGGGCGCCGATTACAACGGTTTCAACATAATCTTCTCCGACGGCGAGCACCTCGGCATCTATGAAAGCGTGCGCGGCGCCGGGCGGGAACTCGGGCCCGGCATTTACGGGCTGTCGAATCATCTGCTCGATACGCCCTGGCCCAAGGTTCGGCACGCCAAGAATCGGTTGGAAGCGACGCTGCTCGACACGAGCGATGATATCGGTCCCATGCTCGCCTTGTTGCGCGATGATCGCGCCGCGCCGGATGAGGAGCTGCCGCGGACCGGTGTGAGCCTGGAGTGGGAGCGGCTGCTGTCGAGCGCGTTCGTACGGGCGCGCGATTACGGCACACGCTGCTCGACGATCATTCGCATTGATCGGCAACGCCGCGCATGCTTTGATGAGTGGACTTGGAATGCCGACGGGACGCAGATCGGCAAGGTGAGCCTGACGTTCGAACTGGGGTGAGTTATGTTCAAGCGCGTACTGCTGTGCTACGACGGCTCCGCGGTCGGTCGCCGAGCCTTGAGGCGCGGCGCGGAGCTCGCCGTCCTGGTCGGCGCCCAGGTGTACGTCCTGTCGATCGTTCCGGAGGGCACCGTGGACGCCGCGATGGTCGCGGGCGCGGCGGGCCATGTCTGCCTGGTCGATGACGCGCACGGCTATCGCCAGCTGCTCGATGAGTCCATCGATTGGCTGAAGGCGCGCGGCGTCGCCGCCGAGGGGTTTCTGGCGAAGGGCAACACCATCGAGCAAATCGCCGCCTTCACCCGGCGGTTGTCCATCGATCTCATCGTGCTCGGGCATTATCCACAGCCCGCCGGCGGCTTCTGGTGGGGCAGCGCCCACCGGGTGTCACTCGCCGAGCGCACCAACTGCTGCGTCTTCGTCGCGGTAACCGCGGCGGACGAAACACCGCTGCGCCCGGCGTAAGATCGTTTCGGTCACCCCGCGCTCAACGCACCGTCCACCGCGCGCGCGAGTTTGCTCACGATTTCCTGCAGTTCAACGTCGCTCGCATTGTAGGGCGGAGCGATGATCAGCGTGTCGCCCGACACTCCATCCACATTGCCCGCACACGGGTACACGATCAGGCCGTCGGCGAACGCGCGCGCGCCGATATCAAAGCTGAGCCCTCGCTCAGGGCCAAACGGAATCTTGCGCAGCCGGTCACGAACCAATTCGACCCCGATAAAAAATCCCCGGCCCCGCACATCGCCCACTTCGTCGAACCTCGACAGGGCGAGGCGCAGCGCCTGTTGCAAGGTCACCCCCGCGGCGCTGACTCGATCGAGCAGCCGATCGCGCTCGATGATGCGTTGCACGGCAAGCGCGGCCGCGCAGGCGGCCGTGTGGCCGGTGAACGTGTGCCCGGTCATGAAGGCGCCGTGTTCGGCGTGAATCGGTGCGGCGACCGGCGCCGTCACGAGCGTCGCGGCCAACGGGATATAGCCGCCCGCCAGGCCCTTGGCGACACACATGATGTCGGGCACGATCCCTTCATGTTCGAGCGCGCGCCACGTGCCGCTGCGCCCCGACCCGCACATCACCTCGTCGGCGATCATCAGCACGTCGTGCTTGCGGCAGACGGCCTGAATGGCCTGCACATACCCTGCCGGCGCCGGCACGACGCCGCCGGCCGCGCCCACGATGGGCTCGAAGATGAACGCGGCGACCGTATCCGGGCCGCGCGCGACGATGGCGGCATCGAGCTCCGCCGCCAGATGCGCCGCCAGATGCTCCTCCGGCACCCCATCCGGCAACCGGTAGGCGTTGGCCGCCGAGACGAACGTGACATCGAGCAGGCTGCCTTCGAACGCCCGCCGCCGCTGGGCAAAACCCGACACCGACAGCGCTCCCAAGGTATTGCCGTGCCAGGACCGTTGCCTCGCGATGAAGTGACGCTTGCCGCTCAGGCCGCGGGCGGCAAAATGCTGGAGCGCAATCTTGAGTGCGGACTCGACCGCTTCCGATCCGCTGCCCGTGTACACGATGTCGCGGAACCCGCCGCCGCAGACCCGTAGAACCGTCTCCGTCAGCGCTTCGAGCGCGGAGCTGGTAAAGAGGTAGCGATACCCGTAGGCGATGTCATCGAGCTGCCGCACGATGGCCGCGTTGACCTCGGGATGAGCGTGCCCGACGCAAAATACCGCCGGGCCGCCCGAGCCGTCGAGATAGCGCTTGCCGTCCGCATCGAACAAATAGCTGCCGCTGCCGCGCACGATGCGCGGCAATTGCGCGATGCCGAATCCGCTTCCACCTCTGGCCATTGGAGTTCCCCGTCCGACAATATGAGACTATATCGCATGGACTCGCCCGTCTTGCCGGCACACAATCCGTCACCCGCCATGCGCGATCGAGCCTTGGGAATCATTGCGACGGCGACGGTGCTCGCGCTGCTGTATTTCGCCCGCGACGTGCTGGTCCCGATCACGCTCGCCATCATTCTCAGCCTGATGATCGCGCCACTGGTGCGCATGCTGCGGCGGGTCGGCCTGGGCCAGACCACCTCGGTACTGGCGGCCGTCCTGGTGTTGGCCTTGGGTTTCGCCGCGATCGCCGGCGTCATCGTCTCGCAACTGGCCCACATGTCGGATAGCCTGCCCCGCTACGAGCGAACGATCGAGCGCAAGTTCAAGACCGTGAACGACTTCGCCGTGCGCGAGTTCAACACGCTCACCGGCCACACCGAGCGCCTTCTCACGCGGCACCTGAACCCTTCGCCACCGCCGGCCGTGGAGAAGGCGCCGGCCGTCGAGCAAACGGAGCAGGCGGCATCCCCTCCGCAACCGCCGATTGCCGCGCAGCCGCGGGTTGCGGCTTCGGCCAGTCCGGCGCCATCGCTCGATGAGCCGCCGATTCCCGTTGGCGTCATCGAAACGGTCGTCAGCTCGATCTGGGTGCCGCTCGAGACGACGGGCATCGTACTGGTGGTGCTGATTTTCGTGCTGCTCGAACACGAAGCCTTGCGCGACCGCTTCATTCGCATTGCCGGCGGGGACATCCGCTTGACGACTCTCGCGATCAACGACGCCGGGGAGCGGCTGTCGCGGTTCTTCGTCTCGCAGTTTGCCGTCAATTTCGGCGTCGGACTCATGATCTGGATCGGACTCTCGGTCCTGGCTTTGCCGCACCCGCTGTTGTGGGCGGCGCTCGCGGCGGCGCTGCGTTTCATACCGTATGTCGGTTTTTGGATTGCCGCGCTCTGCGCCACTTTGCTGGGGGCCGCGGTCGACGCCGGTTGGTCCATGGCGCTCCGCGTGCTCGGCCTGTTCGTCGTGATCGAGGTGATCGCCAGCCAGATGGTGGAGCCGCGGCTCTACGGCCATACCACCGGACTCTCCCCGCTCTCGGTCGTCATTGCGGCGATCTTCTGGGGTTGGCTCTGGGGTCCCATCGGCTTGATCGTCTCGACGCCGCTGACGCTGTGCTTGTTGGTCGCCGGACGCCATATCAAAGCGCTCAGCCTGCTGGACGTGCTGCTGGGCGACGCCCAGGCGCTCACCATGCCGGAGCGCTTCTATCAGCGTGCGCTGTCCGCCGATTCCGATGAGATCATCGCGAACGCGCGCGTGTTTCTGAAGCGCAATTCTTTCGCCGATTATTGCGATCTGGTGTTGATGCCGGCGTTGCATCTGGCGCGCATCGATCTCACCGCGGGCGCCATCAACGTCGATCAGCAAGCGAAGGTGCGCGGCGCCATGGTGGCCGTGATCGCCGCCATCGGCGGGGAGAACCCGAGACAGTTGCGGCAGCGGCGCCGCACGTCGGTGCTCGACAATTCGACCGCGGGGCGCCAGCTCCGTCAGCAGCGCGAACGGGTGAGCGGGCGCTGGCAGGGACCACTCACCGTGCCCGCGGGCTCCGTCATGTTGTGCGTGGGTCTGGGATCGATGGCCGACGAATTGGCGACGGAGTTGCTGGTGCGCATCCTGCGCGACCAGAAAATCGACGCCCGGCACATGGCGATCGAGGATCTGGGCGGCGAGGTGCCTCCCGAGGGCGCGGCGAAAAAAGCCGTCTCGATGGTCTATATCGTGAGCGCGTTTCCCAGCGAGGAGCGCTCGCGCGCCGACGCCACGGCGGAGGAAATGCGCCGTCGATTGCCCGAGGCGTGTATCGTCGCCGTGTTTCTGCCCGGCATGCTGCTGCAGCCGGATCAGCCCGAACACGACATTCGATGCGCCGACAAGTCGGCAACCTCCCTGAGCAATGCCGTGCAAATCTGTCTCGACATGCATCCGGAACACGCTCGATGACGCCCCCTGCTGCGCGTCCACCCGCCGCTGCGCGTCCACCCGCCGCTGCGCGTCCACAATGGATTCGCATCCGCTGGCGAATTTTTTCGATGTTGTTCGGATTCGGCTTGCTCGCCTACCTGCAGCAGAAGAGCATCACGGTTGCGGCGGAGCGGATCATGCCGGAGCTGCATCTCTCCCAATTCCAGATCGGTTTGATCGAGTGGGCCTTCGTGCTCGGGTATGCGCTCTTCCAGCTGCCGGGCGGCATCTTTGGGCAGCGCCACGGTGCAAGGCGCACCTTCGTCATCATCGGGCTCGGCGCGTTCCTCGCGACCGTGGCGACGCCGCTCGCTCCGTATGCATTGACGGGCATGGCGCTGTTCGGCGCATTGGTCGCCATACAGGTAGTGCTGGGCTGCTCACAGGCGGCGATCTTTCCGGTGTCCGCCGGCGTCTTCGAGGTATGGTTTCCGCCGCGCCGCTGGACTTCCGTGCAAGGCTTGCAAACCATGGGATTGGGACTCGGTGCAGCGGTCACGCCGCCGCTCATCGCCTCGCTCATGCAACGCGTGGGATGGCAGCAGGCATTGCTCTGGGCGAGTTTGCCCGCCGTCGCCTTGATTGCGGTCTGGGCCTGGTACGGCCGCGATGCGCCGCGACAGCATCCGCGCGTGACGGGCGAGGAATTGGCGGAGATCGGCGCTCACGCCGCCGTGGCGGTCGACGCCACGATCAGCGCGAAACAATTGTTGGCCATCCTGGTCGATCGCAATGTACTGTTGCTGGCGGTCTCGTATCTGTGCATGAACTACTCGTTCTATTTGCTTTCCAACTGGGTCTTTTTGTACCTGGTGCAGGAACGGCATTTTTCCGTGCTGGAGAGCGGCTGGCTGGCGAGCACACCGCCGCTCGCGTCGGCCGTGGGCGCCGGCCTCGGCGGAGTGATCACCGGACTTCTGTGTCAGCGACTCGGCAACCGCTGGGGCTATCGCCTGGTGCCGATGGTGGCGATGCCCATCGCCGGGGCGTTGCTGTTGCTGTCCGTCGATGCCGCGAAACCTTACCTGGCCGTCGCGGGACTCGCGTTCTGCTTTGCCGCCGTCGAACTGACCGAGGGCGCCTTTTGGGGCGCCGCGATGACCGTGGGCCGCGGCGACACCATGGCCGTGAGCGGCGTCATGAACACCGGCGGGAATCTGGGCGGACTCATCGGCATTCCGATCGTCGCCTACTTGTCGGGCGAGCACCTGTGGCGCGCCGCGTTCATCATCGGGGCCGCCTTCGCCGTCACCAGTGCGATGATATGGCTCGGCATCGAAGTCGAACAACCCGTTGCGGCGATCGAATAGGAAGGAGTTCAATGTGAAAACCATCGTAGTCACCGGAGCGGCGCAGGGCGTGGGCCTCGCGACCGCCTCACTCCTGGCACAACGCGATTACCAGGTGATCTTGCTGGACATCCAATCCGTCGATGGGCAGGTGGATCGGCTGCGCGGTGCGGGGCATCAGGTCGCGGGACTGTCGGGCGATGTCTCCTCCGAAGCGTTCGTGCAGCAGCTCGCGCATTGGATCGCCCGCGAATACGGTACGCTCGATGGCTTGGTGAACAACGCCGGGATCAGCCTCATTGCGCCGGCCGAGGAGACGACCGTGGCGCAGTGGCAGCGGGTCATGGATGTCAATTTGCTCGGGCCCTTCCTGCTGTGCCGATATCTCGGCGCGCAGATGCTGGAGCAGCGCTACGGCAACATCGTGAATGTGGCATCGGTCGCGGGCCTCGCGGGCGTGAGTCATCGCAGCGCCTACAACGCCTCGAAACACGGCCTGATCGGACTGACCAGGACCCTGGCGGCCGAGTGGGGCGGCCGCGGCGTGCGCGTCAATGCCGTGTGTCCGGGTTGGATCAAGACTGACATGGACGCGGCGGATCAGGGCAGCGGCGCGTATTCGGATGCGGACATCGTCGATCGTGTGCCGATGGCGCGCTTCGCCACACCTCGGGACGTGGCCGAAGCGATTGCCTTTCTGGCGGACGGCGATCGCAGCGAATTCATCAACGGCGTCACCCTGCCCGTGGATGGCGGCTGGATCTCCGATGCAAGCTGGGAGAGCCTGCGCATGCGCACGAGACGCGGCCCGTAGGGCCGATGACCGGGCGGTGGCAGTTCTGGATCGATCGCGGCGGCACGTTCACCGATGTCGTGGGGCGCGCGCCGGACGGCGCGATCCACACTGACAAGCTGCTGTCGGAGAACCCCTCGCAGTACGCGGATGCGGCGGTGGAGGGCATCCGGCGCATGCTCGGATTGCTGCCGGGCGAGGCGATCACGGCGGAGCGCGTCGGCGCCGTCAAGATGGGCACCACGGTCGCCACCAACGCGCTGCTCGAGCGCAAGGGCGAGCGCACGCTGTTGATCATCACCCGCGGGTTTCGGGATGCGCTGCGAATCGCGACCCAGGCCCGCCCGCGGTTGTTCGATCGGCGCATCGTGCTGCCGCAGATGCTCTACGAGCGGGTGATCGAGGCCGCCGAGCGGGTGGGGGCCCGCGGCGAGATCATCGAGCCTCTCGACGGGGCGGCGCTCGAGCGCGAGCTCGCGGACGCTTTCGTGCAGGGCCTGCGCTCGTGCGCCATCGTGTTCATGCATGGCTACCGATACACCGCGCACGAACTCGCCGCGGCGGCGATCGCGCGGCGCATCGGCTTCACCCAGATCTCGGTCTCGCATCGGGTGAGTCCTCTCATGAAGCTCGTCCCGCGCGGCGATACCACGGTGGTCGATGCGTATCTGTCGCCGATATTGCGCCGCTACGTGGAGCAGGTCGCACAGGCGATGCCCGGCGTACCGCTCTTTTTCATGCAGAGCTCGGGTGGCTTGACCCAGGCGCATCATTTTCAGGGGAAGGACGCGATCCTGTCGGGACCGGCGGGCGGCATCGTCGGCATGGCGCGCACGGCGCAGGCCGCCGGACATGGCAAGGTCATCGGCTTCGACATGGGCGGGACCTCGACCGACGTCAGCCATTTCGCGGGCGACTACGAGCGCGCCTTCGATACGGAAATCGGCGGCGTGCGCGTGAGCGCGCCCATGATGCGCATTCACAGCATCGCCGCCGGCGGCGGCTCCATCATTCGCTTCGACGGCGCGCGGCTGCGCGTGGGCCCGGAGTCCGCCGGCGCGAATCCCGGGCCCGCATGCTATCGGCGCGGCGGCCCGCTGACCATCACGGATGCGAACGTATTCCTCGGCCGCATCCAGCCCGGCTTTTTTCCCGGCGTGTTTGGCCCGCGCGGCGATCAGCCTCTCGACGCCGATGCGGTGACCCGCGGCTTCGGCGAGTTGGCGCAGCGCATGAGCGCATCGACCGGCCGAGCCATCAGTCCGCAGGACGCTGCGGGCGGCGCGTTGCGGATCGCCGTGGGGCATATGGCCAATGCCGTGAAGCGAATCTCCGTCGCGCGCGGCTACGATGTGAGCAGCTACACGCTGCAATGTTTCGGCGGCGCGGGCGGCCAGCATGCGTGTTGGGTGGCCGACGAGCTCGGCATGACCCGCGTGTTCATCCACCCCTTGGCCGGCGTGCTCTCCGCGTATGGCATGGGTCTCGCCGACCAGATCGCCCTGCGCGAGGCGGCGCTCGAGCGCGAGTTGAACGAAGCCGGCGTGTCGGAGGCGCGAACGCTCGCGGCGCGGCTGCTCGAGGCGGCGGGCGCGGAGCTCGAGGCGCAGGGTGTGCGCGGCGCGCAGCTGCGCCGCGTGGCGCGGGTGCACGTCAAGTACCACGGCACGGACACGGCGCTCGCCTGTGATCTACCGACGATGAATGCGCCGGGTGCGGCAGTGGCGGTGATTCGCGCGGAGTTCGAACGCAGCTATCGCCAACGCTTCGCGTTCTTGATGCCGACGCACGCGCTGGTGATCGAAGCGGTGTCGGTGGAGTGCATTGCGGCGGGCGCCCATGAGCGGGGCGCTGCCGCGGCGACGATCGCCGTGACTGTGACGAATCCGGCAGCTCCGCCCGCCATCGCCTCGGTAGACATCTACTGTCTCGGCGATGACGAACCGGCCGGTTGGCGGCGCGGCCGCCTGTATCTGACCGAGCACTTGCGCGCCGGCGCCGCCATTGAAGGTCCGGCCATCCTCGCGGAGCGCAACGCCACCACGGTCATCGAGCCCGGTTGGCGGGCAACATTGACGCCGGCGGGCTGCGTCGAATTGCATCGCGTGCGCCCGCGCAGCGCACGCCGCGCCGCGGGCACGGAGGTCGATCCGGTGATGCTCGAGCTGTTCAACAATGTGTTCATGAACATCGCGGAGCAGATGGGGCTGCGTCTGCAAAACACTGCCTGCTCGGTCAACATCAAGGAGCGGTTGGATTTCAGTTGCGCGCTGTTCACGGCCGAGGGGCTGCTGATCGCGAATGCGCCGCACATGCCGGTGCATCTGGGCTCGATGAGCGAATCGATCCGCACCGTCATCGAGCGTAATCCCCGGATGCAGAACGGGGATGTGTATGTGCTGAACGACCCCTATCACGGCGGTACGCATCTGCCGGATGTCACGGTGGTGACGCCGGTGTATCTGGATGACGCTGCCGGCAGCGACGGGTCGCCTGACTTTTTCGTCGCGTCGCGCGGCCACCACGCCGATATCGGCGGCATCACTCCGGGCAGCATGCCGCCGTTCTCGACCTGCATCGCCGAGGAAGGGGTGATGATCGACAATTTCAAACTTCTTGGGCGCGGCACGCTGCACGAAGCGGGCTTGCTCGAGCTGCTCGAGGCGGGACGGTACCCGTCGCGCAATCCATCCCAGAACCTCGCCGATTTGCGTGCGCAGATCGCGGCGAACGAGAAGGGCGCGCAGGAACTCAAATCCACCGTCGCGCAGTATGGCCGGGACACGGTGATCGCCTACATGCGCCACGTGCAGGACAACGCCGAAGAGTCGGTTCGCCGCGTCATTACGGCGTTGCGCGATGGCGAGTTCACCCTGGCGCTCGACAATGGCGCGAGCATCCGGGTGAGCGTGCACGTCGATGCCAGGGGACGCCGCGCGCGCATCGACTTCAGCGGCACGAGCGCCCAGCAAACCAATAATTTCAATGCCCCCCGGGCGATCACCATGGCCGCGGTTCTATATGTGTTCCGCACCTTGGTGGATGACGACATTCCGTTGAATGCCGGGTGCCTCAAGCCCTTGGCCCTCATCCTGCCGGATGATTGCATGCTGAATCCGCGATTCCCCGCCGCCGTGGTCGCCGGCAACGTCGAGACATCCACGTGCGTGACCAATGCGCTGTATGGCGCGCTCGGCGTGATGGCCGCGAGCCAGTGCACCATGAATAATTTCACTTTCGGCAATGCGCGGTATCAGTACTACGAAACCATCGCCGGCGGGTCAGGCGCGGGCCCCGATTTCGACGGGACCAGCGTCGTGCAGACGCATATGACCAATTCGCGGCTGACCGATCCGGAGATTCTCGAGTTTCGCTTCCCGGTGCGCCTCGAGTCCTATGAGATTCGCACCGGCTCGGGCGGGGCCGGCCGCTACCGCGGCGGCGACGGCGGGGTACGGAGGATTCGTTTCCTCGAAGCGATGACGGCCTCCATCTTGAGCAACGGCCGGCAGCGCGGCGCTTTCGGAATGGCGGGCGGCGAGGCGGGCGCGGTGGGCGAGAACCGGGTCGAGCGCGCGGATGGGCGGCGGGAGCGGCTGGAGCATATCGGCCAGGTCGAGATGCAGCCGGGAGACGTTTTTGTCGTCAGCACGCCGGGTGGGGGCGGCTACGGCGTATCAGCGGAACCTTAGACAAGCACCACCAGGTCGCTGTACTTTGCGAAGATCGGATCGACCGTCAGAAACTTGAGAGGTTCCGTGATTGCCTGGGCAATCAGCAGGCGGTCAAACGGGTCGGTGTGATGCAGCGCAAGGTCTGCGACTCCGGCGGCGTGCGTCGCACGAACCGGAAGCTCGAGAAAACCGCTCGTGTCGATGGCGTTGACGAGATCAGCCGCGATCGCTTCGATCTTGCCCAGTCTTGCCTTGATCGCAATCTCCCAAATGGAGGCGGCAGAGACGTAGACCTGATCGGCCGCTTCGATGATTCGGCGGGCGGCAGGTTTGAGGGACGAACTACCGCCGACCGCCCAGAGAAAAATGTGCGTGTCGAGCAGCAGCCGCATCAGCGACCCTCGAAGTCTGCCAAGACACCGTCTGGTAATGGCGAGTCAAAGTCGGCAGCAATTTTTATTTTACCCTTGAGAACACCGAATTTGATTCCCCGTTTTTGACCGCTGTCCAGTCGGGTGATCCGCACGATGGGCTTTCCGTTACGCGACACCACCACGTCCTCGCCGGCCGCCGCTTTGTCGACCAGCTGCGAAAATCGAGTCTTGGCGTCGTAGATGTTGATCGGTTTCATGGGTTCAGTTACTTGATCAGGTCTGGTCTAGCCTACAGTGTGGAGGGCAAGGTCGCAACGAATCGCGGAAAAGGCCTTTCGGTCACATTAACCAGCCGCCATGTGGTCCAACGATGCCGCGTTCGCCCGCCCCTTGAATTTTTTCGGCCGGCACCTAGATTCGGCCGCATCGCCTCCGCCAACGCTCTTGAGGCGGGTTTCTAGTGACATTCAGCCAACATAGGAGTCTTGCCATGAGTAATTCGTTGCGACAGGATCCGTGGAGCTTGATGCCGCGTCTGCAGGACGATATCAATCGGCTCTTCGGTAACATGACTGAGAACAACAGCAGTTCGGCCACGGCGGCGTGGATTCCGGCTGTCGACATTGCCGAATACGTCGATCGATTCGAGTTGAATGTGGACCTGCCTGGGGTCGAACCCAATACCGTTGAATTGACTCTCGACCGGGGCGTGTTGACGCTCGCCGGCGAGCGGTCCGACAAGGGTGCGAACGGCCAGCATGAGGCCGTGCAATTCCAGCGCACCGAGCGCGGACAGGGCCGCTTTCACCGCCGTTTCGTGCTGCCTGAGACCGTCGACGGTGAGAAGGTCAACGCCACCGGCAAGAATGGTGTGCTGACGGTCACCATCCCCAAGCAGCCAAAAGCGCAGCCACGTCGTATCCAAATCGCGGGGTAAGAGGGGGTAACAGCCGGCGCGCTTTGCGCCGTGACGCGGGTGCTGCCCACGTTGCGGCGCGAAGCGGCTGAGCGCTCGCGTAGAATACGGGGTTCATGCCATCGCTTACCGGCATTCCCTTGCTGCTGACCGCGTCGCGCGCGCTGCTCGCGCCGGTGCTGATTGTTGTCGCGATCCATGAACCAAGCCGGATGGCATTTGCCGTGTGCTTGATAGCCGCCTTTCTGTCTGACGTTTTTGATGGAATCATCGCCCGGCGGCTTCACGTCGCGACACCGTTGCTTCGACGCCTGGACAGCATCGCCGATTCAGTGTTTTACGCAGCCGCATTGTTCGCCGCCTGGCATTTGTATCCGGCTCAAGTGCGCCGCTTTGCTCCCGCACTCGCGCTGCTCGTGGCACTCGAGGTTGCGCGCTACGCGTTCGACCTCGCGAAGTTCCGGCGTGAGGCCGCGTATCACATGTGGTCCTCAAAGCTGTGGGGGATTTTCTTGTTCCTCGGCTTTTTCTCGTTGCTGGCACTGGGGCGCGGCGGTACGCCGGTCGCCATGGCGATATTTGCGGGCATCGTCGCCGACATCGAGGGCCTTGCCATTTCAATCGTGTTGCGGGATTGGAAGAGCGATGTTCCCACGTTCGTCCATGCGCTTCGCCTTCGCCGATTGACGTAACAGGTTCCCGAGTCGAAACTTCGATGCAAAGTTCCGATTTGTTTTAGGCTTGCGGGCACATGAGCGAAATCAATGCCGAACTGATCGCGCTGGCGGATCACCTCAAATCCCGCCGGGACGCCATATTGCGATCCTGGCGCAGCGTCATCAAAAAGGATCCGGCGCTGACCACCAGCGACTCGCTGCCCCGGGCCGACCTCTACGATCACATCCCCGCGCTGCTCGCGACGTTGGAGCGCGAACTGTATCGTGCAAGCTCAGACCAGGCCACATCCGTCGATGCCGCCGCCCAGTCATCCGCGGCGGCCCATGGCTTGCAGCGCTGGCAGCAAGGATACGACTTGAGAGAAGTGACCCGTGAGTTGGGCAAGCTCAATGAATGCGTGGTGTCCGAATTGGAGAGCTATACCAGGTTGAATCCCCAGATTTCGCATGACGCCGTCGCTACCGCGCGGCGTATTTGGGCCGAGCTTTGCAGCACGGGGATCGAGGAGAGCGTCGGAAAATATTTTGAATTGCAGCAGCAGGAGGCGGTCGGTCACGTCAAGGATCTCGAGAGTGCGCTCGGGGAAATTCGCGAATTGGAGGCGCAAAGGGCCGACTTGTGGCATCAGGCGGCGCACGATCTGCGCGGCAACCTCGGCGTGGTCGCCAACGCCACCGTCGGTCTCTCGCATAGCGGACTGCGTGAGTCGTCGCGGGATGAATTCGTGCGCATTCTCATGCGCAACGTCACCTCGCTGCATCACTTGCTCGACGATGTGACGAGCCTCGCCCGTTTGCAGGCCGGCCGCGAGACGCGTCGGGTCGAACCGCTCGATGTCACGTCGATCATGCAGCAGCTCTGCGAAGGAATTCGTCCGCTCGCCGAACAGCGGCGGCTCTTTCTACGCAGCGACGGACCGCCCGGTCTGGCGGTCGATGGCGATGCCGTCAAGATTCGGCGCATCGCCCAGAACCTGATTCTCAACGCCGTCAAATACACGCCCAAGGGCGGGGTGACGGTGAGTTGGGGCGATAGTGATGTGAGCGATCCGAAACGTTGGTTGTTGTGCATCAGCGATACCGGGCCGGGCTTTCATACCGCATCCGGAAAACCCATGGCCCAGGCGCTCGAGAAGCCTCACGAAGGAGCGCCGTCGCCCGAGGGTACCCAGGTCAGCGACCCGCCGCGGACCCTGGACCCCGCCGGCGCGCGGCCGGTCACACAGCGCGAGGAACACGGCGAAGGGATTGGCCTGTCGATCGTCAAACGGCTCTGCGACATGTTGGACGCGACAATCGAGGTGACCTCCGAGCAAAACGTCGGCACGACCTTCCGGATTCTGTTCCCGCGCAGCTACGCCGGCTGACGCGCGGCGCCGCCGTCACCGCGACGGTAATTATCTCGGCTGCATCCTGATCGCCCCATCCAGCCGAATCGTCTCCCCGTTGAGCATGGCGTTTTCGAGTATGTGGGCGACCAGCGCCGCATATTCATCGGGCTCGCCGAGCCGCGCCGGGAACGGTGTCTGCTTGCCGAGCGAGTCCTGTGCTTCCTGGGGCATGGCCTTCATCATCGGCGTTGCGAATATGCCGGGCGCAACCGTCATGACGCGAATGCCGGACGAGGCCAGTTCGCGCGCCATCGGCAAGGTCATGGCGACGATGCCGCCTTTGGAAGCCGAGTACGCGACCTGCCCGATCTGCCCATCGAATGCCGCCACCGACGCCGTCATGACGATGACACCGCGCTCGCCGTCCCTGTTGGGCGTATTCGGCTGCATGGCAACGACGGCGGCTTTGGCCACCAACACCGTGCCGACCAGATTGATTTCGATCATCCTGCGGAAAAAACTGCCCGCCATCGGACCCTGTCTTCCGACCAGGCGGCCCGGGTTGCCGATGCCGGCGCAATTGATGGCCGCGTTGAGGCTGCCCATGGCCGCACGAGCGCGGCCGACGGCGGCATCCACCGCGGCCTCATCGCTCACATCGGTGACGATGAACGACGCCCCGGCCCCGAGCGCCGCCGCCGCAGCCTTCCCGTGCGCCTCGTTCAAGTCGAGGATCGTGACCTTGCCGCCGGCGTTCACGATTCGTGTGGCGGCCGCGAGCCCCAGGCCCGAAGCGCCTCCCGTCACCACGGCGCACACGTCTTTTAGCTGCATGACTGTCCTTTAAGGGTGTTGTAAATACTCACGGTGGTCGCACTCACGGCTGTTGATATTCCCGCGCCAGATCCTCTTCCAAATTCGCGAGCGGATTCGGCGCGCCGCCCCAGGGATCCTCGAAAAATGCATCGATCGAAGCCTCGGTAACCTCCGCCAGCGTGGCCGGCCGCCACTTCGGCTTGTTGTCCTTCTCGACGATCACCGCGCGCACGCCCTCGATGAAGTCACCCTGGCCCGCCAGCCGCTGCGTCATGCTGATCTCCATGCGCAGGCAATCGGCAAAGCTCATGGTCCGTCCGAGCCGCAGTTGCCGCATGCTGACCGCGAGCATCGTCGGTGAGCGCGTTTTGATCGTCGCCGACGTCTGGCGCGCCCACTCGACATATTGCGGGCGACGCTCATCGTCCAGCGATTTCAAGACCGCGGGTACGCTGGCCGCCGAAAAATGCTCATCGATGGCGGGGCGCACCGACGCGAGCGGCGCCGCACCGGCCTCCGCGACCGCCAACCTGCCAATGAGGCGGCCCAAATCGCCGCGCCAGTCCTCGCTCCCATCGCCACTCCAAGCGACGCCGGACAATTGCGCCTCGAGCGTATCGACGACCTCGCGCGCCATGAACACATCCGCGAGGCCGGTGTAGAGCGCGTCGGCCGCGCGGATCTGCGCTCCGGTGAGCGCGAGGTACATCCCCATCTCGCCCGGAATCCGTGACAGGAAATAGCTTCCCCCCACGTCCGGAAAAAATCCGATGGCCACCTCCGGCATCGCGATGCGCGTGCGCTCCCCGACGATGCGCATACGCGAACCCTGGGCCAAGCCCATGCCGCCGCCCATGGTGATGCCATCCATCAAGGCGATGTAGGGCTTCGGATAAAAGTGCAGGAAATAATCGAGCGGATACTCCGCGACGAAGAAATCGCGATGCGGCGTCGTCGAGGATCTGAAACTCTCATACAGCGCCCGAATATCCCCGCCCGCACAGAAAGCCTTGTCGCCGGCGCCCTTGAGGAGCACGGCCCGAACCGAGGGATCGAGCGCGCAGTCGCGCAGCACGCCGCGCAATCCCACGACCATGCCCATCGACAATGAATTCAACGCCGCGGGCCGGTTCAACGTCACGAACGCAACGTGGTTGCGGACCTCGCACAAAATTTCGCTGGTGCTCAAGAATTCTTCCACACCGGCTTGCGCTTCTCCAAGAAAGCATTCACGCCCTCGCGCTGATCTTCGCCATCGAACAAGTCCATGAATCGTTCGCGCTCCGAGGCCAGCGCAGCCTCCCGCGGCACGCCTTCCCGCGCCTGATGTATCAACCCCTTGCTGAACGTGACGGCCCGCGGACTCAAGGTCGACGCGCGCTGCGCCAGCTCCAACGCCGTGTGCCGCGCCTGTCCCCGGGGTACGACCTGCTCCACCAAACCAATCCGCAGCGCGGTCTCCGCATTCACCCGCTCGTTGGTGAGAATCATGCGCTTCGCCCAACCCTCGCCGACCAGCCACGGCAATGTCTGCGTACCGCATCCGCAGGGCAGAAGCCCCACCGAGGCCTCCGGCAGCGCCATCTGCGCATGCTCCTCGGCAACCCGCATGTCGCAAGCCAAAGCGCACTCGAGCCCGCCGCCCATCGCATAGCCATTGATCGCCGCGATCACCACCGGCCGCGCATTTTGCAGCGCCTCGAACGCCGCCCCAAAGCGCTGCGCCATCACCCGCGCCTGCACCTTGTCCCCCTCCGCAAAACTCTTGAGGTCGGCACCCGCACTAAAAAACTTCTCCCCGTGTCCGGTGACCACGACCGCGTAAACATTCATGTCGCCGTTCAGTTCCGCCACGAGTTCCGTAAGGCGCAACAAACCCGCCGCCGTAAAGGTATTGGCCGACGGATTGTTCAACGTGACGACGGCCACATGCCCGTCGATGCTGCATTCGATCATGGAAGCGCTCCGCTAAGCTTGAACGACCCTAGAACACTGGTAGCGAGCTGGACCGGGGGGCGAATGGGGATTTCCCGGAGCGTGAAAAACAGGATGTTTTTCCCGCAGCCTCCAAGGACGGATTTACGGCGGTCCGGGAAATCCCTATTCGCCCCCCGGTCCAGCTCGCGAACTTGAGTACTATGTTCGTTCAAGTTAAGTAGCCTTCCTGAGCAAATTGATGATCGACGAGAAGTCCTGCCCGCCGGCACCTTGACCGCTCCAAAGCTGATACAACTGCTGCGCCGCCGCCCCCATCACCACCGACTGCTTCGCCTGCCGCGCCGCATCGGCGGCCAACCCCAAGTCCTTGAGCATGAGATCGGTGCCGAACCCGCCGGTGTAGCCACGCGCAGCGGGGACGTTCTCCATCACGCCGGGATACGGATTGTAGGTGTCGGAGCTCCAGCATCGACCGCTCGACGTGTTGATGATCCCCGCCAGCACCTTGGGATCGATGCCGAGCGCAGTCCCCAGATTCATGGCCTCGGCGACGCCGATCATGGAAATACCGAGCAGCATGTTGTTGCAGATCTTCGCCACCTGCCCGGTGCCGGGCGCGCCGCAGTGCACGACGTTCCTGCCCATGTGCAGGAGCAGCGGCTTGATGCGTTCGAACAGATCGGCCAGGGCGCCCACCATGAACGTCAACGTGCCCGCTTCGGCACCGCCCGTGCCGCCCGAGACCGGCGCATCCGCCATCGGGTTGCCGCCATCCGCCGCAACGGCGGCGACCTCGCGAGCGGTGTGCGGGTCGATGGTGCTCGAATCGATCAGCGAGATGCCGCGACGGACCCCCGTGAGCACGCCGTCCTTGCCGAGATAGACGGCCTTGACGTGCGGCGAGGAGGGCAGCATGGTGATCACCAGATCGCCCTGCGAGGCGGCCTGTCCCGCCGTGGTCGCACCGGCGGCGCCCGCCGCCGTCAGCGCGTCGACATTTTTTTGCACGACGTCGAAAACCACGAGCGAGTGACCCGCCTTCAGCAAATTGCGCGCCATCGGCGCGCCCATGTGGCCCAAGCCGATGAACGCGATTTTCATTTGAGGCTTATCGTCGTGTTCACCCCGCCCGAGGCCGCGCCGTCGTCGAACCAGCGCGCCGTGATGGTCTTGGTCTGCGTATAGAACTGCACCACCTGCTTACCGTAGGGACCCAGGTCGCCGAGCTTCGAACCGCGTGAGCCCGTGAAACTGAAGAACGGCACGGGCACGGGGATGGGCACGTTGATCCCCACCTGGCCCACGTCGATCTCGTTCTGAAATTTACGCGCCACCGCGCCGCTCTGCGTGAAAATCCCGGTGCCGTTGCCGAAGGGATTGTTGTTGATGAGTTCGATCGCCTCGTTCAAGGTATCGACGCCGACGATCACCATCACCGGCCCGAAGATTTCCGTGGTGTAGATCTTCATGCCGGGTTTGACGCCGGAAAAAATCGTGGGGCCGATGAAATTGCCCTGCTCGTAGCCGCTCACCTTGACCCCGCGGCCGTCCAATTCGAGCTTGGCGCCTTCCTTGATGCCGTCCTCGACCAGCCCCAGAATCCGGTGCTTGGCGTTCTTGGAAATCACCGGTCCCACATCCGTGCCCTTTTCCTGGCCCGCGTTCACTTTGAGCGTCTTCGCCTTCGCGACGATGTCCGGGATCCACTTCTGCGCTTCACCGACCAGCACCGTCACGGATGTAGCCATGCAGCGCTGGCCTGCGGCGCCGAAGGTCGAACCCACCAACGCATTCAGCGATTGCTCCTTGCTGGCATCCGGCATCACGACTGCGTGATTCTTCGCGCCCATCATGCTTTGCACGCGCTTGCCGTGCTGCGACGCCAGATTGTAGACATGCGTGCCGACGTGGGTCGACCCCACGAAGGACACCGCCACGATGTCGGGGTGGGTGCAGATCGCGTCGACCGCGCGCTTGCCGCCGTGCACGATATTGAGCACGCCCGGCGGGATGCCCGCCTCGAGGGCGAGTTCCGCGAGCAGCATCGGGGTGAGCGGGTCCTGCTCCGAGGGCTTGAGCACGAAGGTGTTGCCGCAGACGATGGCCATCGGAAACATCCACAGCGGAATCATGGCCGGAAAATTGAACGGCGTGATGCCGGCGCACACGCCGATGGGCTGGCGGATGGTGTAGGTGTCGACGCCGCCGGCGACGTTTTCCGCGAATTCGCCCAACTGTAAACTACCGATGGAGCAGGCGTGTTCGACCACCTCGAGCCCGCGGAATATGTCGCCTTCCGCATCCGCGAGGGTCTTGCCCTGTTCGGCGCTCAAGGTCTTGGCAATACGGGACATATGCTCCCGCACCAGGGCCTGAAGCTTCAGCATGATGCGGGCGCGCGCCGCCAGCGGGGTATTTTTCCAGGTCTTGTACGCTTCTTTGGCGGAGGCCACCGCGGCGTTGATTTCCGCGTCGGTCGCGAAGGGGACCTGCGCGATCACCTCCTGCGTCGCCGGGTTCACGACGTCGTGCCATTCGGTGGTTTGCGACTCGACGAACTTGCCGCCCAGCAGCATTTTGACGGTGGGTGCCTGGGCGGTCGGGGCAGTGTCGGCGATTGCGGGTTTGGTGGTCATGATGGGTCCCCTGTTGAGGTTAACGATCGGGCGATCACGAGACGCTGGATTTCGCTCGTGCCTTCGTAAATTTGCGTGATGCGCGCATCTCGGTAATGCCGTTCCACGTTGTAGTCTTCGAGATAGCCATAGCCGCCGTGAATCTGGATGGCCTTGGAGCAGACCCGTTCGGCCATTTCCGAGGCATATAGTTTAGCCTGACAGGCCTCCGAGAGGCAGGGCAGTGCATCGCTGCGCATCCTCGCCGCGTGCAGCGTCAACAGGCGCGCCGCATTGATCGAGGTCTGCATGTCGGCGAGCATATTGCCGATGCTGCCGAATTCGGCGATCGGCCGGTTGAACTGCCGGCGGGTCTTGGCGTAGGCGAGCGCCGCCCCGAACGCTGCCCGGGCGATGCCGACGGCCTGCGCCGCGATGCCGATGCGCCCGCCCTCGAGATTTGAGAGCGCGATCGACAGTCCCTTGCCGCGGGTGCCGAGCAGCGCATCGGCCGGTATCCGGCAATTCTCGAACGTAATGGCACAGGTGTCCGATCCGCGAATACCGAGTTTGTGCTCCGGCGCACCGACAATGAAGCCGGGCGAGTCGGTGGGCACGATGAAGGCCGAAATCCCTTTCTTGCCCAGTTCCGGATCGGTCATCGCGAACACGATGGCGACCCGTGCGCGCTTGCCATTGGTCACGAACTGCTTGGCGCCGTTCAAGATCCAGGACCCATTCTCGAGCACCGCGCGGGTCTTGAGATTGTTGGCCTCCGATCCCGCCTGCGGCTCGGTGAGACAGAAGCTGCCGATCACCTTGCCCCGCGCCATGTCGGGCAGATAGCGCCGTTTCTGCTCGAGGCTGCCGAATTTAAGGATCGGCCCGCAGCCCACCGAACTATGCACGCTCATGAGCGTGGAGGTCGCCGCACAGCCGGCGGCGATCTCCTCGACCGCGAGCGCGTAGGCGACGTAATCCGTGTACGAACCGCCCCATTCCTCCGGCACGATCATCCCGAGCAGGCCGACTTCCCCGAGCTTCGCGATGGCCGCATCGGCAATCCAGCCCGCCTTGTCCCACTCGGCCGCATGGGGCGCAAGTTCGGCGTTCGCGAACTCGCGCGCCGAATCGCGGATCATGCGCTGATCTTCAGTGTAGAGGTCCATAGTTGCGTAAACTATAGGGCTTGGGCGCGCCCCTCTCGGTGCCCAAACCGTTCAAAATGCGTGAGCGAAAATGCCACACTCGACAGCGAGCATAACCCCGATCGCGGCCGTTCCCGCGGCTCGAGCGGAGCCCGGCACCATTGCCATCCACTTCGTGGTGGCGGCGCTCGAGAGCGTGCGTGCGCGCCACCTGGACGCCGAAGCGTTGCTGGAGGCGGTGGGCTTGTCGCCTAGTCTGCTGCAGGTGCCGCAGGCGCGGGTGTCGGCGAAACATTACGGAGAATTGTGGCGCCTGGTCGCCGTCACCCTGGATGATGAATTCTTCGGCCAGGACTCGCGCCGCATGAAGTCGGGCAGCTTTGCCATGCTGGTGCACTCGGTGCTGGGCTGCAAGACCTTGGGACACGCGCTCGAGCGCAGCCTGCGGTTCTACGGCCTGATACTGGACGATATCGCGGGCTCCTTGGTGCGCGGTGGCGCGGGCGAGGCCACCGTCATCTTGCGTGAGCGGCAAACCGGCGCCGCGGCGCGAACCTTTGCGCACGAGGTGCTGCTCATGCTGGTGCATGGCGTCGCGTGCTGGTTGGTGGGGCGCAGGATCCCTATTCTAAGGGCGCATTTCAGCTACCCCGAGCCGGCGCACGCGGCCGAGTACCGACTGATGTACTGCACTGACTTGAGCTTCGACATGCCGACCACCAGCATCGTGTTCGAGGCCGACTATCTGGATCTTCCCGTCGTGCAGAACGAGCGCTCGGTGAAGGAGTTCTTGCGCACCGCGCCCGAAAACATCCTGGTCAAATACAAGAACGGCAGCAGCATGAGCGCGCGGATCCGGCGGCGTTTGCGCCAGCTACTCCCGGGCGACGTGCCGGACTTCGATACCCTGGCCGCCGAGTTCAACATGACGACTGCAACATTGCGCCGGCGCCTGCACGAGGAGGGCGCGTCCTATCAGGGCATCAAGGATCAGCTGCGCCGCGATCTCGCCATCAGCTATTTGAGTCACTCGGGCCGCAGCGTCATGGACATCGCGCTGGAACTGGGATTCTCCGAGCGCAGCGCATTTCACCGGGCGTTTCGCAAGTGGACGGGTGCGTCGCCGGGGGAGTTTCGGCGCGGGCTGCAGGGTTGATTTGCGGTGTGGTAATTTCGCTCAGGCAGTTTGATCGCTTTGGTCATCCGGGCGAACCCACCTTGCCACTATAGTTTTGGCTATAAGGAAGTTCATCCATGAGCGCGAATTTGACGGGGAAAGTCGTGGCGGTCACCGGCGGATTCGGCGCCCTGGGGGCGGCGGTAGCCAAGACGCTGGCAGAAGCCGGCGCGAGAGTGGCGATCCTGGATCACGCACCGGTGCCCGCGTCCACGCCGGCATCCGCGCATCCCGCGGGGGCACTGCTGTTCGGCGGCGTCGATCTGGCGCAAGAAGACGCTGCCAATGCCGTGATACAGCGCATCGTCGCCGCGGCGGGGCGGCTCGACGGATTGGTGAATGTCGCCGGCGGCTTTCGTTATGACAAGCTCGACGGAGGTTCGCTCGAGACCTGGGATTATCTCTATCGGATGAACCTGCGCACCGCGGTGGTGACCTGTAAAGCGGCACTGTCCGCGTTGGTCAAGTCGGGAGCCGGACGCATCGTCAATATCGGCGCGCTCGGCGCCACCAAGGCTGCCGCCGGCATGGGCCCCTATGCCGCCTCCAAAGCGGGCGTCGCCCGATTGACCGAATCTCTCGCCGACGAATTGAAGGACCGCGGAGTGACCGTGAATGCCGTGTTGCCGAGCACCATCGATACGCCCCGCAATCGCCTCGACATGCCGGATGCGGACTTCAGCCGATGGGTGTCGCCCGCCGCCATCGCCGATGTCATCGCGTTCCTCTTGTCCGACGCCGCGAGCGCGGTGACCGGCGCCCTCATCCCGGTGGCGGGGCGCGCATGAGCGCAGCAACGACATGAGCGATATCACCGTCAAATTACCTGCCGTCGCCGTGGCCACATCGGCCTCGGCGACGTCCGCCTCGCCCGGCGCGCGTTTGCGCGCCGCGGTTGCCGAGGAGCGTCCCCTGCAGGTCGTCGGCGCCATCAACGCCTACGTCGCACGGATGGCGGCGGCCTGCGGATTCAAGGCCCTGTATTTGTCGGGCGGCGGCGTCGCCGCCAATTCATTGGGCGTTCCGGATTTGGGCATCAGCAGCATGGATGACGTGCTGACCGATATACGCCGCATCACGGACGCCTGTGCATTGCCGCTCCTGGTGGACGCGGACACCGGCTGGGGCGGTGCCTTCAATATTGCGCGCACCGTGAAGTCCTTCATCAAGTTCGGCGCCGCCGGCATGCACATCGAAGATCAGGTGCAAGCCAAACGTTGCGGCCATCGCCCCGGCAAGGAAGTCGTCTCGAAGCAGGAAATGATCGACCGGGTCAAGGCCGCCGTCGATGCCCGCACCGATCCGCACTTCGTGATCATGGCGCGAACCGACGCATTGGCCGTCGAGGGCATCGACAAGGCCCTCGAGCGCGCCATCGCCTGCGTCGAGGCCGGCGCCGACATGATATTCCCCGAAGCCGTGACCGAACTCTCGATGTACCGGCGTTTCAAGGACGCCGTCAGGGTGCCGGTGCTCGCGAATATCACGGAATTCGGCCAGACCCCCTTGTTCACCCGCGAGGAATTGGCCACGGTGGGGGTCGACATCGTGCTGCATTGCTGCTCGGCGTATCGCGCGATGAATGCGGCCGCGCTCGCCACCTACCAGGCAATCCGGCGCGACGGCACCCAAAAGAACGTGCTCGAATTGATGCAGACCCGCGCGGATCTGTACAAGTACCTCGACTATCACTCGTACGAGGCGAAGTTGGACGAACTATTCGCGGAGGGCAAGGAAAAGTGAACACCAGCAACGCGAGCATCACCAGCACGGCGAGCACCAACACTGCGAGCGCCGGCACGGGGAACGCCCACACACCGACTGAGAGTCAGGCGGGCGCGTTCAAACCCAAAAAGTCCGTGGCCCTCTCCGGCGTCACGGCCGGAAACACCGCGCTGTGCACGGTCGGCAAGACGGGCAACGATCTGCATTATCGCGGCTACGATATCCTCGATATCGCGACGACCTGCGAATTCGAGGAGATTGCGTACCTTTTGGTGCACGAGAAGCTGCCGAACCGCGCCGAACTGTCGGCCTACAAGAACAAACTCAAGTCCCTTCGCGTGCCGCCGCCCGCAGTGCTGACCGTTCTGGAGCAGCTCCCCGCGAGCAGTCATCCGATGGACGTGCTCAGGACCGGCGTGTCCGCGTTGGGCTGCTGGCTGCCCGAGGCGAACGAGCATCCCATCGCCGCGGCGCGGGACATTGCCGATCGCCTGTTGGCGTCGCTCGGCTCCATGCTCTGCTACTGGCATCATTACGCCAATTCGCAGCGGCGCATCGACGTGCAAACCGACGACGACTCGATCGGCGCGCATTTTCTGCACCTGCTGCACGGCAAAAAGCCGCCGGCGACGTGGGTGCGCGCCATGCACACCTCGTTGAATCTGTATGCCGAACACGAGTTCAACGCCTCGACGTTCACGGCTCGCGTCATTGCGGGCACGGGCTCTGACCTGTACTCCTGCATCACCGGCGCCATCGGCGCGCTGCGCGGGCCCAAACACGGCGGCGCCAATGAGGTCGCGTATGAAATCCAAAGCCGCTATGCCTCGCCGGACGCCGCGGAAGCCGATATCCGGGCGCGCGTGGCCAGCAAAGAAGTGATCATCGGATTCGGTCATCCGGTCTACACGATCTCCGATCCGCGCAACCAGGTGATCAAAGAGGTGGCCCGCGCCTTGGCCGCCGAGGCCAAGGAACCCCTGGCCTTCTCCGTGGCGGAAAGGATCGAGACAATCATGAAGCAAATCAAGAACATGTTTCCTAATCTTGATTGGTTTTCTGCGGTCTCATATCACCACATGGGTGTGCCCACCGCGATGTTCACGCCGCTGTTCGTGATCAGCCGCACTTCCGGCTGGGCGGCGCACATCATCGAACAACGGGTGGACGGCAAGATCATCCGGCCGAGCGCGAACTATACGGGTCCGGAGAATTTGAAGTTCGTGCCGCTGGCGCAGCGTCCTTAACCAAACTCAATAAAAAGGCGGTCACTTTTCTCAATGTCACACGATATCAAGTCGGCGGAACGACCCGCGCCGGATCACGTCCTCACCGCCATTGCTGACTACGCACTGAGCTACGACATCAAGAGTCCGTTGGCGTACGAGACGGCCAGTTATTGCCTGATGGACACGCTGGCCTGCGGATTTCAGGCCCTCAAGTATCCGGCCTGTACGAAGTTGATGGGTCCGGTGGTCCCGGGCGCCACGCTCACGAACGGCGCGCGTGTCCCGGGAACCTCGTATGAACTCGATCCCATCAATGCCGCCTTCAATATCGGCGCGATGATCCGCTGGCTGGATTTCAACGACACCTGGCTCGCGGCGGAGTGGGGTCACCCCTCCGACAACCTGGGCGGCATTCTTGCGGTCGCCGACTATTTGTCGCGCAACGGAAAATCCCTGACCGTGCGCGACGTCCTCACCGGCATGATCAAGGCGCACGAAATTCAGGGCGTGCTCGCCCTGGAGAACAGCTTCAACCGCGTCGGCCTGGATCATGTGCTGCTGGTGCGCGTGGCCTCCACGGCGGTCGTGACCGCCATGCTCGGCGGGTCCCGCGACCAGATCATCAACGCCGTGTCGAATGCCTGGATCGACGGCGGGGCGCTGCGCACCTATCGGCATGCGCCGAACACCGGATCCCGCAAGAGCTGGGCGGCGGGCGATGCCACCAGCCGGGCGGTGCGTCATGCGCTGTTCGCGTTGAAGGGCGAGATGGGCTATCCGTCCGCGCTGTCCGCGAAGACCTGGGGTTTCCAGGACGTGCTCTTCAAGGGCAAGCCGCTCTCGCTGCCGCAGGGCTTCGGCAGCTACGTGATGGAGAACGTACTGTTCAAGATCTCCTTTCCGGCGGAATTTCACGCGCAAACCGCGGTGGAAGCCGCCATGACGCTGCATCCGCAGATCAATGGCAAGATCGACCAGATCGAGCGCGTCGTCATCGAAACCCAGGAGCCCGGGGTGCGCATCATCGACAAGACGGGGCCGCTCGCGAATCCCGCCGATCGGGATCACTGCATTCAATACATGGTCGCGATTCCGCTGCTGTTCGGCCGCCTGACCGCCTCCGACTACGAAGACCAGGTCGCGAACGATCCGCGTGTCGATGCACTGCGGGCGAAGATGCAGGTCAAGGAAAATCCAACCTTCACGCAGGAGTATTACGCCGCGGACAAGCGCTACATCGGCAATGCCGTGCAAGTGTTCTTCAAGGACGGAAACGCGAGTCCGCGAATCGCGGTCGATTACCCCATCGGGCATCGCAAGCGCCGGTCCGAGGGCATGCCGGTGCTGGTGAAGAAATTCGAGGCCAGCGTCGCCGCACATTTCGGCGGTAAGCAGACCGAAGCGATCAAGGCCCTGTTCGCGGACCACGCGGCGCTCGCGAAAATGCCCGTCAGCGAGTTTGTCGCGAAAATGGTGACCGCCGGCGGATAGGGGGGCGAGCGCGCTTCATTGGCGCAGCATCACCTGCTGCGATATCCTCTCGCCGGCCAGCCGTACCGGATGACACTCGTCAGGGAGGGGTTGAATGAAGAAGCTTGCGTTTTTGATGCTCTGCGCTGCCGTCTCCGGCATGCCTCATGCGCGTGCCGACGAAGCTTCCGCGATGGCCATTCTCCGCGCCGGCTGTACCGAGGACGCGCAACGGCTCTGTGCCGGCGTGCAGCCCGGCGGCGGCCGGATACTCGCCTGCCTGAAGGAACATAAGGACCAGCTGTCGGATAAGTGTAAACAGGCCGCCCAGCAGGCCGCGGCCGCGGGCGGCGGTAATCCGTCGCCCACCCCACCCAGCGCCATGCCGCCGAGCACCCCGCCCTCCGCTTAGCTTTCGCCGGCTCCGCTACGCCTTGGCCAGCTCCGCCTCGATCGCTTCGACCAGCTTCGGTGCGTCCGGTGCCGTATCCGGCGCGAAGCGGCGCACCACCTTGCCGTGGCGGTTGATGAGGAACTTCTCGAAGTTCCACACCACTTCGGGCTTCGCAGTGGGCTCCATCTTGTAGCCGCGCAGCATCTTTTCCATGGCTTCTCGATCTTCCGTATCCGGCTTCTCGGTGGTCAGGTACTGGTAGAGCGGATGCTTCCCGGGACCGGTCACGCCTATCTTGCTGTAGAGCGGAAAGTGCACGTCATACTTGGTAGTGCAGAATTGCTGAATCTCGGCATTCTCGCCAGGCTCCTGGCCGGCAAAGTCGTTGGCCGGAAAACCGAGGACGGAAAATTTCTTGGCGGAATATTTCTGTTGCAGCGCCTCGAGGCCCGCGTACTGCGGCGTGAGACCGCATTTGGACGCCACGTTGACCACCAGCAGCACTTCGCCGGCGTGTTCTTTCAGCGTCGCGGCCTGGCCGTCGATTTTCTTGACGGGAATGTCGTAAAGACTTGTGCTCATGTGCTTCGCTCCAGGTGCCATTCGGTACGGTCGCGTATTCTATTTGCATTCTGCGGCCGATTACATAGCCCGCGTCAGATTGCCTCGCGGTATGCGTCGTCTGCCGGCGCTATTCGAGTAACTGCGTGCGTAGCCGTTCTATCTGTTCTTGATCGACGCCGAGCTGCTCGTTCAAGTACCGCTCGAACGAACCATGGGATTCCCGCACTTGATCGAACATCGCGTTCAAGTAGTCGGGATGCACCCGCATGAGCGGTTCCCAAACCGCGCGGTCGACTTTGGAGAACAGCCCGGCGCCGCCGGTACCGATCATCATGTCGCAGCTTTGCTCGAAGAATTGATCGGTCAACATGTAGTCTTCGAGTATGGTCTCCCGCGCGACGCCGAGCGCGCTCAACACCAACGCCGCGGCAACCCCCGTCCGGTCCTTTCCCGCGGTGCAGTTGAACACCAGCGGCAGATCCCCGTTCGACAAATACTGAAACAGCGATCGGAACGCGTCCTCAAACTCGTACGGCAATTGCCGATACGTCGAGATCATGAGCGCGCGCGCGCGACCGGCGTCTGTACCGGGTGAGCTGAGCAGCCGCTTGATGTCACCCGGCAGCCGATCGTGATCGCGGTACCGATACGCCACCTGCGCGATGTCGGTCAAGCGGGTCGGGTAATGCCGCCGTTCGTTATTCGAACGGAAGTCATACGCGTAGCGGATGCCGCTGGACTCGAGCGAGGCCACATCGTCGCGCGTCATCGCATGCGTGGTCCCGGACCTGTACAGAATCTTCCAGCGTACGGAACGACCGTCCGCCGCAGCATAGCCGCCCAGGTCGCGGAAGTTCAGGGCGCCGTCGAGGCGCGGAATCCGGATCGTCACCGGCTATTGCGTCCTACGGCCCTGGATGAGCCGCTGCGCCGCCTTCAGATGCGGAATATCGTACATCTTGCCGTCGAGCGAGACGGCACCGGCGCCTGAGGCGAAGGCGGCGACGATGCGCTGCGCCAGCGCCAGCTCGGCGTCGCTCGGCGTGAAGGCCTGGTTGATCACCGGCACCTGGTCCGGATGGATGGCGAACCGGCCGGTGAATCCATCATAGCGAGACGCTTCGCAGGCGAGCCGCAGCCCCTCGGCATCCCGGTAATTGACATAGACAGTGTCGATGGCCTCAACGCCCAGCGCGTGCGCCGCCAGTATGCATTGGCACCGTGCGTGCTCGTACATCGGCCGCCAGGCACCGTTCGGCAATCGGGGATCGCCCGCGCCCAATGCCGAACTCAAGTCCTCGGCTCCCCAGCCCAAGGCAACGAGCCGGTCCAAGGCAATGGGCCGGTCGAAGGCAATGGGCCGGTCGAAGGCAATGGGCCGGTCGAAGGCAATGGGCCGCGGTGCGGTCGCCCGCACCAATTCCCCCATGCGCAATACGGCGGCA
>Ga0181537_10000856_pt1 | contig 28357 bp, 26 predicted proteins | sample PEATcosm2014_Bin_39_FD_119765 | JGI IMG/M metagenome (GOLD analysis project Ga0181537, IMG submission 119765) | Peatland microbial communities from MTU Mesocosm Facility, Houghton, MI, USA - PEATcosm2014_Bin23_10_metaG | ecosystem: Environmental > Terrestrial > Soil > Wetlands > Peat | place...
CTGCATCCGTTCAACGGGACCATGGGGGTCGCGGTCAATACCAAGGACAAGCCGAACTCGATTCCGCCGGGGGAGTACGCCGGCAATCTGGATATCAACGAGCTGGGTGTCGGCGCAACGCTGTATATCCCGATCCAGGTCGACGGCGGCATGTTCTTCGCCTCCGATCCGCACTTTGTGCAAGCCGACGGCGAGGTGGCGCTGACGGCGGTCGAGGGTTCGCTGCGCTCGACCTATCGCCTGAGCGTGCTGAAGGCGGGCGATCCTTCGCTGCCGCTGCCGGCGCCGATGAAGAATCCCTTCGGCGAGACTCCCGTTTACTGGATTCCGATCGGGCTCAACACGGATCTCAACGAGGCGATGAAAGACGCGACGCGCCAAACCATCCTGTTCCTCGAGAAAAAACTGGGCATGGACCGCGCGACGGCCATGGCCTACGCGAGCGCGGCTGTCGATTTTCAGGTGAGCCAGGTGGTCGACCGCGTAAAAGGCGTCAACGGCATCATCCGCAAAAGGGATTTCCCGGCGAGCGTGCAGCCGAAAAAGGCCGTCAACAAATAACGCGGCTCTCCTCCCGGGTCCAGACAGAGCGCGGGCCAGCGCCGGCAGCCGTCACTGCGATTTGCCGTCCTGCTTGTCGTCTTTGCCGGCGTCCGGCGGCGTCTGGGCTTTCTTGCGCGCATCTTTCAGCTCTTCGCGGTAACGCTGGTTTTCCTGCTGGCGCAGCGTTTTCATTTCCTGCTGCGTCGAATCCTGTTCGTCTTCCAGCGACTTGCGCTTGCCGCGTAAATCCTGGCGCTGGTTCTTGGCGGCATCCAGCCGTTCCTGCGCCGCCTGCGCACGGCTGTCGACGCGTGCATCCATGTCTTGCTGCAACTGCCTGCGCCTGCGCTTGATGTCTTCCCACGCCCGCTCCGCGGCCTGGCTGGCTTCGCGGAGCGCCTTGCGCCGTTCCTGCACCTGCTTCACTGTGAGGGTGCCGGACTGAATGTCCGCCTCCAGCGCTTTGCGCTTTTCCTGAACCGCTGTGCGCATGTCGGTGGCGGCCTGGGTATCCCGCTGCAGCGCTTCGCGTTTCTCCTGCGCCTCTTTTCGCTGCTCCTCCGCCGCCTGCTTCTGCTGCGCGATGGCCTCCTTGTTCTGTTCCATCAGCGCCTGGCCTTGCGCCCGCGATTCTTGCAACGCTGCGCGCTTTTCGGCAATGACCTTCTGGCGTTCCTGGCGCCGCTGGTCGATCAGAAGCTGGATTTCAGCATGCTTCTTTGCGATTTCCGCTTCATAAGGACTGGGCTTGAAGAACTTCGGGATGCTTGCCAACAGCCGCGGTTTCGTGCGCGGATTATCGGATGCGAACCCGGCCTGTTTCGGCGCTACGAGTGCCTCGCCGGACGAGCCTTCGATGACGCTTTCGCCGACATACACCCTGTCGTAGGTTCCGGGCTCGCCCTCCGCCGAGCCTTCGGGGATGTAGCGCGGCTCGTGGTCGGTGCCGCGGACGCCGATGGTGGCGGTCGGCGTGCGCACCTTGTAGCCAGCCCGGTTGAACTTGCCGATCCAGCCGGTGACCGAGCGGAAGCCGCCCTGAACCAGCCGCAAGACTGCGTTGTCGTCGTCTCCGCCGTCGGCCTTGTAACTGACCACCTTCAGGCGCGTTGCCGGCCGCAAGGCGATGAAGCCGGTGTCCTGCATTTTGAGATGCACTTCGCCGACCTGGCCGGTGATCAGCACGTCGCCCTCGCTGACGACATCGCCCAGCTTCACCGCATGCGGCGGCGCCCCCGCGGAAACAATGCGTACGTCACCCTCGACCAGGACCACGGTACCCGCCGCGTTGGGTGGCTGCGCCGCCGCTTGCGGCGCGGCCGCGGCAAACAGCGGCGTAAGCGGCACGGCGAGCAGCAGCAGGCAGGCCCAGAGATGGAGGCGCGTCCGTGAGCCCATGTCAGTCCTCCCACCGCACGACGCCATCGATGTTCTCGCGTTCCGTGCGGTATTGGTTGATGGAATGCGTGGTGTCGGCATAGCCAAAAGAAATTCCGCAGACGAGTCTGCGGTTATCCGGCAGGCCAAAGTATTCGCGCACGAAATCGGGATAGGAAGCCAGCGCCGCCTGCGCGATGGAATCGACACCCAGGCTGCGCGCCGCCAGCATGAAGCTGTTGATATAAAGGCCGCAGTCCACGCCGCCCCAGAATCCGAGCGCCGCTTCGGTGGTCAGCAGCGCGACGTGCGGCGCGTCGAACAGCCGGAAATTCTCCAGCGCCTGCGCTCTTGCCGCGGCCCGGTCCTCGCGGCCGATTCCCAGCGCTTGATAAAGCTGCACGCCGCAGCGCACGCGCCGGGTCCGGTAATCGCCTTCATAGCGTTCGGGGAATGCGAAGTCGGGTTGCGCCGGCGCGCCGGCAGCGGCGTGGGCGGTGATGGCATCGCGAAATTTCCGCGTCGCGTCGCCGCTGGTGACGATGAGCTGCCAGGGTTGGGTGTTGCACCAGGAGGCAGTGCGTTGCGCGAGCTCGAGTATGCGCTCGATGGTGGCGCGCTCGACTTCCCGTCGCAGGAATTTCCGGGCGCTGTAGCGTGTGGTGAGGGCCTGTTCGAGTTCCATGCGTCGGCAGTCAATAGGATTTTGGGAGGCCGAGCACTTTCTCGGCAATGAAACAGAGAATGAGCTGCGGGCTCACCGGCGCGATGCGCGGAATGAAGGATTCGCGCAGGTAGCGCTCGACGTGATACTCGCGAGCGTAGCCGTAGCCGCCCAGCGTCATGACGGCGGTCTGGCAGGCATCGAAGCAGGCTTCTCCCGCGAGATACTTTGCGGCGTTCGCTTCGGCGCCGCAGGGAAGGTTCCGGTCGTACTTCCACGCCGCCTGCATGACCATGAGATGCGCCGCTTCGAGCTCCATCCAGCAGCGCGCGAGCGGGTGCTGGATCGCCTGGTTCTGCCCGATCGGGCGGTCGAATACGATGCGTTGCTTGGCGTACTGCGCGGCGCGCCTGATCGCGACCCGTCCCAGTCCCACTGCCTCGGCCGCGATCAGAATGCGTTCCGGATTCATGCCGTGCAGGATGTATTGAAAACCCTGGCCTTCCTCGCCGATGCGGTCTTCCACCGGCACCCTGAGGCCGTCGATGAACACCTGGTTGGAATCGACCGCCTTGCGTCCCATTTTCTCGATTTCCCGGACTTCGACAAAGCGGCGGTCGAGGTCGGTGTAAAACAGCGACAGACCGCCGGTGTGCTCGCTCACCTCTTCGAGCGGCGTGGTGCGCGCCAGGATCAGCATTTTTTCCGCGACCTGCGCGGTGGAAATCCATACCTTGGTGCCGTCAAGGACGTAATGCTCGCCGTCGCGCACCGCGCGGGTGGCGAGGCGCGTGGTGTTGAGCCCGGTATTCGGCTCGGTGACCGCGAAACAGGCTTTGTCGCGGCCCGCGATGAGTGGCGGCAGCATGCGCCGCTTCTGCGCGTCGCTGCCGAACACCACCACCGGGTTGAGGCCGAAAATGTTCATGTGGATGGCCGACGCACCGCTCATGCCGGCGCCGGATTCGGCAATCGCCTGCATCATGAGCGCCGCGTCGATTACGCCGAGGCCGGCCCCGCCATAAGCTTCCGGGATGCAGATGCCGAGCCAGCCCGCCTCCGCCAGCGCTTGATGAAACTCGTGTGGAAAACCGCCATCGCGGTCTTTTTCGAGCCAGTAATCGTCGCCAAAACGCGCGCAGACGCGGGCCACCGCCTCGCGCAAGGCTTCCTGTTCGGACGTCAGGGAGAAGTCGATCATGGTTGCGCGAGATCGTCGCAGAGGCCCCGTGGGCTGTCAAACCACGGGGCCAACGGTGCAATTTGCCCATAAGGCCATGCAACCTCGTGCCGTTCTCGGTAATATCGCGGTTCACGATGACGATGGCATCCATGGCAAAAGTCACCGAACTCCAGTTGCAGGAAGCCGAAACCGCGCTCCAGCTCGCACGCACCGAGGTGTCGAACCTGCAGCGTACGGTGGTCGCGCTGCGCAACGAGCTTGAGCACGCCGTGGCGGACAAGGAAACGGCGGTGCGCGAAACCGCGACCGCCGCAGCGCAGGAAGCGGCCCAGCTCAAGGCGGCGATTGCGGAACTGAGGCGCCAGCTGGAACAGTCGCAAGTGGAGCGCCAGGAAGAGGTACGCAGCGCCACGGTCGCCAGCCACGGCGAGATCCAGAATCTGAAAACGGCGGTAGCGGCGCTGCGCGACACCCTGGAAATCGCGCAGCGCGACCGCGAACAGGCGATCCGGGACGCGACCAAGGCTGCGAGCGACGAAATCGGCCAACTGCGCCGCACCGCCGGAGCCTTGCGCGACGAACTCGACCGCAGCCTGGGACCAGGGATCAAAGCGGAGGTCAAAGCGTGAAAGATCCTGTGCCCGCGCGCAACGGAATGCAATTCGACACCGCCGGCAAGGAGGTTCCCGCGCGGGCCTCGAAACCGGCGGCCAAAAGCGCGCACACCAAATTGCTGAACCCCGCGGATCAGGCTGAGCAGAAACGCCGCCTGCGCGAAGCCGAATTGCTGCTCGCGATTTCGCGCCGCATGTCGACCATGAACACGCTCGACGAAGTGCTGCACACCCTGGTCGAGCTCACCAGCGCCGAGCTCAACGCCGAGCGCGGCTCGCTGTTCCTCAACGATCCGGACACCAGCCAGCTGTATTCGCGGGTGGCGCAGGGCAATTTCCAGCGCGAAATCCGTATTCTCAATACCAGCGGCATCGCCGGCCATGTGTTCACCACCGGCGAGGGCATCATCATCCATGATGCCTACGCCGACCCGCGCTTCGACCGCAGCGTCGATGAAACCACCGGCTTCATCACCCGCAGCATTCTTTGCGTGCCGATCCGCACCGCAAAGGGCGAGCTGATCGGGGTCGCGCAGACACTCAACAAGAAAAAAGGGCGCTTCAACACCGGCGACCTGCACCTGTTCGAGGCCATGGCGCAGCAAGGCGTGCTGGCGCTGCAGGGCGCGCAATTCATCGAACGCCTGGAAAAAATCCGGCGCCAGGAACTGGAATTCATCAACGTGGTGTCGGAAATCACTTCCGACATCAAGCTGGGCTCCCTGCTGCAAAACGTGATGAGCGAGGCGACCCGCCTGCTCAACGCCGAGCGCTCGACCCTGTTCCTCAACGACGAGAAAACCAACCAGTTGTGGTCCGAGGTGGGCGAAGGGCTGGGAGCCACCCAGATCCGGCTGCCGAACCACGTGGGCATCGCGGGCGCAGTGTTCACCACCAGCAAGACCATCAATATTCCCTACGCCTACGCCGACCTGCGTTTCAATCCGGCGTTCGACAAGCGCACCGGCTTTTTCACGCGCTCGATCCTCTGCGTGCCGCTCATCAACAAGTACGGCAAGACCATCGGCGTCACCCAGGTGCTGAACAAGCGCGGCGGCCCGTTCACCAACGAGGATGAAGCCCGCCTGCGCGCCTTCACCGCGCAGGTCTCGATTGCGCTGGAGAACGCCAAGCTGTTCGCCGACGTGCAGGCGATGAAGAACTACAACGAGGCGATGCTGGAATCGATGTCGAATGGGCTTATTACGCTCGACGAATCCGGCAAGATCGTCACCTGCAATTCCGCCGGCCTGCGCATCCTGCGGACCCGCGCCGAGCTCATCCTGCAGCAGCCGGTGGCGGAATTTTTCGCCGGCGCCAACGCGTGGATCCTGGACAAGCTCAAGGCGGTGGAGGACACCGGCGAAGCGCAGGTCACGATGGACGCGCCGCTGCAGTTGGGCGAAGAAAAGCGCGCCGTCAACCTGACGGTGCAGGCGCTGCTCAACGTGGAGCACAAGCGCATCGGCTCGATGCTGATGATGGAAGACATCAGCAGCGAGAAGCGCCTCAAGTCCACCATGTCGCGCTACATGGATCCGTCGATCGCCGACCGGCTGGTGGCGGCCGGCGCCGAAGTGCTGGGCGGACAGAACGTCGAATGCACCATCCTGTTTTCGGACATTCGCGGCTTCACCCCCCTGACGGAGCAGCTCGGCGCGCATGGCACGGTGTCGCTGCTCAATGAGTATTTCGGCCTGATGGTGGACTGCATCCAGGCCGAGGAGGGCATGCTCGACAAATTCATCGGCGACGCCATCATGGCCGGCTTCGGCGTGCCGATCCCGCATGGCGACGATCCCGATCGCGCGCTGCGCTGTTCGCTGGCGATGATCCGCACGCTTGCGCAATGGAACGCCAAGCGCACCAACGACGGCAAGCTGCCGGTCAACATCGGAATCGGGCTCAATACCGACGTCATCGTTTCCGGCAATATCGGTTCGGAAAAACGCCAGAACTACACTATGATCGGCGACGGCGTGAATCTGGCCTCGCGCCTGGAATCGGCCTGCAAGAAATACGGTGCCAAGATATTGATCAGCGAGTTTACCTTTCGCAAACTTAAAGGCACCTACCGCAGCCGCGAACTCGACCTCACCGTGGTCGTCGGCAAGACCGAACCGGTGGCCGTGTACGAAATTCTGGATTTTCACGACGAAGAGAGCTTTCCGCACATCGTCGAATGCCTGCCCCTGTTCAAGGACGGCGTCGCGGCTTTCCGCTCGCGCAAGTGGGAACAGGCGCGTAATCAGTTTCACAAGGTGCTTGCGCTCAATCCGAATGACAAGGCGAGCAAGGAGTATCTTTCACGCATCGACAAGTATGAAGCCGATCCGCCGCCGGACGACTGGACGGGCGTGTGGGTGATGGACGAGAAGTAGAGCCAACAAAGAGACCGGATTTACCGGCGCTCAGGAGGAGGCAATGGGAACGCGGTTTGTATTGGCGCTGCTGTTTGCGCTGGTTCTGGTCCCGGGTGCGGCTGCGCAGGTGTCCCCGGCATCCGCCGGACCCGTCGATCCTGCGCTGATCGAAGACCTGGTTGCCGCCAACCGCATCCTGGTCGACCAGGGCGTGCTCGACGGCTACGGTCACGTGAGCATGCGCCATCCCAAGGATCCGAATCGCTACCTGATGGCGCGTTCGGTGGCGCCCGAGCTCGTCACCGCCGACGACATCATGGAATACGACCTCGACAGCAATCCGGTCGATCCGCGCGGACGCGCGGTATTTCTCGAGCGCTTTATCCACGGCGAAATCTACAAGGCGCGGCCGGACGTCAATGCGATCGTCCACAGCCATTCGCCGTCGGTCATTCCTTTTGGCGTCTCCACCATACCGCTCAAGCCGCTGTATCACATGAGCGCGTTTCTCTATCCCGGCGTGCCGGTATTCGACATTCGCGCCGGCGGCGAACTTACCGACATGCTGATCCGCAACGGCGCGCTGGGCCATGCGCTGGCCCTGGCGCTGGGGGACAAACCGGTCGCGCTGATGCGCGGGCACGGCGGCGTCGTCACCGGACCCGACCTGCCGCTGGTGGTGTTTCGCAGTGTCTATACCGAGGTCAACGCCCGCCTGCAAATGCAGGCAATGAGCCTCGGCGGGCCCGTGATCTACCTCGACCCCGAGGAAGGCCGCAAGGCCGCCGCGACCATGGCGGGTACGGTTGCTAGGCCTTGGGAGCTATGGCGCAGAAAGGCTCTCGCCAAGCCCTGAAGCCCGCGGATCGCCAAAGCCAAGCGCCAGCAGGAGCGACCTGCAAGGTCGCGAGGATCCGTTAAGTGCCGGCGGTGCTTGTTCAACGGATTTGCTCAGGACGACGCTGCAATAGCGTTTGTCCTGGAAATGCACGCTTTCGACCGGCCGGAAGCCCTGACGGGTGTAAAACGCGACGAGGTGTTTTGCCGGATGCGGCGTATCGAGCGCAAGTTCCTGGTAGCTATGTTGCCGGGCCCAATCCTCGGCAAACTCCAGCAGTCTGCAACCCAGGCCCTTGCCCTGAAATTCCGGGTCCACGGCGAACTGGTGGATGCTCGCGACTCGCCGCAGGTGATACCAGGCGCTCGGAGAACTGGCATCGCAACCATATAGCGTGACGGTGCCGACCAGGCGCCCATCGCATTCCGCAACATAGCAGGCGCCCTTGATGACGCGTTCACGCGTCACCGCCGCCGATTGGTCGACGCAGGTGCAGTTAAGTCCCATGCGCCCCAGCGGATAGAAGGCGCGCCGCAGCAGCGCCGTGAGTTGGTCCAGCCTCTCACCACAATGCAATTGGCGAATCGTTATCGCAGGCAATGCGCTGCGGTCCAATTTGATGCCGGAACTCCTGAATGCGCCCATCTCCGATTCCCATAACGACACGTGCTACCAATATGGGGAGTCCGGCGTAAAGCAGACGTAATCTTTGGGCGTGCTCGCGTAAACAACACATAAATGTTGGGCGCGGTTCGAGCCAGGCCCGGATATTTACACCATTCTTACGCGCCTCGCGTCAATGTATATGGGATTTTTGTCTGCGCAGTCCTATATTCGTGGAAGTGCAACGTGGCTGGAGGATCACCATGGACTTTGTGTTTTTGGCTGTACTGATCGGCTGTTTCGCATTGACTGTGGCCATAGTGTACGGCTGCGAACGCCTGCGGAGACCGTCGTGAGCTGGGTCTATGTATTAAGCAGCGTGCTCGCGCTTGGCATCCTGATCTACCTGGTCGTCGCCCTGCTGTTCCCGGAAAAATTCTGATGAGCGCCAACGGCTATTTTCAGCTTGTTTTGTATCTGGCGGTGCTGCTCGCGCTGGCGAAGCCGCTGGGCGCCTATATGGCGCTGATTTACGAAGGCAAGCCCGCCATCCTCAACCAGGCCGGCGCGCCGCTGGAACGGCTGCTCTATCGCGCAGGCGGGATCGACGCCTCGCGAGAAATGCGCTGGACCGAATACGCCGTCTCGATGCTGGTATTCAACCTGGTCGGCGGGCTCGCGGTCTACGCGTTGCAGCGCCTGCAAGGACAGCTGCTGCTGAACCCGCAGGGTTTCGGTGCGGTGTCGCCGGATTCTTCGTTCAATACCGCGATAAGTTTCATCACCAACACCAACTGGCAAGGCTACGGCGGCGAGTCCACCATGAGCTATCTCACGCAAATGGCGGCGCTCACGGTACAGAATTTCCTGTCCGCAGCGACCGGCATGGCGATCGTGATCGCGCTGGTGCGCGGCTTTGCGCGCCACAGCGCCGACACCATCGGCAACTTCTGGGTGGACATGACGCGGACTACGCTCTACATCCTGTTGCCATTGTCATTCGTGTTCGCGTTGGTTCTGGTGTCGCAGGGTGTGGTGCAGACGTTCTCGGCTTACCGGACGGTGCCGCTGGTGGAATCCATCGAGTACGACAATCCCAAGCTCGACGCCGCCGGCCAGCCGCTGAAAAATGAAAAAGGCGAGCCGATTACGGAAAAAGCGACGCAAAAGGAGCAGGTGATCGCGGTAGGGCCGGTGGCTTCGCAAATAGCGATCAAGCAGCTCGGCACCAACGGCGGCGGCTATTTCAACGCCAATTCAGCGCACCCATACGAGAATCCGACGCCGCTGTCGAATTTCCTCGAATTGCTGGCGATCCTGCTCATTCCGGCGGCGCTTTGCTACACCTTCGGCAAAATGGCCGGCGACACGCGCCAGGGCTGGGCGATTCTCGCCGCCATGACCGTGGTGTTTGTCGCCATGCTGGCGGTCTGCGTTTGGACCGAGCAGGGCGGAAATCCCGTGCTGGCCAAATTGGGCGTCGACCAGAATGTCAGCGACATGCAAAGCGGCGGCAACATGGAGGGCAAGGAGACGCGTTTTGGCGTCGTGAATTCCGCGCTGTGGGCGACCGCGACGACCGCTGCATCCAACGGCTCGGTCAACGCCATGCACGATTCGTTCACACCGTTGGGCGGACTAGTGCCGATGTGGATGATCCAGATCGGCGAGGTCATTTTCGGCGGCGTTGGTTCGGGGCTGTACGGCATGCTGATGTACGTCGTAGTCGCGGTATTCGTGGCCGGCCTGATGATCGGCCGCACGCCGGAATATCTGGGCAAGAAAATCGAAGCCTTTGAAATCAAGATGGCGTCGATCGCCGTGCTGGTGCCGTTGTTTACCGCGCTGTTCGGCACCGCGCTCGGCGTGCTGCTGGAAGCCGGCAAGGCTGGCGTAGCCAATCCCGGCGCCCACGGTTTTTCCGAAATCCTCTATGCATTTTCCTCCGCGAGCGGCAACAACGGCAGTGCGTTTGCCGGGATTTCGGCGAACACGCCGTTTTACAACACCGCACTCGGCCTGGTGATGTTCTTTGCACGTTACTGGATCATCGTGCCCGTGCTCGCGCTGGCAGGCGCGATGGTGGGAAAGAAGAAAATCCCCGTGAGCGTCGGCACTTTGCCCACCCACACGCCGTTGTTCATTGCGCTGTTGATCGGCACCGTGCTCATCATCGGTGCGCTGACGTTTTTTCCCGCGCTCGCACTCGGCCCCATCGTCGAGCACCTGATCATGGTCGGCGCCAACTGAACCGGCTTAACCGGCAACTCGAAGAAAACATGCCATGAGCACGCAATCCATGACTACCGCCAGTGTGCTGCCGCGCTCCCTGGTAACGGCGAATATTTTCAAACGCGCGCTCGTCGATTCCGTGGTCAAGCTGCTGCCCCAGCAGCAATGGCGCAACCCGGTGATGTTCGTGGTCTACGTCGGCAGCATTCTGACCACCATCCTGTGGTTGCAGGCCCTGGGACTGTTCGGCGGAATCGGCGAGGCGCCGGCGGGCTTCATCCTTGCCGTGACCTTATGGCTGTGGTTCACGGTTTTGTTTGCCAATTTCGCCGAAGCCATTGCGGAAGGCCGCAGCAAGGCGCAGGCCGATGCGCTGAGAGCGGCCAAACGCGACGTCATGGCCAAAAAACTGGAAGGCCCGACCAAGGCTTCGCGCTTCACCCTCGTGCCATCCAGTGCGTTGCGCAAGGGCGACATATTCCTGGTCGAAGCCGGGGACTTCATCCCGGCGGACGGCGAAGTGGTCGAAGGCGTGGCCTCGGTCGACGAGTCGGCCATCACCGGCGAGTCGGCGCCGGTCATCCGCGAGGCAGGTGGCGACTTCAGCTCGGTGACCGGTGGCACCCGGGTGCTGTCGGACTGGCTGGTGGCGCAGGTCACCACCAATCCAGGTGAGGCTTTCCTCGACCGCATGATCGCCATGGTGGAAAGCGCGCGCCGGCAGAAAACACCGAATGAAATCGCGCTGACCATCCTCCTCGTGAAACTCACCCTGGTGTTCCTGTTCGCAACCGTCACACTGCTGCCGTTCTCGATTTACAGTGTGGAGGTGGCAAAGACCGGCAATCCCATCACCATCACCGTGCTGGTCGCGCTGCTGGTCTGCCTGATCCCGACCACGATCGGCGGCTTGCTCTCCGCCATCGGCCTCGCCGGAATCGGCCGCATGCTGAGGGCGAACGTGATCGCCACTTCCGGCCGCGCCGTGGAAGCGGCGGGCGACGTCGACGTGCTGCTGCTCGACAAGACCGGGACCATTACGCTGGGCAACCGCCAGGCCTCGAATTTCCTGCTGGCGAAGGGCGTGACCGCGCCGGAATTTGCCGACGCCGCGCAGCTCTCGTCGCTGGCGGACGGCACGCCGGAGGGCCGCAGCATCGTCGTGTTCGCCAAGGAAAAATTCGGGCTGCGCGAGCGCGACATCAAGGCCCTGGGCGCAACTTTCGTGCCGTTCTCGGCGCACACCCGCATGAGCGGGGTCAATATTGCCGGGCGCGAAATCCGCAAGGGCGCGGCCGACGCGATCAGGGCCTGGGTCGAGGCAAGCGGCGGCAAAGTGCCTTCCGAGATCCAGGAAATGGTGGATAGCGTGGCGCGCCGCGGCAGCACACCGCTGGTGGTCGCCGACGCGACGCGGGTGCTCGGCGTGGTCGAGCTCAAGGACATCGTCAAGGGCGGCATCAAGGAGCGCTTTGCCGAGCTGCGGCGCATGGGCATCAAGACCGTGATGATTACCGGCGACAACAAGCTCACTGCGGCAGCCATCGCGGCCGAGGCGGGCGTCGACGATTTTCTCGCCGAAGCGACGCCGGAGATGAAGCTCAAGCTCATTCGCGAGACCCAGGCGCAAGGGCGGCTGGTGGCGATGACCGGTGACGGCACCAACGACGCGCCCGCGCTGGCGCAGGCCGACGTGGCGGTGGCGATGAATACCGGAACCCAGGCGGCCAAGGAAGCGGGCAACATGGTGGATCTCGATTCCAACCCGACCAAACTCATCGAGATCGTGGAAATCGGCAAGCAGCTTCTGATTACGCGCGGTTCGCTGACGACGTTCTCGATCGCCAACGATCTCGCCAAATATTTCGCGATCATTCCCGCCGCGTTCGTTGCCACCTACCCGCAACTCAACGCGCTCAACATCATGCATCTTGCCAGTCCGGCAAGCGCGATCCTGTCGGCGGTCATTTTTAACGCGCTGATCATCATCGTGCTGATCCCGCTGGCTCTTAGGGGAGTCCGCTATCGCCCGATCGGTGCCGCCGCGCTGCTTCGGGACAACCTCTTGATTTACGGCGTTGGCGGGGTGATCGCACCTTTCATCGGCATCAAGCTGATCGACATGCTGCTGGCGCTGGCGGGGTTGGCATGAGCGCGGCTGCATCGACGCACAGCAACGGAGGCGGTATGCTGCAACAATTCAGGCCGGCGATTGTGCTGTTCATCATGCTTACGATTCTTACCGGGGGGATTTATCCTTTGTTGGTAACCGGCGTCGCGCAGCTCGTTTTTCCTGGACGGGCGGGTGGCAGCCTGATCGAAAACAACGGCAAGGCCGTTGGCTCTAAGCTGATCGGCCAGCCTTTCGCGGCACCAAAATATTTCTGGTCGCGGGCTTCCGCGACTTCGCCTTATCCGTACAACGCGAGCTCGTCGTCGGGCAGCAACCAGGGGCCAACCAACCCGGCGCTAGCCGACGCGGTTGCTGCGCGCATCAAGGCTTTGCGTGACGCCGATCCTGACAACAAAGCGCCGGTCCCGGTGGATCTTGTCACCGCGTCCGCCAGCGGGCTCGACCCCCACATCAGCCCGGCGGCAGCGGAGTATCAAGCGAATCGCGTGGCGCGGGTGCGCCATCTCGATCCGCAAAAGGTGAGAGAGCTGATCGCTCTGCATACTGAGGGCAGACAATGGCAGGTTCTGGGCGAGCCGACTGTCAATGTGCTCGAACTCAACCTGGCGCTGGATGCGGTGCAATGACCGTCCAGCAAGGCGCCCCTGGAATCAACCTGATCGGCCGCTATTTCAGCACCGACGATATCGTGTTGGACGTCGATGCGGCCGACAAGCTCAAGGCGCTGGCGGAAGTCGCCCTGCTGGTGGAGCGGCGCTATCAAATCGATCACGAAGCGGTCGAACGCGCGCTATGGCGGCGCGAGCAGATGGGTTCGACCGGACTCGGCCACGGCATTGCGATACCGCACGCGCGCATCCCGGGCATTTCCAAGCCGATCGTGATGTTCGTCCGCACCCGGCGGCCGATCAAGTTCGGCGCGCCGGACCGCAAGCCGGTCGACAACCTGTTCGTGATCCTGGTGCCGAGCTACGCAACCGAGGAGCACCTGCGCATCCTCGCCGCGGTGTCCTCGATGTTTTCCAGCGAGTCGTTCCGCGGCCAGCTGGCGGCGGCGGCGACTTCCTCCGAAGCCTACCGGCTGTTCAGCGAATGGCCGCAGGATTGACGCCGTAACGAGCCGAGCGCAGGCGCGCCCGCGCAAGCATCGGCATCTGTGCAACAATAAGTCACGATGAACCAGGCTCGCCCGGACCCCGATGCGCTGCTGGCGAAAGTACAGCGCGAGGAAGCCAGGCGCCGGCGCGGACGACTCAAGATTTTTTTTGGCGCTGCCGCAGGCGTCGGCAAGACTTACGCGATGCTGTCAGCCGCCCGCGCCAAGCGGGCGGAAGGCGTGGACGTGGTGGTCGGCGTGGTCGAGACGCATGGCCGCGCCGACACCGCCGCACTGCTCGAAGGACTGGAGGTAATGCCCCAGCGCAGCGTCGAGTACCGCGGGGCGCAAATCAGGGATTTCGACCTCGATGCCGCGCTCAAGCGCCGGCCCACGCTGATCGTCGTCGACGAGCTGGCGCATACCAACGCCGAAGGCTCGCGCCATCCCAAGCGCTGGAACGACGTCGAGGAACTGCTCGACGCCGGCATCGACGTTTACTCCGCGCTGAACGTCCAGCACCTGGAGAGCCTCAACGACGTGGTCGGCGGCATTACCCAGATCCGCGTCTGGGAAACCGTTCCCGATACCATTTTCGAGCGCGCCGACGAAGTCGAGCTCGTCGACATCTCGCCGGACGAATTGCTGGAACGCCTGCACGAAGGCAAGATCTACATTCCGCAGCAGGTCGAGCGCGCGGTCCGCAATTTCTTCCGCAAGGGCAACCTGATGGCCTTGCGCGAGCTCGCGTTGCGGCGCACCGCCGAGCGGGTCGACGCGCAGATGCGCGAATACCGCGACGAGCACGCGATTCGCGACGTGTGGCAGGCGAGCGAGCGGGTGCTGGTCTGCATCGGTCCGAACGCGATGGCCGAAACCCTGATCCGCGCGGGCAAGCGCATGGCCTCTTCGATCCACGCGCCGTGGATCGTCGCCTACGTCGAATCGCCGGCGCTGCAGCGCCGGCCGCGGGAAACCCGCGACGCGGTGCTCGAGCACCTGCGGCTGGCGGAGGAACTCGGTGCGGAGACCGTCACGCTGTCCGGCCAGCAGGTCAGCACCGAAATCCTCGACTACGCGCGCCGCAAGAACGTCACCCGGATCGTGCTGGGCAAGCCGACACGGGGTGGCTGGAAACGCTGGGTCCTGGGTTCCCTGGTGGATACCATTGTGCGCGACGGCGAAGGCTTCGACGTGCACCTGCTCGCCGGCGAGCAGCGCGTGCGCGCGACCGGCGACCTGGCCATGCTGAACCGCAGCCGCGCCTACCTCGGGCTCGGAGAAAATGCCGGCACGCCGGAAAAAAACCGCGTTCCCTCCTACCTGAAGGCGATCGGCTGCACGGTGCTGACGACGGGCCTGTCATGGATCATGTTCGAGTATTTCGAGCTGTCGAACCTGGTCATGGTGTACCTGCTGGGCGTGATTTTCGTCGCCACCCGCTACGGCCGCGGCCCGTCGGTGCTGGCTTCGTTCCTGTCGGTGCTGGCGTTCGATTTCTTTTTCGTGCCGCCGCGCTTTTCGTTTGCCGTGTCCGACGTGCAATACCTCTTCACCTTTGCCGTGATGCTCGCGGTCGGGCTCGTTACCAGCAACCTGGCGGTGAATTTGCGTTCGCAGGCGAAAGTGGCCGGCCATCGCGAACGGCGCGCGTCGGTGCTCTACGCGTTCACCCGCGAATTGTCCGCGGCACGCCGGGAAGACGACGTCGCGCGCGTCGCGGTAAAACACATCGGCGAGGAATTCGAGGGGCAAAGTGTCATCCTGCTGCCCGACGCCGCGGGCCGGATCGTCCATCCGAAAAGCGACGGCATCCAGTATTCGTTCCATGGCAGCGACCTGGGCGTCGCGCAGTGGGTATTCGACCACGGCCGCATGGCCGGCGCCGGCACCGATACCCTGCCGGGCGCCGAGGGCGTATACCTGCCGATGCAGGGCTTGGTGACGACGATTGGCGTGCTGGCTTTGCTGCCGATCAATTTGCGCCGGGTGTTCCTGCCGGAACAGCAGCGCCTGCTCGACACTTTCATCACCCAGATCGTACAGGCGATCGAGCGCGTGCGGCTCACCGAGCAGGCGCAAAGCGCGAAAATCAGGGCGGAGACCGAGAGCCTTCGCAATTCACTGCTCAACGCGATTTCGCACGACTTTCGCACGCCGCTCGCGTCCATTATCGGCGCTGCCAGCAGCCTGATCGACGAGGGCACGCATCTCACGGCGGACGCGCAGCACGACCTTTTGAAAACCATCCTCGATGAGGGCCGGCGCATGACGCGCCTCGCCAACAACATCCTGGACATGGCGCGGCTCGAATCGGGCGCCTTCAAGTTCGTGCGGGAGTGGTATCCGATGGAAGAAATCGTTGGCAGCGTGCTGACGCGTCTGCGCGCGCGCCTCGGGACCCGCCCGGTCGAGGTGAGGCTGCCGCCTGACCTGCCGCTGGTACAGGTGGATGCGGTCATGATCGACGAAGTATTGGAAAACCTCGTCGAAAACGCAATCAAGTACACGCCCGCGGGCACGCCGATCGAGATCGGCGCCGAGGCCAGGCCGACCGAAATGCGGGTCTGGGTGGCCGATCGCGGCGTGGGCCTGCCGCCAGGACAGGAAGAACAGATATTCGACAAGTTCTACCGCGCCAACATGGAAGGCGCGCAGAGCGGCGCCGGACTCGGCCTTACCATTTGCCGCGCGCTGGTCAAAGCGCACGGCGGCAGCATCCACGCCCAGAACCGGCCCGGCGGCGGGGCGCTGTTCGAGTTCACCATTCCAATCACGGAGGCGCCGCCGCAACTGGCGGTGGACGATGCCTCCGCCGACGGCTTTACCGGCGAGCGCAGCGCCACCTCATGAACGCCGCCAACGAGCCCGTCATCGTCGTCATCGAGGACGACCCCCAGATCCGGCGTTTTCTGCGCACGGGCCTGGCGGCGCACGGCTACACGGTTTGCGAAGCGGAAACCGGCAGGCAGGGTCTGATCGAAGCCGCCACGCGCAAGCCGGAACTGGTGATACTCGACCTCGGCCTGCCCGACATGGAAGGCGTCGAGGTGGTCAAGGCGCTGCGCGAGTGGACCGCGATGCCGATCATCATTTTGTCCGCGCGGACCCAGGAAACCGACAAGGTGGCGGCGCTGGACGGCGGGGCGGACGATTACCTCGCCAAGCCGTTCGGGCTGCCCGAACTGCTGGCCCGCATCCGGGTGGCGCTGCGTCACGCTGCGCGCACCCCGCAGCAGGACGGCAGCGGCGTTTTTTCGGTGGCGGATGTCACGGTCGACCTGGTGCAACGGCGCGTAAGCCGCGAAGGAAAACCCGTGCACCTCACGCCGATCGAATACCGGCTGCTCGCCACGCTGGTCAAAAATGCGGGCATGGTCATGACCCACCGGCAGCTGCTGAAGGAAGTATGGGGCCCGTCCTATGTCGAACACAGCCACTACCTGCGAATCTACATGGGGTCGCTGCGGCGCAAACTGGAAGCCGACCCGGCGCGGCCCCGAATCCTGTTTACCGAAACCGGAACCGGATATCGCCTCGCTGCAGAAGCCGTCTGAACCTCAATGAGCGTCGACGCCGCCGCCGAACGGCGGCCTGGTGGTCCAGATGAGAAATATGAGCGACAGAAAAATCCAGCCGATGATCCAGAACAGGTCGTTTGCCGCCAGCATATAAGCCTGCTGCGATAACACGCGTTCGAGTTGGGCGCGCGCCTCATCGGTGCCCAGGCCGAAGTCCGTGAGCTGGCGCAGGTAATCGACCGTGGTCTGGGAATAATTCGACAGATGCTCGGAAAGCTGCGTACGGTGCGCGGCCTGGCGCCGGTCCAGCATCGTGATCACGATGGAAGCGCCGAAACTCCCCGCCATCATGCGCAGAAAATTCTGCAGGCTGGTGGCGTTCGCCGCACGCATGGGCTCGATGCCGCTGAGATTGATGGTGACCAGCGGCAGGAAGAACATGGCGACCGCGGCGCCTTGCAACATCTGCGGCAACGCCAGCGTGAAGTAATCTGCCTGGGTATTGAAGCTGGCGCGCCAGAAACTCAGGATGGCGAACAGCACAAAAGAGACGGTCGCGAATTTGCGCGGATCGACGCGCTGGATATTTTTGCCGACCAGCGGCGACAGGATGAGGGCCAGCACGCCGCCGGGCGCGAGCACCAGCCCCGCCCAGCCTGGCGTGTAATTGAGTTGGGTCTGCAGAAACAGCGGCAACAGGATGGTGGTGGCGAAAAATCCCGCGAACCCCAGTGCCAGCGCGATCACGCCATTGCGGAAGTTGACATAGCGGAACAAGGCGAGATCGACCACCGGGTGCTTGTCGGTCAATTCCCAGATCAGGAATACGACGAACACGATTCCGGCGACCAGGGCGAGGCAAACAATGAAGGGGTGGTTGAACCAGTCGAGTTCGTTGCCTTTGTCGAGCATGAGCTGCAGGCTGCCGACCCATAGCGCGAGCAGGCCGATGCCGACGCCGTCCACCGGCACCTTGCGGCGCGGGGTGTCGCGATCGCCGAGCGTCTGCCAGATGCTGATACTGGCAAAAATGCCGACCGGGATATTGATCAGGAAAATCCACGACCAGTGATAATTGTCGGTGATCCAGCCGCCGAGGATGGGGCCGATAATCGGCGCGATGACAATGGTCATGACCCATACCGCGAGCGCCATGCCGCGCTTTTCCGGCGGGAAATTGTTGATGAGCAGGGCCTGCGACAGCGGCACCATGAAGCCCGCCACCGCTCCCTGGATCAGGCGGAACACGATCAGCTGCTCGAGGCTTTGCGACAGGCCGCACATGAGCGAAGACACGGTGAACAGCACGATCGCGGTCACGAATACGCGCACCTGGCCGTAACGCTGCGCCATGAAACCGGTAATCGGCACGGTGATGGCGTTGGCCACGGTGTAGGAGGTGATGACCCAGGTGCCCTGGTTAGCAGATACGCCGAGGTCGCCCGCAATGGTCGGGATCGACACGTTGGCGATCGAAATATCGAGCACCTCCATCAGGTTGGCCATCGCCAGCGTGATGGTGAGGATGACCAGTTCGGCGGCCGTGAACGGCCGCCGGACCGGGGGCGGTGCGCTGCTCACTTGGTTTGGGCTTTGCCTGCGTCGGTCTTTGCCAGGCGCAGCGGCCGCCCGCCGTTGGCCGCGATGATTTCCTCGATGCGGCGGTTCGCCCGCTCTTCGTCAGCGACGTACACCTGGGTGACATTGTCGGCAGCGGTACGCGCGTATTGCGGCAGGCGCTGGCCGCCGACGTCGTGCAGGTCGACCTCCACGCGCATCGACAAGCCCACCTGCAGCGGATGGTCGGCGAGTTCCTTGGGGTCGAGCGCGATTCGCACCGGCAGGCGCTGCACCACCTTGATCCAGTTACCGGTCGCGTTCTGCGCCGGCAGCAGGGCGAATGCGCCGCCGGTGCCGGCGCCAAATCCCACGAGCTTGCCGTGGAACACGACTTTGCTGCCGTACAGGTCGGCGGTAAGCCTGACGGGCTGGCCTTCGCGCATCGACATCAACTGGTTTTCCTTGAAGTTGGCGTCGACCCAAACCTGCTCGAGAGGGACCACGGCCATCAACTGGGTGCCGGCGCTCACGTGCTGGCCGAGCTGCACGTTTTTCCTGGCGACGAAACCGGCGATCGGCGCCGGGATCGAAGTGCGCGACCAGGTTAGGTAGGCGTCGCGGACCTGGGCCGCCGCGGTCTGCACGTCCGGGTGATCGCGCAAGGTCGTGCCTTCGACCAGCACCTGGTTGGCGGCGAGCTGGCGTTCCGCCGCCAGCAGCGACGCCGCGGCCGATTTCTCGGCATCTTTGGCGTGGGCGACTTCTTCCTGCGAGACCGCGCCGCTGCCCACTGCGCGCTCGCGGCGCGCGACGTCTTCAGCGTTGCGCTTGACCTCGACCCGGCGCTCATCGACCGTCGCGCCAAGCTGGGCGTCCACCGCAAACAGGTTTCTCACCTGGCGCACCGTGCGCGCCAGTTGCGCTTCCGCGCGGTCGAGCGCGAGCCTGGCGTCGGCGCGGTCGAATTGCACCAGCACCTGCCCGGGCTTCACGTAATCCGTGTCGTCGGCGCCGATGGCGACCACGGTGCCCGCAACCTGCGGCGTGATTTGCACTACGTTGCCGTTGACGTAGGCGTCGTCAGTGGATTCGTAGTAGCGGCCGCTGGTCAGCCACCACAGTATCCAAATGGCCGCGCATACCACGACGACCGCGGCCACGATGAGCAACAGGCGCTTGCGCTTGCCGTTGGCGGGCGCCGCCGGCGATTCCGGTACGGTTGGGGGCGCCGTTGCGGGTGCCGCTGCAGGTGGCGTAGATGGATTGTCTTCCATTGCGATTCCTTGGGATTCAGGAGGCGGAGCCGGTTGCAGACTCCGGCGGACTGGACAATGCGGCAGGCGTTTCGTGATAGCCGCCGCCGAGGGCGCGTACCAGGTCGATCGAAAGTTCGAGCTCGCGGGCGTTGAGGTCGGCAGCGGCGCTTTGTTGCGTGAGGATCTGCGCTTCGGTGCCGAGCACCTGGATGTAATTGCCGAGCCCGGCGCGATACCGCTCCAGCGCCAGTGCGCGAATCGCGTTGGCGTGGGCGAGGCCGTCGGCGTTCTCGCGCTGCTGGGCGGCGACTGCGCGCAGCGACGCGAGCTGATCGGCTACGTCGTGCACCGCGTCGACCAGCGTCTGGTTGTATTGCTCGACCGCGATATCGTAGTCCGCGTTTTTGCCGGCGAGGTTGCCGCGCAGCCTGCCGCCGTCGAACAGCGGCAACTGAATCGCGGGCCCGATGCCGGCGATTTCGCTGCCCGCCTTGATCCAGTTGCTGAAACCCAGGCTTTGCAGACCGATGAAGCCCGCCAGGTTGATGTCAGGATAAAACTGCGCCCGCGCATTCTTCGTGTCCTGCAAGGCGGCTTCCACCCGCCAGCGCTGGGCCGCGACGTCGGCGCGGCGGCCGATCAAATCCACTGGAAGGTTCGAAGGCACCAATACCGCCGCCTTCGACAATGGCGCCGGCCGCGCGATATCGAGACCGCGGTCGGGTCCGCGCGCGAGCAGGGCGGCAAGCTGGTTGCGGGCGAGCGCGATGGTTTCGTCGAGCTGCGCCAGTTCCTGGCGCGCGGCGGGGATGGCGGTTTCCGCCTGTTTCAGTTCGGAGCGCGAATCGAGGCCGGCGCTAAGACGCGTCTTGGCAAGCTCGAGCAGCTGCTCGCGTTGCTTCAGCGTCGCATCCGCGACGTCGCGCCGTTCGTAACCATGCTGCAGTTGCACGTAGCTGCGCGCGACGCTGGTGGAGAGCAGCAGGGCTGCGGCATAAGCGTCCGCCTGCGCCGCCTTCGACTGCCCGCGGGCCGACTCGTAGGCGGAACGGTTCTTGTCCCAGATGTCGAATTCGTAGCTCACGTTGAGCTGGAGATCGTTCAGCCAAAACCAGCTGCCGGCGAGCGGCGGCGGATAGATGCCGTTCTTCGAAAACAGCTCGCGCGTGGAATCGAGGCTGCCGGTGATTTGCACGTTGCGCGCCGCGTTGGCGCTGACAACCAGCGCGTTGGCCTTGTCGACACGCGCGCGCGCCACGCGCAGGCTGGGGCTGTTCGCCAGCGCTTCCTCGACCAGGGCATTGAGTTGCGCATCGCCAAACTGCAGCCACCAGCGCTCATCCGGCCATTTCTCCGCCGTCGGCGATGCGGCCTTGAGCGAGCGCTCGGCCTTGATCGAATTCGCATCCGCGACTTGCGCACGCGTAAACAGTCCACGCGAATTGGCGCAGGCGGCGAGTGCGAGAAGGAGGAGCAGCGCCAGCCATCCGCGCCTGTTGTATTTGCTCAGGGCGACAGGTTCAGTCATGCGAGTCTTCGGTCAACAGCTTCAAATCTTCGCCGGCGTTGGCCAGGATGCGCCGCAAGACCCGCTCCAGCTCGTGGACTTCGCGTTTGCTGAGCCCGCTCAGATGTTGATTGAGCACGCGCACCACGGCGGCATTCATGGTCGGGCACAGCGTTTCGCCGGCCGGTGTGAGCTCCAGCGTAATGCGGCGGCGGTCGCCCGGCAGGCGGATGCGCCGGACCAGGCCCTTCTGTTCAAGACGGTCGAGTTGCCGGGTCATCGCGCCCGGGTCGTAAATCATGCCCGAGCACAATTCGGCAGCCGTCGCCGCGCGTTTGCGGGAAAGCGAGGACAGGGTGATGTACTGCGCGGCGGTGATGTCGAGCTGAGCGAGCTCGCGATCCATTGCTTCGAGCAGCGCCCTGCGGGTGTGGCCGATCAGGAAGCCGACTGAGTTCCAAGGCACGAAGGTCTTGGCGTCGTAGATGGTTTCTGACATGAAGTTCTTGTTAAAACAAGGCTTAACGCAAAAATCCGCAGCATTTTAATTGCAATAACAATAGTTGTCAAGGCAAGTATCATGGTTTCTGCGCGCATTGCCAATTTGCCTATGCCCCTGGAATAAGAATAGCAGCATAAATGTATCGGCTCCCATTGCAGTGCAGCAGTAACAGATTGTTTGACCAACGTTGTCGGAATGATGTCAAATAGATGGCGCAATGCATCCGCGAATTGCATAATCGCGTTCGCGTAAGGATTGCGGATCAAATCCGACGCATAAGTTCGGGTGCATCCGCGATAGCGTACTGTCCGTACATGGTGCGGCAGCGCATAAGTTGTAACGGCTGATGCACTTGCCGCGCTTTTCGCCCTCCCGGGAGTGCGGAAGCGTTTTTTCAATGAGTTAAATCCAACCAAGGAGTCATGCATGAACAAGGTTCAAAAGCTCACGGGTATTGCCATTGCCGCCGCTGCCGCCGGCATGTTTTCCACCTTGACCGTCGGCACTGCTTTCGCCGATGAAGCCAAGGTTGCGTGCCAAGGCCAGAATGCCTGCAAGGGAAAGAATGACTGCAAGGGCGCGAACAACGCCTGTAAAGGTCAGAGCTCCTGCAAGGGCAAAGGCGTTATGAGCATGACCAAGGCCGACTGCGACAAAGCTACGGCCAAGAAGTAAGTCTCATCTGTCTGCAGCGGGCGGGCTCCGGGCAAGCAACGGATCCCGCCCGTTTTGTTTAGCGATCTCCTAATGCCCACAATTTCTCAAGATTCACGCCTGCCGCCCCTGGGTTTTGGCCTCGGTCTGCGCGTTCCGCATTACGACGCCATCCTCGAGGACAAACCGCCGGTCGACTGGTTCGAGGTATTGAGCGAGAACTACTTCGTTCCCGGCGGCAAGCCGTTGCACTACCTGGAGCAGGTGCGCCGCGACTACCCGGTGGTGATGCATGGCGTGTCGATGTCGATCGGCGCGCACGGCGAGCTCAACCAGGACTACCTGAAGGACCTCAAGGCGCTGGCGGATCGCATCGAGCCGCGCTGGATATCGGATCATTTGTGCTGGACCGGGGTGGATGGCTACAACCTGCACGATCTGATGCCGCTGCCTTATACCGCTGAAGCGGTGCGCCACGTGGTGGACCACGTGCGCCAGGCGCAGGATTTTCTCGGCCGCCGCATCCTGCTGGAAAACGTCTCCAGCTATCTCACTTACCGCGATTCCGAAATGACGGAATGGGAATTCCTGCGCGAAATCGCCGACGAGGCCGACTGCCACATCCTGCTCGACATCAATAACATTTACGTCAGCGCGTTCAATCACGGCTTCGACGCGCGCCAATACCTGAACGGCATCCCGGTCAACCGGGTGCAGCAGTTCCACCTGGCCGGCCACGACAATCACGGTGACTACATTATCGACACCCACGATGCGCCGGTGATCGATCCGGTGTGGGGCCTCTACGCTGCCGCGGTGCGCCGTTTCGGCCCCGTGTCGACCATGATCGAGCGCGACGATAATATTCCGCCGCTCGCCGAATTGCTGGCTGAGCTGGAGCACTGCCGGGCGATTGCCAAACCGCTGCTGGCGGAGCAGGCGGCAGCTTGAGGACGGGTGAAGCGCCAAAGTCGCTTGCGGGACTGCAGCAGGCGTTTCAGGCCTATGTGCACGAGCCGGAGCGGCTCGACGGCATCGTCCAGGGCATTCACCCCGATACCCGCGTATCCGCCGAGGATCGCCTCGGAATCTACGCCACCGCCTATCGCCTGCGCCTGCTGGAAGCGCTGGATGCGGATTATCCCGGGCTGCACGCGCTCGCGGGCGACGAGGAGTTCGACGCCATCGGCCGCGCCTTCATCGCGACACAGCCTTCGGTGTTCTACAACCTGCGCTGGTACGGCGGCGACCTGCCGCGATTTCTGCGCAGTTCCGAGGAATACCGGCAATACGACGTGCTCGCCGAAATGGCCGATTTCGAATGGGCGCTGGTGACCGCGTTCGACGCGCCCGACGATCCCCTGTTGCAGGTGGAAGATATCGCGCGCGTTGCGCCCGAGGATTGGCCCGAGCTGCGCTTCGAGGCGCACGCTTCGGTGCAACTGGTCGATTTAAAGTGGGACGTGGTTTCGGTCTGGAAAGCCGACAAGGAAGAGCGGGAAGTGGAATCGCCGTCGAAAAGCGAGAAAGCCACGCGCTGGATGATCTGGCGCTCCGACCTAAAAACCTTGTTTCGCTCATTGCCCGCCGACGAAGCCGCGGCATTCGACGCCCTGCGCAATGGATCCAGCTTCGGTGAGCTATGCGAGCTCCTCGTCGAATGGCATGACGTAGATGCGGTCGCGGGCAGGGCGGCGCAATTGCTCAAGCAATGGACCCAGGCGGGCCTGTTGCGCGCGATTAAACCGGCATGAGCAGGCGCCTGTACGAACTTGCGGGCGCCGACCCCGCGCGGCGTTTCAGTCCTTATTGCTGGCGGACGGTGATGGCGCTGGCGCACAAGGGCCTGGAATTTGAAGGCGTGCCCTGGCGTTTTACCGACAAGGATGTGATCGCATTCTCCGGGCAGGGCCTGGTGCCGGTACTGATCGACGGCGAGCGCACCATCGCCGATTCCTGGCAAATTGCCTTGTATCTCGATACGCATTACCCGGAGCGCCCATTGCTCGATTCGGAGCAGGCGCGCGGTACCACCTACGCCTTCAAATTCTGGTGCGAGCAGAATGTGCACCCGGCCTTGACGCGCATCATCCTGCTCGATCTGTTTGCCAACCTGCACGACAAGGACAAGGCGTACTTCCGCGAGTCGCGCGAAAAGCGCTTCGGCATGACACTGGAGCAATTCGGCGCCGATCGCCCGGCGGGTCTGGTGGCGTTGCGCAAGGCGCTCGATTCGGTGAGGCAGGTGCTGGTCACGCAGGCGTACATCGGCGGCGCGCAGCCGGGCTACGCCGACTATATTTTATTCGGGGCATTCCAATGGGCACGCGTCATGTCTCCCGCGCGGCTGCTGGAACCCGACGACCCGATGTACGCATGGCGCGAGCGCATGCTGGATCTCTACCAGGGGCTTGCGCGCAACGCGCTCGGCTACCCGGTGTGGGCCTGATTGAAGGACAAGATCAAGGACAAGATCAAGGACAAGATCAAGGACAAGACAAAATGCCTAAAGCAATCTGGAATGACAAAGTGCTTGCCGAATCGAGCGAATTCGAAACCGTGGAAGGCAACGTGTATTTTCCGCCGGAGGCGATTCACCAGCATTATTTCCAGGAAAGCGACACCCACACGGTCTGCCCGTGGAAAGGCACGGCCAGTTATTACAACGTGGTGGTGGACGGCAAGGTGAACAAGGATGCCGCCTGGTATTACCCGGACCCCAAGCCCGCGGCCAAGAACATCAAGGACCACGTAGCCTTCTGGCACGGCGTCCAGGTCGAAAAATAGCGCTTACCGCGGATCGCGCGCCAGCCTGATCCCCGAGAATTGCCAGCGCGCGGCCGCCGGGAAAAAGTTGCGGTAGCTCGCGCGCATGTGATCCGCCGGCGTGGCGCAGGAGCCGCCGCGCAGCACATACTGGTTCACCATGAACTTGCCGTTGTATTCGCCGATGGCGCCTTCGGACTCGCGAAATCCGGGGTAGGGCGCGTAACTCGACCGGGTCCATTCCCAGGCGTCGCCATAAATCTGTGTCAGCCCGTCGCCGGTTGCCGCCGCAGGATGAAACCTGCCGCTGTCGGCAAAGTTCGCCGCGGCCATGGTGGGTCCGGCGGCCGCGACTTCCAGTTCGGCTTCGGTCGGCAGCCGCGCGCCTGCCCAGCGTGCGTAAGCGTCGGCTTCAAAATACGACAAATGCACCGCGGGCAGTTCCGGATCGAGGTCGACCATTCCCGACAGGCTGAATTCCTTCCAGCCTTGTTTGTCATGGCTCCAATACAGCGGATGCGCCAGGCGGTTTGCGTTAACCCAGTCCCAGCCTTCTGCCAGCCACAGACGCGGATCGCGGTAAGCGCCTTGCTCGATGAAATCCAGGTATTCGCCGTTTGTCACCAGGCGCGGGGCGAGCGCAAAGGATTCGAGGAACACCCGATGCCTCGGCAATTCATTGTCGAAACAAAACGACGTTCCCTCGCTGCCGATTTCGGTCAGGCCGCCTTCGAAGTTCTGCCAGGAAAGCGCGGGAGTCTTCGCAGCCCTGCTCACCGCTTGATCATGATATGCGGGCTTCAGCGGACTGAGCGATAGCAGATGCTTGATGTCCGTGAGCAGCAGCTCCTGGTGCTGCTGCTCGTGATTGAGACCCAGTATGACCAGTTCCTGCAATTTGGCGTCGGAGCCGCGGGCGGCGAGCAGGCGCTGCATGCGCTCTTCCACATCGCTCCGGTAGTCGCGCACCGCCGACAGCGGCGGCCGGGTGAGCATGCCGCGCTGCGCGCGCGGGTGCTTGTCGCCGACGCCGTTGTAGTAGGAATTGAACATGACGCGAAACGCCTCGTGAAATGGACGGAATCCACTCTCGAAGCGTTCCAGGATGAAAGTCTCGAAAAACCATGAGGTATGGCCCAGGTGCCATTTCGCCGGGCTCGCATCCGGCATCGACTGCACGCAACAGTCCTCTTCCGACAACCGGGCTGCCAGCGCGAGAGTGCGCGCGCGCACGCGCGCGAAGTATTGCGGCAACGATTCCCGCGCCAGGGCCGCGGACGCAGGCTCGACCAGGCCGATGTTGCGCCCGGGTGCGCGCGCCTCGGTCTGCCGGTTGCTGCGCTCAGGCGTGGGCATACAGCACCGCGAACCAGCGATTGGGGTCGGTCCAGTGACGCACGCCGCGAAATCCCGCGCGCAGCAGCAGGGCGCCAAAGTCATCAACCCGGCACTTGTGGCTGTACTCGGTATGAATCCGCTCGCCAGCGGCGAACCCGCGGCCGCCTCCTGGCCAGGTCACCCGAATCGCCCGCCGCGCCTCGAGGTGCATTTCGATGCGGGATTGCTCCGCGTTATAAAACGCCAGGTGGCGCCAGGCCGCGGGATCGAAATCGCTGCCCAGCACTTTGTTGACGTGATTCAGCAGGTTGAGGTTGAACGCCGCCGTCACCCCGCAGGCATCGTTGTAAGCCGCGTGCAGTATGGGCTCAGGTTTCACGAGATCGACGCCGATCAGCAGGCCGCCGTCCGCCCCGCACTGCGCGTGGATTTGCCGCAGCAGCGAAAACGCGGCGTCGGGCGCAAAGTTTCCGATCGACGAGCCGGGATAGAAAAACAGCCGGCGCTTGCGCGGGACGGTATCCGGCAGGTAAATGCCGTTGGTAAAATCGGAGTGCACGCCGAGCATGCAAATCTCGGGAAACGCGCCTTCGAGGCTGGCAAGCGTAATGCGCAAGAATTCCGCCGCCACGTCGACCGCCACGTAACGCGAGGGTTGCAGCACGGCGAACAGGCTGCGCGCTTTTTCGCAGTTGCCGGCGCCCAGGTCGATGAGTGTCGAGCCGCGGCCGATCTGGCGCGCGATCTCGAGACCGTTCTGCGCAAAAATGCCGCGTTCGGTGCGCGTCGGATAGTATTCCGGCAACTCGGTGATGGCCTCAAACAGGCGTGAGCCCAGGAGGTCGTAGAAGTATTTGGGCGAGACCGATGCGTTGGCGGCGGTCAGGCCGTCGATCAGTTCGCGCCTGGCGTGCGCCTGTGCCGAGCCGTCTTCGCTGACAGCGTTCGATTCCATTCGCTGATCTATCACGAGAGCCATGGCAATCCTATCGAAGTAAGGAGGGGAAAGGGGCGCCTGGTTTCAGGCGGTTGTTACGGTTGCGGTGCGCGGTTCGGCGGCCAGCGGCCGCGCGGCGACTTTGTCGCGCATGGTGACGAATTCTTCCGCCGCCGTTGGGTGAATGCCGACAGTTGCATCGAATTGCGCCTTGGTGAGTCCGGCGTTGACCGCGATGGCGACGCCCTGAATGATTTCCGGCGCGTCGGCTCCGACCATGTGCGCGCCGATCACGCGCTGGCTCGCGGGGTCGACGATGAGTTTCATCATGCTTTGCTCATGCCGCCCGCTCAGCGTATGGCGCAGCGAGCGGAAGGTTTTCCGATAAACATCGACCGCGCCGAATTGCGCCGCCGCCGCGTGCTCGCTGAGGCCGACGGTGCCGACCGGCGGCTGGCTGAATACCGCACTCGGCACGTTTAGATGATCGAATGCCACCGGCGTGCCTCCGAACAAGGTGGTTGCCACGCCCGCGCCTTCGCGGATTGCGACCGGCGTCAGCGCGATGCGGTCGGTGACGTCGCCCACCGCGAATATGCTGGGAACGCTGCTGCGGGAAAAACTGTCCACCACGATCGCGCCCTTGTCGTCGACCTTGACGCCTGCCTC
>Ga0181537_10000857_pt1 | contig 28317 bp, 24 predicted proteins | sample PEATcosm2014_Bin_39_FD_119765 | JGI IMG/M metagenome (GOLD analysis project Ga0181537, IMG submission 119765) | Peatland microbial communities from MTU Mesocosm Facility, Houghton, MI, USA - PEATcosm2014_Bin23_10_metaG | ecosystem: Environmental > Terrestrial > Soil > Wetlands > Peat | place...
ATTCAGCTGCCGGTCAACGAGCAGCTGATCGTCGAGTTGTACAGCAAGTAGTCCAAGTAGTCGTAGAGACGTTGCTTTGCAACGTCTCTGCGAATCGGGCGGCACACGATTTTGTGGGCGGCATACGATTTGTGGTAAGCGAGACGTAACAAGTTACGTCTCTCGGGTCCATACGTTCGAGCCAAATCAGCCCTTTCTGACATTGACCTGAGTTGGACCACTCAGCGAGTCAGAATCGAGCCAAACGGCCGAAGGAGAAACACATGCTTTGGAAGGGTTTTCAGAAACCGAAACGTCTCGCAGTTGATACCTCCAGCCTCACAGATAAATATGGCATTTTCTGGGCGCAGCCCTTTGAACGTGGCTTCGGGACCACCGTGGGCAATGCCCTGCGGCGCGTGCTGCTGAGCTCGATTGAAGGCGCGGCCGTCACCGCCGTGAAGATGGAAGGCGTGCTGCACGAATTCCAATCGATCCCCGGCGTCGTTGAAGACGCGACGGACATCATTCTCAACCTCAAGCAGATTCCGTTCAAGTTGAGCGGCGATGCGCCAAAAGCCATCTACCTGCGCGCTGATCAGCCCGGCGTGGTCACCAGCGGGATGATCGAAGCCGACGGCGACGTCGAAGTCCTCGACAAAGACGTCTACATCGCCACCGTGAGTGAAGGCGGCAAGCTCGACATGGAAATGCGCCTGAAGCGCGGCCGTGGCTACACTTCCGCCGACAAAAACTTCGACGAAGATCTCGGCATCGGATTCATTCCCATCGACTCCGTGCACTCGCCGGTGCGCAAGTGCAATTACACCGTCGAGGCCGCGCGTCTAGGCCAGATCACCGATTACGACAAGCTCACGCTCGAAGTGTGGACCAACGGCTCTATCACGCCCGCCGATTCGATCGGCCTGGCCGCGAAGCTGCTGAAGGACCACATGAACATCTTCATTAACTTCGAGGAAGAAATTGAAACCGGCTCGTCGTCGTCCGACGATCGCAAGCCCGAGATCCATAACGAGAACCTCAATCGTTCCGTGGAAGAACTCGAGCTTTCCGTGCGCAGCTATAACTGCCTGAAGAACGCGAACATCCAGACCATCGGCGAACTCGTGCAGAAGACCGAGTCCGAAATGCTCAAGACCAAAAACTTCGGCCGCAAGTCGCTGAACGAGATCAAGGAAATCCTCTCTTCGATGGGCCTGAGTCTGGGCATGAAGATCGACGAACACGGCAACGCTGTACCCGGACCGACTTCGAATCAAGTCTTGCCGGCTTCCGCTTACGGGCCTGATGATCAGTTATAAATCAGTTATAAAAACGACAAGCGGTAAGAACCAGGCTGTAAGAACTAAGAACGAAGAGGTCAAGGGCTAGGGGGTCAGGGATCAGAAGTATGCGAACTCCTAGCCACCGACCGCAATATGCAAGACTGGCCATTGACCCCTGATCCCTGGCCGCTGCTTTTAAGGAGACTGAAATGAAAAACTTCGTCCGTACATTTTTGGTGTTGATGTTCCTGGGCGCGATTGCATGCGCGGCGCAGGACGTAGTCAGCGCCGTGCATGGAACCATCAGCAAGCTGGACTCGGCTTCCAGGACGGCCGTCGTCAAAACCAAAGAGGGTACTGAGCATACGATCAAGTTCGTCGACAAGACCACGGTCCACGGTGTCGACGCAACCGGCGCGGGCGCCAAAGACGCCTTTCGCGGACTCACAGAAGGTACGGAAGTTGTAGCGCACTACACCACCAAGGGTACGGAAAAGACCGCGGTCGAGATCGACAAGGTGGGCAAAGATGGCATCAAGTCGGTGGATGGGACAATCACCCACATCGATCATGCCGGCAAGACCATGACGGTCAAAGCCGCGGACGGTACGGATGATACTTTCCGGCTGACCGGGCACGCTACGGCCGACGCGGGTAAGGACATTGCAAAGGGAACCGAGAAATCCGCGAAGGTCACGGTCTATTACACCGAAGACGCTGGCAAGAAAGTTGCCCACTTCTTCGAGAAAATCGCGGAATAATGATCGGGCTAGGGGTCAAGGGTTCAGAAGTAAGAAGCACGATCAGAAAGTAAACGAACTCCTAGCGACCGACTGCAATGCGCAAGAGTGGCCAATGGTCCCTGACTCCTGGCCCCTGAATTAAAAGACTGGCCAATGGTCCCTGACCCCTGGCCCCTGATCTGAGGTTCATATGCGTCACAAAGTAGCAGGATACAAACTCGGACGGAACACGGCGCACCGGCGTTCGCTGCTCCGCAACCTGGTCACATCCGTGATTGTCGAGGAGCGGATCGAAACTACCGTTCCCAAGGCCAAAGCGGCGCGCCCCATCGTCGAAAAGATGATCACGCTGGGCAAACGCGGCGACCTCGCCGCTCGCCGCCTGGCTGGCGCTTACCTCATGACCGACGAAGCCCTGGTCAAGCTGTTCGACACCGTCGGCCCGCGTTTCGGCGATCGCAACGGCGGCTACACCCGCATCATCCGCACTCACTGGAACAAAGGAGACGGAGCCGACAAGGCTTTCCTCGAACTCCTCGGTAGCGAGAAGATCCTCGACGAAAAGAAAGAAAAGCGCGCCGAAGCTCGCGCCAAGAAAGTCGCCGAAACCAAGAAAGCCATGGAAGAAGCCGAAGCGCAAGCGCAGCACGACGGCGGCGTGGAGGCGGTCAAGGACGAGCACGACGAAGAGAAGAAAGAATAACTGTAAACGGTTTGCAGTGTGAAATGCACGGCCTGCCGCCGTGCATTTTTTCTGACCCAACACGGGCCCCGTCCCTGATTCTCCCACTTACGTTCCATTGACTTGTCCGGACCCATCCACGTAAGATTCGCGCCAATGATTGGCCGCACGATCTCTCACTACCGCATTCTGGAAAAGCTCGGCGGTGGTGGCATGGGCGTGGTCTTCAAGGCCGAGGACACCGAACTTGGCCGCTTCGTCGCCTTAAAATTCCTGCCCGACGAAATGGCGCAAGACGAGCCTGCTCTGGAACGCTTCCGCCGGGAAGCGCGCGCAGCCTCCGCCCTTAATCATCCCAATATCTGCACCATCTACGAGATCGGCAAGCATGAAGGCCAGTCTTTCATCGCGATGGAGTATCTCGACGGCTCTACGCTGAAGCACCTGATCGGCGTCCGGCCCATGGAATTGGAACCGCTGCTCGGGATCGCCATCGAAGTGGCGGATGCGCTCGATGCTGCGCATGCCAAGGGCATCGTTCACCGCGACATCAAGCCGGCGAACATCTTCGTCTCCAAACGCGGACACGCGAAGGTTCTCGATTTCGGATTGGCTAAGATGGCTGCCACACCCAACTCAGTTAGCGCGAATTCTCAAACCCTGGCTGACGCGGCCGCTCTCAACCTTACCAGCCCGGGCACCGCCGTCGGCACGGTCGCCTATATGTCGCCCGAACAGGTGCGGGGCAAGGATCTTGACGGGCGCACCGATCTTTTTTCTTTTGGCATCGTGCTCTACGAAATGACCACCGGTACCCTGCCGTTCCGCGGCGAAACCCAGGGAGTGATTACCGAGGCCATTCTCAACCGCGCGCCCACCCCCCCGATCCGGCTGAACCCCTCCCTTCCCGCCGAGATCGAGCGCATCGCACAAAAGTTGCTGGAGAAAGATATCGAACTACGCTACCAGAGTGCGGCCGAAGTGCGCGCCGATCTCAAGAGGCTGAAGCGTGAGCGCGATTCCTCGCGCATTTCTTCTGCGGTGGCCAGCGAAACGCCGAGCGGCTCGGCGGCAATCATCCCGAGCGCGGTAGCCGTCAAAGGTTCGTCTTCCGGAATCAAGGTAGTTAGAGAACCTCAATCCCGCAGCGCTGGGGTCGTTCTCGGAGCCGCGTTGCTCGCGGCACTGGCCGTGATCGCTTTCCTCCTTTTGCACCGCGGCGCGCCAGTTTCATCTCCGGCCTATCATCTGCTCACCTATCGTCGAGGCACCATCCGCATGGCGCGGTTCGCGCCCGACGGCCAAACCGTGGTGTACAGCGCGGCCTGGGAAGGCGGACCGGTGGAAATTTTCAGCACGCGCTTTGGCACTCCCGAATCGCGTCCCGCCGGAGTTCCGGGGGCCGAGATTCAAGCCATTTCCTCCACCGGAGAGATGGCCGTCCTGTTGCACAGCCGGCAAAGCAAGTCCCAGGTCTACACCGGCACCTTAGCCCGCATGCCGCTCGGCGGTGGTGCGCCGCGCGAGATTCTGGAGAACATTCAATGGGCCGACTGGTCTCCTGACGGCTCGCAACTCGCAATCGTGCGCGATGTGAATGGCCGCAATCGTCTCGAATATCCTCCCGGAAAGGTGCTCTACGAAACCGGCGGCTGGGTCAGCCATCCCCGCATCTCCCGCAAGGGTGACGTGATTGCGTTTATCGATCACTCCATTCCCGGCGATTCCATCGGAAGCGTGGCGCTGGTCGATATGAACGGCAAGAAACGAACCCTCAGTCAGAATTACGGAGGCGGTGCGGTTGGCTTGGCCTGGTCTCCCGGTGGAGACGAAGTCTGGGTTACGGCGACTGTGATCGGTATCGACCGTTCCGTGTTTGCCGTCCCTTTGTCCGGAAAGGAACGCCTCGTGGCCCGGGTGCCCGCCGACCTTACCCTGCAGGACGTCTTGCCTAATGGACGGGCCCTGCTCGCCCGTGACAGCTGGCGGCGAGGACTGATTGTTCGTCGGGCTGACGATTCAACCGAGCATGACTTCACCTGGCTGGATTGGTCTTACCCAGTCACGCTCTCGGCGGACGGCCAGACACTCCTGTTCCGCGAGGAAGGCGAGGCGGGCGGACCGACCTATGCCGTGTATCTCCGCAAGACCGATGGATCACCCGCTGTTCGCCTAGGCGATGGTCTTTCTCTGGCCTTGTCGCCGGACGGCAAATGGGCTCTGTCCAGTCGTGGCGACAACCAGGCCGATTTGTTCCTGCTTTCCACTGGACCGGGCGACCCCCGGCCCCTGCCGGGGCACAATATTGTTCACGGATCTGCTTGCTGGTTCTCGGACGGGAGACGGATTCTGGTATCTGGCACGGAGGCCAATCACGGATCGCGGCTTTACGTTCAGGACATTGATGTCGACAAGATCACAGCTGTAACTCCGGAGGGAACGAATGGACTTTCGTTCGCGCTAGCGCCCGATGGTAGCTCAGTCGCAGCCATTGGCCCGGACGACAAAGGTTATCTCTTCCCCATTCCTTCCGGCGATCCTCAGCTCATCAAAGGACTGCAGCCGGGAGAAGTACCCGTCGCATGGACCACCGATGGCCATTCCCTATATGTCTATCGCGGAGGGGATTTGCCTTCCAAGGTTTACCGCCTGGAGGTTGCCACTGGCAATCGCACTCTCTGGAAAGAGCTCATGCCTCCCGATCCCTCCGGAGTCGAATTCGTTGGTCCTGTTCTTCCCACGCCCGACGGCAAATCCTACGTCTACGGCTATCGCCGCCTGCTGTCCGATCTCTACCTCGTCGAAGGCCTGAAGTGATAGCGAGAGTTATCGTGACGGTTCCTCCAGGGCATAGCCAAAAGCCAAGAGCTAAGAGCTAGAAGCCAAAAGCTGCTCTCCCCCGCAAGTACATGTCCGCTCGGGGTCATCCGGAGGTAATCTTGTCGTCTCTGCCAACATCTCCATAAACTTATTGTAATGGCCTTCACCAAAACACAGATTGGCATTGCGGTCGGCGCTGGTCTCCTGCTGGTAGCGGTGTTTCTGGGATACATCTGGTGGCTCAGTGATCAGGGACCGGTGCTCGCGCGGTCCGAAGAGCGCGATCCGCTGAGTGGCCTGCCCGTCAGCATCAAAATGAATCCGCTCCGCGACCGCTCCACCGAAAAGGCCGCCGGAAAATTCCTCCACGCCTTGCGCGATGGCCATTGCGACGAGCTGCTGGCCAACTGGGAACGCGATTACCACAAGAAATATGCCCGCTACATCTGCGCCTCCGAGGCGCAGCACCCGCTCATCTCCTGGGAACTGGTGGAGTGGGAAGAAGCCCCGCCGCTCATCATCCTTCACTATCGCGGTAAGCGCGAAAGCAGTTCCGGGGCAACCGACAAAGAATTGTTCACCGTCACCACCGAAAACAAAAACGGCGAATGGATTGTCACCAAGTACGACGCCATGTACTAAAACGCCCAGTTGGCGACAGCCGCCTCGGCTGTCCAGCCAGCGCGAAGCGCGGCTGCAACGCCGGGACGTCGTCCCGAGCTTCTGAGTCCTAACCGCTGCCCCCAGCCTCCGTGGTAAAAACGATTCATGCCCGAACGCAGTGCCGAGCGTGAGCCTCCCACTCCACCCAACATCTACGCGTTCGGCATCACATCGTTTCTGAACGACACGGCCACCGAGATGGCCTACTGGGTGCTGCCCGCGTTTCTGGTGTCGCTGGGCGCCGGGCCTGCGCAGTTGGGATTGATCGAGGGCGTTGCCGAAAGCGTCGCATCATTCGCCAAACTCTTTTCCGGCTACCTCACCGACCGCATCGACCGCCGCAAACCGCTGGTGGTGGCAGGATACTTCGCCGCGAATGCTGTGAAGCCGCTGCTCGGGCTCGCCACGTCGTGGTGGCACATTTTTCTGATTCGCTTCAGCGACCGCTTGGCCAAGGGAGTACGCGGTGCGCCGCGCGACGTGATGGTAGCCGAGTCCGTCCCGAAAGGCCGGCTGGGCACGGCTTATGGCCTGATCCAATCCATGGATTCCGCGGGCGCGATCGTGGGGCCTCTTATTGCATTCGTCCTGCTTGCGCGTTACGGAATGCGAACCGTCTTCTGGGCGGCCGCGGTTCCCGGAGCGCTGTGCGTGCTGGTAGCCCTGTTCGGCATCCGCGAGAAGCTCCGCGGTGAGACGACCAACAGCGCGCAACTCGAACCGCCAAAACGAAGCGCTGCCCAACCCGACTCAATGCCGTTGAACGCGATCGCACCATCGGGTGCGGCTAAGCTGCCGCGAGTTTTTTACTTCGTCCTGTTCGCCGTCACGTTGTTCTCGCTCGGCAACTCGAGCGACATGTTTCTGGTGATGCGCGCGCAGAACGCCGGCATCCCGGTCGCGCTCGCGCCCTTGCTCGGCCTGGTGTTCAACCTCACCTACACGCTCGGCTCTTGGCCGGCGGGATCGCTCAGCGACCACTTCTCGCGCCGCGGCTCTTCGCGAAGCGGCCCTTCACGACGAGGGCTGGCCGCCGCCGGCTACCTGATCTTCGCGGCAGTGTATTTCGTTTTCGGCCGGGCACCGTCCGCGCTGGCGATCTGGGTCGCGATGGCCGCCTATGGCTTCTACTACGCCCTGACGCAGCCGGTACTGAAGGCATTGGTGGTGGAGTCGGTCGGCGACGATGTACGCGGTCGTGCCATCGGCATTTATTTCTTCATCACTAGCGTCGCCACGCTCGCCGCCAGCCTGATCACCGGCGTGTTGTGGAAACACTATGGAGCCAGCGTCCCGTTTTTCTTTTCAGCAGTGCTGGCGGCAATGTCGGCCGCGCTGCTCATGACGGCGCGCCCCTCTGATTAAATCCCAGTCGTTCTAATTTGCGCTTGTCGCCCTGAGGCGAAGCCAAGGACCTATGTAGTCGCCAGCAGCGCCGTGCCGGCAAGTCGCATAGGCTCTTCTGCCCGCGAGAAACGCGGTCCTCACGATCACAGACTTTATAAATGTGACGGACTATACGCAATCTCTGGTTAGCCCCGCGATTCGCGGGATTTCCTCGACGTGACCCACAGAAATAGCAGAATCTGCACCGTGATGCCAGCGCAAGTGTCCAAAACCACGTCGCGGACCGAGCCGGTGCGCTCCGGGTTGAAGCTCTGGTGATATTCGTCGAGGCTCGCAACGAGCGCAGTGCCGAGCACCGCCAGGTTCGCCCAGCGCACAGTCCACCGTGCGCCTCCGGACGAGGGAAGCGTTTCGCGCCACGCGCGAAACAGCAGCAGGCTCAGCAGGCCGTAGCCGAAAACATGGCCGCCCTTGCGAAGGAAAAAATGCCAGTGCTGGAAGCGAAATAAATCCATTCCGAAGAGATAATGCAGCAGCGGATAAAAAACGCGGGTGGTGTTGTTGGAGGATCCCAGCGAGCTCGACTCGATCGTGATGACGATCAGCCATAGGAGCGTGGCGATCCAGGCCTTCAGAGCATTGTGGCGGTCGGAGCTCAAGCGAGTAACGCGCCCACAGTTCTGGAATCCCCATCCTTCGCAAAAACCGCGAAGGATGGGCCAACCGCAGTGCGTGCTCGGGGACTATTCGATCGCATAGTTGGGAGCCTCGCGGGTGATCATGACGTCGTGGACGTGACTTTCGCGCAGGCCAGCGCCGCTGATGCGCACGAAACGAGTTTTCTGCAACAGCTCAGCGATGGTAGAGCAGCCGCAGTAGCCCATGCCTGATTTCAGTCCGCCGACCATCTGGTGCACGATCATGGAGACCGATCCGCGGTAAGGCACGCGACCCTCGATGCCTTCAGGAACTAATTTTCCGAGGCGGTTGGGGTCGGACTCGAGACTGGAGGACGAGGCGGCGGAAGATTCGCCTTCCACGTTCTGAAAATAGCGTTCGCTCGAACCCGCGGCCATGGCGCCGATCGAGCCCATGCCGCGATACGATTTGAACGAGCGGCCTTGATAAAGAATCAGCTCGCCGGGACTTTCATCGGTGCCGGCGAAGAGAGATCCAATCATGACCGCGCTTGCGCCCGCAGCCAGCGCCTTGGTGACGTCGCCGGAATACTTGATGCCGCCATCGGCAATGATGGGAACTCCGGCGTCTTTCGTGGCGCGGAACGCCTCGGCGATGGCGGTGATCTGCGGCACGCCGGCTCCGGTGACCACGCGCGTCGTGCAGATCGATCCCGGACCGATTCCCACTTTAATGCCGTCAGCTCCGGCGCGAGTCAGTTCGCATGCGCCGTCGAAAGTTGCGACGTTGCCTGCCAGCAGCTGCAGTTCCGGCAACTTTGACTTCACCAGCTTTACTGCTTCGAGCACCTTCGTCGAGTGGCCGTGCGCGCTGTCAATGGCTATCACGTCCACTTTGGCCTCGGCCAGTTCCTGCGCGCGCTCCAGAAAATCTCCGGTCGCGCCGATGGCCGCGCCTACGCGCAGGCGTCCCTGCGAATCTTTGGCGGCGTTGGGATACTTCAGTTTCTTCTGAATGTCCTTTACGGTGATCAGGCCCTTCAGGTTGTACTTGTCGTCGACCACCAGAAGTTTTTCGACGCGGTGCTCGTGCAGAATTTTTTCGGCATCTTCGAGCGTCGTGCCGACCGGCACGGTGATCAGGTTTTTCTTGGTCATCACCTTGTCGATGGGAATATCGAAGCGAGATTCAAAACGCAGGTCGCGATTGGTGAGAATGCCGACCAGCTTGCCGTGCTCGGTGATGGGCACGCCCGAAATTTTATATTTGCGCATGACCTCGAGCGCGTCGCTGACCCGGTCGGTGGGGTGCATGGTGACGGGGTCGACGATCATGCCGCTTTCCGAGCGCTTTACTTTGTCGACCTCGTTGGCCTGCTGCTCGATCGTGAGGTTGCGATGAATAATGCCCATGCCGCCCTGCTGGGCGAGCGCAATCGCCATATGCGATTCGGTGACCGTGTCCATGGCGGCGCTGACGATGGGAATATTCAGGTGGATGGTGCGCGTGAGCTGCGTCTGCGTACTAGCTTGCGACGGCACAACATCGGACCGCGCCGGCAGCAGGAGAACGTCGTCGAACGTGAGAGCCTCGGGAACAGGAAAATGAATCATAAGTTTCTCGGGAATTCTCCCAGCTGGGTGAAACTTTTATTGTAGAGAGGTGCAGAAGATCAGGCAAATGGAGTGCGGAGCTTATCAACAGTTACGAAGACCGTTACGTCTTCTGTGCAGGGTCATCTTCGATCAAGAGTAGAATCTCCTGGACGGAGAACAGAGCATCTCCCTCGGCTCGCGGGGTGCTTACCGGTTTCATTGTTTTCGTTAGCGCTGGCACGGCGCGTTCCCGCGCCATCTCGGGCAGAGACATTCTGATGTCGAGGGTAGTTCGGCGGGCTGGAGATATTCGAAGTCCTCAAACTTTGAAGCTAGAAACGCTTCGTCCTTTCCCGGCCAGATGGAATCCCAGTGAAGCGGGCTCATCGCTGCTGTTCCAGATTTCTTCCCGCGTGACAACGGCGATTAGCCCACGAAGGGGATAGCTTGACAGTTGGGCGGTGGGGGAGTCTCGAATGCGAATCTCTTGGGATTTTGATCTTCCGGGTTCGCGCAAGAAATCGGCCCACGCTTTTTGGCTACAGCGGCTGTCCCCGGCAGCACGGAATCCCACCCTTTCGCAAGAGGCGCGAAAGGATGGGCCATCCTCTGGTCGTTAGACGTGATCGTCCGATCCCGGTACGAGGTGAATCGTCGATCAGCTAGAAGGGATTGACCTGGGGAAAATGAATGTTCAGCTTATAGCAGATGAACAGAATCAGGATCGCGCCCAGTGTGGACAAAATGAGACCAGCGGGATGATATCGTTCGTTTGCCGGGCGCGAAAACATGTGGCTGAGGCCGCCGCCGAAGACCGATCCGATGATGCCGAGAACGATCGTCCAGAAGATCGTCATATGCACATGCATCACCGATTTCGCAATGACCCCCGAAATTAGGCCGATGAGGATGTACCAGATTAAGTGAAACATATTTGCCCCTCCAGCGTGGCTTTCAGAACGCCGTCCCGTTCGCTCTCATCGGGATAATCAAAATCAGGCACTCACATTACAAAACCGGAATTCGGGAGTCTGTGCATAATTGCTCAGTCTTTGAAATCTAAGCAGTGCCCCCTGCCATTTTGACCAGTCTCGCAATGGGTCTGTACAGCTCGGTAGTGCCCTCATCTCAGATTAGGATGATACCAACGGCTCCGGCGGTTTGTCTTTTGAGGACTGCGGGCGTATATTAGGGAATTGAGAACTGTTGTGTAATACCAGTAGTTGGCGAGGCACACCAGTGGGCGCAAGCCCACTTTTTAGTTGCAGCGGGACTATGTTTTGGAGTTTGACGGTAAGTTATTGCATTCATGGCGCTTGACGTTGATCGCGTGCGGGAAATCGCGGAGCGGGTAGCCTCCTCCAGCGGACTCGAAGTGGTCGATTTGGAATTCCGAGGCGGTGGCAAGAGCCGCATGCTGCGGGTGTATCTGGACAAGCCTGCGGCGGGTGCGGGTGTGCTGGCCGGGGTGACGCACGAGGACTGTGCGAACTTCAGCCGCGAGTTTGGCACAGTGCTCGACGTGGAAGATGCCGCGCCGGATGGTTCTTACACGCTGGAAGTTTCGTCCCCGGGGCTGGACCGGAAGTTGACGCGGGCGGCGGACTTCGAACGATTTACTGGCAGCCGCATGAAGTTGATGACGCGGCATCCGGTGAATAATAACCGCTACTTTGACGGGCGGCTGGAAAGTTTTCGCGACGGCCGTTTGACGCTGGACTTGAGCGTGGCCAGCAAAAAGTCACGCAAAAAGATGGGCGCGGCTGTGGCGGCGGCCGCGGAACAGAAGATTGAAATTGAGTTCGCCAATGTGGAGTCGGCGAATTTGGTGCCGGAGATTTGAAAGAAAGTGGTCAGGGGTCGGTGGCTAGGGATCAGCAAGAACTCTGATCGCTTCCGTGGAGGTATTTCACGGAGATCTTCCACGGAATCCGAGCGCTGAGACCTGCCGACTGAGTACTGGCAATTGAGAACCGATTTCTATGGCAAGCGAGCTCTACAACACGATTGACGCATTGAGCCGGGAAAAAGGGATTGATCCGCAGATTGTGGTCAGCGCGGTGGAAGACGCCATTGTTATGGCTACGCGCAAGTATTACAAGTCGCAGGAAAATCTGCGGGCCAAGCTGGATAAGGAAACCGGCAAGATCAATGCGTTCGCGGTGAAAACCGTGGTGGAGCTTCCCGAGCAGGTGGAAGATCCGAACCTGCAGATCACGCTGGAAGACGCGCGCAAGGTCGACCCGAAGCTCGAAATCGGCGGCGAGCTGCAGATTCCGAAAGTGACCGAAGGAATTCTGGGGCGCATTGCGGCGCAGCTCGCGAAGCAGGTGATTTTCCAGAAAGTGCGCGAAGCGGAACGTGACACGGTTTACAACGAATACATCGGGCGCGTGGGCGAGATCGTCAACGCGACGGTGAAGCGGGTGGAAGGTCCGGATGTGATTTTCGACATCGGCAAGGCGGAAGCTCGCATGCCGCGCAAGGAGCAGTCGCGCCTGGAGTCGTTCGCGATCAGCGAGCGCGTGCGGGTGGTGATTACCCGGGTGGAGAGAGCTTCCAAGGGACCGGGAGTGGTGGTATCGCGAGCGGCGCCGGAACTGGTGCAGCATTTGTTTCAGACGGAAGTTCCGGAGATTTACGACGGGACGGTTGTCATTCGCGCGATTGCGCGCGAAGCCGGCGAGCGCACGAAGATCGCGGTCATGTCGAAGGACAAGGACGTGGACGCGGTGGGCGCTTGCGTGGGCATGAAGGGAATGCGGGTGCAGTCGATTATCCGCGAGCTGCGCGGGGAAAAGATCGACATCATCGAGTATCACGAAGATGCGGTCACTTTTGCCGAGAAGGCATTGCAACCGGCGAAGGTGAGCCGCGTGACCGTGGTCGACAGCGCGGATAAGCATCTTGAAGTTGTCGTGGACGACAGCCAGCTTTCGCTTGCCATCGGCAAGAAAGGCCAGAACGTGCGGCTGGCGGCGAAGTTGCTCGGTTGGAAGATCGACATCAAGAGCGAAGAGGAAAAACGCCAGGAAGTGGAGCTGCAGATGGCGGCGATGGCGCCTCCGGCGAGCACACCGCTTGAGAGCGTGACTGGCCTGGGCGAAGGACTGATTGAGAAGCTTTCGGCCGCAGGAGTGACCACCGTCGAAGCGCTCGCGGACATGACGCCGGAACAGCTAGAAGCGATCGAGGGCATCGGGCCGAAGACTGTGGAAAAAATCAGCCTCGCGGTGAATAATTATTTTGCCAGCCTGGAGGCGGGTGAGGGTGTGGTTGCGGAAGGCGAAGTTTCCGCCGAAGGTGTGGAAGGCGAAGCGGTATCGCTGGAAGCGACGGCGGAGGGTTCCGTGGAGGCCGACGCGTTAGCCGAATCTGAGGTCGCGGAAGAAACTCCGGCGGAATCCGCAGAGTCTGAATCGACCTCGTCTGAGTCGGCATCTTCCGAAGGAACGCACGGCGAAGACGCGGAAACAACTTCGTCGCTGGAAAGTGAAAATGGGAAAGTGAAAGATTTGGAAGTCAAAGAGTAGTGATGGCAAGCGCGAAGACATTCCGCATGCCCACAAAGCTGAACCGAGTGAGGCTCAGATGAAGACCTGAGCACACGCGGAAGCAAGAAAGGCCGGATGAGCAAGGTTCGAATCAACGATCTCGCCAGGGAGCTGGAAGTTAAAAGTAAGGCTATTCTCGATGTCCTGCAGGCAGTCGGGGTGACCGAGAAGAAGACCCATTCCAGTTCGCTGGAAGACTTCGAGGCAGAAAAAGTACGGGTGCAGTTCCGTGCGTCCGCTGAAGCGGCTCCCTCTGCGCGATCCCCCCGCAATCCGCGGGGCGAAGACGAAATCAAAACCAAGATTGACTTGTCGCACATCACCCGGCCGGGAGATGTGCTGAAGGCGATTACGCAGCGGAAAGAGGCTGCATCCGCGCCTCCGGCGCGTGTGGCGCCCCCTGTCGCGCCTCCGGCTGCCGCAGTTTCAGCGCCTATTGTTGTCAGCAAGCCAGCGGCGGTTGCACCGCCTCCGGTGGCCAAGGCGCCCGCTCCGCCTGCGCCAGTTGCAAGCACACTTCCTGTAGCACCAGCAGCTGCGCCGATTGCTCCGCCTCGGCTGGTGACGCCTGCTCCGTTTGAGCGGCCGGTGGCTGCGCCTCCGGTGGTTGCGCCTCCGGCTGCGCGTCCCGTGGCGCCGACGGCGCCTCCGGCTTCTGTAGTAACGGCTTCGCCTCAGGCTACACCTCCATCTGCAGTTTCTGGGCAGGCATCGGTATCCGCGCCGCGTCCGCCCGCGCCAGTTGCGCCACAGCCTCCTTTGCCGCGCATGATCGTGCCGCAGACGGGACCGCGGCCTGTGTACAAAGCTCCGCCACCTCGGCCCGTCACGCCCACGGCACAAGCTGGGGCTTCGGCTCCGGGCACGTTGCGTCCCGCTCCGGGGCGTCCGGTGCCGGGACAGCCAATCTTTCAACGTCCGCGCCCGCAAGTGCCGGGTGGTCCGCCGCGTCCGGTCTCGAGACCCGGAGAGCGGCGCCCGATGCATCCGACGCGGCAGTCGCCCACGGGGACGCGTCCGCTCGGAGTCGGTCCGGGGCTTCCCCCGCCGGGACCGGTGCGTCCGGGGAGCCGTCCGGGAGCGCCTTCGCGCCGGCCGGGGCAGCGCTACGTTCCGCGTGGCGTGAAAGAAGGCCCGATGAAGGGCTACGTTCCGCCATCGCGCATGGTGGTGTCGAACGAGCCGTTGCCGATCACGCGGAGCATCACCATCACCGAAGGCATCAGCGTGAAAGATCTGGCCGAGAAGCTCGACATTCGCGTGAAAGATGTAATCTCGCGGCTGCTGGGGCGCGGTGTTTTCGCCACCGTGAACCAGACGCTCGACGCAGAGCTGGCCAGCGAGATGGCGCGCTTTTTCGGGGCCGAGACGAACGTGATCACGTTCGAGGAACAGGCTTCGAAAGAAATTGACGCGGCCGTCACCGAAGATACCAGTGTCGAAGTGGTGCCGCGGCCGCCGGTGGTCACGATCATGGGCCACGTGGATCACGGCAAGACCACGCTGCTGGATGCGATTCGTCTGACGAACGTGGCCGGTGGCGAGGCTGGCGGGATCACGCAACACATTGGTGCCTACAAGGTTCGCATTGTCGACACGGCGTCGCCTGCGTTTGGGCGCGAGATTGTGTTCCTCGATACGCCGGGCCACGAAGCGTTTACGCGTATGCGTTCGCGCGGGGCGAAGGCGACGGACATTGTGGTGCTGGTGGTTGCGGCCGACGACGGCGTGATGCCGCAGACGCTGGAGGCGATTGATCACGCGCACGCCGCGGAAGTTCCCATCATCGTGGCGGTGAACAAGATCGATAAGCCCGAGGCTCTGCCGGACCGGGTGAAGAAGCAGCTCGCCGATCGCGGGCTGATGCCGGAAGATTGGGGTGGGAAGACCGTGTTCGTGGATGTTTCGGCGAAAAAGAAAACCAACCTGAACCTGCTGATGGAAATGATTGCCCTGGTCGCCGACCTGGGGGAACTGAAAGCTACGCCGGAGCGCGCTGCCACGGGCGTTGTGCTCGAGGCCAAGCTCGACCGCGGCCGCGGACCTGTGGCCACGGTGCTGGTGCAGAACGGCACGCTGAGAGCCGGCGATAATTTTGTGGTGGGCAACGTTTACGGCAAAGTCCGCGCCATGTTTGACGATCGCGGGGCCGCGCTGCAGGAGGCTCCGCCGTCGACGCCGGTGGAAATTCTGGGCATGGAAGGCTTGCCCCAGGCCGGCGATCAGTTTGTGGTGGTTGCGGACCGCGACAAGGCGCGCGGCATCTCTGAGTACCGCGAACAGAAAGCGCGCGAGGCGATGCTGGCCAAGAGTTCGCGCGTCTCGCTCGAGGGTTTGGCGGAACAGATCAAGACCGCCGGCACCAAGGAACTGAACATCATCCTGAAGGGCGATGTGCAGGGGTCGGTGGAAGTGCTCGGCGACCTGCTCGCGAAATTGTCGAACGAAAAAGTTCGTTTGAAGGTTCTTCGCTCTGGGGTTGGCGCAATTACGGAAACGGATGTGCTGCTGGCTTCGGCGTCGAATGCGATCATTATCGGCTTCAACGTGCGGCCGGAGCGGAAGGCGCAGGAACTGGCCGAGCAGGAAGAAGTGGACATCCGGCTGCACTCGATCATTTACGAACTGCAGGACGAGATCAAGCGTGCCATGACCGGGTTGCTCGAACCCACGATCAAGGAAACTTATCTGGGACGGGCGGAAGTGCTCGAGACTTTCCGCATCCCGAAGGTGGGAACGATTGCTGGTTGCCGTGTGACCGATGGGTTGATCAAGCGCGACTCCGAAGTGCGCCTGCTGCGCGATAACGTGATGGTGTTCAAAGGCAAGGTCGCCTCGCTGCGCCGCTTCAAGGACGATGCCAAAGAAGTGACGAACGGTATGGAGTGCGGCATCTCGATCGCGAACTACGGCGACATCAAGGCTCGCGACGTGATCGAGGCGTTCGTTACGGAGCGGATTGCGGCGGAAGTGATCGCGTAAAAGCAGGGGCCAGGGATGAGGGATTAGGGGCAGTTTTTTCTGACTCCTGAACTCCAGCGCCTGGCCCGTTTTCATGATCGCCTTCCTCACTCTCGAACTGCATATTGAAGCGGCGCAATCGCTCAAGGATAAGCGGCAAGTGGTGCGAAGTTTGAAAGACCGGCTGCGGGCGAGTTTTAATATTTCGGTTGCCGAGCTTGATGCGTCCAGCTTGTGGAACCGGGCTACAGTCGGGGTGGTCAGCGTCTCCGACTCGCGCGATTATCTTGATGGCCTGATGAAAAGCGTGGAGCGGGCGGCTACCCGCATCGCCAATAACCACGGCGCGGACGTTGAGGATTCTTCCCTGGAATACTTCTGACACCGTCGTTGGTCATCGGTCGTTGGTCCTTGGCCGCTCGCAAAGAAGCGTGAGTCGGGTGCTCTTGCCAACGACGACCACCAAGAACCAACGACCGTCCTATTGTCTTGTTACTTCTGTACTTACCTCACCCCCACGAAAGCGCGAGAGAATAAGGCTTCCGCGTCAACACATACGAGCGATTTTCTGGTATTGTCATGAGTTTTATCCGAGGTGAAGCGTGGAGAAGCGTGGGCTCAAGTATCATCGCGGTCGTGTAGGTGAAGCCCTGCGCGAGGAAATCGAAACTCTGGTGGAAGGCGAGCTGGCGGATCCGCGAATTGGGCTGGTGAGCGTTAGTAGCGTGATCGTAGCGGACGATGGGCGGTCGGCGCAGGTGTGGGTGTTTGTAGATGGCGACGATGAGGAAGCCGAGCGAAGTTTGGAGGGGCTTGCGGCGGCGCGGGAATATATAAGACATGAGCTGGTGGAGAGGCTGCGCTTGCGACGCGCGCCGGAATTGTATTTCCGGCTGGACCGTTCCGACGTTGAAAAGGCGCGAGTGGAGGAATTATTGCAGCGGACGAGGCTGCGCGCCAAGAAGAGCAAGGCTCGCAGCGAGGCAAAGGCGAAGGAGAAAAAATAGCCAGATGCTGCAGGATGTGCTAAAGCAGATTGAGCAGCGCGAACGTTTTGTGCTGACTTCGCACGCGCGCCCCGATGGGGACGCGGTGGGATCTGCGCTGGCCTGCTGCCAGATTCTGCGCGCCCTGGGCAAGCACGCCGACGTGGTGTTGCATGATGGAGTTCCGCGCATCTACCGGTCTTTGCCGTTCGCCGACGAGGTGCTGCAGGCCAGCACCGTGACCGGAAGTTATGAAGCCGCGATAATTCTGGAATGCGACAGCATTCATCGCACGCGGCTGGAGGGTCTGGAAAACCGGTTCCTGATCAGCATTGATCATCACGCGACTGGAAGGCCTTTCGCGCACGTCAACTGGATCGATCCGCATGCGGTAGCGACCGCGGAAATGGTTTTCCGGCTGGCCCGCGAAGCTCGCGTGAAGTTTTCTCCGGAAATCGCGACCTGTCTTTACACGGCGCTGATGACCGACACCGGCTCCTTCATGTTTCAGGGCACGAACGAAAATACGTTTGCATTGGCTCGAGAGTTGGTGCTGGCGGGCGCCGATCCGGCGCACTGCGCACGTGGCATTTACTTCGCGCATTCCGGCGCCAAGTTGCGGCTTTTGGGCGAGGCGCTGCGTAACTTGCGACAGGAAGGCAATCTCGGCTGGGTGTGGGTGACGCAGGAACAGATGGATCGTTGCGGCGCCAAGGAAGAAGATTGCGAAGGATTGGTGAACTACGTCCTGTCGATCGGCGAAGTGGAAGTGGCGGCATTTTTTCGCGAGCTTCCCGACGGACGTCAGCGAGTGAGTTTGCGCAGCAAGGGTAAACTCGACGTCGCGCGTATCGCCCAGAACTTCGGCGGCGGAGGCCACGAATGCGCCAGCGGATGCTCGGTGGACGGGCCTTTGGCAGAGGCTGTGCGGCAGGTTTTGCTTCACCTGCGGCGCGGGACGGCCGTGCAGTAGAAAAGCAATTGCAGATTTTGGATTTGTGATTGCAGATTGAAGACCCGCCTGCTGCCATCGGTTCTAAATCTGAAATCTAGAATCTGCAATCTGAAATCAGCAATTCCTCCATGACCACCCGCACCCGCACCGACGTCCTCTTGCTGGCGGGCTTCTGCGCGTTTCTCTTCTTCTACGGATTAGGACAATTTGGACTGGTGGGCGCCGACGAACCGCGCTACGCGCAAGTCGCGCGCGAGATGCTGCAGCGCCGCGATTGGATCACACCCGTGCTGGGAGGGCAGCCCTGGCTGGAAAAGCCGCCGCTGTATTACTGGCAGGCAATGCTCGCCTACTCTTTGTACGGTGTGAGCGATGCCGCGGCGCGCGTGCCTTCCGCGTTGAATGCGACGTTGCTGGTGATTGCCGTTTACATTTTTTTGCGTCGCTTCCGTCCCGGAGTGGAGTTGGATGGCGCGCTGATCACAGCGTCATGCGCGGGAGTGATCGGGTACGCGCGTGCCGCCGGCACCGACATGGCGCTGGCTTCTGCGTTTTCCATCGCCATGCTGTCGTGGTGGGGCTGGCGCGAAAGCGGCAAGCGAGATTATCTCGCGGCCTTCTATTTATTTTTGGCTTTGGGCACGCTGGCCAAAGGGCCGGTCGCCCCCTTTCTCGCCGTTTTGGTCATTGTGCTTTACGCCGCGACCGCGCGGGAATTCAGGACAATCGTGAAGACTCTTTGGCCGCCCGGCATCGCGATTTTCTGCGCGATTTCCTTGCCCTGGTATTTCGCCGTGCAGATGCGCAATCCTGAGTTTTTCCGTGTTTTCTTTCTGCAACACAATCTGGAGCGATTTTCCAGCAATCTTTATCACCATCACGCGCCGTTCTGGTATTACCTTCCGGTAACGTTGTTGGCCCTGATGCCGTGGGCGGTTTTTGTGACGGCGGCGTTGGCGGAGTCGGCACGTCGCTGGTGGGCAGAGAGATCGACGAGCGCTCCGGGGAACGAGAACTACGAACTCCAGTTTCGACTTTTTCTGTTGCTGTGGCTGCTTGTGCCGGTAGTGTTTTTTTCGATTTCGCAATCCAAGCTGCCAGGCTATATACTTCCCGCGGTCCCGGCGGGCACGCTGCTGCTGGCGGATTACCTGCGACGGCATCTGAAGCAGGAAGAAGTTGCAACTCCTGCGAAGTGGCTGGCGGTGTTGCACGCAGTGCTGGCCGGAGCGTGCATCGTGCCAGCTCTATTTGCCGGCTACTTCGCCACGCAGCATCGGTTGCCAACGGGGCCGTCCATGCTCGGCGCGCTGGGTTTTGGTTTGGTGCTGGCGGCTGGCGTCGCCTTCACACTGTTCAGTCGCGCGGGGTTGCGGATGCTGCGTTTTGTTACTTTGATTCCGGTAGTGCTGGCGGTCGCGGCTGTTCTGAAACTCGGATCGGCATCTCTGGACCAAACTCTTTCCGCACTCCCTTTGGCCAGGCAGATCGCGAGCGTGGAAACCTATTCGCTCCCCCTTGCTGTTTTCGGGGTTCGCCGCGAAACTGAATATGGCCTGGCCTTTTATCGCAACCAAACGATTGTTCGTTACGAGAGAGACAGCGTTCCTGCCGAGGAGCACTTGCTGGTAGCACCGGAGAATTTGCGGGCGGAAGTTGTGAAGCAAGTTGCTGACCGTCGCATCCTTCTACTCGGTCACTTTGCTCCGCAGCACGTCGACTATTACTGGGTTGCGGCCGTGGGCTCCGCGCACTAGCAGTGCTCCTAACAAGCCCGTTGTGGATGCAGAATCCGACCACCGCGGCTGAAGCCCCGCGCCCGGGGAGGCTTTAGGCGGCGCTGAAGCGCCGCTGTTCCACCCTACTGCAAGCGTGCGTTAAGTTTTCTCGGCTGTTGCTGCCCATTGTTCGGGGCGTTTGCCTCTGGTCAGTGAACCCACTACACTCGAACCTTTGCCGCCGCGATCGCCACATCTTTTCTTGCGGCCGACGAAGCAGGAGCGCTTTGGAGATTCTCGACCTCAGACATTTTTCTTCGGTGGATTTGCGTCCTCTTCTGGACGACGAGACGCAGCTCTGGGCGCGCCTGCTTTCGTGGGACTATAGCGGGTCGGCAGAAATGATTTTGCGTTATGTCGACGCCAAAATTTTGCCCGGCTACGCGGCGATCAATCGTGGACGCATCTTTGGCTACTCTTTTTTTGTCTATGAGGGAAGCAAAGGAGTCATCGGCGATCTTTACGTGACCAATGGCGCGCGCCTGCCCGATTCGCGGCAGGTGGAGTTGCGGCTGCTAACGCACGTGATTGAGACGCTGCAGCAATCGCCGGGGATTCACCGCGTCGAAGCGCAACTGCTGGCGTACGATGCGGGAGCCGTGGCGCGACCATTTCTGGAGCAGGGATTCCAGCGCCACCCGCGGTTGTTCATGGTGCTACCTCTCGAAGGCAGTGCGGCCGCGCAGGCCGCTGCTCCACACGCGGAGGTGGAAATCCGCCGCTGGGTCGAAGGCGATTATCAGGCGGCGGCTGCGGTGATTACTGCGGCCTATCGCGGCCACGTGGATGCCCAGATCAACGATCAATACCACACGCTGAGCGGATCGCTGCGCTTTCTCAATAACATTGTGCGTTTTCCGGGATGCGGCCTGTTCGACGCGGAATCTTCCTATGTCGCCTTGGATCGAAAGAGCAAGAGTCTGATTGGATTGATTCTGTGTTCCCGCGTGCGCAATGACGTGGGTCATGTGACCCAGATCTGCATTCTGCCGGAATACCGTTCCCGCGGCGTTGGTGAATCTTTACTGGCGGCCACCGTCGCCGAACTCAGGAAGCGAAAGTTTTCGCTGCTTTCGCTTACTGTGACCGAAGCTAACTCGCGCGCCGTGGATCTTTACCGCCGGCTGAATTTCGATACAAAGAGAATCTTTGATGCGTTTGTGTGGCAGGGGTGAGAGAGGCGGCTCTTAGCTGTTAGCTTTTGGCTCTTAGCTCTGCAGAAATGGCTGCGTTCTTTGCGGCGATTTCTTTTAACTCGCGGTCGGGTGGGTGAGAAGGGGCGAGCTAATCGCTAAGAGCTGATAGCTTCCGCTATCTTCTCAACACCCACATCGCCCAGCCCGCCAGGATCGTTCCGCCGAGGAAGACGGCGAAACAATAGAGGCCGTAGCGCACCATGGCGCGGGTGTTTTCGCGGTGTGTGATACCGAAGACGATGGACGCGAACAGGGCAAAGACTACTGCCGCGCTGAAGTGGCCGAGGTGCAGAGTCACAGTTCCCCCGCGGAGCGACAGGTTCCAGCTGACAGCTGACAGCCGATAGCTGATAGCTGTTTCATTGTTTCTTCCCGATCGCGATATGGTAAGCGTCGGCGACCGCGATAAAGTTCAGCAGTCCCGCGACGATCATGAACTTTGTTCCGTAGTCGGCCGTGGCGAACGCGATCGCACCCTGGCCCCAATCCTGCGCGAGCGTGACGATGTAGAGGCCGCCTGCGCCCATGTCGCCGATGAAGCCGAGGATGTCAAGAATGTCGCCGCCGTTCGCTTTGTAGATGCGGCCCTGCATCATCAGTCCCAGCACGAACAGAGTTGCGATCGAAATCAGCAGCAGTGCGCCGCGTATCCAGCGCTTCTGGATCATGTGGCCGGCGCCGGGAATCAGCCATCCCACCGCGGGAGCGACCACCGCCATCATGTTGACCGGTGCGGCCTCGCCGGTTCTGGTTTTTGCGGTGGAATTTGCCATTAGATGGTCACAATCTCGCGTTGGATTTTTCCTGTCACTTCCGCCGACTTTGCGCGCACCAGCACGTTCACTTCGCTGCGCACGCCAAACTCCGGCAGGTAGATGCCGGGCTCAATGGAGAAACACGAGTTGGGAAGAAGCTGCCGCTCGTCGTGGATTTCGAGATCATCCATGTTGGCGCCATTGGCGTGGACGTCGGTGCCGATGGAGTGTCCCGTGCGGTGAATGAAATATTCGCCGTAGCCTTTCTCCTGGATGTGGGCGCGAGTCGCACGGTCCACTTCCCAGCCGGCGATGCGGCGTCCAGCAGCGACGGCGTCGATTGCGGTTTTCACTCCGACATCGCGCGCGACGCGGACGATCTGAAAAATTTCACGCATGCGTCCCGAGGGCGCGGCGCCCACGAAGCCCATCCACGTAATGTCGTAATAGACGGCGTCGGGCGTGTTCTTTTTTCCCCACACATCCAGCAGCAACAAATCGCCTTCGCGAATGGGCACGGGACGACTGGCGTGAGGCTCGTAGTGCGGGTTGCCGGCGTTGGCGTTGACTGCAACGATGGGCGGGTCACCGGTCAGCAGATTCTCGCGCTCAAACGCTTCCATAAACCATTGCTGAATTTCGTGCTCTTTGGTTCCGCCATTGCGCACTCGCCGACCAATCTCTTGAAACGATGCGGCCACGATCTTGTCGATGCTGTCGCGCGCGGCGAAGTGAGTCTCGATCTGCGGTTCCGTCCAAGTCGATTCGAACTGCGCCACGAGGTCGGCGGAACTCACCACGTTTTTTCCGAGTCCGCGGATCAAGTCGATCGTACCGCCGTCGACCAGCGAAACCGTAAAGACGATGTTATTGGGCGAGTACTGCATGGCGAGGTCACGGTAGGGAGCCAGGATCGTCTTGAGGGTCGCGAATAATTCCTGCCAGCCCGAATACAGATTCTTGTTGCCGGGCAGCGTGTCGAGATGCCCCGCTTCAATCTTGTGCACCAATTTCACCGGCTCGCCTTCCGCGGGAATCAGATAGAACCAGCGGCGCGTGACCATTAAACTGGGCGACAAACCGAGCACGCGATAGGCGATGGGATCACGATGGTGGTGGTCGTAGAACAGCCAGGCGTCGATGTTCCGTTCGCGCAGCGCGGCTTGGATGGCGGGCAGGTTCATGGGCCAACTTCTATTGTAAACAAGGTGGGGGATTTTGGGCGAATCGTCCTGCGTTTTGCGGGCGCTTTGCGTTGTGGCGGCCCAACTGCGACTATCTGCTAACCTGGCGCGAAACGTCAGCCTGTGCCTTCAAAATCCGCTTCTTCACTGTTCCCAGCAGCGTCTCACAGGCGGTGCGCAGAACCAGTCGCGGGGCGCGCCGGCGAATCTTCATCAAATACGGCACGGTGCGCTTCGCATCGAACTTTGCGGTCTCGCGCAGCAGCCAGCCCAGGCCTTTCTGCACCATGTCGTCCTCATCGGTGAGAAGAGAGTTGGAGAGCCTGGCGATTTCAGGAAAGAACATTTTCGCCCGCGTGCCCCGAATCAGCGCTACGCATGCCGCTCGCCGATGCCAGCGATTTCGAGACTTTGCCCAGCGAAATACATTTTTTACGAGCGCGGGACGGGATGCCACCATCGGCGCGATCAAGTCGTGCACCAGGGCATCATGGTCGGCCCAGCTGCTGATGCGGTCGAGCCAGGACTCGAACAGCTTGAACTCACGGTCGCCAAACTCGGCATCGAGCTTCTCGAGCAGGAAGACGGCCACCACTTTTTCTTCGAGCACCGTCCCGGAAAAAATCTCATCCGCAACCTTTATCAGGAAATCGAGTCCGAACTCTTTTCGAATCTCAAACCGGAAACTTCGGGCCGCCCGGCGCAGGTCGGCCGTGTACCAGCCATGCGACTTGATCTCGTTCTTGAAAAACCATTGCACGCCGGCGGCGTGCTCGGGCGATCCGCCGTGTTTCAGCACTCGCCGAATTTGCGTGGCGATCTGTGCTGGAGTGGAGTTGCGTGAGGGCATGGAATTCAAACTAATCCGAAAAATTAGGGTAGTGCGTCAGTTTGCCGATGGTGAAACCAAGAACCCATCGAGCTTGGCTCTCCACACGAGCATCGTCCATGCTGAGAATCGTCCGCTCTCTCGCGCTAAGTGGCCGGACTGCCCGCGGGGATTCTCGCGTACCGGTCATAAATCCACAGCAGCACAGTTGTGGCGACGCCGACGCCGGTGACGACCCACCACATGCGTGCGGGCTGGTGCGTCACTTCTCCGAAATGGTGGACGAGCGTTCCCCCGAACCAGCCGCCGATCAGCGAGCCGATTCCGATCGGCAAGAACGCGAATCCCATATACGTGCCTTGCTGCCCGGGAGGCGCCAGCCGCGAGATGTATTCGTAGTAGCGCGGTTGCTGGATGATTTCGCCCAGAGCGAGAACGAACAGCGACAGCACCGCTCCCCAGATGGTTGGCCGGAAGGCGAGGATCAACCACGAAACGGATGTGACCAATGTGCCGAGAATGACGGCTTGAAACGCGGGAATTTTGCGCGTCAGGAAATTCACTGCGAGGGTCAGACAGATTACGGTGAGGCCGTCGGTGACCAGAATAATTTCGACGTCGGCGTGCGGGTTGATGTAGCCGTGAATGTAGCCGGGCAGGCTGATGTACTGTTGCCAGAACACGATCCAGTAGCCGGTGAACAGCACCAGAAACCACATGAAGCGGCTGATGCCGGCGAGCCCGAGCGCAAGCAGCCCAATCCAGATCCACCCGGGCACGGCGAAAGAATGAATCAACATCGCGACACGCAGCAGCAGAGCGAAGCCCAACACTGGTAACACCAACCGATAATTGCCGACGACGGTGCAGAAGTTTCGCGCCACGGTTGCAATCGAGGGCGGAGGCGCGTCCCCGGGCTTGCGTGGCTCGCGAAAGAAAATGAGAACGAAAAAAAACATCGCGAACACGCTGAGCGCGGCGACGCGGTAAACATTCTCCACGCCGAGGTGGCGATGTGCCCACGACGCGAAATAAGGGCCGGCAGCGCCACCGATGTTGACCATGGTGTAGTAAATGGAATATCCGATGGAGCGAACGTTCTCTTTGGACGCACGCGCCGTGGTGCCGACCACGCACGGCTTGACCAGCGCGATGCCGAGCGCTGGAAGGATGAGAATGAAGCCGACGAACAGCGCCAGGGGCACGGCATTGCGCACCGGCGCGAGCCACGATGCACCGATGGAGCCGATCAGGAAATAGGCCGCGCCCAGGATGAGGTAGGCGGTGGAGAGAGCGCGGCGAAAGCCCATGCGGTCGGCAGCGGCCCCGCCGAAGATGGCGAGAAACCACACCATGCCCCCGAAGATGCCGGTTAGAGTTCCGGTTTGCTCAGTGGAGAAATTGAGTTTTTCCTGCAGGTAGAGGGCGAGCGAGGCGAACGCTCCGTAGTAGGAAAGGCGCTCGAAGATTTCGCTGATGTTGGCGACCCAGAAGGGGCGCTCGAATCCGCTGCGGATATCCTGCAAGCGTTCCAAAAAAGTCTCAGAAAAAGTCAAAGCGGCTCCAGTACTCCTGGTAGCGCCACCGTCTCGGCGGCTTTGGCTAGCGAGGGTGGGACGCCCTCGCGACAGCCGGCAGGATGCCGGCGCTACGTTGTATGCGCTTGCGCAACTCTTCGGCCGAGAATCCGGCGATTCGAATTACTTTGGCGCCCAGTCTGGCCGGAGGTAATGGTAACGGAAGATTGCGGCTCCTTCAAAGTTTCACGAAGAATGCGATGCAGGCTTGGTGTATTCCTGCGTGTTCTTTGTGGTTAGGTCTTGGTCCTTTCCCCGAAGATGGCTGTGCCCACGCGCACGCAGGTTGATCCTTCTTCGATGGCGACTTCGAAATCGTGCGACATGCCCATGGAAATTACATCCATGTTGACGCCTGGATGTTTGCGCGCGGCGATGTTGTCGCGCAATCCGCGCAGTTTTCGGAAGTACGGGCGCGCGTCTTGCGGGTCGTCGGTGAAGGGAGGGACGGTCATCAAGCCGCGGAACTGCAGGGAATCGAGGCGAGGAGCGGCGATCAGCAATTCGTCGAGCGCTGGCGAGTCTGGCGCGACGCCGTTTTTGGCTGCTTCGCCGCCGACGTTGATTTCGAGTAGCAGACTCAATTTCTTGCCAAGTTGGCGCGCGGCGGCATCCAGTTTTTCTGCGAGCTTCAGCGAATCGACTGAATCAACCGCGTGAAATAGCTCTGTGGCCTTAGAGGCTTTGTTCGTTTGCAGGTGGCCGATCATGTGCCACTCGGCATCGGGCAAGTTCTGAAGCGCTCCGATTTTGCTTGCGAATTCCTGGATGCGATTTTCCCCGAATACTCTGAGCCCAGCTTCATAGGCGTCGCGAATGCGCTCGGCGGGGTGTGTTTTGCTGACGGCTATCAAGGCGATCTCTTTGGGGTTGCGTCCGGCGCGGCTGGCAGCTGCGGCGATTCGTTCCTGGATTGATGCGATGTTTGCCGCGATCGACATGAAGAAAGGTTAGGTCAGAAACGAGAGCTTCACTGCGCGAAGTTGCGGGGCAACAGTTCCCGCAACACACACTTAATGCCCGGGAACACAATCATTACATCATCGCGGTGGGCGGCGCGGGTTCGCTCGGATCGCCGGCGCTGGTGAGCGGGAGCAAGATCATGAGAGCGGCCAGCAGAGCCATCACGGCGACGCCCACGAGGTAGAGCGGATGATTGAAAATCTGCGCGGAGGTGATAGTGCGGGCCCAGCCTTCGAGCAGTTGCAACACGCGCTGCTGGGAAGTCGCAAGCCCGAGCGCGATGAACCCCGCCCAAACCAGCCCAAACACTGACTCGCCCGCGATCAGGCCGGAGGCGGTGAGAACGCCGGCATTTTCGACACGCGCTTTCTGGGCGTCGTTGAGTCCACGGCGCTTGGCCATCCAATCGCCGACGGCGCGAAACACCCCGCCGATGAAAATGGCGAATGTGGTCTCGAACGGAAGATACATTCCGACCGCAACCAGCATAGGGCTGCGCACCTGCATCATGATCAGCCCGATGCCGAAGAAGATGCCGACTACGACTAACGCCCATGGCATATCTCCGCCCACGATGCCGATGGCGAGCGTTGCCATCAGGCCCGCCTGTGGAGCGGAAAGCTGACGGCTGCCGAAACCGAACGCAGTATCGAGCAGGTAGAGCGGCCAGTACATGACCAGGCTGGCGACGACTACGGCAATCAACTCCGCCATCTGAATCTTCCGCGGCGTGCCACCCAGGATGTAGCCGACTTTGAAATCCTGCAACAATTCGCCGGCTACCGACGAGGAAACGCATACGACCGCGGCTACGCCCAGGACGACTGCTACACCTTTCGTCCCAGAGACACCGAGGGAAACCATCAGCAGCGCGGCGATCAATAAGGTCGAAAGCGTCAGCCCGGAAACTGGATTGTTAGACGAACCGATGAACCCGACCAGGCTGCCGGAAACCGTGGCGAAGAAAAAGCCGACCACGAGCATCACCACCGCCGCGAGCACTGCCGGCCAGATCAAGCCCGATATGTGGATGTAAAGAAAACACATGAGGACGAACATCAGCGCGATCAGGCTGAAGACAACTCGCGAACTCATGTATTGCTCGGTGCGCGATAACTTGGCGCGCTGGTCGGCGGTTTGGCGAAGATCGCTGAATGCCCTCCCAATGCCCGCAGTGAGGCTCCGGCCCATCTTGAACAAGGTGTAGGCGGCGCCCACCAGCATTCCGCCGACGGCGATGGGGCGCACAATGAATCTCCAGACGGCGATGGCCATAGTGGCCCAATCATCAGGCGTATCCGCGGGAAGATAGTGCTTGAGCTGCGGTCCCAGAAAAAAAATCAGCAATGGAACCATCAATCCCCAGGCCAGCACGCCACCGGCGAATTGAATCGATGCCAATCGCAGGCCAATGATGTAGCCCACTCCGAGATACGCCGGACTCACGCTGGGCGCGGCAAAGGTGCTGGTTCCTCCCGCGGCCACCAGGTTGGTGCTGCCCGTAGTGCCGAGGCGGACTTGACTGCGGCCCAGGCTGCCTACGGTGAAATGAATGTCCTTGTCGGCGGCGAACAATCCGAAGCGGCCGAGTAAATAAACTACGCCGCCTACGCCGATATTCCAGAAAAGATATTTCGCGGCCTGGGCTCCGCGGCGTCCGGCTTTATGAATTTCTGCGGCGGCCACGGATTCCGGGAAGGGAAGTTCGGGGTCCTCCACCATGACGCGGCGAACGAGAGAAATAAACAGGACTCCCAGGATGCTGCCTACCATCATCAGTGCGGTGGATTTCCAGTAGGCGTCGGCGTGCCGGAACGACGGCCAC